>Ga0209648_10000744_pt1 | contig 25500 bp, 22 predicted proteins | sample GraSoi2013_115cm_FD_185830 | JGI IMG/M metagenome (GOLD analysis project Ga0209648, IMG submission 185830) | Grasslands soil microbial communities from the Angelo Coastal Reserve, California, USA - Sample 9_17_2013_115cm (SPAdes) (version 2) | ecosystem: Environmental > Terrestrial > Soil >... | reverse complement strand
ACACCTGGCTCGGGAAAGCGCAGAATTGGAAGGAATTTCGTGACTCGATGAAGCGCGTCTGGGGACCGGCCCAGAACATCGTTTACGCCGATGTCGAAGGCAACATCGGATACATCATGGCCGCGCGTGTGCCGCTGCGAAAGAAGGGACATGGCGAAGTGCCCGTTCCCGGAGATACCGATGACTACGAGTGGACCGGCTATCTCCATTTCGACCAGCTTCCTCAAGCGCTCAACCCCGATTCGGGTTTGATCGCTACAGCCAATGCGCGTGTCGTCGGCCCAAATTACAAGCCTTACCTGACCGACCGCTGGTACGATCCGTACCGCACGGCACGCATCTACGATCTACTTCACGACCGCCACGATTTGCGGCCTGAAGACATGCTCAAGGTTCAGACCGACACGTACAGCTACCCTCACGTCTTTCTGGCGGATCAATTGTGCGCCGCCGCGAAATCCGCGAAACCAAAGGATGCGCGCTCCCAAAAACTGATCGACGGCCTCAAGGATTGGACCGGAATTGCCGATGCCAACTCCCCCGAAGTTTCCTTTCTGCAGGCCACGCGCCGGGCCGCCATTGATTTCCTCCTCGAGCCCTTCCTTGGAAAAGACACCAATCTCTATCAATGGCGAAGCACCACGTTTTTGCAAAAGATTTTGACCGACCGCCCCGCGAAATGGCTGCCCGCTGTTTATAAGAACTATGACGAATTGCTCGTGGCCGCCGCCGACCTCGCCGTGACCAGGCTGGCCGAGCAGAGCAAAAGCCAGCGGGTCGAAGACTGGGCATGGAAGAACTTCAACTCTCTGGACATGTACCATGCCCTCGGACGTCAAGGCCTCTTGAAACAATTTCTCAGCATCACCGATAAGCCGCAGTCCGGAACAACGTACAGCATACGCGCGGCCGGAAAGACGCTCGGCCCGGCGATGCGCTTCGTCGGTAACCCCGGAAACTGGGATGAATCCATTCTGCTCATTCCTGCGGGGCAATCTGGCCAGCCCAGCAGCAGCCATTATTCCGATCAATTTTCCTACTGGTACGAAGGAAAACCCATTTTCGCGCCATTCAGCGATGCTGCCGTGGCCAAGGCGCGGAAGCACACACTCACTCTCAAACCTGGTTCTTGATTCCGTATAGCGCTCATGCCTGAACTCCCGGAAGTGGAAGCTGTCGTTCGCACGCTCCGCCCTCTCATTCAGGATCGGCGAATCCGCTGCGTTCACGTCTTTCACCCCATCGCCACGAAGCCGCAAGCCGCTTCGTACGTCGCCCGCCACGCCCAAGGCCGCCGCATTCGCATCGTCGATCGCCAAGGCAAATATGTGCTCCTCGTCTTGGACCGCGGGCTACTGACAATGCATTTTCGACTAGATGGCCAACTCCTTTGGTTTTCGAATGGCAAAGAACTGCTGGAACGTGCGAATCAGGGTGAAAACGGTATGCACGTGGATGTGGCCCTCGAACTGGACAAAGGTGTCCTCGGTTTCGCCGATCGCCGCCACTTCGGCCGCGTTCATGCATGGGAATCCGCTGATGATTGCCCCGGCCTCAGCGTTCTGGGCATCGACGCCCTCTCGCGCGATTTCACCTCCAGCCGTTTTACCCAATTGCTCGCCGCGTCAAAGCGTCCCTTGAAGGATTTCCTGCTGGATCAAACAAAAGTCGCCGGCATCGGGAATATCTACTCTTGCGAATCGCTCTGGCACGCACGTCTCGACCCACGCCGCCGCGCCAAGACCTTGCAACCGCAGGAAGAGCGCCGCTTGCACAAAGCAATTGTGTCCGTTCTCGCGCGTGCCTTAGAATGCTGTCTGCATCCGGCGCCCGACTTTCGCGATCCGGAGTGGTGGTTCCAAGGTTTGGAAAGTATTCTTCGCGCCTACGGACGCGAGGGAAAACCCTGCCGCCGCTGCGGAGAACCTATCCAGCGCATTACGCAGGGGGGCCGGTCAACCTACTGCTGCGGGCGCTGCCAGAAGTAAGCGCCACTAAAGGATACGGGACGATCGCGTGAATTCACCTGCTCCCAAGAAACCCGAACCGCCGAAAAAGCCCGATTTTGAGCGTTCGCTTGCCCGCCTCGAGGAAGTCGTGCGCCGCCTGGAAAGCCCGCAACTTTCTTTGGACGACGCGATGAAACTTTTCGAAGAGGGCGTCGCGCTCTCCCGTGAGTGTCAGAAACAACTGGAAGAGGCGGAGGGCCGGGTGGAAATTCTCTTGAAGAAAGCCGATGGCAAGCTTGCCCCCGAGCCGTTCGATCCCGAGCGGGAGACTGAATCGTGATGTGCCACGGCAGCCTCTCGCGCGGCAATTCCCTGCTGAAATGAAACTTCCTACATTCTTCGAAGAAGACCGCCTGACCGTCGACGCCGCTCTGGAGCGGCTGCTCCCGGCCGAAACCGCACAACCGTCTTCCATTCATACCGCCATGCGTTACAGCGTTTTCGCCGGTGGAAAGCGCATCCGCCCCATCCTGTGCCTCGAGACAGCGCGAATCTTTGCCAGCGATGTCGCACCCGCGCTTCACCCCGCCTGCGCCATCGAATTTATCCACACCTACTCCTTGATTCACGACGATTTGCCGGCCCTGGACAACGATGACCTCCGCCGAGGCAAGCCAACATGTCACAAGAAATTCGGCGAAGCCATTGCTATCCTCGCAGGCGACGCTCTCTTAACACTGGCCTTTGAAACTATCGGCGCGACTCCTGCCGCCGCGGAGCGCCGCGCCTCCATCCTCACGGAAGTTGCCTCTGCCGCCGGCACTATGAATGGCATGGTCGGTGGCCAAGTCGCTGACATCGAAGCCGAGGGCAAGCCCGTCGATCCGCAAATGCTGGAGTACATTCACCGCTCGAAAACCGCGGCGTTGATCCGCGCCGCGATCACGGCTGGCGCGCTGTGCGCAGGCGCCAGTGCCGAAGATGTCGCCCGCCTGCGACGATTCGGCGAAACCATCGGCTGGGCTTTCCAGGTCACCGACGACATTCTTGATGTCGAGGAGTCCTCCGCAGCACTTGGCAAGACCGCGGGAAAAGATATGGCACAGCAAAAGGCGACCTATCCCGCAGTTTACGGATTGGAGCGCTCTCATCAGATTGCCAACGATCTGGCAACCAATGCCATTGCTGAGCTCGCTCCCTACGCGGATCGCGCCGCGCGCGTTCGCGAGATCGCCGAATTCCTGGTGCTTCGACGCACTTGATCGTTTGATCGCCTTATGAAATCAAAGGCAGCCCGCAAACGCCTCGATCTTCTTCTCGTCGAGCGAGGCTGCGCCGACTCTCCGCAGAAAGCCATGGCTATGATTCTTGCCGGTGAGGTTCAGGTGGACGGCCAGCGAGTGGATAAGGCGGGAATGCCCGTCGCGGGAGATGCCCGCATCGAAATCAACAGCCGGCTGCAAAAATTTGTCAGCCGCGGCGGTCTGAAGCTGGAAGGCGCGCTGGAAGACCTTGCGGTCGACCCGGCGGGGTGCGTTTGCCTGGATATCGGCTCTTCGAACGGCGGCTTCACGGACTGCCTGCTCCAGCACGGCGCGGAGCGCGTCTACGCCGTCGATGTAAACGTCGAGCAGCTCGACTGGAAGCTGCGGCAGAATCCTCGTGTGATTCCCATCGAGCGGAATGCGCGCGAGCTGCGTGTGGAAGACCTTCCAGAAAGCGTCGACATCGTGGTGATTGATGTTTCTTTTATTTCGGTCCGGAAGGTAATCGCGCCCGCAATCGCGCTGGCAAAGCCCCGCGCCGCTTTTCTGATCCTCATCAAGCCGCAATTCGAATTGCGCCGCGAGGAGATTGGCCACGGCGGAATCGTGGAAAACAAGGAACTTCACGATCAGGCGATTCGAACTGTACGCGAATGCATCGAAACCGTTGGTCTGGAATGCTTAGCAGTTCGCCCGAGCCGCTTACTGGGAGCCGAAGGCAATCAGGAATATTTTCTCCACGCAAGCAAAAAGGCCCTGGAGTAGAATCGCAGACGCACATGCGCCCCGGACAATCTTTCCAATCCATAGGCATCATTTCTCGCCCTCGCCGTTCGAATCTCGCCGTGGTTGTTCCGTCCTTGCTGAAATGGCTCGATGCGCGCGGCATCCAAACCTTCATTGACGAAGAGACGGCTAATTCTTTGCCGGGCGGTTCGAATGGTCAGACTCGCCAGCACGTGGCGGACGCGTCGCAATTACTGCTCGTGCTGGGGGGCGACGGGACCATGCTTGCCGCCGCGCGTCTGGCCGCCCCGCGCGGGATTCCCATCCTGCCCATCAATATGGGCAGCCTGGGCTTCCTTACCAGTTTCACTCTGGAAGAGCTCCACCCGGCCCTCGATGAAACACTCGAGGGTCGTTTTTCGCTGAGCGAACGCGTCATGATCCGTGTCGAGCTCGAGCGCGCTGGCAAAGTGATCGATCATCAAATCGTGTTGAACGAGGTGGTGATCAATAAGGGCGCGCTCGCCCGCATGATTGAGCTGGAACTCGCCATTGACGGCGATTTTGTCTGCCGCTACCGCGCCGACGGCCTCATCGTGGCCAGCCCCACGGGCTCTACCGCCTATTCTCTCTCCGCCGGCGGACCCATCGTGCACCCCGCCGTGGAATCCTTTGTGATCACGCCTATCTGTCCTCACACCCTGAGTGACCGCCCACTGGTAATCCGCGACTCATCTTCCATCGAAATGAAGCTCTCCGGAGACACCGACTCCGTTTTTCTGACCCTCGACGGACAGCGCGGTATCCCCTTGCAACCGACGGATCTTATCCGCGTCTCCCGCGCCAAAGAGCGGTTGAAGCTCATCCAGCCGCCCAAGAAACCCTACTTCGATATTTTGCGCAGCAAGCTGAAATGGGGCGAAGCGTAGCAGGATGCAGAGAAACTCTCATTCGCGTCATTCCGAGGAACCGCAGGCGACGAGGAATCTGCTTTCCTCCGGCTTTTTCCCAAAAAGCAGATCCCTCCCGCCGTAGCGGGCTCGGGATGACAGTGAAAGGCCTTTTCAGCGGCTTGCTAGGACTGAAATAGCAGAGGACGACGATTCAGCCAGAACGTCCGTTCGAAGCAAATCTCTATGAGTTTCGCGCCGGCGAATCAGCCAAAAGCGGTTCTCTTCCACGAAGACTTCAGCGGGGCGACATCGCGCATTGTAGTTTGACGCTTGCGACATTCCGTACGCCCCGGCAACCCAAATCGCGAGCAGGTCGCCGGCCTTCACTTCCCCGAGCGGCCAATCTTTCAAAAAGCAATCGCCCGTCTCGCAAACCGGCCCGACAATGTCGACTCGTTTGCGGCCAGCGTCACTCTCTTTTCCTTCCCGCGCAATTTTGGTAATTGGGTGGATCGCCCCATAAAGCGCCGGGCGCATTAAGTCGTTCATCGCCGAGTCTACGATCACAAACGTCTTGCCCCGATTCGTTTTCGTGTAAACGACACGCGTTAGGAGAACACCTGCCGGAGCGATAATCGAACGCCCAGGCTCCAGCAAGACGTGCACCCCAAGTTTGCGCACCATTTGCGAAACCAGCCGCGCGTACTCCCTGCGTGTCGGCGGGCTCTGGTCGGAATATCGCACCCCAAGCCCGCCCCCAAAATCCAGGTAGCGCAGATCGATTTCGGCGCGACGCAGCTCTCCGACAAATCCAGCCAGCCGCCGCAGTGCGCGGCGAAACGGCATCAGCGTCGTAATTTGCGAACCGATATGCGCGCTGATTCCCCGCCAGCAGATCCACTTCGAATCGCGATGCGCGAGGTAGAGTCGTTTCGCCTCGGGCCACTCCAAGCCAAATTTGTGTTCGTAACGCCCTGTTGCAATGTGTGGGTGGCCGCCGGCTTGCACATCCGGATTCACCCGAATCGCCGCCGGTGGCTTGCCTCCCTGCCCGGCCAGCCGAGCTGCCTCTTCCACCAAAATGTCGAGTTCCGCTTCCGATTCGGCGTTGAAAAGCAGTATTCCCTTGCGTGCCCCGCGCGCACCGGCTCGATAGTTCAGCGCTTCACGAATCTCGTGCCGATCCTTGCCGACTCCAGAGAAAACAATGCGATCGCCGCGCACTCCGATGCGCTGCAGTAGATGCAGCTCCCCTCCGGATACAATGTCAAAACCGCTTCCCCGCTTGGCCAGATGATTCAGGATGGACAGATTTCCATTGGACTTTACGGCAAAACACAAAGTGTGCGGCAGCGCGCCAAGCCCCTTGTGCAGCTCCCCGCAGGCGTCATCGATTGCCGTGCGGCTATAGACGTACGTTGGCGTGCCAAATTTCTGCGCCACGGAATCCAGCGGCACTCTCTCGCACACCACTTCTTCGCCGCTCGCACTGCGTGTTCCGCTCTCCTTCCACTCAAAATGCGGCGTGAAAGAAGCGGGATCCACGTATTTTAGTTTGCGTGAAGACGAGTCATTCGAATGGCTCATCGGACTTTCGCGACCACCAGTGTCCGGTCGTCGGAAAGCGCAGCGCTTTGCGCGAACCAATCCACCTCGTGCAGAATCACGTCGGCAATTTTCGCTGCGGATGCTTCATGGTGCTGTTCGATCAGTTTCATAATCCGCGTGGTGCCGAAGAACTGTCCTTCGCTGTTCATGGTTTCCGCGATTCCGTCCGAGTGAAATACAAGAATGTTTCCCCGCTCCAGCGTAACTCCCCATTCGTCGTAGGTCACTTCTTCGAAAATCCCCAGTGGAAACCCCGTCAATTCGATCTTCCCGCAGCGTCCTTCTTTGTAGAGCAGCGGTTGCGATTGCCCGGCGTTTGCCACTCGAAGCTTCTGCCGGCCTTTTTGCCACGTGGCAAAGCACGCGGTCATGAATCGCCCCTCGATGCGCCGTTCGCCCACCAGCTGGTTCATTTGCTTCAACATTTCCGCGGGTTGCAGTTTTTGCGGGGCCAGACTTCGCATGATTCCGATGGCCACCGCTCCATAGAGCGCCGCGGCCGTGCCCTTGCCGCTAACGTCTCCCAGCGCAATCCCCAGTTGCTGCGGTCCGTAGCGCAGAAATTCGTAGAGATCCCCGCACACTTCCCGCGCGGAAAGATACCGCGCTGCCATCTCTAATCCATAGTCTTCCGTCGGAACCGGCCGCAGCAGCGCCCCCTGAATTCTTTTCGCCGCCTGCAAATCCCGCTCCAGCCGCGCCTCGTCGCGTGCCAGTTGCTCGTAAAGCCGCGCATTTTCCAGGGCAACCGCGAGGTTTGCCGCCAGGATCGAAAGCGTCTGCACGTGATCCTCGGTGAAATAATTCAGTTGCGGGCTTTCCAAATCCAGCACGCCAATCACTTTCCCTTTGTGCATCATGGGAATCGCCAGTTCCGAACGCGTCTCCGGGTTCGCCATCAGGTAGCGCGGATCAACGGTCACGTCGGGAACGAGAACCGGCTCCTTCAGTGTGGCTGCTGCTCCAACGATGCCTTCGCTTGCGGCCGCTCGCAGCTTTCCCTGCACGCGATGGCCATGCTTCACGTCCACACGGTGGCGGAAAATCTTTTGCTCTTCGTCATAGAGCATGATGCTCAGGATCTGGTAATCGATCACTCGCTTGGTCTGTTCCGCCGCGCGGCGCAGAAGCTGTTCGACTTCCAGGATTGCGCTGGTTTCCCGGCTGACTTCGCTCAATAGCAAGAGCGTGTCCGCCTGCGTTCGCACCTTCTGGAACAGCCGTGCGTTCTCAATCGCCACCGCCAGCCGGCTGGCCAGCAGCGTCAGAATATTCTGCTGATCGCGGGTGAAGTAATCGAGGTGGCGGCTTTGAATATCCAGTACGCCCACGCACTTCCCCTGCATCATCAGCGGAACGGCCAGTTCGGAGCGCACGCTGTCGATGGCATTGATGTACCGCGCGTCCTTGGAAGTATCGCTGACGCGCACCGAGTGGCCCGTGGCCGCCGCGCTGCCCGTAATTCCCTGTCCCAGGGGAATCCGCAAATTATCCGCCAGCTCCCGTGGATAGCCGATGGCGAAACGGTGCCGGAGATAACTGCCGTCCCCCTCGATCATCAGCACGCCAAAGATTTCATAGTCGATGTGCCGCTTGATCAAGGCCGCTGATCGCGCCAGCACCTCGTCGAGATCCAGCGAGGCGTTCACTTCCTCGCCGATTTCGGCCAATGTCGAAAGGACTTCCGCGGGTACTTCGGTGGGCACCTCCGCGTCGCGCTTCAGGGCAGTAGCTGTCGTCTGTTCATTCGTTGGATTCATGAAGTCTAAGTATTATAGCAGGGGTGACTTCAGCGGAACTTCGTTGGCAACTCTCCGGCCACGTCGCTTCACTATCTTCCAGAGCCTCGGCTCCCGTCCGCAAACGTCATATATCAAACAGAAACTGTTTAGAGTTGTTCTTGCGAGGTCTCCCCGCCGGGGGATCGCTTCGCTGATGGGGTGCGAGTGGAAGGTCCCGAGAACACGTTTCCCCATGCGGCGAATTGCCTCTCGAGCTTGAAGATAATCTGCTCGCGCGATCGTGAATCGGCCGGCCCGCCGACTTCGGTTGGTCAAGAATCGCAATTCAAGTCGCCCATTTTCGTCTGAAGCCAACACGCCACAGACCTCTTTTTGCCCGCGTCTTTGGGCACGGACAGCTGAGAAGTGGAGCTTTTGCAAGTCCGGCATCCGAAGAATATAGCTCTTGAGCATTTCTGCGAGTCACGACCACTCACGGATGGCTTGCTCAACGCGATCTTAATCTTCCGCCGATTTTTTCTTCATACCATCGCCAAGTAAGAGCACGCCAACGTAAGGCAAATTCCTGTAACGCTCCGCGAAATCCAGCCCATAACCGACCACAAATTCGTTGGGAATGGAAAATCCGACGTAGTCGGCGTGCACCGCTGCGATCCGCCGCTCCGGTTTGTCCAGCAGCACCGCCACGCGCAGGTGCTTCGGCTTGCGCTGTTGGAACAGCCGCAGCAGATACTGCAGCGTCATACCCGTGTCCAGGATGTCTTCGACGACGATGACCGTTTTCCCCTCGATACTCGAGTCCAGGTCCCGCGTCAACCGCACTTGCCCCGAAGAGTGCGTCTTTTGCCCGTAACTCGATACCGCGATGAAGTCAAAAGAGACTTCCCCCGGAATATTTCTCGCCAGGTCGGTTAGGAAAAAAACCCCGCCCTTCAAGACGCTAACTAGATGCAGTGGTTCGCCCTGAAAATCTCTCCGGATTTCCTTCGCCAGCGCCTGAATGCGTCTTTGAATCCGGCCGCCCGTAATCAACACTCTTACGCGTTCCCGCGTCGTTCTGGCGGTCTGTTGCCCTGTTTTTTGGCGCCGCGGCATCCTCTCCCTCGCACGTAGCTCCGAGACTCTAACGCACGCGCGTTCTTCGAGCAAGGCGCACTTCGGCCCACCGCTTCGCAGCATACTCATTGACTCTTGCAAAAACGCCCGGAGTCACACTGCCGCTGCGTTTCTTCTTCTGAATCAGGCGGTCTGGAGGCTGGCAGTTCCAACCCCTTCCAGAGTTGGCCTTTGGAAAGTGCGCCGCTCTTCGCCGGGGTGTTCTGCGCATGTCGAGTACCCATCCCCCCTTCTGCACGCCAGGCGTCTCTGTGGCGAGACTTCCACTGCCGCCATACCATTTCACGTGACGACCGTCCCGGTGCACAGTGAAGCCTTACGTCGGCTATAATCTCCCCTCCGGAGGAGCCCCCTTGCTGGAAGTCGCCAAAAGCATCCTGCTAATCCTCAGCGCGCTTTTCCCGATCGTGAATCCGCTCGGTGGCAGCCCCATCTTTTTCGCCTTGACGCAAGACTACCCGGCCTCCGCCCGCAGAATCCTCGCCCGCCGCGTGGCCGTGAACAGCTTCATCCTGCTGATCGCTTCTTTTCTGATTGGTTCGCACATTCTGAATTTCTTCGGGATTTCCATTCCGGTTGTGCAGGTCGGCGGCGGACTCATCGTCATATCCAATGGATGGGCCATGCTCAAGCGCAAGGAAGAAAGCGATCGGGGCACCGAGGTCCAGAAAAAGGTCAACTTGCAGGATATTTTCCGGAATGCGTTTTATCCGTTGACACTGCCTCTCACTGTCGGGCCGGGCTCGATTTCCATCGCCATCACTCTCGGCGCGAACGAGCCTCATCACCTGGGTCCGAACCTACTCGCAATTCTCGCCGCAGTAATCGGTTCAGCGCTTGTGGCGCTGAGCATCTATATTTGCTACGGCTTCGCGGACCGTCTCGCCGCAATCATCGGAGAAAGCGGGATGAGCATTATCCTGCGGCTCTCGTCCTTTCTTCTCGTTTGCATCGGCGTCCAGATTCTGTGGAATGGCGTTCACGCCCTTCTGCGGTCTGTCGCCGTGGCACCTTGAGGAAGTGGAAGGGAACTTGTGGCCTGAAGCAAACCCAAGAAGATGATATTCTGAGATGGCTGAAGTGAACAAGGCAGGTAATTCAAGTTCCACTCGGAAACGAGCGCGGGGTGTCCGGAATTGTGCGGAATTGCAGGATTCACAACTAAAAATTGGAGCGCGCCGCCGGAGCGAATACGCCAGGCAACGGCGACGATCATTCATCGCGGCCCCGACCAGCAGAGCGTATTTCAATCAAGCATTTTCTCGATAGGCGCAGCACGCCTCAAAATTATCGATCTGGATTCCGGGGACCAGCCGATTCTCTCCGAAGACGGCGATTTCGGAATCGCCTTCAATGGCGAGATCTACAATCATCTTGAAATACGGACGGAACTGGAAAAACTCGGGCATCGCTTCGAATCGCATTCCGACACCGAAACCGTTCTTCGCGCGTTCATGCAATGGGATAAGGAATGCCTGGTGAAGTTGCGCGGAATGTTTGCAGTCGCACTGTGGAAAAAATCCGCGAGACGGCTTGTTCTGGCGCGCGACCGCATGGGCATCAAACCGCTTTACATCTCACTTCAGGGCGAAGACCTTTTTTTTGGCTCCGAGCTGAAGGCCATTTTCATTCATCCGGAGATCGAACGCCAGCTGAGCCTTCCCGGTCTCGATTGTTATCTCTCGCTGAACTACGTGCCGTGTCCCTGGACTCTCGTGGAAGGAATTGAAAAGCTTCCGCCAGGACATTGGCTGGAGTGGATCAACGGAAAAGTATCTACGGATGCTTACTGGAAGTTGCCTTTCACCGAAGTGGCCAATTACACGCTGGAGACCGCAAAGGAAGAACTCGACAGCCTACTGCAGCAATCGATTCGCGAGCACATGATTTCGGATGTTCCGCTGGGAATCTGGCTGAGCGGGGGGATGGATTCGACGACCATCCTGCACTACGCGTCGAGAGCCACCGCTTCCCAGTTGAAAACATTTTCGATCTCCTTTCGAGGACGAAGTTTTGATGAGACGAAATTTATTGACCGCGCCGTGCGGCAGTACGGAACAGACCACGAGGTATTGGATTTAACTTCAGAGCAAGACCTGTGCGGCGCGATTGAGGAGTTTGCATACTATTCCGATGAGCCGAGCGCGGATGCCGGCTCGCTGCCCGTCTGGTTTCTCTCGAAATTGTGCAAGTCCGAGACCACGGTAGCATTGAGCGGCGAAGGCGCTGATGAACTATTCGGCGGATACATCACCTACCGCGCGGACATGCTCGCCAAATGGGCCCGGCGGGTGCCGCGCCCCCTCCTGCGCGCGGCGCTGGCCGGAATCCATCGTTGGCCCGTTTCGGACGAGAAAATCAGCTTCGAATACAAGTTGAAGCGATTTTTGGAGGGCAGCCTACTGGAGCCGAGCCACGCTCACGTCTATTGGAACGGAACCTTCTTGGACGATGAAAAACAATCGCTGCTTCGGCAGCCGCTACCCTCGGCTTTTCACCATCTGTTGGCTGAAGTGGACGATCTGCCGAAGAACGGTGACGCACTGGCGCACTTTCTGTGGTTTGATCAGAAATATTATCTGGCCGACGACATTCTGGTGAAAAGCGACCGCATGAGCATGGCACATTCCGTCGAAGTGCGCCCGCCGTTCCTCGATCACCGCATCGTGGAGTTCGCGGCAAAGCTGCCAGCGCACCTGAAGATTCGCGGATCGCAGCAGAAACTTGTCTTGAGTGAATTGCGAAAAGAAAAGCTCCCAGCCTCCATCCAGGCCGGCAAGAAAACGGGGTTTGACATTCCGGCCCATGAATGGCTCCGCGGCCCTCTGCGTTCGATGCTTATCGATTCCCTACGGGACGGAACCGCGGAGTACGGGCAACTCTTTCGCGAAGATGGCGTTGAAAACTTTTTGACCCGGCATCTGGAAAGAAAGGCCAACGTCGGGTATCACCTGTGGGGCCTGATGATCCTCTTTCAATGGATGAAACGATGGCGAATCCAAGCGACGTCAAGCTCGACGGCGCAAGCGTTCTTACAAGTAAAAGCTGGCTCATATATCTGATCGTTGCTCTGGTTGCCGGAGCGGTCTACCTGGGTTGTAGCGTGTCGCCGCCGTCGCTGATGGACGACGTGGACGCGGTGCAGGGGCAGATTGCGCGGAACATGCTTACTTCCGGCGATTGGGTGTCCGCCCGCGTCGACGGCGTCCTGTACCTGGAAAAGGCGCCACTGATCTACTGGATCATCGCCATTTTCTACAAAATCTTCGGCGTTTACGACTGGGTCGCGCGCCTTCCGATCGCTCTTTCCGTTATGGCGCTCGCCTGTCTCACTGCGGCTTTTGGCAATTGGGCGTTCGGGAGGCGCGCCGGGCTCTACGCTGGCCTGTGCGTTGCCAGTTGCGTGGGACTCTTTCTATTCACACGCATATTGATTCCAGACATGATGTTGACTTTCACGATTGCCTTGGCGATGTGGGCATTTCTGCGCGCGATTGACGAAGAAGAATTGCATCCGCGGTTCTGGGCCTTTGTGCTGGCAGCAAGCCTGGGAACCGGGCTGCTGCTGAAGAGCCTAGTGGGACTTGTCTTTCCTGTCGCCGGGGCGCTGATCTATCTTCTTTTGACAAAGCAACTCTTTGTCCTTCGCACCTGGCAGCGGCTCCGACCCATCAGCGGCGTCTTTGTCGCTCTCTTGATTGCCGCGCCCTGGCACATTCTGGCAACGCTTCGAAATCCGCCCTATTTTTCTCTCTCGCTTCATGGCGGTCCGGGCGAATACCACGGCTTTCTCTGGTTCTATTTCATCAACGAGCAGCTGCTTCGTTTTCTGAATTTGCGCTATCCGCGCGACTACAACACGGTGCCGCGACTTTGGTTCTGGCTGTTCCACATCGTCTGGCTTTTTCCTTGGAGCGTTTACTTCCCTGCCGTCGCGCGGCTTTCTTTCAGGCCGGTAGACCGCGCGGGCCGGGCGCGTCTGTTGGCGATCTGGTGGACCGGATTTATCCTCGTGTTCTTCACGTTTTCCACGACGCAGGAGTATTACTCGATGCCCTGCTATCCCGCCCTGGCCTTGCTGCTCGGGTCGGCGATGGCTGAGAGAGGTGATTGGATCCGCCGCGGAACTCGCGTTCTTTCCGTGGTTGCCGGCTGTGCAGGACTCGCATGCATCACGATTTTTTTTCTGGTGCGAAATGTTCCCGCGCCGGGTGATATCTCTTCCGCGCTGAGCCAGCATCCCGGCGTCTACAGCCTCTCCCTCGGCCACATGATGGACCTCACCTTTGATTCTTTTGCGTATCTTCGCCTGCCACTGGCGGTCGCGGCGATCGCCCTGCTCGGAGGCGCTGTTGCAACTTTCCGATGGGTCGAGATGCGCTCCTTCATGGCTGCAGCGCTGATGATGGTGGTCTTTTTTCATGCCGCGCGGCTGGCGATGGTCGTATTCGATCCCTTTCTGTCGTCACGGCCACTTGCCGAGACACTGTTGAAGTCCCCTGAGGGCAAACTGATCCTGGACCATAATCTCTGGGCTCTGTCTTCCATAACGTTCTATGTAGAGCGCGACGTCCTGATTTTGAATGGGCGATATTTCAATATGGAATATGGCTCTTACGCACCCCGCGCTCCGGACACTTTTATTGACGACACGCGATTCAAGAGACTTTGGCTGGACTCGCAGCGCTACTATCTTGTGACCTTCCAGCCGAAGCTCCAGCAATTCAAGGATCTGGTTGGCCCGGAGCATCTCGAAATCGTCGCTGCCGGAGGCGGCAAACTTATTCTTACCAACCAGCCGTTAGAACACTCCGGCCGGGTGGAGGGGATACTCCGTTTGTCAGCGGCTTACAAAAACCCGCTTGCAAAGCCCTGGATATACAGGTAAAAAAAGAAAGTCCAGTCCAGAGTGGCCTTTTGCCCGGTACCCCTGCTTGCCGGCTGCGCAGTTGAGGGAGAGTCGTTCACAGATTGGATTGCCATAGGAATTTGGAGAGAGACTTACCCTGAGGAGGGTACATGAAGGTTGCCGTGCTCGGTGGTGACGGCTATTGCGGTTGGGCGACAGCTCTCTATTTGTCGCGGAGGGGCCATTCAGTCGCCATCGTCGACAACTTTTTGCGGCGCCTCTGGGATCATGAACTTGGCGCGCAAACGCTGACTCCGATTCGTCCGCTGACGGATCGTGTTCGGGTCTGGCAAAACTTGACCGGCAAGACCATCGAGCTGTTCGTTGGCGACGTCGCCGATTACGACTTTCTCGCTTCCACGTTCAAATCCTTCGAGCCGCAAGCGGTGGTCCATTTCGCGGAGCAGCGCTCTGCTCCCTATTCAATGATCGACCGCAAGCACGCCGTCTTCACGCAGGTCAACAACGTCGTCGGTACGCTGAACGTCCTTTTCGCCATCCGCGAATTTCTGCCGGATTGCCACCTCATCAAGCTGGGGACCATGGGCGAGTACGGGACGCCCAACATCGATATCGAAGAGGGCTACATCGCCATCGAGCACAATGGCCGCAAGGACGTGGTTCCCTTCCCGAAGCAGCCCGGATCTTTTTATCACCTCTCGAAAGTGCACGACAGCCACAACATGATGTTCGCCTGCAAGATTTGGGGCATTCGCGCCACGGACCTCAATCAGGGTGTCGTTTACGGAACGACGACGGATGAAACCGCGCTCGATGAGGCACTCATCAATCGCTTCGATTATGACGATGTCTTCGGCACCGTTCTCAACCGTTTCTGCGTACAGGCGGCCATCGGCCAGCCGCTCACGGTATACGGTAAGGGCGGTCAGACGCGCGGTTTCCTCGACATTCGGGACACGGTCCGATGTATCGAGATTGCTTGTCATAACCCCGCAGCCAAAGGCGAGTGCCGCGTTTACAACCAGTTCACCGAACAGTTCTCCGTTCTGGACCTAGCCCACATGGTGGAATCCGCCGCGAAAAAACTTGGCGTGACGGTCGAAATCGATCATATTCCCGATCCTCGCGTGGAGGCCGAGCAGCACTATTACAATGCAAAGCACTCGAAGCTCATCGACCTCGGCTTGCAGCCGCACCATCTTTCGGATTCACTTCTCGATTCGCTCATGAACATCGCGATGAAATACCGCGATCGAGTGGATGCTTCGCTCATGCTGCCGCAGGTCAACTGGCGCGAGCCCAAGAACGATCGCCGCATGCAGATGAGCATGCCGGCAAAGTCTTCGACTGCGGAACTAGGTGTGGAACATGCCATGTCCTATGAGGCCAAAGCCAAGAAGGCCTAGATCCCTTGCTAGGCTCCGGCAGACAGTTCCGAAATGACTTACGGATTCCTGAAGAACAATTAGTGATAAGCCATAGCGCCAAAGCAACGCCCGGCCTGCGCTATGGGCGTTCTTTGGTTTTGGCTGTTTTGGCGGCCCTCGTAGTTCGCCTGATCGTCGTGGCGTTGGTGTATCAAGGCTTTCTGGATCCCGGACGCGATCACTGGGAATTTGGTTTCGAAGTGGGAATGATCGCGCGATCCATCGCCACAGGGCATGGATTTGGAAATCCTTTCTGGGGAGAAACGGGACCGACTGCCTGGCTCACCCCGGTCTTTCCCTATTTCCTTGCTTGCATTTTCATAATCTTCGGAATCAAGACCAAGGCTGCGGCGGTCGCGATGCTGACGCTCAATAGCCTCTTTTCAGCGCTTACCTGTCTGCCGATCTTTTTTGTAGCCAAGAAGACCCTGGGATTTCGAGAAGCGAAATGGGCCGCCTGGACTTGGGCATTCTATCCTTACGCGGTCTACTTCTCAGCCGACTCGATGTGGTATCACTGCTTCCTTACTCTGCTGCTTACCCTGCTGGTTCTAATTGCGTTGCACTTGGAAAGCGCGACGCGCCTTTGGGCCTGGGCCGCTTTTGGGGTCCTAGCAGGGCTAACTACATTAACCACTCCCGTAGTTCTGGCGGTCCTGCCGTTTCTGATTGGATGGGCATGCTACCGGGTTCGGCAACGGGAGCGGAACTGGAGTGTTCCAGCTGGCACCGCTGTCCTTGCCTTGCTCGCCACCATTGCGCCTTGGCTGATTCGCAACTATCAAACATTCCATAGACCCGTATTCTTGAAAGACAATTTCTGGATGGAGATCTGCGTAGGAAACGCCGGCAACGACCTGCACTGGTGGAACGGGGCCGTCATCCCCCCGGGAAGCGCCGCAGAGTTGGCGGAATTCCAAAGAGTTGGAGAGCTAGCTTTCCTGCAGGAGAAGCGGTCCCAAGCACTCAGCTTCATTGAAACTCATCCGGGGATTTACGTGTGGCGTTGCGTTCGCCGGGTCATTTTCATGTGGAGCGGGTTCTGGAGTTTTCAATCCGAGTATCTTCGCGAGGAGCCATTCGATCCTGTTAACATTTTTTTCTGCACATTATTCACATTGCTCGCGTGGGCCGGACTGCGGAAAGCATTTCGCGACAGACGGGATATGGCCATTCTCTATGCATTCATTCTGGGCACGTTTCCGATCATCTTCTATCTTACTCATCCGGATCTGGCCTATCGGCATCCGATCGACCCTGAAATCGTTATCCTGGGCGTTTACGCAATCGTCTCGCGCCGGCCCGTATCCACGATGACACCTTGATGCTGTGTCTGACAATTCTCGCGCAGATTTCGTGATCCAACCGGACGGGGCCCTTCGACTACGCCCATGGTCAACTAGCCACGGCCCCACCACGTGTTGAGTGACGCGAATGTATGGCAGTTATTTCCGGGGCGCGGCACTCGGACGCAAGAACCGGGATTCGGCCACTACTGGCTCCTGCAACGACGAGTTCGATTCTTATTGCGAGGAATGTTGAGCCGGATTCTGCACTGCGGGCACAAGCATGCCTTCGTGGATCCTGTAATCGACGTTTCGCCAGCGAATGCTGTTGCGTCCAAAAGTCAGCAGCCAGATGACGAAAGCCGTTGCATCCCACACGACGATGAGCGGCATCTTCTTCCAGAGTCCGCTCTGCTTCAGTCCCCAGACGCCGACAAGCCACGTGATCGCTACGCGGAACCCCAGATAGGCGCCGACATACCAGAGGCCAATTCCTGCCGGATGAGTCAGCGCTACAGCCAGGCACCAGGGCAAGCCTTGTGTGAAGACGAGCCCCAAGTGGCCCCACGGGCGCATGTGCCGCATCACGGTCATCCAGCGAAGCCGCTTGATAAAAAGATCCTTCAGTGAGTCGTAGTCAGGAACGGTCTGAACGGCATACGGGAGCAACTCGACTTCAAAGCCCTGTTCCGCGATTAAGCGGCCAACGAGTAGGTCGTCTGCGGGGCGGTTTTCGATGGACTCGTAGCCTCCAAACGCTGCCAGGCGGGAACGCGTCGTAACGATCGTCTGCCCCAGGGCGAACTTGATTCCATCCAGTTGCCGCGCTACCAGGATGCCGGGGTAAAAATCCGATATGATGCCGATAGACTGGAGATGCTGCGTGAAATTTTTGTCGTGTGCGGAAACATACAGGCAGGTCACTCCGCCCACTTTCGGGTCGCGCAGAGGGGCCACCACGGTTCGCAAATAGTTTGGGTCGACCCGAACATCGCTGTCGTTGATCACTAGAACTTCGTTGCGAGCTTCCTTCACCATCCTGACCAGCTTCGCCACTTTGTCGTTGATGGCCGTGCGCCCCGAGCCAAAGAGGATTCGAATCTCTCGTTCGGGAAAATCGCGCATCAGCTTCTGAAGAACAGGCACCGAAGCGTCGTTTTCATCACCGACGCAGAATATCAGCTCATAATCGGGGTAGTCCTGCCGGCAATAGCTAGCAAAATTTTCGTAGGCTTCGGGATCCAGGCCCCGGACCGGCTTCAAGTTGCTCACCGGCGGCGTAAAATCCAGGTTCCTCGACGGACTATTTTTCGAGTGCCGGAAAAAAAAACGGCAACTGTACAGGACGAGCAGGTAGTAGATGAAGGGTGCGGCAGCCAGGGTAAGAAATAGGTAATCGGCGGATTTCGAAATCATTGCGCCTCGCGCATTTAGGATTCTCTCACGCCGTTCCTTCGATAGTAAGGCGCGCCCTTCAGACCAGTTCTCTTGAAAAAGCATAGCAAAAAACGGGCCATTTCGCTGCCTGCGGCTTTGGTCTCGGCGAACAATCCTGTAAGATTATTTTAGAATGATCCATGAAACGTTAATTCCGTGGCGAGCCTCTCCACTGCTGGATGCACAGCAGCATCCATTCGAAAACCCAGCGGGGACGGATTCAGCCGCGGTGCGTGCGCGTACGACACGCAGCCCAAGAGGAGAAGCAGACACCATATGAAAGATTCTCCAGGGCTGCACCTGAAGACTTACACTTTTGTTTTGTTCATCGTTTTATTTGCTCCCCTCGGCAACGTCCTGCTCAGCAAGGGCATGAGGGGAGTGGGCTCGGCCAAAAACTGGGCGCCGGGCGACCTTACTCATATTCTTTTCCGTATCATCAGTTCAGGCTACATTTGGATGGGGATCGCCTGCTTGCTCACGTTTTTTGTCGCCTACATGCTCGTACTCACCTGGGCGGATTATAGCTATGTTCAGCCGGCCTCGTCGTTTGCTTACGCGGTGGTGGCCACGCTGGGGTATTTCCTTTTGGGAGAGACGGTGCCTCCGCTGCGCTGGATCGGGATATTTGTGATCTGCGTCGGAGTCTTTATTGTCGGGCACACGCATCCGCGAACCACGGAGAAGGCGTGAACGCGCTCGAGTTTTTCTTACTGTTTATCATTATTGCCGCAGGTACCGGCGGGGAGCTGTGCATTTCCCGCGCCATGAAGGTCGTGGGCGAAGTTCACGACTTCCGTCCGGCCGCGCTGGTTCGCTTTGTTTTGCGTGCGATACGCGTTGCCTGGATGTGGATTGGTATTGCGATGATGACGCTGGCATTCTTCTCGCTTTTGGCGATGCTTTCCATCGAGAACGTGAGTTTTGTCGTTCCCGTGACGGCCTTGAGCTATGCGGCCGGCGCCTTCGGCGCAATGATGTTTTTGCACGAGCGCATCAGCCGGCAGCGCTGGCTGGGTGTTTTCATAGTTTGTGTCGGAGTAACTCTCGTCTGGCTCAGCAGACGCTAGGCCCGACGCTTAATTTTACGCCTTCATGGTTTCTCCGGATCGACCTGCGTAGGCGTTCCGATCTTGATGGTGGATCCGAAACGCTTGTAATTCTGATATCGAACCGAAACACGGAGACGCACTTCAGGCCCAGTCTTGAAATGGAGAATGTCATCTGCTCGCGTGTAGGTAGGGAACCAGTAGTGGCTTTCGATGTTCTCTCGAAAAGTTTCGAAATGCGGGTAGGCACTATCCTCTTTCTTTTTCTTTAAACCCGAGGAAATTCCGGCGGTCTTGACGATTTGCAGGTCCCTGTCTTCCACCCACACACGCCCTTGAAAGTAGCGCTGGCCTTTCTCCAGCTGTTTCGGAGTAATGTCGAAAACATAGGTGCCAAGTTCGTCTACCCGCTCTCGACCCAGGTACTTGACGTCGTACTTGGGCAATTCCGCTGGCGTGAGCACGAGGGGCCAAATTTTCTCGATATCATCGAAGTCTTGTTGCGTCATGATAATGCGCTGGATGCTTGATGCCGGGGCCTCGATGACTTTTTCGTAACGCTTTCCGGCGGGCGTAAAGAGAATGTCGCTCGTCAGCCGGTACTCGCCGTCTACCCGCCCATCATCGTCGATCGTTTGAAGCACCACGATTTGTGTGTACGCGTAGTTTTCGCGTTCCTTCCGGAACTCATCTTCATTCTGGGTGAATTTTTGAATAATCCGCTCCACCGGTATTGCCGGCGGCTCGCTGGTGACGTGCGAAGACCTTTCTTGGGCGCCAGAATCTCTCCTGGGCGCCGCCGGTGGCGCGCTTACAGGAGCGATGGTACCGGGTGGCGGCGGTGGCAACGGCCCTTGTTGTTGAGCGGCCATCGGCAGCGCAAGCGCAGCACACGCAAGCATCAAAAACGCTCGCAATCGCGTCTTCTTGGGATTGTTCTCTGCCATTCCGGAAATGATTCCACTCATTCGCTCGGGGCTCCTTAGTCTTGTCCAGCCTCTACTGTACTTGAAGATTTGATGCATCGAACATCGGTTTCGTGCCTCACAGCTAGCGTGCAACAGATAGCCCCACAGTTCAGCGCCCTTCGCCCGCAATTCCGCGGAGACACGCTGTTCGATAATCCCCAGAGCGAGGGAATTCAGAGCATCACCTTTCTAGCGGGCAATCCGATGCTTCGGTGGAGGATGCTGTTCTGGCTGGTGGTCTGTGGGGCCTGCGAGGAGACAGGCGGGCGGGTGGAAGCGGACGGACCCTGGTCTGGTATCTAGACAAGCGGAGAGATAGATGGCTGTGCTTGTCCGATGGTGGGACGGGCAATCCCATTTCCGGTCGATCGAGAGAGATTTTGATGAGAGAATTCCGTCTAATCCACTGACGATAAATAACTTAACTGAGGGGACCGGAGGCCGGAGAGTTGCGTTCAAGAAGGTGTCAACCGATATGGACATCCAACGACCATCAAGTGCTCGCGCCAAGAAAATCCGACGGATCGCTTATGGTACCGTCACGCTCCTCCTCCTCGGAGGGGTGACCTATGGACTCTCAAAGCTACGGCCAGCCGCACCCAGCGTAGACCGGGCCACGATCTGGCCGGATGAAGTGAAGCGCGGCCCCATGTTGCGGGAAGTTCGTGGGCTGGGGACGCTTGTTCCCGAAGACATCCGGTGGATTCCCGCGCAGACCGATTCGCGGGTGGACCGCTGGGTATTGCGTCCAGGGGCTATCGTCAAGCCAAATTCGATCATTATGGAGCTGAGTGATCCAACCTTGCAGCGAGACGCGCTTGACGCGGAGTACCTGCTGAAGGGCGCGGAAGCGGACTATGCGAACCTGCAGGTGCAGGTCAATAGCGAACTGATGAATCAGAAAGCGGCGGAAGCGGCGGTTCGCAGCGATTACGAGCAGTCGAAAATCCAGCATGAAGTGGATGACAAGCTGTATCAGCAAGGTATCTATTCGGATGTGACGGCAAAGCTTTCCAAAGTAAAGATGGAGCAGCTGGCGATCCGCGTTCAACTGGAGGGTGAACGGACGAGAATCGCCGCTGATTCCGCGAGAGCGCGGCTGGCCGCCCAGCAGGCGAAAATCGATCAACAGAAAGCCCTGTATCAACTGAAAAAAAGCCAATTGGACGCGCTGCACGTTCGCGCGGGAATCGATGGGGTATTGCAACTTGTGCCGGTGGAAGTGGGGCAGCGGGTGACGCCGGGAACAAACCTGGCGCGCGTGGCTGACCCCAAGAAGCTCAAAGCAGAGATCAAGATCGCCGAGACGCAGGCGAAAGACATTACGATCGGGCAAAAGGCCACCATTGACACACGGAACGGAGTTGTAAACGGTCACGTTTCGCGGATCGATCCGTCCGTCGTGAACGGCACTGTGACGGTGGATGTAGCGATCACTGATCCCCTGCCGCAGGGGGCGAGGCCGGACTTGAGCGTGGATGGAACCGTAGAGCTGGAGAATTTGAAAGACGTGCTTTATGTGGGCCGGCCGGTGCACGGCCAGGCGGACAGCACGATCGGAATTTTCAAGATCATTGATGACGGATCGGAAGCCGTGCGCGTCAATGTTAAGTTGGGGCGGAGTTCGGTGAACACGATCGAGATTGTGCAAGGATTGAAGGTCGGAGACAAGGTCATCCTCTCCGACATGTCGGCCTGGGACAACTTCGACCGGGTGCGGTTGAAATGAATGGCGTGTTTTACTTTGATGGGACTTGTGGATCGGTGATTCCCGAGCTCCGGAAGGTGAAACGAGTTTCCGAGGTCGAAGTCGAGAAGGAGAGCAAATGACGGACGCAAACGCAACACTGATCAAGATGGAAGGCGTGAAGAAAGTGTTTTATACGGATGAGGTCGAGACGCACGCTTTGTCCGAGATTCACCTGGAGATCAAGAGAGGGCAATACATCTCGATCGCCGGGCCTTCCGGGTGCGGCAAATCGACACTGCTCTCCATTCTCGGGCTCCTCGATTCACCAACGGGCGGCGAGTATGCGCTCAATGGGCAGCCGGTGGCGAACCTTACGATCAGCGAGCGCACGCGGATCCGCAACCGCGAGATAGGATTTATTTTCCAGGCATTCAACCTGATCGGCGACCTGACGGTGTATGAAAACGTCGAGCTGCCATTGACGTATCGCGGCACCAGCGCCGCCGAGAGAAAGCAGAAGGTGCAACACGCGCTGGAGCGCGTCGGGATGGCCCACCGGCTGCGCCACTACCCCTCGCAACTCTCCGGCGGTCAGCAGCAGCGCGTAGCCGTGGCTCGCGCGCTGGTCGGCGATCCGCTGATTCTGATGGCTGACGAGCCCACTGGCAACCTCGATTCGAAGAACGGCGAAGCGGTAATGGAATTGCTACGCGATTTGCATCGCAACGGCGCGACCGTTTGCATGGTCACACACGACCAGCGCTACGCGAATTTTGCCGAGCGCACCATCCATCTATTTGATGGCAGCATCGTCGAGGAAACACAGGAAGCCCGCGTCGGAGCGTAACGCCGGGAGGCGCAGCATGGACGCGATCTGGCGGGATGTCCGCTGCGGCACATGCATGCTTCGGAATCGTCACTTTGCAACGTTCGTTTATTCCGCGCCGCTGAGGCTAGCGGCTGTGGCTAGATTGGCGTCTTACCTGCCCGCGCGGCTCGCCCTGCGCGTGGATCCAATCACGGCATTGCGGTACGAGTAGGACGGAATTTGTGTCAGCAGAACATGCGCTAAGATAGTGACGCGGCTTAGCGTTCGAACCGCAAGGAGCCAATGTGGAGTCTTTGATTCAACTGCGAAGCCTGGAAAAAGCTGTCGAGGCCGGTCCGAATAAATTTTATCTGTTGCGCAGAATCAATTTGGAGATTCGACCCGGCGAATTTGTAACCGTCATGGGCCCTTCCGGCGCGGGAAAGTCCACGCTGCTGAGCATCATTGGAATGCTGGATGGCGCGTGGACGGGGGACTATTATTTCCTCGGCGAGGCAGTCCACAAGCTCAACGTCAAGAAGCGCAACGAGCTACATAAGGCGAACATCGGTTTTGTGTTTCAGAGCTACCACCTGATCGACAATTTGACGGTTTTCGAGAATCTGGAAGTCCCGCTCTCCTACAAGAACGTGCCACACAAAGAGCGCGTCAGTCTGGTTTGCGATGCCCTCGATCGATTCCACATCGTTGGCAAGAAAGACCTATTCCCCAACCAACTTTCCGGCGGCCAGCAGCAACTTGTCGGCGTGGCCCGCGCGGTGATTCTGAGCCCGAAGCTGATCCTCGCCGATGAGCCGACCGGGAACCTCCATTCCGCGCAAGGCGAAGAGATCATGCAGCTTTTCAAAAGACTGAATGACGCCGGAACAACGATCATCCAAGTCACACACTCAGAGAGAAACGCCGCCTACGGAAACCGCATTATCCAGCTGAAGGACGGGTGGGTTGTGGGCGACAACGCGACGGCCGGAGCGCAAGTGGGCGCGGCACAACCCGCTTGAGCAAGCGCTCACCGGTTGCAGGAGGTGACTCGATTGCTACTCATCGTGGCGGAAAAATCGCAGTAGGATAAACTTCGCAAATAGATTCGAATGAAGACCACTAACCCGCACCCTTATCGAGTTCTTTTGGCTGACGACCAGGCGGACATCCGCGATGCTCTGCGTTTGCTCCTCAAGCGTGAAGGCTATGAGACGCAGGGCGTGGCCTCTCCGGCCGAAGCGCTGAGCGCCATCGAATCGCGGGAATTTGACGCGGCGCTGATGGACCTCAATTACGCGCGAGACACCACGTCGGGTCAGGAGGGGCTCGACCTGCTCACGCGCATCCAGATGCTCGACAGTTCGTTGCCTGTCGTCGTCATGACGGCATGGAGCAGCATCGAAGTGGCTGTGGAGGCGATGCGGCGCGGGGCGCGCGACTTCGTCCAGAAGCCATGGGAAAATACGCGGCTGCTGGCCATTCTGCGCACGCAAATCGATTTGCGGCAGGCGCTGAGGCAGGCATCGCGGCTGGAGGCCGAAAACCGCATCCTGCGCGCCGAATCGCGCCCGACATTTCTAGCGAAGTCCCCTGCGATGGCCCCGGTGCTGGAGCTGGTTGGACAAATCGGGCCCTCGGACGCGAGCGTTTTGATCACCGGAGAACACGGTACGGGCAAAGAAGTTGTCGCGCGAACTCTACATGCGTTGTCGGCGCGCGCGACAAAGCCCATGGTAACCGTCAATGCGGGCGGGCTTTCCGAAGGTCTTTTCGAAAGCGAGCTCTTCGGACATGTAAAAGGGGCCTTTACCGATGCGCGTGCCGACCGCGTCGGGCGGTTCGAACTTGCTGACAGTAGCACTTTGTTCCTGGACGAAATCGCCAACGTTCCGCTCAACCTGCAAGCAAAACTTTTGCGCGTTCTTGAAACCGGGGATCTCGAGCGTGTCGGGTCGTCAACCACTCGGCGCGTCAACGTGAGAGTCCTCGCGGCTACCAATGCTGACGTGAATGCCGAGGCCGCTGCGGGCCGGTTCCGTCAAGATCTCCTCTTTCGCCTGAATACCATCGAGATCCACATCCCTCCGCTGAGAGACCGCCGCGAGGACGTCGATCTGCTTGCGCACCATTTTCTCCATGGTTACGCGCAGCGCTACCGCAAAAGCATTTCCGGCTTCGACACAGCCGCCATCAAGGCTCTGCATGAGCATGCCTGGCCGGGCAACGTTCGCGAACTCGATCATGCGGTGGAACGCGGCGTACTCCTCTCGCCCGGCCCTTCCGTCCGCGCGGCGGACCTCGGTTTGCGCGCGCAGGCCGCTGGCGGCGCGGCCAAGCTGGAGGAGATGAGCCTCGATGAAGTTGAGTGTTATCTCATCCAGCGCACGCTCTCTCGCCACGAAGGAAATGTCAGCCAAGCAGCCAAGGCTCTGGGATTGAGCCGCAGCGCCATGTATCGCCGTCTTCAAAAACATGGACTGGAATGACGCGACTGGCCTATGAGCGCCGCCTCCAGCTCCTCGCGCTAGCGGCGGGTTTCCCAGGTTCGCTAATCGCCATGATTCTCTTGTGGCAGGGAAATTATTCTTCCGGCGCAGTCTGGACACTTGCCTTTCTCATCTTTTCTCTCTGGCTGGGTTTCGCTTTCTCCCTGCGGCATCGCG
>Ga0209648_10000743_pt1 | contig 25517 bp, 18 predicted proteins | sample GraSoi2013_115cm_FD_185830 | JGI IMG/M metagenome (GOLD analysis project Ga0209648, IMG submission 185830) | Grasslands soil microbial communities from the Angelo Coastal Reserve, California, USA - Sample 9_17_2013_115cm (SPAdes) (version 2) | ecosystem: Environmental > Terrestrial > Soil >... | reverse complement strand
AAGCCGTCGTCAACGGCATCCTGCAGGAAGACAACTCGCTCGCCAACGGCATCCGCCAATATCACAAACGCGGCCAACCCGTGCTAGTGGGCACGATCTCCATCGAAAAATCCGAAGCCATCGCGGAATTGCTGAAAAAAGGCGGCGTCCCGCACCAGGTGCTGAACGCCAAGCAGCACGAGCGCGAATCGCGCGTCGTCGCACAGGCCGGCCGCAAGGGCGCGGTCACCGTCGCGACCAACATGGCGGGCCGCGGCACGGACATTCTTCTCGGCGGCAACCCCGAGCAAATGACCCGCGATCATTTTCTGAAAAACAAGTTGGCCATGCCCTATGCGGCGGCTCCTGCGGTCATCGGCGCGGATCCTGCGGTCGGCAACGATGCTCAACCCGCGGTCACCATGGTGCTCTTCCAGCACGAAGGCAAAATCTTCCAGGTGCCCGCCGATCAGTGGAAACCGGTTTACGAACAGTTTGCCGAGCAGTGCAAATCCGAACACGACGAAGTCGTCGCGCTTGGCGGGCTGCACATCCTCGGCACGGAACGCCACGAGGCGCGGCGCATCGACAACCAATTGCGCGGCCGCGCGGGACGCCAGGGTGATCCCGGCTCCTCGCGTTTTTTCCTTTCGCTCGAAGACGACCTGATGCGCATCTTCGGCGGCGAGCGCGTCAAGGCGCTGATGTTCCGCCTGGGCATGACCGAAGGCGTGCCCATCGAATCCGGGCTCATCTCGCGTCGCATCGAGAACGCGCAAAAAACCGTCGAAGCCCAGAACTTCGATGCGCGCAAACACCTTCTCGAATATGACGACGTGATGAACAAACAGCGCGAGACGATTTACGCGATTCGCCGCTCCGCGCTCGAAGGCAAGGACCAGCGCGATTACGTTCTCGGCATTGCGGACGACGTAGTGCGCGAACTCGCCGATACGTTCTGCCCGCGCGAGCAGCATCCCGATCAATGGAACACCACGCAGTTTCTCGCGGAGAGCAACGCGCAGTTCGGCATCGACATAAAGGCGGCGGGCGCCGATCCAGGCACACTGAGCCACGATCAGCTTGCCGACGGTGCGGCTGAAGCCGTCACTAAGCGCTACGAGGAAAAAGAAAAGCAGTTCGGCGCGGACCTCATGCGCTGGCTCGAGCGCCGCATTATTCTCGACGTGGTCGATTCGCAGTGGAAAGACCACCTGCTTTCGCTCGACCACCTGAAAGAGGGAATTGGCCTGCGCGGCTACGCGCAAAAAGATCCCATCGTCGAGTTCAAAAAAGAGGCTTTCACGCTATTCGAAGACATGATGGCGCGCATCGATAACGAAACGATCCGCTATCTCTTCCACATTCAGGTGCAGCAGGGCGAGCAACCGCCTTCGGGTGCGGCGCAACCTTCGACTCCGCCGCAGGCAACGCGTCCACGCGCTGATGCCGTCGCCGCCAGCGCCGCAGCGCGCGCCAGCGAACCGCAACATTTGCCCGCCGTCGCGCGGGAAATCGAACGCCGCCAGCAGCGGCAGCAAAAAGATTTGCAGTATCAGACCGGGCCCGCACAGGCTGAAGCGCCGAAGCCCGTGAAGGTTGGCGCAAAAGTGGGCCGCAACGATCCTTGCCCTTGCGGGTCGGGAAAAAAATACAAGAAATGCCACGGCGCGAACGTATGAGGAGTAAGTTTCAACAATTTGTCATTCCGAGCGAAGCGCGCTTTTTGCGCTCCGCACGAATTTGCGGAGCGAGGAATCTGCTTTAATTCCTCGGTCAGGAAAGCAAACCGATGCCTCCAGCACCCCAGCCAATGCCGGAACGCCAGCCGATTCCCGGCGTAAAGAATCTCGTCGCCGTTGCCAGCGGCAAAGGCGGCGTAGGCAAGACCACCGTCGCCGTGAATCTCGCACTGGCTTTGGCGAAGCTCGGCCACAAAGTTGGCTTGCTCGACGCGGACGTTTACGGCCCCAACGTGCCGATCATGCTTGGCACTATGCAGGAGCCGCAGGCCACAACCGATAAGCACATCATTCCCGTGCAATCGCAGGGATTGAAGATGATTTCCATGGGCCTGCTGAACCCCGGCGACAAGCCGATGATCTGGCGCGGGCCGATGTTGCACAGCGTGATTACGCAATTCCTGCGCAGCGTGGAATGGGGCGAGCTGGATTACCTGATCATCGATCTTCCGCCGGGCACGGGCGATGTGCAGTTGACGCTGATCCAAACGGTTGCCGTAACCGGCGCTGTCCTGGTGACCACTCCATCGACCGTGGCGCTTGCCGATGTTCGCAAAGCCATCGAAATGTTCCGCCAGGTGAATGTGGAAGTCCTCGGCGTGGTCGAGAATATGAGCACGTTTGCTTGCCCGCACTGCGGCAAGTCGCTGGACATCTTTGGCCACGGTGAAGGCTCGAAAACCGCACTGGCCTACGGCGTGCCCGTGCTTGGTGAAATTGAAATCGATCCGCGCATTCGTATCGGAGGAGACACGGGGAAACCGGTCGCCGCCCTCGGTGTAGACGCCGAAGGTACGAAGAGCCTCTACAACGTCGCGCGCGCTGTAGTCGCGCGCCTGGCGGAAGTGGCCGGGACGACTGGCGTCCCTGCGGTTCAGATCGATTGAGGCTTTACGCTTCCTTCCCTTTGCCGGATTTCTGCAGCGCTTCGATCTTGGCAAGCAGGCAGTTCCGGCACAGGCATCCCTCGGCATCGGCCGGCATCGGAACATGCGGCAATTCCGCGCACCAGCAGCCGCCTTCCGGCTGGCAGGTCATCGCAGCTCCGCACTGTGCGCAACGCGTTTCCACCAGGCGATGATGGCCCAGTTGCGCCGCGCCGTCTAGAGGCGCATGCGGCGGTGCAGCCGGGGCTTCCTTGTCAGTCGGGCAACGCGGATGATATCTTGACGTGATTCATGTACGCCAAGTCTTCTGTAGGGGCGGGGCTTGCCCCTGCAATGAGATAGCACCACCAGCTCGTTGCTGAGACAAGGTTGGACTGGAGAGAAAGACACGATTGACTCGACAACCCGACATCCGGCCCTACCGCGGCAAGCGCCCGCAAATCGCGGCATCGGCTTACATCGACCCGGCGGCCGTGATTATCGGCGACGTGGTGATCGGCGAGGACTCAAGCGTCTGGCCGTGCTCGGTGGTTCGCGGCGACGTGCACTACATTCGTATCGGCGCGCGGACCAACATTCAGGACGGCTCGGTGCTGCACGTTATGCGCGATGAGTGGCCGCTCATCCTCGGCGATGACGTCACCGTCGGCCATTCGGTGACGCTGCACGGCTGCACCATCGAGTCGCGCTGCCTCATCGGCATGGGCGCGGTCATCCTGAATGGCGTTACGATTGGCGCGGGTAGCATCGTCGCGGCGGGCACGCTCCTCACGGAGCGGACCGTGATTCCTGCAGGCAGCTTGGTCATGGGCTCGCCGGGAAAAGTGAAGCGCATGCTGACGGGGATCGATCAGGCATCGATTGACGCCTACGCGCAACGCTACGTCGGCTACAAAAATATCTATCGCGAGGAATCCACCGAGTGAGCGAAGGCGCTGTCAACAAAGAAGAACGCCGCAAATTCCAGGCCATCAAAGGCACGCGCGATTTGCTGCCTCCGGAGACAGCACTCTGGAATCGCGGCGAGCAGACGGCTCGCGAAGTCTTCGCCACTTTTGGCTTCGGAGAAATCCGTCTTCCCATCTTCGAGCCAACGGACCTGTTTGCCCGTGCCGTGGGCGGCGAAACCGACATCGTTTCAAAGGAAATGTATACATTCGAAGACTATGACACGACGGAGCTTCTAGAATTAATCGAATCCCGCAGGGCAGCCCTCACGTGGACGGACTCACCGATACTCGGCCCACCTGGTCCGCTGGGTTCCGGAACGCAGGCTATCTTCAGTCCCTACACTACATTGGTTGGAAATGTTCTGCGGTTGGGCTCAGATGCATTCCAGAAGGGCAAGATCCCGCGAACACCAGAAAACGAACGAGTATTGGCCGATCTGAAATATCGTCTTGAAGTGTTTGTTAGTTCACTAAACTCCGGGACTTTGAACGAAAAACGTCAATTCGTGAATAGCTTCAAAGGACTAGTTGCTCAACTGAAAATTGGAGAGTCCCTGAGCCTCCGTCCCGAAGCCACAGCGAGCGTATGCCGGGCGTACGTCGAGCATGGGATGCAGCAACTGCCGCAGCCGGTGAAGCTGTATTACATGGGGCCGATGTTCCGGCGGGAGCGGCCACAGAAGGGGCGCTACAGGCAGTTTTACCAGATTGGCGCGGAGGTGCTGGGCGGCAGCGACGCTCCGGCGATTGATGCTGAAGTGATCGAAATGGTCATGACGTTTTTCGACCGGTTGGAATTGCAGGGCGTGCAGCTTGATATCAATTCCATCGGCCACAGCGCCGATAACTGCCGCCGCGGCTACGTCGAAAAATTGAAAGTCGCGCTCGAAAATGTGAAGGACAAGCTCGGGCCGGACAGCCAGCGGCGCATCGAAACGAATCCGTTGCGTGTGCTCGATTCCAAACTCGAGAGCGAGCAGGGCATTATCGCCACGTTGCCTCGCATCGCCGATCACCTCTGCGAAGCTTGCGCGACGCACTACTCTGCCGTAAAGCACCAGCTCGAAATGCGCGGAGTGATCTACCGCGAGAATTGGCGGCTGGTGCGCGGGCTGGACTATTACATGCGCACGACGTTTGAAATCACGGCGCAGGGCCTGGGCTCGCAGAATGCCGTCTGCGGCGGCGGACGCTACGACGGGCTGGTAGAATTGCTTGGCGGGCCGCCAACAAAGGGCATCGGCTTTGCCATCGGCGAAGACCGCTTGATCTTGTCGCTGCAAGAAAGCGGCAAAGCGCCAGCCCAGCAAGGCCGTGACGTGTACATCGCCTGGATGGGGGAACGAGCTCATGCGACCGCCATACGCGCGGCGAAAGATTTGCGCAAGGCCGGCTTCAGCGTCGAGCTACCGCCCGTGGAGCAAAAGTTCGGCAAGGCGCTCGGCCAAGCAGACAAACTCGGCGCGAAGTACGCGCTGATCCTCGGCGATAATGAAGTCTCCGAAGGCTTGTGGACGCTGAAGACGCTGGCGGACGGCTCGCAGGCAAAGTACACGGAACCAGATTTGCTGGAACATTTGCGCAAGCAAAAAGCGCTGTCATCCTGAAGCTATCCGATGAGGATAGCTGAAGGATCTCAACGCCGGATACATCTGGGTGTATGCAATCAGCTGAAATGCTTCGCTTCGCTCAGCATGACAGCGTAACGGATTAGTGAGGATAGACTGTGCTGGATTTTCTGGGAAACTTGCAGCGCACACACTACTGCGGCGAACTGCGCGCCAAAGACGAAGGCCGCGACGCTATTGTGATGGGCTGGGTCGCGCGCCGCCGCGACCTCGGCAATTTGCTCTTTCTCGATGTGCGCGACCGCACCGGCATCGTCCAGGTGGTCTTCAACAAGGAGACGCAGCCTGCGGCGCACGCCAAAGCCGAGCAGGCGCGCGGCGAATTCGTCGTCGCCGTGGAAGGCAAGGTCCTCAAGCGCCAGAAAGCCAATCCGGAATTGGCCAGTGGGGAAGTCGAGCTTGTTGCCGCGAAGCTGCACATTCTCAACAACGCCAAGACGCCGCCGTTTCCCATCGAAGACGAAATCAACGCGGCGGAAGAGACGCGCCTTCGCTTCCGCTACATCGACTTGCGTCGCTCGAAACCGCACCAGAATCTTGCGCTGCGCCACAAGATCATCCTCGAAATTCGCCAAACGATGGACGAGATGGGTTTCCTCGAAGTCGAAACACCCATGCTCACGCGCTCGACGCCGGAAGGCGCGCGCGATTTTCTCGTGCCGAGCCGCATCCATCACGGGCAGTTCTACGCGCTGCCGCAATCGCCGCAGATTTTCAAGCAGATTCTGATGATCGCCGGACTGGACAAATACTTCCAAATCGTAAAATGCTTCCGCGACGAAGATTTGCGCGCCGACCGTCAACTGGAATTTACGCAGCTCGACCTGGAAATGTCTTTTCCGCGGCAGGAAGACATTTTCCACGTGATCGAAAACGTGATGGTTCGCGCTTGTGCTGTCGCTGGGATCAAGGCGGAAGCGCCGTTTCCGCACATGCTCTACAAGGATGCCATCCGAAAGTACGGCAGCGACAAGCCGGACCTGCGCTTTGGCATGGAGTTGCACGAAGTCACCGATTGCTTCCCGCAAGAAGCAAAACAGAAGCTGCAAATCGAGGGAAACGTCTTCGCATTCGCGGCGCCCGGAGCTGCAGTTTATTCCCGCAAGCAGCTTGACGAACTGACGGAAAAGGCGAAATCGCTCGGCGCGCGCGGGGTCTATTTCGCTAAGGTGGAAGGAAAGGAAGTAACTTCCTCACTCGGAAAGCTCATCGGTGCTCAGAACACTATCGAACTCGCGGGCCAGGCGGGTGCCAAGGTCGGCGACCTCGTCGTTGCCGTTTCCGCCAAAGAACTAATCAAGGGCACGGAAGCCGCCGCACTCATCGCCGGACAACTGCGGCTGCAACTGGGCGAAGCGCTCGGCGTGATCGACAAATCGCAGTGGAAATTCCTGTGGCTCACCGGATTCCCGCTCTTCGAGTGGAGCGAATCCGACAAAACCTGGGTGAGCGCACAGCACCCCTTCACCGGCATCGTCGACGAAGACTTGGAAAAACTTGAATCAGCGCCGTGGGAAGTGCGCTCCAAAGGCTACGACCTGGTGCTGAACGGCAATGAGCTCGGCTCCGGCAGCATTCGGATTCACCGCCAGGACATTCAGGAGCGCCTCTTCAAGGCGCTCGGCCTGAGCGAGGAACAGCTTCGCCGCCGCTTCGGCTTTTTTCTCGACGCACTCACTTACGGCACGCCCCCACACGGCGGCATCGCGCTCGGCATCGACCGCGTGGTCATGCTCCTCGCCGGTGAAAAATCCATCCGCGAAGTCATCGCCTTTGCCAAAACCACCGCCGCACAAGATTTGATGGCCGATTCGCCCTCGGCTGTCGACAAAGAGCAGCTCGACCAACTCGGAATTGCAGTTAGAGAGTGACGGCTATGCTGTCAAACAGTCGCATGCATGATTTGGCAAATGCAGTTCCGAGATTGATCGGACTCGCTTCTCTCTTTGCGCTTACAATCTGGCGGTACCGTAAGAACCGCGTCATAGTTTTAGGCGTGGTTACCGTTTGCGGTTTTTTTGCATTCGCGTCGCTAGGAATTGTTGTCGATCCCCGTCGCGTTCCGAGTTGGGTGGTCGGGTCAGTGTTTTCGCTCATCCTCTTGTCCTCTCTTTTGGTTTTGACCCTCGCGGCGATTGACGCTGTTCGATGGATGAAGGGCAAAAGGCAGACTCGCGCTGACGACAAAGTTCGAAGTACTCTCCACGAATCGGGACCGAAATGAGCCGGATACGCATATTGCCGGAGGCGGTGGCGAACAAAATCGCGGCGGGCGAAGTTGTCGAGCGCCCGGCGTCGGTGGTGAAAGAGCTGCTGGAAAATGCGATCGATGCGGGCGCGAAGGCGATTCGCGTCGAAGTGGAGGTCGGCGGCAAGCGCATGATCCGCGTGATCGACGACGGTCACGGCATGACGCATGACGACGCGCTGCTGGCGTTCGAGCGCCACGCCACAAGCAAGCTCAAATCCGCAGACGATTTGCTTTCCATCGCCACCCTCGGTTTTCGCGGAGAAGCGTTGCCGACGATCGCGGCGGTATCACGACTGCTGCTGGAAACGCGCGACGAGGCGGAAGCCGAAGGCACGCGCATCGAATTCGCGGGGGGCAAGCTGGTCAACGTGAAGCCGGCGGGGTTGCCAGCGGGGACGACGATCAGCGTCGCCGACATTTTTTACTGCGTCCCCGCGCGCAGGAAATTTCTCAAGTCCGACACGACGGAACTGGGCCACATCGCCTCTCTGGTCACGCACTACGCGTTGGCCAATCCAGCGAAGCAATTCATTCTTACGACCCCGACCCAGGAAATTATCAATTGTCCGCCCACGGAAAAGCTGGCCGACCGCGTGTATCAGCTCTTCGGACGGCAAGCGCTGGAAGAGCTAGTCGAAATCCCCGCTGTTTCCGCGCCATTCCGCGCGGCCATCACCGAGCCGGCACTCGAGCCGGAAGAAGAAAAAGCATCGCTGACGGTGAGTGGATTTACATCGCGGCCTGACATACAGAGGGCGAATCGCAATGGAATCTACATTTTCGTAAACCGCCGCCTGGTGCGCGACCGGCTGATTCTGCACGCGATTCATGAGGCCTACCGCAACATTCTGCCACCGGCGGTTTTTCCCGCGACGCTGCTTTTCCTGCAGATGCCTTACGACGAAGTCGACGTCAACGTGCACCCCGCAAAAATCGAAGTGCGCTTCCGGCGCTCGCAATTTGTCCACGATTTCGCGCGCGATGCGATTCGCCAGGCGTTGATGGGCGCGCGGCCAATCGCAAGTTTTGCCGCTGCAGCGTCGGCCGCCCCGCAATTGTCCGGATCTGCGAATGGATCGTTTTCCGGCGGAATCACGCCCGCACCCGTGGAATCGGGCGTTCCGCGCGCGGTGATTCCGCCGATGGAAGAAATCGGCGTGGGCTCCGGCGTTGGCTCGGATGGCGGATTCGATCTCACCGCCGCGCCGATGCGCCCGGTTGAGCAGCGCATTCCATTCACCTCGGGAACTGCATTTGGTGCGAGTACTGCACCCGCGCAGATTTCCACGGCGGGGAATTGGGCCGCGAATCTTGCCGCTCCGAGCGCGGACGCTCCCGCGAGCCTCCCGCGCCCCGAGCAAATCGCCGACCTAAAACCGCTGGGACAAGTCAGCGCGAGTTTCATCGTCGCCGTGAACGGCGAAGGACTGTGGATCGTAGATCAGCATGTGGCGCACGAGCGCGTGCTCTTCGAACAGCACCTGGAAGCACGCCGCGCCGGAAAAGTTGAAGCGCAGCGCATGCTCATGCCGCTGGTGATTGAATTGTCGCCGCGGCAAATCGTCACGTTTGAAAAAATCGCCGAAGAATTGGCCGCGAACGGCTTCGAAGTCGAGCCCATGGGCCCGAAGAGCGTGGCGATCCAGGCGATGCCCGCGGGAGTCGGAGCGCCAGACGCGGAAAAACTGCTCACCGAAATTCTCGACGGCATCGAGCGTGAGAACGCCGCGATTTCCATCGAAACATTGCAGGCAAAAATAGCGGCGTCCACCGCCTGCCACGCGGCGATCAAGGTGAACATGCCGCTGGAGCAATCGAAAATGGAATGGCTGCTAGACGCCCTGGCAAAAACCGATTGCCCGATGAGCTGCCCGCACGGGCGGCCGGTGGTGCTGCGCTATTCCATGAAAGAAATTGAGAAGGCGTTTCATCGTATTTGAGGTTTGTAGGTGCCGGGCTTTAGCCCGGCCATCGGGAGACTCACCGAATGAGCGATTCGCAAAAGACAGCAGTGATTTTCGGCCTGGCGAACAAGCGCAGCATCGCGTGGGCTATCGCGAAAAAACTGCACGAAGCCGGCTGGCGGCTGGCGATTACCTATCAAAACGAGCGGCTCGAGCTCGAAGCGAGGGATCTGATCGCCGAGATGGCGGGCGCCGCGGGATTCATGTGCGACGTTACGAAGGACGATGAGATCGCGCGATTGTTCGAGGAATTGAAGTCGCGCTATGGCGTACTGCACGGCCTGGTGCACAGCGTGGGGTTTTCTCCGCCGGAGGAGCTCAAAAATCCTTTTCTGAACACTACGCGCGAAGGCTTTCGCATCGCGAATGACATCAGCGTCTATTCGCTGATTGCGGTAGCGCGCGGCGCCGCGCCGCTCATGACCGCCGGCGGCGGGATGGTCACGCTGACGTATTACGGTTCCGAGAAAGTGGTTCCGAATTACAACGTAATGGGAGTGTCGAAGGCGGCGCTCGAAGCGACAGTTCGCTATCTGGCGAACGACCTTGGGCCGCGGGCCATCCGCGTCAACGCCATTTCAGCAGGGCCGATCAAAACGCTGGCAGCGCGAGGAATCGCGAACTTCGGCGACATGCTCAAAAGCCAAGTAGAGCGTGCTCCGCTGAAGCGCAATGTCGATGCCGCCGAGGTCGGCGCGACCGCCGCATTCCTGCTTTCCGAAGCGGGCTCGGGCATTACCGGCGAGACGATCTTCGTCGATTGCGGCTACAACATCATGGGGTTTTGAGCGTGGTACCGGCGCTCTTGCCTGCGCCCGGTTTGTGGTTGCCTCAAAGGAAAGTCGCACAGCCCAAATAGGCTGTGCCACGAAGATGCCAAAACTTACCATCGCCATCGACGGTCCTGCAGGGTCCGGCAAAAGCAGTGTGGCGCGCCGCGTTGCGGCGATGCTCGGTTATTTGTATCTGGACAGTGGGGCGATGTACCGCGCGCTGGCGCTGAAGGCGCTGCGGCGCCAAGTTGCACTAGAGGACGAGTCCCGCCTGGAAGCGCTTGCGAAGGAAACACACATCGAACTGAAGCCGCCTAGCGCTGAGCAGGAGGCGGCGGGCGCGAAGAACTGTGTTTTCCTTGATGCTGCGGACGTGACCCAGGAGATTCGCACCTCGGAAGTGGCGCAGGCCGCGTCGCGGCTCGCAACAATTGCGAGAGTGCGTGAAGTGCTCGTTGCCGAGCAGCAGCGCGCCGGCGCGGGTGGCGGCGTCGTGATGGAGGGGCGGGACATCGGAACGGTCGTCTTCCCCAAAGCCGAGCTGAAGATGTTTCTGGAGGCTTCGCCAGAAGTGCGCGCGGAACGCCGCTGGAAAGAGCACCAGGAAAAAGGCGAACGAGTTACGCTCCCGGAAGTTTTCGACGAAGTGATCGAGCGGGACAAGCGCGACCGCGAACGCCAAGTTTCCCCGCTCGTGCGCGCAAAGGACGCGGTGCTCGTGGACAACACCGCGATGGGCATCGAAGAAACCGCGCGCTTGATCGTCATGCTGGCCCAGGAACGCGCGAAAGAATTGGCGGGAGCGGCGGTCCAAACCGAAAAACGATACCTTTCAGGCTTGGAAGAGCGCAAAGGGCCCGGCGCACACTGAATGAGGATCGGGCTCTGTAACTTCCGCACCCCTTCCTTCGTATTCTCCTAGAGACGATTGCCGTGTCGCCCGCGAGCTGGCAGTGCGCGCGCGAGGGATTTGGTAGAGTGAGTGGGGGTCTTCGCCAAGCCTATGCTCGCCGTGCGTGACAATTTTGTGCAGTGCTTCAGCGCCTTGCGCGCCCACAAGCTGCGCGCCTCGCTCACGATGCTGGGGCTGACCATGGGTGTGGCCACGCTCATCACGGTCATGACCATCGTGCAGGGCGCAAACATCTACGTCGAACAAAAGATCGCCAATCTCGGCACAAACGTCTTTCAGATCGCGCGCACTCCCTTCGCCGTGACCGATTTCAACATCATTATCAAGGCCCTGAAGTTCAAGAAAATTGAGCTCGAGGACATGCGCGCGGTTGCCGAAGGCTGCCCCGCTTGCCAGGAAGTTGGCGCCACCGCCAGCGGCAGCGTGCATGTGAGATACGGCAACAAAGAGGTGGCGGACGTGAACTTCTACGGGCAAACGCCAAGCATGGCGGATATTGACACGCGCACCGTAGAGTTTGGCCGCTACTTCACGGCAGCGGAAGCCGAGCACCGCGCTGACGTCTGTTTGATCGGTGACACGCTGGTGCAGCGGTTGTTTCTCGGCATGGACCCGATCGGGAAGGGAATTCGCGTCGGGAACGACGAACTCATGGTGATAGGGGTCATCCAGAAGATCGGCAGCGTCCTGGGGCAGGACCAGGACAATTTCATCATGGCCCCCCTGCCAGTGTTCCTCCGCATGCAAGGCGCGCATACAAGCCTGACAATCAACGTCAAGACGGGCGCCGGAAATTTCGAAAAGGCGCAGGATCAGGCAGACCTGGTCCTGAGGGCGCGACGCCACCTCAGCGGAAAAATGGAAGACGATTTCTTCGTTGGCACGAAAGAAAGTTACATGGCCTTGTGGCGCAGCATCAGCTCGGCGTTTTTTGGGGTGTTCATTCTGGTGAGCGCCATATCGGTGGTCATCGGCGGCATCGTCATCATGAACGTAATGCTGGTGAGCGTGAACCTGCGGCGCAGGGAGATTGGCGTGCGGCGCGCGGTCGGCGCTACGAAGCAAGACATCCTGCAGCAGTTCATGGCCGAAAGCGTCATGCAATGTATCGCCGGCGGAGCACTGGGCATCTCGATGGGGTTTTTGGTGGCGCTGGTGCTTCGGACGTACACGCCATTTCCAGCCGCGGTGCAAACGTGGGTGGCGGTGCTGGGAGTATTTCTGAGTTCCGCAGTCGGATTGTTTTTCGGGATCTATCCGGCATTGCGCGCATCACGGCTGGACCCGATCGTGGCGTTGAGGTCTGACTAATGGCGATGATGACGCTTGCGCAAACTCGTGAAAATTTCCTTGCCGCGCTGGAGACGCTGCGCTCGTCCAAGGTTCGCTCCGCCTTGACCGTGCTGGGCATCGTCATCGGCGTGTCCTCGGTGATTTCCATGGCTGCCATCATTCAAGGTCTGAACAAGTTCGTGCAAGACAGAGTGGAACGCCTGGGCTCGCGCACCTATTTCATCTCACGATTCCCGTTCGGCACGGATCTTTCCCGCTTGCCGGAGCGAATTCGAGCGCGCAAGTATCTTGAGTACAACTATGCCGAGTATGTCCGGGAGGCCGCGCCCGACGTGCACATCGTCACAACGTTTGGCACACGGGGCTTCTTTTTAGGAGACAGCAACCGCATCATCAGCGGCGACCACAGCGTCGAGAAGGTGATCGTGCGCGGCGCGGAGCCGGAGTACACGGAAGCGATTCCGCTGTTTAACATCGAGCGCGGCCGCTTTATCAGCGCTTTCGATCAGGAGCATGCACGGCCGGTCGTCGTGCTGGGCGCGGCCATCAGCGAATCGCTCTTTCCCAACTCGGACGCCCTCGGGAAAACCGTGCGCATCAATGATTCCACGTACGAAATCATCGGCGTTTTTGAGCACGACCAGGGTTTGTTCCTCGGCCCGGGCGTGGACATCTTTGCGGTCATCCCGCTCAGCAGCTTCAAGAAGCGCTACCCGGAAGCGAAAGAGTTGATCATGGCATTCACCGTTCCGGAAAACGTCAACGTCGAAACCGCGCACGGCGAAGTTATACAAGCGCTGCGCCGTCTCCGCCGCGTCCCCGCCGGGAAGGAAAATGATTTCGAGCTGAGCTCGCCGGACTTCCTCAGCAATCTGTGGAACCAGCTCACGGGCGCGCTGGTGATTCTCACCACGGTCATCAGTTCGATCGGACTGCTGGTGGGCGGCATCGGCGTGATGAACATCATGCTCATTTCGGTCACCGAGCGCACCCAGGAAATTGGCGTGCGCAAAGCCATCGGCGCGCGCCGCGCGGATGTACGCCTGCAGTTTTTGCTGGAGGCCGTGGTGCTCACCCTGGTCGGCGGAACCATCGGCATTCTGATCGGGGCAGGCGTATCCACAACGGTGCGCACTCTCGTGCCTTCGATTCCCGCAACATTGTCTTATCTTTGGGTTTCGATTGGCTTCGCGATTTCCGTCGGCGTCGGCTTGTTCTTCGGCTACTATCCCGCAAATCTCGCGGCCAATCTCGATCCCATCGTCTGCCTGCGCTACGAATGAAGCGCGTGGAATGCCGCTGGCCGGCGCAGCGAAAAAAATCGCTGCGTCTCTTTGCGTGGTGACTGAATTGGAAAGATTGGTGATTGCTCAGGTCGGTGCGGACATCGAGCTCAGAAATTCCATGTTGGACTTCGACTTCGACAGGCGGCTGATCAAAAGCTCCATGGCCTCGACTGTCGAGAGAGGACTCAGAACCTTGCGCAGCACCCAGACGCGGCTCAACTCATCCGGCGGAAGTAGCAGTTCGTCCTTACGCGTGCCGGAACGCTGAATGTCGATGGCGGGGAAGACGCGCTTATCGGCAAGGCGCCGGTCCAGATAGATTTCCATGTTGCCGGTGCCCTTGAACTCTTCGAAAATCACGTCGTCCATGCGGCTGCCGGTATCGATCAGCGCGGTGGCGATGATCGTGAGCGACCCGCCTTCTTCCACGTGGCGCGCGGCGGCGAAGAATCGGCGCGGGCGCTGCAAGGCGTTGGCATCAATACCGCCGGAGAGCACTTTGCCGGATGGCGGAGTGACGGCGTTGTAGGCGCGAGCGAGGCGCGTGATGGAGTCGAGCAGCACGACCACGTCGCGCTTGTGCTCGACGAGGCGCTTGGCCTTTTCGAGGACCATTTCGGCGACCTGGATGTGGCGCTGCGGCGGCTCATCGAATGTGGAGCTGATGACTTCGCCCTTGACGGTACGCTGCATGTCCGTCACTTCCTCCGGGCGCTCGTCAATGAGCAGCACGATCAGCGCGACCTCGGGATGATTCGTGGCGATGGCATTGGCCATGGACTGCAGCATCATGGTCTTTCCGGTTCGCGGCGGGGCGTTGACCAAGCCGCGCTGGCCCTTGCCGACCGGACAAAGAAGATCCAGCACGCGGCCGGTCGAATTCTCCTTGGTCGTTTCCATCTTCAAGCGGCCCTGCGGATAGAGGGGCGTCAGGTTATCGAAGAAGATCTTGCTGCGCGCGACTTCCGGGTCTTCAAAATTGACCGCTTCGACTTTGATCAGCGCGAAATAGCGTTCGCCATCTTTCGGCGGGCGGACCTGGCCGGAGACCGTATCGCCGGTGCGCAGGTCGAACTTGCGGATCTGCGACGGCGAAACATAAATATCGTCCGGGCCGGGAAGGTAGTTGTATTCCGGCGCGCGCAGAAACCCGAATCCATCGGGGAGGCATTCGAGAACGCCTTCGGAGAAAATCAAACCGTTCTTTTCGGTCTGCGCGCGGAGGATCTGGAAGATCAACTCCTGCTTGCGCATGCCGCTCGCTCCCGGAATGTTCAATTCCTTGGCGATCTTGGCGAGGTCGGTGATGTTCTTTTCCTTCAGCTCGGCAAGACTGATACTCATCTGATTGCTTCCTTCAACGTTTGTTTCTTTTGGCATATGTCCTTAGCGATGATTGTGAAAATAGACCCTTAGTATCCGGATTGTTTTTGAGGTGGTGCACCGCACTGGCGGATAACCGCAAACCTGCCAGGATGGGGCAAACCAGACTTTTTGCAACCGGCGGCAGCGTCGGGCCGCGCGAACCTGTGAATTCCTCAAGCGTAACTCCGACAAGGCCGGAGTTCACTCGCGGGACGAGCCGGACCCAAAACAACGCCGCTTAGTTGGTCAAACTCTTGTCTTTCTCGGCGCCGGCTACGAAAGGTTCCGCTACTGGCGCAACCGCGGCATGCTCGAGCGGCACCGTCGGCCGCTCCAGCGCAATCTGCAGCACTTCATCCATGGTCTCGACAAAATGTAACGTGAGACTGGAGAGGATTTCCTGCGGGATTTCCGCCAGGTCTTTCTCATTGTCCTTCGGAAGCAGTACCGTACGCAAGCCCATTCGATGGGCGGCCAGGAGTTTCTCTTTGACGCCGCCGATAGGCAGCACCTTGCCTCGCAGCGTGATTTCGCCCGTCATGGTGACATCGCGGCGCACGGGATTCTTTGTCAGCGCGCTGACGATGGACGTGCAAATGGTAATACCGGCGGAGGGGCCATCCTTTGGGATCGCGCCCTCTGGTACGTGCACATGAATGTCGATCGTGCGGTAGAAATCCCTGGGCAAGCCTAGCAGATGGGAGCGCGAACGGACGTAGCTCATCGCGGCTTGCGCGGACTCCTGCATCACGTCACCGAGCTTGCCGGTTAGCGTGAGGCGGCCCTTGCCTTCCATCAGCGTGGCTTCCGTGGACAGCACGGAGCCCCCGACTTCGGTCCATGCCAGGCCGGTGGTCAAGCCGATTTCGTTGTGCTTCTCGAGCCAGAATTCGCGGTACTTCAACACGCCCAGGAAGTCGTTGGCGTTGGCGGGCGTAATCTCCACATTTGAACTCGCACCGTCGGTAACAACCTTGCGGGCCATCTTGCGTGCGATGTTCTGAATTTCGCGCTCCAGGCTGCGAACTCCCGCTTCGTGCGTGTAATGCCGGATGATGTGCAGGAGGCCTTCGTCGGTCAGCTTAAGGTTCTTCTCGGTTAGGCCGGTCGCTTCGCGCGCGCGCTTCACAAGGAACCGCTTGGCGATTTCCAGTTTTTCCTGCTCCGTATAGCCGGGAAGGCGCAGAATTTCCATGCGGTCCTGTAGCGGCTGCGGAATCGTATGCAGCACGTTGGCCGTGCACACGAACATGACTTTCGAGAGGTCGTACTCCACGTCCAGGTAGTGGTCCGTAAACGAGTGGTTGAGTTCCGGATCGAGCACTTCCATCAACGCCGCTGACGGATCGCCGCGGAAATCGGTGGACATCTTGTCCACTTCGTCCAGCACAAAGATGGGGTTCACCGTGCCGGCCTTCTTCATCATTTGGATGACTTGGCCGGGCAGGGCGCCGATGTACGTGCGGCGATGACCGCGAATCTCAGCTTCGTCTCGAACGCCGCCGAGCGAAACCCGCACAAACTTGCGGCCCGTTGCGTGGCCGATGGACATCGCCAGGGAAGTCTTGCCCACGCCTGGAGGCCCCACGAAGCACAGAATCGAGCCCTTCGGGTTCTTCACCAGTTGGCGGACCGCCAGGAACTCAAGGATCCGTTCCTTGACTTTATCGAGGCCGTAGTGCTCTTCATTCAGAATTTTTTCAGCGGCTTTGATGTCGCGGATTTCCTTCGATTTCTTTTTCCATGGCACCGCGAGCAGCCAATCCAGATAATTGCGGCTGACCGTGGACTCCGCGGACATCGGCGGCATGAGCTCCAGGCGCTTCAGCTCCTGGAGCGCCTTCTCGTGGACTTCCTTGGACATCCCGGCGGTGTCGATTTTCTTCTTGAGCTCGTCAATTTCGCTCTTCTCGCCGCGCCCGAGCTCCTTCTGAATGGCCTTGAGCTTTTCGTTCAGGTAGTACTCTTTTTGCGCGCGCTCCATCTGGCGTTTCACGCGCGTATTGATGTTGCGGTCGACGTTCAGCTTTTCCAGCTCGATTTCCAGGATGTCGCCGATGCGATTCAGCCGCTCCACGGGATCGACGGTTTCGAGCAAATCCTGCTTTTCATCCACCGGCAGCTGCAGGTTTGCGGCAATCGTATCCGAGAGGCGCGCCGGATCATCCACGCGCGCGGCGGCAATCATCGTGTCGTAATTCAGGCTCTGCGATAGCTTGATGAACTGTTCGTAAAGCCCGGTGATCTTCTGAACGGTCTGTTCGACTTGCGGGGATGGCTCGACACGCGCGCCCAGCAGTCGAACCGTGGCGCGGAAGAATCCCTCTTCCGCGGCGATCGACAGCGCCCGCGCCCGTTCCACGCCTTCGACGAGAACTTTGATGTTGCCGTCGGGAAGCTTGACGCTCTGCACGATGTTGGCGAGAGTCCCCACGGCGTAGATCTCTTCCGGTTTGGGGTCATCGACCGAAGCGTCGTGTTGCGTCGAAAGAAAGATTTTCTTGTCGCCGGCCAGCGCTTCTTCGAGCGCGCGGACGCTCGCTTCACGGCCGACGATAAACGGGGTCATCTGCTGCGGGAAGATGACCATGTCGCGCACCGGCATCATGGGTACGCGTTTCATTTCCTGTTTTTCACGAGTAAACATTCGGTCCCCTGGGTTCTGCCCATGCGGCCCCTGGACTGCCGCATATCAACATCGAAGCCCGAGCGGCTTATCCGGCCTTCTCGAGCAAACTCCAATTGATTTCGCGGGTGCGGACCATGTCCGCCGTCACCACGAAATCGCGCACCTTCCGCTGCATGGGAAGGTGATACATCAATTCCAGCATGAGGTCTTCAAGGATCATACGCAAGCCGCGCGCGCCGACTTTGCGCTGAAGTGCCAACTCCGCGACGGTCTCCAGCGCGTCGTCCGTGAAGCGCAAGCGCACGTTTTCGAATTCGAACAGCCGCTGGTATTGCTTCAGCAGCGCGTTCTTCGGCTCCGTCAGAATTTTCACCAGCGCGCCCTTGTCCAGGTCGTTCATCACGCCGGCGACCGGCAGGCGGCCCACAAATTCAGGTATCAGCCCGTAGCGAATCAAATCGCCCGGTTGCACCTGCTCGAGCATCTCGGTGTTGCGGCGCTGCGGCGTGGTTGGCGTAGCGTCGGTGTGGAATCCGAGCGAGCGCCGGCCCGCGCGCCTTTCAATGATTTTCTCCAGGCCCACAAAAGCGCCGCCGCAGATGAACAGGATGTTCGTCGTATCCACGGGCGTGAATTCCTGGTGCGGATGTTTGCGCCCGCCCTGCGGAGGCACATTGGCCACCGTGCCTTCCAGAATCTTCAGCAGCGCCTGTTGCACGCCTTCACCGGAAACGTCCCGCGTGATCGAAGGGTTCTCATCCTTCTTGGCAATTTTGTCGATCTCATCGATGTAAATGATGCCCTGCTGCGCCTTCTGCACGTCGCCGTCCGCCGCTTGCAGCAGCTTCAGAATAATGTTCTCGACGTCTTCGCCCACGTAACCCGCTTCGGTAAGCGTGGTGGCATCCACAATCGCGAATGGCACATCCAGCATGCGCGAGAGCGTTTGCGCCAGCAGCGTCTTGCCCGTGCCGGTGGGGCCGATCAGCAGAATATTCGACTTGCTGAGCTCGATATCGCCCGGCTGCTTGTTCAGGAATATCCTCTTGTAGTGGTTGTAAACCGCGACCGCGAGTTTCTTCTTCGTGCGGTCCTGCCCGATCACGTAGCCATCCAGGAATTGCTTGATCTCCGGCGGGCGGGGAAGCCGCTTCGCCGGCGCGGCGGCCTGTTCGCGCTTCTCATCTTCCAGAATGGTCTGGCAAACGCCCACGCACTCATTGCAGATGTACGCGCGCGGATAGTCCGAAGGCGAACTGATCAGCTTTTCGACCTGCTCCTGTGTTTTATGGCAAAAGGAGCAGCGCAGCGGCTCGTCTGGGTTGAATTTTTTCACTGGTATGAAGGCCTCGTCTCCGCTGGGTTTCGACGGAGTCTCTATCCACTATTCTAGGCCGAATATTCCCCTGAGCGAAAGAGAAAGTCGAAACGCTACTAACTTTTTGGAACTGGCGCTCGGTCCCGCTTCAAACCGCAAAGCACTCCGCGGCGCGAAATTCTACCGGTGCTTATAAATGATCTCGTCGATCATCCCGTATTCCTTGGCCTGTTCGGGATTCATGATGTAGTCGCGCTCGACGTCTTTCTCGATTTTTTCCACCGCTTGCCCGCTGTGCTTTGCCAGCAGCGTATTGATGGTTGAGCGCATGCGCAGAATCTCTTTTGCATGCAGGTCAATGTCTGTCGCCTGCCCGCCCAGCCCGGACATCCACGGCTGGTGAATCAGGATGCGCGCATTCGGCAGCGCAAACCGCTTTTTCGCCGCGCCGCCCGCCAGCAGTACTGCCGCGATGGAAGCCGCCTGGCCGACGCAGGTGGTCACCACGTCCGGCTTCACGAACTGCATCGTGTCGTAAATCGCGAATCCTGCGGTAATCGAGCCGCCCGGCGAATTGATGTACAGCTGAATGTCTTTCTCCGGGTCTTCGGCCTGCAGAAAGAGCATCTGCGCCGTGGCCAGGTTGGCCACGTGGTCGTCAATCGGCGTCCCGATAAAAATGATGTGCTCCTTCAGGAGCCGGGAATAAATATCGTACGCTCGCTCGCCGCGGCTGGTCTGTTCCACCACCATGGGTACGAGCGTTGTGCCGCGATAGTCTGGTTCGTCAAAAGTTTTCATTTGGGTAAATGTCGCTGGCACTTGGCCGGAGTGTTTCACTTTGAATCCGTCGCCGCACTCGCTTCTGCGACGGTCTTGACCTTGGCATTCTGCGCAAGCCAGTCGAGAGTTTTGTCACTGCGCAGCTTGGCTTTCATCCTATCGAGCGTCCCTTGCTTTGTCAAACGCGCGCGAATCGCTTCCGCCGATTCGCCACCATGGCTGGCCATGTGTTCGAGTTCGTGAGTGACTTCTTCGTCCGTCACGTCGATGCTTTCCGCCGTCGCGATGCGGTCGATGATCAGTTCGGCCTTCACGTCATCCTTGGCGCGCTCTTCCTGGCGCCGCCGCAGCGTCACCCAGTCCAAATTCACCGCGCGTGGATCGACGCCTTGCGCCGCTAGTGACCGCACCACGCGCTCCAAACGCACATCCATTTGATGCTCCACGAGCGCTTCGGGTACAGGGAAGTCGTGCGCCTTTACGATTTCCGCGAGCACCTTTTCATGGAGCAGTTCCTTGTGCTTGTGGTCGCGCTGATGCTCCAGCCCTTCGCGAGCCTTTTTCTTTAGTTCCTCCAGCGTGGCCGCGTCGCTCACATCCTTCGCGAAATCGTCGTTCAGTTCCGGCAACTTTTTCGTCTTGATGCCCAGCACTTCCACGGCGTAGTGATACTTTTTGCCGGCTAGCTTGGGATCCGGATAGTCGGCGGGATAGTCCACATCGAAATTCTTGTGATCGCCGGCGCTGGCGCCCTTCAAGTTGGTGTTGAACGGCTCCATCGTTTCTTCCGCGCCAATGTGGCAGAGCACGCTGTCGGCTTGCAGCGGATCGCCGCCGCCGTCCGGCGTGCCGAGCAGTTTCACCTGGGCAAAGTCGCCGTCTTCGATGGCGCGGCCCTCGACGGGCGCAAAAGCCGCGGCACGCTCGCGCATCTCTTCCAGCGTTTTCGCCACGTCCTCGTCCGTGATGTCCATCGTGGGCATCTCGAACTCCAGGCCCTTGTAATCGCCCAATTCGAATTCCGGCAGCACTTCAAAAACCGCGCGAAACTTCAGCGGCTGGCCCTCGTTGAAGTCCAGCTTATCCACTTGCGGCTGCGAGACCGGAGTGAGTTTCTGTTCGGCCACGGCTTTTTCGACGCGTTCCGGCACCAGCGATTGCAGCACTTCGCCCTTGATGTCGTCCGCGAACTTGCGGCGAATCAGCGAGACCGGCGCCTTCCCGCGCCGGAATCCCGGAACGCTGGCGACGCGCGCGAATTCCTTCGCGACACTTTCAATCTTTTTCGATACTTCTTCCGCGGGAATTTCCAATTCCAGCTCGCGGCGGCACGTTGCTTCAGCCATGCAAAAATCCTTTCCTGGATAACACTCAGTGTCGTGACGGTACGGTTGCTGGTCTCGACGGCATGCGGCCTGGTCTGAGGGTACGGACAAGCCAGGCCTTCGTTTCAGAACAGGCCAGACAGGTGAGAATTTACCCTGCAACTCGAAGAATCAGTATAAGTGACGCCTCTTGGACCGTCAATCAAGCCTCGCGCCTCCGAAGTCCCTAGTGATTCTCGGAGGATGCTGCCGGCCTGAATTTCTTGATCAGCAGCACCAACGGAACACCCATCAGGACGAACCACCCGAGCGCGGTAAAGCAATCGAGGAACGCCAGGTAGGAAGCCTGGCGCTCGAGAAGGTGAAAAGCCTGCGCCTGCGCGTGAACCGCCGCGTCCGCATGAGTGAAACCGCGCGTGGAGAAGTAGGCTGTGAGGTTGTTGAGAAGTTGGCGGTAGCGCTCATCGAATGGAGTCGAATGGGCCACGAGTACGCTCTGGTGATATTGCGTCCGGCGCGCCAGAAGCGTGGTGACAAACGCGATGCCGAAACTGCCTCCTTGATTTCGGAAGAGATTTGTCAGGCTCGAGGCTTTGTTGTTCTTGTTCTTGGGCAGATTGGAATATGCGAGCTGGCTCACAGGCACGAATAGCGTGGCAATTCCCAGCCCTTGCAGCGCCCGCGCCAATGCTTCGTGACGGTAATCGGTAGCCAGCGTAAAGCTGGCGTAATACCACATGGCCAGCGCAAAGACGAAAAATCCAAAACCAACCAGCACTTTCACGCCGGTTTTGGGAAGAATTCTTACCACTACGGGCGCGAGCATCACGATGACAAACGCGCCCGGCCCGAGAACTAGCCCGGCGTCCGTCGCCGCGTAGCCAAAGAGCCCCTGCAGCATCTGCGGGATGAGGACGGTCGACCCGTACAGAGTGAACCCGAAGATAAAATAGAAAATGTTTGCCAGCGCGAAATTCCTGTCGGCAAGGAGACGGATTTCCACTACCGGATCCGGATGGCGCCACTCCCACACAATGGCGAACAGCAGCGCCGCTATGGCCACAGCAAAAAAGAACACGATGAAGTTGCTTTCGAACCAGTCTTCGGTTTGTCCGCGATCGAGCACAACTTCCAGGCAAGCGAAGGCCATGGCCACCGAGAAAATTCCCCATCCATCGATCTTCAACCTTCCGCCCTTGCGCGCCGCTTGCACCTCGCGCGTGAACTCCGGCGGGTCCGACAGCAGCCGGCTGGTCAGGATCAGCGAGACGATGCCGATCGGAATGTTGATGAAGAATACCCACCGCCAGCTCCAATGGTCCGTGATCCAGCCCCCCAGCGGCGGCCCGATCGCGGGCGCCGTCACGATGGCCATGCTGTACAGTGCGAACGCCGCTGCCCGCTTGGCTGGCGGAAACGTATCCACCAGGATGGCCTGCTCCACCGGCGCCAGCCCGCCCCCGCCGACCCCTTGCAACACGCGGAAAAAAATCAGCGCACCGAGGCTCGGCGCGAAGCCGCACAGCAGCGAACTCACCGTGAAGAGCGCCACACAGATCATGTAATAGCGCTTGCGTCCAAAGAGGCGGCTCAGCCAGGCGGAAAGCGGCAATACCACGGCATTGGACACCAGGTAGCTTGTCAGAACCCAGGTGCTCTCTTCCGCGCTCACCGCCAGTCCGCCGGCTATATGCGGAAGAGCGACGTTGGCGATGGCCGTATCCAGCAATTCCATGAAAGTTGCCAGGGTGACCGTGATGGCGATGAACCACGGGTTGATGGCCGTTTCTCGAGAGGGAAGACTTAAGGCGCCGGCTGGTGTCAGTGTCTCGCTCATGGAGTCCCTGGCAATTTGGATGCACAAGAGACCGGATGGTCTCAACTATTTTGCGCTATACTTCTGGAAAGGACCAGTCGGTCTCATAGCTGGCCGAGGGAGGTACTCGTGACGAAGGGCGAGCAAACCAGGTGCGACATCGTCCGGAAAGCCGCGCCGCTGTTCAATCAAAAGGGCTACGAGGGCACTTCGCTCTCGGACTTGATGGAAGCCACCGGGCTTCAAAAGGGCGGAATTTACCGCCATTTCTCGAGCAAAGAAGCATTGGCGGCCGAAGCCTTCGACTACTCGTGGGGGAAAGCCGTCCACGGAAGGCTGGACGGCGTCGAGGAAGTCCCGGACTCCGTGGACCGTTTGAAAAAGATGATCGGCAATTTCGTGGAGGTTCGAATGGGACTGGTGCCCGGCGGCTGTCCGCTAATGAACACCGCCGTTGAAACCGACGACGGAAACGCCGTGCTGCGATCGCGCGCCCGAAAGGCGCTGCAGAACTGGACCGCGCGGCTTTCCAGCATCGCCTCAGAGGGAATCAAGAAACGGCAGATCGATCCCCGCGTCCACCCGCTGAAATTATCCCAACTGATCATCGGCTCTCTTGAAGGCGCTTTGCTGATCAGCCGTCTTCAAATGAACGATGAGCCGCTCCGCTCCATTCGGCAGCACCTGGATCAATACTTGGAGCAAAGCGTTCGCGCAAAGCGCGGCCCATCCAAACAAGCGAGGGTGTCGTGAGCGAGCTTCCGCAGAAAGAAGGTTCCGTCCCTGGTATGCCATCGCCGTCGCAACTCGGATCCCCGAGCAAGTTTCCCGTCGCGGATCTGATCGGCTTTCACATCACGGAGAGTGCAGGCGGCCGAACCGTGGCCACACTCCAGACAGGCCCGCAGCACGCCAATCCCATGGGAACTTTGCACGGGGGAATTCTGTGTGATCTCACGGACGCGGCCATGGGAGTGGCCTTCGCGAGCACTCTCGATCCCGGCCAATCGTTCACCACCATCGAACTCAGCATCAACTTCTTCCGCCCGGTTTGGACGGCACGGTTGACCGCCGAAGCGATTGTCGTCCAGCGAGGGAGGACCACCGGTTACGTCGAATGCACCGTCAAAGACCAGAACGGCAAGCTGGTCGCCAAGGCTGCGAGCACCTGCTTCGTCCTCGCAGGAGACCGCGCCGCCGGCCGCTGAATCTACCGACTTCAGGGAACAGTGGCGGGAACCCGGCGCGGCTCAACGATCCCCCGCGTTTGGCTGGTTGCTGGCGCGGCGCACGGTCTTGCCGGGCGCTCGTTGCGGCGGATTCAATCCGCGGCAGCAGGCTGGTTCAGCGCTCGGGTCAGGTCGGCATGGAGCAGACGATGGAATAGATGCTCGCCGGCCTCGCGGCGCACGGAGAGGCGTCCGGCCACATACGCGCGTGAGCCGAGTCCGCGTTGCACCGCGTCGCAGATGGCCTCGTCTTCCTCCTGCACTTTTTCGCTGACCTTTATACTCGCTTGGTTTCTCTTCAAAGCCTTCTTGCTGGTGTCCGCGAAGTAGTAGTCGAAAATCACAGCGCACTTGTCCACGCCCATTGGCAGAACAAGATTTGTGTCCATCACGCCTTCGTAGGCGTTGATCATGAAGTTCGGATAAATCCACAGATAAAACGCCCGCCCCTGCCGCGTTGTCGCAACTCCCGATTCCGATTTGGAGCCCGAGGAAAGCGGGCTGGATTGCAAACACGCGCCCTCGAGATTTTCAATCGTGTACTTCGTGTACTCGATGACGCCGCTCAATCCTTTATGCGCGTGCGAAACGTGGTAGCCGCCGTCCAGATAATTGTCCACGTAAACCTTCCAGTTGCAGTTCAGCGTGTAAACGCGGCGGTCGAAGTATTTCAATTTCTTGACGAGCTGCAGCGGCGCGACAAGGCCCGGAACCGTGCCGAGAAAATCCTTCAACGGCGCCGCGCGCCCATCCAGATTCACAAATACAAAATTCTCCCAGGTGTCCGCCTTCACCGGCTCGAGGCCATTTTTCCCGCGATCGAAATTGCAGACCCCTTCAAACTCCACCATGCCTTTCAGCGCGCCATCATTGCCGTAGGTCCAGCCGTGATACGGACACCGAAACTGCTTCGCGCAGCCTTCCGCCTCGGTGACCACCGCCGCTGCATGATGCCGGCAAACGTTATAAAACGCGCGCAACTGCCCATCATCGCCCCGCGCCACAACGATGGGCTCTCCGGCAAGATCTGCGGTGAAGAAGTTTCCCCTGTCCCGCACCTGATCCGCACGCCCCACCACCTGCCAGGTCTTCGCAAATACGCCCATCTGTTCCAACTCGTGAATCCCCGCATCGAAATACCACGGCGAAGGAATCGTCCACGCCTGCTCCAGCGCATCATTCGGATTGTACAAATTAAGAAGCTCGCGAATGCTGCGCTCCATGAAACGCTCCTGGGCCCGTGATCCTCGCCCTGGGCCTGTTCAGGCCCATGACATCCTTTACAGATTGTCCCGGGACATCCTTTACACTTCGGCGCGTTTCACGCGCCGGAGGTGAGGGGATGCCGTGGAGGACTATGGATGTTCATGAGCAACGTGTGGAGTT
>Ga0209648_10000742_pt1 | contig 25529 bp, 30 predicted proteins | sample GraSoi2013_115cm_FD_185830 | JGI IMG/M metagenome (GOLD analysis project Ga0209648, IMG submission 185830) | Grasslands soil microbial communities from the Angelo Coastal Reserve, California, USA - Sample 9_17_2013_115cm (SPAdes) (version 2) | ecosystem: Environmental > Terrestrial > Soil >... | reverse complement strand
ATCTTGCGCGCGTACGCCTCCGAGAGGGAGCCGCCGAAGACGGTGAAGTCCTGGGCGAAGACGAAGACGGGCCGCCCGTGGATCCGCCCCGAGCCCGTGACCACCCCGTCGCCGAGGAACTTCTGGTCCTGCATCTCGAAGTCGTGGCTCTGGTGCACCACGAACTTGTCGATCTCCAGGAAGGAGCCCGAGTCGAGCAGGAGCTCGAGCCGCTCCCGCGCGGTCTTCTTGCCCGCCTTGTGCTGGCGGCGCACGCGCTCCTCGCCCCCGGCGAGCTCGGCCTGGGCGTGGCGCCGGCGCAGCTCCTCGAACCGGTCCTCGAGTGACATCAAGCTCCCAGTTTCATTGACTTCCGTCCCGTTTTCCACCAATAATTACGACTCCATGCCTCTCTGGGCCCAGACGCTCTTGAGCCTGGCCGCGCTGGCGCTGATGGTGGCGCTCTGCGCCGCCGTCCTGGCGCTCCGCCGGGTCGCCCAGCGCGCCGAGGGCGTCCTGACGATCGTCGAGCAGGAGCTGCGGCCGCTGGTCGGGCAGGCGCACGCGCTCACCGAGGACGTGCGCGCGCTCACGCGCCAGGCGGGCCACGAGCTCGAGCGCATCGGCGCCGTCACCGACCGCGTCCACCAGGTGGCCGACGGCTTCGGCCGGGTCGCCGGCATCCTGGGCGGCCTCACGCGGGCCGGGCAGCTCGTCGGCCTGGCGGCGGGCCTGAAGAAGGGCGTCGAGGTGTTCGTCCGGCGTCTGCAGAAGAACGAAGGAGACCATCATGAGTGACGAGCGGAAAGGCGACGCCGCGGGGTATCTCGGCTGGTTCTTCCTGGGCGCGGCGCTCGGCGCGGCGGCGGCGGTCCTGCTGACGCCGAAGACCGGGCAGCAGGCGCGCGAGCTCCTGCGCGAGCAGGGCGGCGAGGTGGCGCGGCGGGCGCAGGAGTTCGCGACCGAGGCGCAGGGGCGCGCGGGCGAGTGGCTCGACAAGAGCCGCGAGCTCTTCGAGGAGCAGACGCAGCGCCTCATGAGCGCGTTCGAGGCCGGCAAAGACGCGATGCGGGAGGAGATCCGCAAGGGGTCGACCCCCTCGCGTGACTGAGGTCGAGCTCCCCAGGCCCGAGGAGCTGCGCGAGCACGCCGAGCACGCCTTCAGCCGGCGCGTGGCGCTGACGACCGCAATCTACGCGGTCGTCCTCGCGATCGCCTCGCTCGGCGGAAGCAACGCGATGAAGGAGATGCTGCTCGCCCAGCAGCAGTCCTCCGACCAGTGGGCGTTCTACCAGGCGAAGGTGATCCGCGAGCACCAGTACCGCGGGCAGAAGCTCCTCCTCGAGACGCAGCTTGCCGAGCCCTCGCCCTGGAAGGGCGCCGAGCGCGGGAAGTACGAGGCGCTCGCCAAGCGGTTCGCCGAGGAGGAGAAGCGCTACAACGCCGAGAAAAAGGACATCGAGAAGGACGCCAAGAGGCTCGAGGCGGAGCGGGACCGGCACCGGAACCGCGATCCCTACTTCGACTTCGCCGAGGTGTTCCTCCAGATCGCGATCGTGACCGCGTCGGTGTCCATCCTGTCCACCTCACGGCCCATGTTCTGGTTCTCGCTCGGGCTCGCCGTGATCGGCGCGGGCCTCACGTCGAACGGGTTCCTGCAGCTCTTCACGCTGCCGTTCCTCCACCACGGCCCCGCGCACTAGACGGCGTCAGGGGGAGCGGCGCCGCTCCCCCCGACACCCCCCACCGGTCACCGTCGGCGGCCGTGCCCCCGAGCCGGTTGCGCCGGCGCAGCCGGCGCTCGAACGCGCACACAGTGAGGGCTAGCGGCCGGGGAACTCCCCCGGCGCGCCAGCCGCGCGGGGGATCACGCTGATCCCGCCGTTCTCCTCGAGCACCGCGACCCGCACGTGCTCGAAGTCCGCGACGCCCGCCCGCCGCAGCGCGGCGTGCAGGTCGTCGAGCGTGAGCCGCTCCTTCTGGAGGTTCGCGTGGAGGATCCGGCCGTTGTGCACGAGGAGCGTCGGCGTGGCCTCGAGCAGGCGCCGGAGCCGCTTCGAGCGGTAGGTGACCTCCACCACGAGCCAGTTGAGCGCGAGGATCACGACCGCGCCCAGGATGCCCCCGCCGAGCGAGTTGTCGGGGCCGATCACCGCGTTCTGGACGACGTTCGAGATGATGAGCAGGACGACCAGGTCGAACGGCGTGAGCTGGCCCACCTGGCGCTTCCCGGTGAACCGGAACGCCAGGAGCATGAAGAGGTAGATCACGACCGACCTGAGGATCTTCTCCCAGACCGCGACCTCCGGCGTCCAGAGCGTCGGCATGCGCCGGGACGACCCGGCTACTTCTTCTCGTCCTTCTTCTCGTCCTTCGGGGGCCCGTCCTCCGGCTTCAGGCCCTCGTTGACGCCCTTCTTGAACTCGTTGAGGGACCGGCCGAGCGAGCGCGCGAGCTCGGGCAGCTTGCTTCCGCCGAACAGCACGAGCGCGATGACGAGGATGACGATCAGCTCCTGGCTTCCGAGTCCAAACATGTCGGAACCTCCCTGGCGCGAGCGCCGGTGAACGTTCGTTCTCCGCAGGCCGTCGCGGACCGAGCGTCAGGCGGCGGGGGGCGCGCGCGAGACCGCCGACGTGGCGCAGGCGCCTCCCGCGGTCGCGCCCGCCGCCGGCGGCGGGCTCGCGGCGCTCGGCGGCGGCGCGATCACGACCGCGGAAGCCTCGAGCCCCGGGGACTGGTCCCAGACGAGGGCGACCAGCTCGTCGCCGTCGGCGCCGTCGTAGAGCCCGCCGATCCACGATGGATCGGGGACGCTGGCGGCGGCCGCCACGGGCGCCCCGAGAACCACGAGGGTCAGCGAGAGCCGGAGCCAGCGGCGCCGGGTCATGGCCGATTCTACCGCCGCGGGGCCGGCGACTCCATGCGGGCCGGGACGCGCGGACACGGAGGTCCGGCGGGGCGGGCCGCCGCCGGGCGCCCTAGAGGTGGATCGCCTGCCCGAGCGCGCCGAGCGTCGCCTCGAGCGCCGCCTCGGACAGGGTCGGGTGGGCGTGGATCGTGTGGATCATCTCCTCCAGCGTCGCCTCGAGCGTTCGGCCGACGGCGAACTCGTGGATGATCTCGGTCGCCTCCGGGCCGACGATGTGGACCCCGAGGATCTCGCCCGTCGCCTTGTCGGCGACGACCTTCACGAAGCCCTCGGTCTCGCCGAGCGCCACGGCCTTGCCGCTCGCGGTGAACGGGAACTTCCCGACGGCGACCTCACGGCCCTTCGCGCGCGCCGCCGCCTCGGTCGCGCCGATCGACGCGACCTGGGGCCGGCAGTACGTGCACGACGGCACGCCGGCGTAGTCCACCGGGCGCGGGTCGCGCCCGGCGATCGCCTCGGCGGCGACGACGCCCTCGGCCATCGCCTTGTGCGCGAGGAGCGGCGGGCCGGCCATGTCGCCGATCGCGTAGACCCCTTTCGCCCCGGTCTCCATCCGCGGCGACACCTTCACGAAGCCGCGCTCGAGCTCTGCGCCGAGGGCCTCGAGGCTGAGCCCCGTCACCTTCGCGCCGCGGCCGACGGCCATCAGCACCTGCTCGGCCTCGAGCTTGCCCGCGTCGGTCTCGACGATCGCGCCCCGCCCGCCGGCCTTGACCGAGGCGACCTTCACCCCGGTCTTGAGCTCGATGCCGCGCCGGCCGAACGCGCGCGCCAGCTCCTTCGAGCAGTCCTCGTCCTCGATCGGGACGATGCGCGGGAGCGCTTCCAGGACCGTCACCCTGACGCCGTAGGCCGCGTACACGTCGGCGAACTCGACGCCGACCGCCCCGGCGCCGATGATGACGAGCGAGGCGGGCTTCGTCTCGTTCCGCACGGCGCCGTTCGACGAGACGACCGTCTTCTCGTCGATCGCGACGCCGGGCAGCGACTTCGGCTCGGAGCCGGTCGCGAGGATCACCGCCTTCGCCTCGAGCGTCTCCACGCCCGACGCGCCCGTCACCTCGACCGTGCCGCGCGCCCGGAGCACGCCGCGCCCCGGGAAGAGCGTGATCTTGTTCTTTCGGAAGAGGAACTCGACGCCCTTGGCCATGCGGTCGGCCACCCGGCGGCTGCGCTGGACCGCCTCCGCGTAGCTCGCCTCGACGCCGCTCACACGGATCCCGAACTCGGCGGCGCGGCCGATGAGGTCGAGGACCTCGGCGTTGCGCAGGAGTGCCTTCGTCGGGATGCAGCCCCAGTTGAGGCAGACCCCGCCCGGCCGGTCGTCCTCGACGGTCGCGACGGAGAGCCCGAGCTGGGCGCAGCGGATCGCGGCGACGTAGCCGCCCGGGCCGGTGCCCACCACGGCGACGTCGAAGGCGTGCCGGGCCATCGCGCTAGACCAGGAGGCGCAGCGGCTCCTCGAGGAGCCGCTTGAGGTCCTGGAGGAAGCGCGCGCCCATCGCGCCGTCCATGACGCGATGGTCGCAGGAGAGCGTCAGCATCATGCGACGCCCGACGCCCAGGCCCGCGTCCTCGACGACGGGCACGCGGCGCACCGAGCCGACGGCGAGGATCGCGCCCTCGGGCGGGTTGATGATCGCCGAGAACTCGGCGACATCGAACATCCCGAGGTTCGAGATGGAGAACGTCGCGCCCGAGATCTCGCTCACGCGCAGCTTGCGCGTCCGCGCGCGCTCGGCGAGGTCACGCGCCTCGACGGCGATCTGAGCGAGCGACTTCGCCTGGCAGTCGCGGAGGACCGGCGTGATGAGGCCGTCCTCGAGCGCGACCGCGATGCCGATGTGGGCGCGGTGGTAGACGCGGATCGAGGCGCCCTGGAACGAGGCGTTCACGCCGGGGTGCCGCAGCAGGGTGAGGGCGCACGCGCGGACGACGAGGTCGTTCACCGAGATCTTTGGCTGGCCCTCGAGCGCGTGGAGCTCCTCGCGGAGGGCCCACGCCCGGTCCATCGCGACCTCGCTCGTGACGTAGAAGTGGGGCACGGGGGCCTTCGACAGGGGCATCTGCCGCGCGATCGCGGCCCGGATCTGCGTGAGCGGCCGGTCCTCGTACTCGGGGCCCTCGACCGCCGGCACGCCGACGGCCGGCATCGGGCCCGGGCCGCGCTGCGAGGCGGCCTCGACGTCGCGGCGGATGATGCGTCCGCCCGGGCCCGACCCCTGGAGGAGCCGGAGGTCCACGCCCGACTGGGCCGCGATCTTCTTCGCGAGCGGCGACGCCTTCACGCGCCCGGTCGCTGCCGGTACCGCGACGCTGACCGCGGGCGTCGTCGGAGCCGGGGGCGACACCACGGTGGGCCGCGGCGGGGCGGCTGCCGGTGCCGCGGCGGGGATCGGGGCGGCGGGGGGCGCTGAGCGAGTGTCGTTCCGAGCGGAAGCGCTCCCCGCCGCCCCGGCCTCCGCGGCGACAGCGGTCGGCGCTGACGCGAGCAGCGCCGAGATGTCGTCGGCCGGCTCGGCGATGACGGCGATCAGCGTCCCCACCGGCGCCTTCTCGCCGGCCGGGACGAGGATCTTGCGGAGGACGCCCGCGCCGAACGCCTCCATCTCGACGTCGGCCTTGTCGGTCTCCACCTCCGCGAGGATGTCGCCCCCCTGGACGCGGTCCCCTTCGCGCTTCAGCCACTTGATGATCTTGCCGCTCTCCATCGCCTCGGAGAGCTTCGGCATGACGACCTTGGAGATGGCCATGGCTCAGCCCCCGTTCGCGTTGCAGACGCGGCGGATCGCGGCGAGGATCCGCTCCTTCGTCGGCGTCTTGAGCTTCTCGAGGTTCTTCGCGTAGGGCATCGGCGCGTTCGCGCCGGTGACGCGCTCGACGGGCGCGTCGAGGTCGTCGAAGGCCTGCTCGGTGATGGACGACGCGATCTCCGAGCCCATGCCGGCGAAGCCCGCGCCCGCCTCCACGACGACGGCGCGGTGAGTCTTCCGCACGGAGCCGATGATCGTCTCGGTGTCCATGGGACGCAGCGTGCGGGGATCGACGAGCTCGACGGAGATGCCCTCCTTCGCGAGCTCCTCGGCCGCCTCGAGCGCCCGGTACATCATGCCCATGTAGGCGATGACGGTCACGTCGGTCCCCTCGCGGCGGACGATCGCCTGGCCGAGCGGGATCAGGAAGTCCGGGTCGTCGGGCACCTCGCCCTTCACGTTGTAGAGCGTCTCGGCCTCGATGAAGATGACCGGGTTGTCGTCGCGGATCGCCGATTTCAGCAGCCCCTTGGCGTCCGCCGGCGTCGTCGGGCGCACGACCTTCAGCCCGGGCACGTGGTAGAAGTACGTCTCCATCGACTGCGAGTGCTGCGCGGCGAGCTGCGACGCCGGCCCGCCGGGGCCGCGGATCACCATGGGCACGCTGAACTGGCCGCCCGACATGTAGTGGAGCTTCGCCGCCGTGTTGACGATCTGGTCGATCGCCACGAGGGAGAAGTTGAACGTCATCATCTCGACGACGGGGCGGAGCCCCACCATCGCGGCGCCGATGCCGACGCCGGTGAACCCCGACTCGCAGATGGGCGTGTCCACGACGCGCTTGGGCCCGAACTCCTTGAGCAGCCCCTGCGTGACCTTGTAGGCGCCGTCGTAGAGCCCGACCTCCTCGCCGATCAGGAACACGCGCGGGTCGCGGCGCATTTCCTCGCGCAGCGCCTGGTTCAGGGCCTCGCGGTACGTCGTCACCGCCATCTCACGCCTCCTTGTAGATGTCGGTGAACAGCCACTCGGCGGGCGGCTCGGGCGAGGCGTCGGCGAACGCCACCGCCTCGTCCATCCGGTCGTTGACGTCCTTCTCGATCGCCCGGACGTCCGCCTCCGACAGGGCGCCGCTCCGGAGCACCCGCTCGCGGAAGAGGGTGATCGGGTCGCGCTCCTTCTCGCGCTCGACCTCCTCCTTCGTCCGGTACACCGCGCCCGCCGGGTCGCGCATCGAGTGGCCCCGGAAGCGGTAGGTATCGGCCTCGATGAGCGACGGCGTCTTGTCGCGGCGCGCGCGCTCGACGGCGCGCGCGACGACCTCGCGCACGGCGAGCACGTCCATCCCGTCCACCTTCTCGGCCGGGATCCCGTACGTCTCGCCGAACTTCCAGATCTGCGTCTGCGCGAGCGCCCGCTCGATCGAGGTGCCCATCGCGTAGCGGTTGTTCTCGCACAGGTAGACGACGGGCAGCTTCCACAGCGCGGCCAGGTTCAGGGACTCGTGGAACTCGCCCTGCGGCACCGCGCCGTCACCGAAGTAGCACACGATCACCTGGTCGCGCTCCTCGTACTTGATCGCGAAGGCGACACCGGCCGCGACGGGCAGGTGCGCGCCGACGATCGCGTGGCCGCCGAGGAAGTTCACGCTCTTGTCGAAGAGGTGCATCGAGCCGCCCTTGCCCTTCGAGAGGCCGTCGCGGCGCCCGAACAGCTCGGCCATCATCCGCTTCGGGTCGGCGCCCTTCGCCAGGCAGTGGCCGTGCTCGCGGTACGCCGAGATGACGTAGTCGTCGGGGCGGAGGACCGAGGTCGCCCCCACCGCGACCGCCTCCTCGCCGATGTAGAGGTGCAGGAAGCCCCCGATCTTGCCGAGCGCGTAGGCCTCGGCCGCCTTCTCCTCGAAGCGGCGGATGAGGAGCATCTGGCTCAGGAGCTTCTTCGCCAGCGCCGGGTCGGGCGACGCCCCGGTCGCCTTCGCCTGCGGCATCGTCTTGGCCATCTCTCCCTCCCGCTACCAGCGCATCAGGCTGAGGTCGTCCACGCTGAGCCGCGAGCGGAGGCGAAAGATCGTGACGATGATGGCGAGCCCCACCGCCGCCTCCGCCGCCGCGACGGCCATCACGAAGAACACCACGGCCTGGCCGTCCGCGGTGCCCGCCCGGTGGCCGAAGGCCACGAAGGCCAGGTTGGCCGCGTTCAGCATGAGCTCGATGGACATGAACATCACGAGGGGGTTGCGGCGTACGACGACGCCGACCACGCCGATCGTGAAGAGGACCGCGGAGAGCGCGACATACCAGGACTCGGGGACCATCAGGCCCGCCGCCGCGCCAGGAGCAGCACGCCCACCATCGCGGCGAGCAGCAGCACCGACGTGAGCTCGAAGGGCAACAGGTACTGGGTGAAGAGCAGACGGGCGATCGCCTCGACGCCCCCCGGCACGGCCGCGCCGGGCCCCGCCGGGGCGACGCGCGCGCGGACGACCAGGAGGAGCTGGAAGGCGAGCAGCGCGCCGACGGGGAGCGCCAGGAGGCGCCAGCCGCGCCGCGGGTCGGGCCCCGTCTCCTCCTTGCCCGGGATCAGGACCATGATCGCGAACACGAAGAGCACCATGATCGCGCCCGCGTACACGATGACCTGCGCCGCCGCGAGGAACTCGGCGCCGAGCATCAGGTAGAACGCGGCCACCGAGCCCAGGTTCACGACGAGGAAGAGCGCGCCGTGGATCGCGTTGCGCTTGAGCACGAGCCCGAGCGCCGAGCCGACCGCGAGCGCGGCGATCACGACGAACGCCACGTGGGCCATCACGGCGTCCGGTCCGCCGGGATCGGCACCGGCGAGCGCGGGCGCCCGTCGGGCCCCGCGGGCTCGAGCGCGAGCAGCGTGTCCTTCGTGTAGATCATGCCGGCCCGGCTGTACGCGGAGAACTCGAGGATCCCCGTGTCCATCCGGATCGCGTCCTCCGGGCACGCCTCGACGCAGTAGCCGCAGAACACGCACTTGCCGACGTCGATATCGAAGCGCGCCGGGACCTTCTCGATCTCCGGGTTCGGGTGCTCGGCCGCGACGATGTAGATGCAGCGCGCCGGGCACACCGTCTCGCACATCATGCACGCCACGCAGCGGGGCGAGCCGTCCTCGCGCCGCACGAGCCGGTGGAGCGAGCGGAGGCGCGGCGAGTAGGGCCGTCGCTCCTCCGGGTACTGGATCGTGACGGCGCCGCGCGCGTCCTTCCGGCCGAGCGCGTGCGCGACGTGCCGGCCCATGTTGCGGAAGAAGTGGGCCCCGGTGACCCCCACGCCCGCGACGACCTCCGCGAGGTAGAACCGCTGGCGGAGGTTCACCGGGCCCCCCAGGCGAGGAGCAAGAGCCCCGTCAGCACGATGTTGGCGACGGAGAGGGGGAAGAGGCCGAGCCACCCGAGGCGCATCGCCTGATCGTAGCGGAACCGCGGCAGGGTCCAGCGGATCAGCATCATGACGAAGATGATGGCGCAGACCTTCAGGACGAACGCGCCGACCTGCAGGAGGACGACGAGCAGGTGGGGCAGCGTCCACGCGAAGCCCCACGGCAGGCGCAAGCCCTCGGCGTAGAGGAAAGGCACCTGCCAGCCGCCGAGGAAGAGCGCGGTCGTCAGCCCCGCGACGACCACCGTCTCGAGGAAATCGGCCATCATGAACATGCCGGCCTTCATCCCGCTGTACTCGATGAAGTACCCGATGATCTCCGACTCGCCCTCCGGCGTGTCGAAGGGCACCCGCTTGGTCGCGGCGATCCCCGCGGTCAGGAACAGGATGAACCCGAGGGGCTGGGTGACGATGCCCCAGGCCGGGAGCCACCCCCAGAGGAGGCGCCCCTGCCCGCGCGCGATGTCCTGGAGGTCGAGCGAGCCGTAGACCATGATCACGCCCATGATCGAGGCGCCGATCGCGATCTCCGCCGAGATCATGAGGGCGGCCGCGCGCTGGCCGCCCAGGAGCGCGTAGTTGTTCGCCGAGGCCCAGCCCGCCATCATGACGCCGTACACGCCGAGCGAGAGCATCGCGAACACGTAGAGGACGCCGACGTTCAGCGTCACCGCCTGGAGCGGGATCTCGCGTCCCGCGACGCGCAGCGTGTCGCCGAACGGGATCGAGGCGAACGCCACCAGCCCGAAGAAGACCGAGACGAACGGCGCCAGCCCGAACAGGAACCGGTCCGCGCGCGCGGGCCGGAAGTCCTCCTTCGTCAAGAGCTTGATCGCGTCGGCGATCGGGTGGAAGAGTCCGAGCGCGCGGAAGCCCAGGATCGACGCCCGGTTCGCGCCGATGCGGTCCTGCATGATCGCCGACTGCTTGCGTTCGACCCAGGCGAGGAGCCCGCCCATGTTGAGGACGAAGAGCATCACGAAGGCCACGCGGCCGAAGGCGATCCCGAGGTCCGTGGCGAGGGTCATTGTAGCGGGGTCCGCGAGGCCGGCTCGGATCGTGGGTGGCCTGAGAGAGGCGCGCGTGGCGTCATTGTAGCGGGGTCCGTGAGGCCGGCTCGGACCGTGGGTGGCCTGCCGCAGATGCGCCCAGCGCCGTTCCGGCGTCGCCGAGCGACTGGTAGGTGAGCCCCGCGAAGGCCGGGACCGCCGCGGCGAGCTCCCGGAACCAGCGCTCCGCGCGCGGCGGCCGGGCGCCGGCGCCGAGCGCCTCGAGCAGGCGCCCCAGGATCTCCCACTCGGGCAGCGCCTGCCCGAGCGGCTCGACGGCCTGGCGGAAGCGCTGGACGCGCCCCTCGAAGTTCGTCCACGTCCCCTCGCGCTCGACCCACGCCGCGGCCGGCAGCACCCAGTGGGCGCACTCGCTCGTGCCGTTCGCGTTCGCGCCGACCCAGATCACCGTCTCGGCCGCGCTGAGCGCGCCGCGCACGTCGGCCTCGGGCCAGCCGGCGGCGAGGAGGTCGTGGCCGAAGATCCAGAGGCACTTCACCTGTCGCGCGCGCGCGGCGCCGAGGATCGCCGCCGCGTCACCGCCGAAGCCCAGGAGCTCGGCCCCGCGCGAGTTCGGGTTCTTGTCCGCGCGGATCAGGAAGTCGTCCTGGTCGCCCGGCGCGGCCGGCGGCACGTGGAAGGCCACGCGGCGGATGCCGCGGCGCTCGAGCACGCGGCGGAGCGCGAAGAGGTCCTCGTTGGCCATCCCGGGCGAGGCGAGGACGCCGACCTCGTCCGGGGCGCACCGGCCGAGGGCGCCGGCCAGCGCCGCGATCGCCTCGTCCCAGCTCGCGTCGGCCGGAGCGCCGCCGTCGCGGCGGAAGGGCTCCACGATCCGCGTCTTGTCGTCCACGGCCTTGAACCCGTAGCGCCCCGCGTCGCAGATCCACCACTTGTTGACGTCGGCGTTGAAGCGCGGCTTGAGCCGCGCGACGCGCCGGCCCTCGTTGTGGTGCGGGCGCCGGCGGTTGACGTGCACCTCGATGTTGCACCCGCGCGCGCAGCCGGGGCAGACGGACTTCGCGACATCCAGGTACCAGACCCGCACGGCGAAGCGGAAGTCGCGGTCGGTCAGGGCGCCCACGGGGCAGATGTCCACGACGTTCGCCGAGTACGCGTTGGCGAGCTCCGTGCCCGGGAAGAGGCCGATCTCGGAGTGGTCGCCCCGGTGGAAGATGCCGAGCTCGCCCGTGCCGGTGATCTCGTCGCAGAAGCGCACGCAGCGGGAGCAGAGGATGCAGCGCTCGGCGTCCAGGATGACGTGCGGGCCGAGGGGCACCGCCTTCGGCTTGTGCACCTTCTCGTCCGTCATCCGCGGGTCGTAGAGGCCGTGCTGCATGTAGTAGATCTGCAGCCAGCACTCCCCCGCCTGGTCGCACACGGGGCAGTCGAGCGGGTGGTTGATCAGGTGGAACTCCATGATCGCCCGGCGCGTGTCCTTGACGCGCTCGGTCTCGGTCCACACCGCCATGCCCTCGGCGGCCGGCGTGTTGCACGCGATCGTCGGGCGCGGCGTCTTCTCGATGTCCACCATGCAGAGCCGGCACTGGCCGGCGATCGAGAGGCCGGGATGGTAGCAGTAGTGCGGGACCTCGACGCCGACGGCGCGCGCCGCCTCGATCAGGTTGGTCCCCGCGGGGACCACGACCTCCGTGCCGTTGATCGTGAGCTTAGGCATGCGGGATCAGCGCCTCGAACTCATCGCGGAACTTCTCGATGTACGAGATATACGGGCCGACGGCGCCGTCGTAGAAGGCGCAGATCGTGGTGCCGGCGCCGCGCTTGGCCACGTCGAGGATCTTGTCGAGGTCGTCCTTCTCGCCGCGGCCCTCGACGATCCGCCGGCACATTTTGTAGATCCAGCCGGTGGACTCGCGACACGGCGTGCACTGGCCGCAAGACTCGTGGGCGTAGAAGCGCGCGACCACCATGAGGGCCTCGGGGATGGACACGGTCTCGTCCATCACGATGACCCCTGCCGAGCCCGCCATGCTCCCCGCGTTCCGGAGGCCGTCCACGTCGAGCGTCACGTCGATCTCGTCGGCGCGCAGGATCGCCGCCGACGAGCCGCCCGGGACGACCGCCTTGAGCCGTCCGTTGCCGGCGACACCGCCGGCCAGCTCGTGGACGAGCTGCCGCAGCGTGGTCGCCACCGACACCTCGTAGACGCCCGGCCGCTTCACCCGTCCCGAGACCGAGTACATCCGCGTGCCGCCCTGGGTCTTGGTGCCGAGCGACGCGAACCACGCGGCGCCGCGGTCGATGATCGGCGGCACATGGCAGATCGTCTCCACGTTGTTCACGATCGTCGGAGCGCCGAAGGCCCCCTTGATCGCCGGGAACGGCGGCTTGAGCTTCGGCCAGCCCTTCTTGCCCTCCAGCGACGAGATCAGCCCGGTCTCTTCACCACAGATGTAGGCGCCCGCGCCTCGATGCACCACGACGTCGAAGCCCTTCCCCAGATAGCCGGCGTCGTACGCCTCCCGGACGGCGGCCGCGAAGCGCCGCCAGGGCTCCACGTACTCGCCGCGGACGTAGACGAAGCCCGTCGCCGAGCGGATCGCGCGCGCGGCGATGAGCATGCCCTCGAGCAGCGCGTGCGGGTCGCGCTCGAGCAGGTAGCGGTCCTTGAACGTCCCCGGCTCGCCCTCGTCGGCGTTGATGACGAGGTAGACCGGGCCCGGGTGGTTCTTCGGGATGAACGACCACTTGGTCCCCGTCGGGAACCCGGCGCCGCCGAGGCCGCGGAGGTTCGAGCGCTTGACCTCCTCGGTGATCGCGCCGGGCTCCATCGCCTGCGCCTTCCGCCAGGCGGTGTAGCCGCCGGTCTCGAGGTACGCCCGGAGCGTGTGCGAGTCGGCGCGGTCGAAGTTCTTCGTGAGGATCTTCTCGGCCGTCACCGGAGCCCCTCGAGGATCCGGTCCACCTTCGCGGGCGTGAGGTCGAGCTCGTAGCGGTCGTCCACCTGCATCATCGGCGCGTGCTCGCACGCGCAGAGGCACTCGACCGCCTGGAGCGTCACGCGGCCGTCGGGGGTCGTCTCGCCGGCCTCGACGCCGAGCCGCGCCTCGAGGTGCTCGAGGATGCTCTTCGCCCCCGCCAGGTGGCAGGAGAGGTTGTGGCAGACGGCGACGACGTGGCGGCCCTTCGGGGCCCGGAAGTAGAGCGTGTAGAAGGTCACGACCTCGTGGACGTGGGCCGGCGAGAGGCCGAAGAGGCCCGCGACGTACTCCTCGACCTCCAGCGAGACGTAGCCGAACGTCTCCTGGGCCATGTGGAGCACCGGCAACAGCGCGGCGCGCGGGTCCGGGTAGAGCGCCTGGAGGCTTCGCACCTCCGCGAGCTGCGCCTCGGAGAACACGAGCGTGGACGCGCTCACCGGTCGAGCTCCCCGCCGATCATGTTCACGGAGCCGAACGTCGGGATGAGATCGGCGATCATCTCGCCCTCGATCATGCGGTGGAGCGCGGCCATCGGCGGCAGGCACGGCGGCCGGCAGCGCACGCGGTAGGGGCGGTCGGTGCCGTCGGAGACGACGTAGAAGCCGAGCTCGCCGTTCGCGCCCTCGACCGCGAAGTACGCCTCGCCCTGCGGGGGCCGGATCCCGAACCCCTCCATGATCAGCATGAAGTGGTTCATCAGGCCCTCGATCGAGCCGTACGTCGTCTCCTTGGGCGGCAGGACGACCCGCTTGTCCTGCGCGTTGACGCGATCGTAGGCGGGCCGCTCCGAGCCCTGCAGGTTGGGCGACAGCGTGATCGGCACGAGCAGCAGCCCCTCGGTCTTCCCCTGCTTGCCGCGGTCCACGTACGCCGCGGGGTCGATCGGCCGGCCCTGGAAGTCCACGTTGATCGGCCCGCCCGGGATCAGCGCGAGCGCCTGCTCGACGATGCGCATCGACTGCTCCATCTCGGCGATGCGCACGAGGTAGCGCGCGTAGTTGTCGCCGTCCTTCTGCGTCGGGACCTCCCACTCGAGCCGGTCGTAGACGTAGTAGGGCGAGGCGCGGCGCACGTCGTAGGGCACGCCGACCGCGCGGAGGAGCGGGCCGGTGATCGCGTACCCGATGGTCTCCTCGCGCGAGAGCGCGCCGACGCCGATCATCCGGTCCATGAAGATCCGGTTGCCGGTCAGGAGGCGATGCACCTCGTCGAGGACCTCGCGCGTCTCCTTGAACGCCTTCGCCGTCTTCTCGGCGAAGCCGTCCGGGAGGTCGGCCTTCACGCCGCCGACGCGGCCGTAGGAGATCGTGAGCCGTGCGCCGGTGACGTCCTCGATCAGCTCCCACAGGAACTCGCGCGCCTTGATCATGTAGAGGAAGACGGTGAAGGCGCCGAGCTCCATCGCCGAGGCGCCGATGCACGTGAGATGGTCCGAGATCCGCGAGATCTCCGACATGATCACGCGGATGTACTTGCAGCGCTCGGTGACGTCGATGCCCAGGAGCTTCTCGATCGCCGACGCATAGCCGAAGTTGTTGATCAGCGGCGAGACGTAATTCAGCCGGTCGGTATACGGGATGGCGTTATTGTAGCCGCCGACTTCACACTCCTTCTCGAACGCGCGGTGCAGGTAGCCGATCTCGACGTCCGCGTGCACGATGGTCTCGCCGTCGAGCTCGGTCGTGATCCGGATGATGCCGTGCATCGCCGGGTGCGCCGGCCCCATGCCGACGTGCAGGTTCTGGCTCCCGCCGCCGGTGCCGCTCCCCTCACCGAGCATGAACTCGCGACGCGCCGTCTCGGCCATGGCCATCCTAGTCCGCGGGACCGATCAGGGGCTGCCGCCGGTCGATCGGGTAGTCCTTGCGCAGCGGGTGACCGACGAACTCCTCGTACATGAGGAGGCGCCGCGGGTCCGGGTGGCCGGCGAAGCGCACCCCGAACATGTCCCACACCTCGCGCTCGAACCAGTTCGCGATCGGCCAGAGCGGGACGGCGCTCGTCACGACCGCGTCGTCCTCGTCCACCCGCGTCTTGATACGCACGCGGTGGTTGTGCGCCACCGAGTAGAGATGGTAGACGACCTCGAAGCGCGGCCCGTCCTCGCGCCCGGGGAATTTCAGGTAGTCGACCGCGGTGAGGTCCATCAGCATGTCGAAGGCGAGCTCGGGCTGGTCGCGGCAGAACGCGAGCGCGCCGGGCAGCGCGTCGCGCGTCACGACCGCGGTGTGATCGCCGTGGTGGTCGTGCGCCTCGACCACGCCGGCGCCGAACCGCGCCCGGAGCGCATCCAGGATCGCCGCGCCGTCCATCACCGGCTCGCCTCGCACGCTCGTGCCTGCGGCACCTCGGCCGTGCTGCGGCGTCGCACGCCCACGCCCCTAGTACCTCTGGGCCTGCGCGGCGATCTTGTCCTGGAGCTTCATGAGCCCGTCGATGACCGACTCGGGGCGCGGCGGGCAGCCCGGGATGTAGACGTCCACCGGGATGAGCGTGTCGATCCCCTGGACCGTCGCGTAGTTGTTGTAGAAGCCGCCCGTGCACGTGCACACGCCGAACGCGACGACCCACTTCGGCTCGGTCATCTGGTCGTAGACGCGCTTGAGGACCGGCGCCATCTTGTGGCTGATCGTCCCGACGACGAAGAGCACGTCCGCCTGGCGCGGCGAGAAGCGCGGGAGCCCCGCGCCGAAGCGGTCGATGTCGTAGTGCGAGCACGCCGTCGCCATGTACTCCATGCCGCAGCACGCGGTGACGAACGGGTACTGGAAGATCGAGTATTTCCGCGCCCAGCCGATGGCCCCGTCGATCTTCGACGTGAAGAACGTGCCTAGTCCCACTCGAGCCCTCCCTTGCGCCAGATGTAGAGGAACCCGAGCATGAGGATGGCGAGGAAGACCATCATCTCGGCGAACCCGAACCAGCCGAGCCGCCGGTAGAGGAGCGCCCAGGGCCAGATGAAGAGGAGCTCGATGTCGATCAGGATGAAGAAGATCGCGACCGTCGAGAACTTGATCGCGAAGCGCCCCTCGGCGATGGCAATCGGGTCCTTGCCGCACTCGAACGGCTCGGCCTTCACCGGCGTGAGCCGCCGCGGCGCCACGAGCTTGGGGATCCCGAGCAGCGCGCCCGTGACGAGCGCGGCGAAGGCGAAGGTCATGAGGATCGTCACGGCGCTCACGCGCCTACTCCCGCCGCGTCCGTCTGGCGCTTCGCGTGGTACGAGCTGCGCACGAGCGGGCCCGACTCCACGTGCGCGAAGCCGAGCGCGCGCCCGAGCGCGGCGAGCTCGGCGAACTCGTCGGGGTGGTAATAGCGCGCGACCGGCAGATGCTGCGCCGAGGGCCGCAGGTACTGGCCGAGCGTCACGATCGAGACGCCGACCTCGCGGAGATCACGCAGCGTCGCGACCAGCTCGTCCCGTTCCTCGCCGAGCCCCAGGATGATCCCCGACTTCGTCGGCAGCGCCGGCGCCCACGCGCGCGCGCGGCGGAAGAGCTCGAGCACGCGCTCGTAGCGGCCGCCGTGACGCGCGTACTTGTAGAGACTCGGAACGGTTTCCGTGTTGTGGTTCAGGACCTCGGGCCGCGCCTCGAGCACGGCCGCGAGCGACGCCCCGCTCCCCTGGAAGTCGGGGATCAGCGCCTCGACCCGGCAGCGCGGTGCGTGCCGGTGGACCGCGCGGATCGTCGCCGCCCAGTGGGCCGCGCCGCCGTCGGCGAGGTCGTCGCGGTTGACGGAGGTGATCACCACGTACTCGAGGCCGAGCTCGCCGACCGCGCGCCCGAGGCGCTCGGGCTCCTCGCGGTCCTCCCACGTGGGCCGGCCATGCGCGATCGCGCAGTAGCCGCAGTTGCGCGTGCACACGTCGCCCAGGATCATGAACGTCGCGGTCGCCTCCTCCCAGCACTCGCCGATGTTGGGGCAGCGCGCCTCCTCGCAGACGGAGTGGAGGTTCCACTCGCGCATGCGGTGCTTGAGACGCATGTAGTTCGGCCCGCCGGGCGCGCGCACCTTGAGCCACGGCGGCTTGCGCCCCTCGTGGAGGCTCTCGGGCTGGATGACCGGGAGGGAGCGCGTCATACGCAGTCGTTCTTTCCGCTCAAACCGTATCATTATGCCACAGCGAAACGGGCGCCTGCAGGTGGGTCCGGACGGTCGGGAGGAGATGGTGCCGAAGGGGGGACTCGAACCCCCACGGGTTGCCCCACACGCCCCTCAAACGTGCGCGTCTGCCAGTTCCGCCACTTCGGCGCGAGACGAGAGCGGAGTATAACGCGCCTACCGGCGCGCGGCAATTCGCCCGACGCTCTGCCGGAGCCGCGGATCGAGCGCGTCGCGGATCCCCTCGCCGAGGAGGTTGTAGGACAGCACGGTGACGAGGATCGCGAGCCCGGGGTAGACGGAGAGCCACCAGCCGATCTCGATCGCGTCCTTGCCCTCGTTCAGGATGTTGCCCCACGACGCGTGGGGCGGCTGGACGCCGAGGCCGAGGAAGGACAGGCCCGACTCCGTCAGGATCGCGGCCGGGATGCCGAGCGTCATCGCGACGAGCACGGGCGCCATGGCGTTCGGCAGGATGTGGCGCCAGATGACCCGGAAGCCGCTCGCGCCGACCGCCTGCGACCAGAGGACGAACTCGCGCTCCTTCAGCGCGAGAAACTCGGCGCGCACGAGGCGCGCGACCCCCATCCAGCCCGTGAGCCCGATGACCGCCATGATCGTCCAGATGGACGGGCGCAGGAAGGCGAGGACCGCGAGCAGCAGGAAGAAGCGCGGGAACACGAGCATGAGGTCCACGAGCCGCATGATGGCCCCGTCCACGACGCCGCCGTTGTAGCCGGCGGCGGCGCCCAGCATGGTGCCGATCAGCGACGCGATGCCGACGGAGACGAAGCCCACGGCGAGCGACACGCGCGCGCCGTAGAGCATCCGCGAGAGCACGTCACGGCCGAGCAGGTCGGTGCCGAGCGGGTGGATCTGCGACGGGGCGTCGAGGATCTTCTTCACGTCGGGCCGGTTGGCGTCCCACGGCGCGATCGCGGGCGCCAGGATCGCGAGCGCGGCGAGCAAGGCCACGACCACCCCGCCGACCAGCGCCAGGCGGTTGCGGCGGAACGCCTTCCAGAACGCCCTCACGCGCTCACCGTCGACCCCGGCGCGCGCCGACGCGGATCCGCGGATCGACGAGGCTGTAGGTGAGGTCGGCGAGGAGGTTGGCGCCCAGCGTGAGGGTCGAGACGATGACGAGGTTGCCCATGATCACCGGGTAGTCGCGCTCGAACACCGCCTGGACCATGAGCTGGCCCATCCCGGGGATCGCGAAGATGGACTCCACGATCACGCTGCCGCCGATGAGCCCCGGCAGCGACAGGCCCAGCACGGTCACGACCGGGAGCATCGCGTTCCGGAGCGCGTGCTTGCCGATCACGACGCGCTCCGGGAGCCCCTTGGCGCGCGCCGACTGCACGTAGTCCTGCCGGATGACCTCGAGCATGGACTGGCGCATGTAGCGGGAGAAGCCGGCGAGCCCGCCGAAGGTGGCGACGACGATCGGCAGGAGGAGGTGGCCCGCGAAGTCCCACTGCTGGCGCCAGAACGACAGGTACTCCCAGTTGAGCGAGCGCAGGCCCGAGATGGGCAGCCACCCGAGCTGCACGCCGAAGAGGATCATGAGGAGCAGCGCGAGCCAGAAGTCGGGCGTCGCGAAGCCGACGAAGACGAAGACCGTGGTGACCTTGTCGAACAGCGAGTACTGGCGCGTCGCCGAGAGGACGCCGATCGGGACGGCGAACGCAATGATGATCAGCATCTCGATGATGTTGAGGAGCAGCGTGATCGGGAGCCGCTCGCCGATCTTCTGGAGGACGGGCCGCGCGTCGGGCGAGAACGACCGGCCGAAGTCGAGCCGGGCGAGCCGGCCGAGCCAGGTCCAGTACTGGACGTGGAGCGGCTTGTCGAGCCCGTACTCCTTCTCCAGCATCTGCCACAGCTCCTTCTGCGACTCGGCGCTCAGCTCGCCCGTCACCACCTCGCCGGGGCGACCCGGCGCCAGGTGGATCACGACGAAGGAGACGAAGGTGATGCCGATCAGGAGGGGGAACGCCAGGAGGAGACGCCGGAGCGCGTACCGGAACATGCCGCGTTATTCTATCGTACCCGCGCGGTCACCCCGCCGTGTAGCGCTGCAGGTGCTTCGGCACATACCACTCGTTGAAGTTGTACCGGATCCCGTTCGGCGCCGGCACGATGCCGCGGACGCGCGAGGAGACGACGGGCAGCGCGTCGCGGAAGTAGAGGAACACGATCGGCTGGTCCTCGGCGAGGATCGCCTGGAGCCGGTCGTAGTACGTCTTGCGCTCCGCCTGCCGGCACGACCGCCGCCCCTGCTCGAGCAACGCGTCCACCTCGGGGTTCGTGTAGGAGATGTGGTTGAGCTCGTCCGGCCCGGTCTTCGACGAGTGCCAGATCTCGTACTGGTCGGGGTCGAGCCCGATGCCCCAGCCGAGGATGATCGCGTCGAACCGGCGCTTCTTGATGTACTCCTTGAGGAAGGACGCCCACTCGATCACACGGATGTCCACGTGGATGCCGAGGTCTTTCAGCGAGGCCTGGACGATCTCCGCGACCTTCTTGCGCTCGTCGTTCCCCTGGTTCGTCAGGAGCTCGAACGCGAACGGCTGGCCGTGCGTGTCCACGAGCACGCCGTCGTCGTTCGCCTTCCACCCCGCCTCCGCGAGCAGCGCGCGCGCCTTCGCCATGTCGTGCGGGTAACGCTTGACGTTCGGGTTGTGGGCCCACGTCCCGGGCTTGTAGGGGCCCGTGGCGTCGCGCCCGAGGCCGAGCAGCACGCCGTCGATCAGCTCCTGCTTGTCGATGGCGTGCGCGATCGCCTGCCGCACGCGCCGGTCGGCGAAGCGCGGGTCCTTCAGGTTGAAGCCGAGATAGGTATAGGCGTTCGCCGGGTACTCGTACTTGTGGTACGCCTTGCGGAAGGCGGGGTACTCGGTCTGGCGCTTGAACTGCAGCGCGGTGAGCCCCGCCGCGTCGACGCCTCTGGCCTTCAGCTCGAGGAAGATCGTCGCCTGGCTCGGGATGATGCGGTACACGACGCGCGAGATGTACGGCTGGCCCTCGAAGTAGTCGGGGTTGGCGACGAGCACCACCTTCTCGCCGGGCTTCCACTCGCGGAACCGGTACGCGCCCGTGCCGACCGGGCTCGTGCGGTTCTGGGGCGCCTCGCGAAGCTTGCCCTCGCGCACGTACGGCTCGAGCAGGTGCCGGGGCAGCATCCAGATTCCCCAGCTCTGCAGGGCCTTCGCGTAGGGCTGCTTGTAGCGGACGTGCACGGTGTACGGGGCCGGCGCCTCGACGGACTCGACCGCCTTGAAGTCCTCGCGGTACGCGGTCGGCGTCTTGGGGTTGATCATCGTCTCGTACGTGAAGATGACGTCCGCGGCGGTGAAGGGCCGGCCGTCGTGCCAGCGCGCGTTCCGGCGCAGGGTGAGGGTGAGGTCGAGGCAGTCCCGGCTGAACTTCCATGACTCCGCGAGCTCGCCCACGAGGTTGAGGTCGCGATCGCGCGTCACGAGGCCGTTGTAGATCAGCGAGCCGACCTCGAACGACGGGCTGTCGGTCAGCACGTTCGGGATCAGGCCCGAGATGTTGCCGGTCAGCGCCTCGATGAAGGTGTCGCCGTGGGCGGGCGTGTCGCCCGGGCGGCCGACGCCCTGGTCGACGGCGCTGTCGGCCTCGCCGCCGCACGCCGCGACGGCGAGGGCGACCGCGAGCGCCAGGGCTGGGACGGCGGCGGCCGGTCTCACGCTCAGCGCGGCGCTACGGGCGGCGCGGGCGCCGCGGGGGCCGGCGCGGCCGGGGCCGGGACGCTCGGTGCCGGGGCGGCCGGCGCGGACGGGGCCTCGCGCACGACCGAGCCCCCGCGCTCGCCGCCCATCAGGGCGAGGCTGAACGAGGTCAGCGTGAAGACGATCGCGATCACGGTCGTGATCTTCCCGAGGATCGTCGGCGTCCCCATCGAGCCGAAGACCGCCTGCGTGCCGGCGCCGCCGAACGCGGAGCCGATGTCGGCGCCCTTGCCCGCCTGGAGGAGCACGATGCCCATGATCGCGAAGCACGCGAGGACGTGGACGACGATCAGCGCGATGTGCATTCCCTCACTCCTTCGACGCCGCGCCGCCGCGCGCCGCCTTCCTGACGATCGTGATGAACGTCGGCGCGCTCAGGCTGGCGCCCCCGACGAGCGCGCCGTCGATCTCGACCTCGGCGACGAGCCCCTCGGCGTTCTCGGCGTTGACGCTGCCGCCGTAGAGGATCCGGGCCGCCTGCGCGATCTCCTTCGACGCGAGCTCGGCGACGAGCCCGCGGAGGTAGCCGTGCACCTCGGCCGCCTGGCCGGCGGTCGCGTTGACACCCGTGCCGATCGCCCAGACGGGCTCGTAGGCGAGGGTGGCCTTGTCGAGCTGGTCCGGCGCCAGGCCGGCGAGCCCGGCGCGGAGCTGGCCCTCGACCGTCGGGAACGTGAGCCCCTGCCGCCGCTCGTCGGCGGTCTCGCCGACGCAGAGCACCGGCGTGAGGCCGTGCGCGAGCGCGCCGGGGACTTTCTTGTTGATCAGCTCGTCGGACTCCCCGATCTCCCGCCGGCGCTCGGAGTGGCCGAGCAGCACGTAGCGGCAGCCGAGCTCCACGAGCATCGGCGGCGCGATCTCGCCCGTGTGGGCGCCCGACGGCTCGTGGTGGCAGGTCTGCGCGCCGAGGAGGATCGGCCCGCCGGCGAGGATCTCCCCGACCGCCGCGAGCGCCGTGAACGGCGGGCAGACGACCACCTGCACGCCGCGCGGGCGCTTGAGGCCCTCGCGGAGCGCGCCGGCGAGCGCCTTCGACTCCGCGACGGCGCCGTTCATCTTCCAGTTGCCGATGACGAGCGGCGTCCTCACGCGGCCTCCGCCAGCGCCTCGACGCCCGGGAGCTTCCGCCCCTCGAGGTACTCGAGGAACGCGCCGCCCGCCGTCGAGACGTAGCCGATGCGGTCGGCCACGCCGGCCTGGGCGACCGCGGCGATCGTGTCGCCGCCGCCGACGACCGAGAACGCGGGGGCCGCGGCCACGGCGCGCGCGACCGCGAGCGTGCCGCCGGCGAACGGCGCCTTCTCGAAGACGCCCATGGGCCCGTTCCACGCGATCGTCCGCGCCGTGCGCAGCTCGGCTGCGAACGCCTCCGCCGTGCGCGGGCCGATGTCGAGGCCCATGAGGTCGGGCGGGATCTCGCGCACGCCGACCGCGCGGCCCGACGGGCTGTCGAGGCCCTCGGCGACGAGCGCGTCCACGGGCAGCCCGACGCGGACGCCGCGCCGCCGCGCCGTCTCGAGCGCGCCGCGCGCCGTCTCGACGCGGCCGGCCTCGACGAGCGAGCGCCCCACCGCGTGGCCCAACGCCTGGAGGAACGTGAAGGCCATGGCGCCGCCGATCAGGAGGGCGTCCACCCGCTCGAGCAGGTGGCCGACGAGCGCGAGCTTGTCCGAGACCTTCGCGCCGCCGAGGATCGCCACGAGCGGCCGGGCCGGCGCCTCGAGGATCCTGCCGAGCGCGTCGAGCTCCCGCCGCATGAGCAGCCCGGCCGCGGCGGGCCGGAGGTGGCGCGTGATCGCGTCGATCGAGGCGTGCGCCCGGTGCGCGGCGGCGAACGCGTCGTTCACGTAGCAGTCGGCGAGCGCGGCGAGCTCGCGGGCGAACGCGTCGTCGTTCTTCTCCTCCCCGGGATGGAACCGGAGGTTCTCCAGGAGCAGGACGTCGCCCGGCGCGAGCGCCCGCGCGCGCGCGGCGGTCTCGGGCCCGACGCAGTCGGGGGCAAGCTCGACCGCCTGGCCCAGGAGCGCCGCGAGGCGCTCGCCGACGGGCCGCAGCGAGTACCGCGGGTCCCGGCCCTTCGGCCGGCCCAGGTGGGAGGCGAGGACGACCGCGGCGCCGGCCTTCAGCGCGTACCGGATCGTAGGAAGCACCGCCCGGAGCCGGGTGTCGTCCGCGATCCCGCCCTCCGCGAGCGGGACGTTGAGGTCGGCGCGGAGGAAGACGCGCTTGCCCGCGAGGTCCAGCTGCTCGAGCGTGAGCTTCGGCAAGCCCGGCCTACAGCGTCTTGCCGATGAACCGGATCAGGTCGCGCACGCGGCTGGAGTACCCCCACTCGTTGTCGTACCAGGCGAGGACCTTGATCAGGTTGCCGTCGACGAGCGCCGTGGACGGCAGGTCCACGATGGACGAGTGCGGGTTGCCGTTGAAGTCGCAGGAGACCAGCTCCTCGTCCGTGGCGTCGAGGATGCCCCGGAGCGGGCCCGCCGCGGCCGCGCGGAAGGCGTCGTTCACCGCGGCGACGGTCGCGGGCTTGGCGAGCTCGGCGACGAGGTCCACCACGGAGACGTTGGCGGTCGGCACGCGGATCGCGATGCCGTCGAGCTTGCCCTTGAGCTTCGGCAGCACGAGGCCCACCGCGGTCGCCGCCCCCGTCGTCGTCGGGATCATGCTCACCGCCGCGGCGCGCGCCCGCCGGAGGTCCTTGTGCGGGAAGTCGTGCACGGGCTGGTCGTTCGTGTACGAGTGCACGGTCGAGGCGAAGCCGCGCGTCACGCCGAACGCATCGTCCAGCACCTTCACCGTCGTGGCCAGGCAGTTCGTGGTGCAGGACGCGTTCGAGATGATCCGGTGTTTCACGGGGTCGTAGGTCTGCTCGTTGACGCCGAGGACGATCGTGGCGTCGGGATCCTTCGCCGGGGCCGTGATGACGACCTTCTTCGCCCCGGCCTGGAGGTGCTTCGAGGCGGTCGCGGTGTCGCGGAAGATGCCGGTGGACTCGACGACGACGTCCACCCCGAGCTCCTTCCACGGCAGCGCCGCCGGATCCTTCTGGGCGCAGACGCGGACCTCGCGCCCGTTCACGAAGATCGCCTCGCCCTTCGCCTGCACGTCGGCCGCGAGCGTGCCGTGGACCGAGTCGTGCTTCAGCAGGTGCGCGAGCGTCTTGGCGTCCGCCAGGTCGTTGACGCCGACCACCTCGATGTCGCTCGCCTCGAGGGCGGTGCGGAAGAAGACGCGCCCGATCCGGCCGAATCCGTTGACGCCGACTCGAATGCTCATCGAAGGGCTCCTTGTGGGGGCTGCGGCACGTCAGTACCGGACAGCGTCATCCGATTATACGGTGGCTCAGAGGACGCGGGCAACTGTCAGGAGCCCGATACGGGCCGCGCCGGCGTCGCGGAGCGCCGTCGCGCACTCGCCGAGCGTCGCGCCGGTGGTGAAGACGTCGTCCACGACGAGCACGTGCCGCCCGGCGGCCGCGGCCGACGCGCGGAACGCCCCCCGGACGTTCGCCCGCCGCTCCGCCGCGGCGAGGTCGCTCTGCGGCGGGGTCGCGCGCACCCGGACCGTCCAGCGCGGACGGAGCGGGACGCCGAGGCGCCCCGCCACGCGCTCGGCCAGGAGGCGCGCCTGGTTGAAGCCACGCTCCCGCTCGCGCTCCCACCCGAGCGGCACCGGGACGACCGCGGCGATGCCCGGAGGCAGCGCGGGAAGACACTCCTCGACCAGGAGGTCGGCCAGCGGCCGCGCGAGCGCGCGCCGCCCCGCGAACTTGAACGCGTGGAGCGCTTCGCGCAGCGGGCCGGCGTAGCGCGCGGCGCTACGCGCGTAGTCCCACGCGGGCGGCGCCGCGGCGCAGGACGCGCAGCGCGGCGGCCCCGGCGCGCCGCACGCGTCGCAGTAGGGCGGCGCGATGCGCTCGATCGCGTCCCAGCATCCCCCGCAGAGGGGATCGCGCCGGCCGGCGCCCAGGCGGGTCTGGCAGACCGGACAGAGCGCGGGAAAGACGAGGTCCAGGAGGGCGGTGGCGACCGTCTTCACGGGCGGCGACGCTCCCGCTCAGCGGTGCGCGGGGCGCAGCGTGTTCCAGCGGCGGCAGCGCGGGCAGCGGTCTTGCCAGGTCGGCGCCGTGGCGCCGCACGCCGCGCAGCGGTGCGGCCAGTCGAACCCCTGGGCGAGCTGGAGGGCGCGCCGGTACTCGGCGAACGCCTCACGGGTCTCGCCGCGCCGCTCGAACACCGCGCCCAGGAAGGCGTGGACGGCCGGGAGGTCGGGCGCCCGGACCTCGACCTTCTCGAGCTCGTCGGCGGCCTCGTCGAGCATCTCGAGCTCGAAGAAGACGCGCCCGAGCGCGACGGCGAGCGACAGGTCGTCGGGCGCCCGGTCGATCGCCCCGCGGTAGAGCGCGATCATCCGGCTCGGGCGCCCCTCCTCGCGGTAGGCGCGCTCGAGCCGCGCGAGGAGCGGCAGCGCGGGCTGGACCTCCGCGGCCCGCTCCCACGCGCGGACGGCTTCGCGGCGCTCGCCCACCGCCTCGTGGGCGTCGCCGAGCGCCAGGGCCGCGGGCAGGAAGTGGCGGTCGGCGCGCACGGCGTTCCT
>Ga0209648_10000741_pt1 | contig 25550 bp, 24 predicted proteins | sample GraSoi2013_115cm_FD_185830 | JGI IMG/M metagenome (GOLD analysis project Ga0209648, IMG submission 185830) | Grasslands soil microbial communities from the Angelo Coastal Reserve, California, USA - Sample 9_17_2013_115cm (SPAdes) (version 2) | ecosystem: Environmental > Terrestrial > Soil >... | reverse complement strand
TAGCGGCGGACCACAGCGTCCACGCTCCGTGTCTGCCGATCGTCCCAGGTCCTGCGCATATGATGCGGACTGAGTACCGCCACAGCCGTGGGCGGCCGCTGGGCGAGGCGGTCCCAAACTTGGGTTGCGTCATCGGGCGGTAGAAGTGGATCGAGCAGCCATCGTTCGCGGCCCGCGTCTACGCAGACGCAGGTCACCACCTGCTGCCAGTCCACGTCCGGGTTCCATTCGGGGTGCTCGAGCCTCCAGATCCAAAGACCTGGTGCGAGATCGATGACTTCCACGTCAGGCAACATTCGCTCGGTCATGGGCCTGGGATGATCGCACATTCCGGAGGCGCGTTCCTGCCGACGCTACTCCTTGCGCCGAACGGTCGCCGGTTTCCCGCTACCGCAGCAGTGGCTTGTGGGGTAGCCCGGCGCCCCGCATTTGATCGACGTAACGATTGTAAGCATACAAAGTTTTGATCGCGCCCGTGTTGTTGAGCGTCCTCATGCCTTTGGTGACACGCCACCAATCCTCAACGATCGATGCCTGCTGTTCTATGTTGAAGTCCAGGAAATCATCCGAGTCCGCCAGATCATAGGGATAGGCCAGTTCGTAGTCGCCGAGATGGCGGATGACCAGCCATAGTGCCGAAGCTTTGGTGACGCCGTGATAGTATTGCCAGACATGCACACACTCGTGAATGAAGGTGCTCCTGTCTTCGTCGCTGACGGTTGCAGCGCTGAAGTCCGCGCACCAGATCTCGGGCGAGAGCCACGGTACAGCACGCGGCGTGATGGAATTGTCTTTGCCACCGATATTGTGGTCGTTGACGCTGATAACCATGGTCTCCAAGGGAATCGTTATTTCGAATATCTGGCGTAGAAGCGATCTTTCGCCCGGTGTCAGGCTTCTTTCGGGGACGTTGGCCACTGTGCGAACTCCGGTTTGGTATCTCGCTAAAACGCCCCTAGCAGCGCACCGGTCCCTGCGCATCGGAGGAATCCCTCATTTTGTTGTCGCAAGCTCCCCATTTTTGCATTGCCCGCGACGCTTCACAGGCGCTCGGGGGTCATGGGTGGCGTCGATGCAGCCCGATGCCCTGCCTTGATGCGCGCCCCCGCCGCATGCCAGCATGATCCGAACACTTTGCCCGAGAGGCGTCTCATGTGCCGCAACATCCGCAACCTCTACAACTTCAAGCCGCCCGCAACGGAGGAGGAGATCCGCGCGTCGTCGCTGCAGTTCGTCCGCAAGCTGAGCGGCTTCAACCGGCCGTCCAAGGCCAACGAAGAGGCCTTCGACCGCGCCGTCGACGCGGTCGCCCACGCGGCGCGGGAGCTGATCGCCTCGCTGGTCACGACGGCGCCGCCGCGCGACCGCGAGGCCGAGGCGCAGAAGGCGCGCGCCCGCGCGGCGGTGCGCTTCGCCCGCCCGGCAGGTGGCGCCGCGTAGCGCTCGGCCGGTCAGCATCGGCGCCGGTGCAAACCGGCGGGTCTCGCGCGGCGCCTCGTCCAGCCATACGGCGCGATGGCAATGGCCGCGGCCGCGCGCGATGCCCCGCACCCACGCCAGCACGATGGCCCGAGGCGTAGCGTGCAAATGCAAATGGTTTTGCTGGAACGTCTTCTACGGCGGCTGGCACGGGGCAGGGGTTTCCGCAGTTTCCGCAAGCGTTACGCCAATCAGCGACGGGTTGACGTCCCGGCGCAGCGCCGGCCGACCGTTGCCGGCATAGTCGACGGTGGCCTTGCGCCGGAAGCCGGCGCGCTCCAGCGACTGGATCACCGGGAAGCTCGGCGACGGTGGACATGGGCGGGTCCTTTCGATGCTCAACTGGCGACGGGTGCCAGAGCTCGTGCCGAGGCCTCTTCGAGCTCGCGCACCCACGCTTCGTCGTCTTTCGCGTCGACGAGCGGGCGGTTCTCGCGCCATTGCTCGGGCCGTCGATTGCGCAGCCAGAAGATGCAGGCGCACACATCGGGCGGCAGATGCACGGTGTAGTTCGCCGTGACCGGCTGGCCGCGATGGCAGAACACCTTGGTCATCTTCTGCTCCATCCCCTTGGCGCGGGCGAACAGCGCCGAGATCACGGTTTCATCGGCGACCTGTCGGCCTTGCCTTACAGCAAAACTAAACTCAGGGATGGTGGCGATCCAGTTGTCGATGGTGCGTCGGCACACCTCGAAACGCTCGGCGAGGGTCTCGTTGGTGGCGCCCAGCATGCAGGCAACACGGGCGATTTCGTCATTCTCGGGTGTGTAGACAGTGGGTCGGCCGGCGGGCATGACGTGCTCCTCGGTTCGTTGCCGGAGCTTATATAAGTATTACTACAGAATATGTAAAGTAATATTTTGACGATTCAAGTATCGGAATTTCTGCGCACCATATTGCGCAAAAACTCGACCCGAGATGCCGGCAATGCCTGCAAGCACATCCTCTCCTACTCGCCCCACGACAACGTGGCGGCGCGCGACTATCCGGCCATTGTCGCGATGGCCGGCCTCACCGATCCCCGGGTCACCTACCGGGAACCGGCGAAGTAGGTCGCGCGGCTCAGGGCCACGCTGACCGGCGGCGGCCCGGTCGTGCTGCACACCAACATGGGCGCCGGCCACGGCGGCGCCGCCGGCCGCTTGGAAACACGACTTGGGGTAAAGACTGTGACTGCCGGTTAGGCTCGGCGGAATCCACTACTCCGGAACGAGAAGCACCCGGCCGCTGACGCCTTTGCGTTCGAGCAGCGCGTGCGCTTGGGCGGCCTCGGCCAACGGCATCGTCCGGTATGCCGGCGGGTTGAGGCGACTATCGATCAGCCAGCGCACGAGCGCCGCCATCGCCTCGCGCAGCGCCGCGCCATCGAGGTTCTCCGTCGAATAGCCCGTCAGCGTCACGGGCCGCAGCAGCTCATAGGCATCGAAGCGGACCTCGCTGCCGCCGACCGCGCCGACGAGCGACAACGTTCCGCCCCCTCGCAAGGCGGCGACGCATGGGCCAAACAGATCGCCACCGACGGCGTCGAGGATGCCATCGACGCTTTCGCTCGCGAGCGGCGGCGCCAATCCCTGCTTTGACGCGACGACGATCTCCCCGGCGCCGAGCGTGTGGACATAGTCGGCCTGTCCGGGCCGCGAGATCACCCCGACCACTGACGCGCCTTGAGCGCGGGCGATCGAAGTCGCCGCCGATCCGACGCCGCCTGCCGCGCCCGTCACGACGATGCGCTTGCCCTTAAGCGGTCCGATGCGGCGCAGGCCCTCGTACGCCGTCACGCCGACGAGGCCGATCGCCGCCACGTCGTAGGGATCGACCTCGGGCGGAAGGCGGGCGACGGCCTCCTCCGCCACCGTCACAGACTCGGCATATCCGCCCGGACGCTGTGCGCGCACGCCGCCCAGCCCCTGCATCATGGTGATCACGCGATCGCCGCGGCGGAGGGTGCGCACGGCGCTCCCGATCTCCTCGACTTCGCCCACGACCTCGACGCCCGGGACATAGGGGAAAGGTTCGGGCTTATGCACCGGCCAGTTGCCGGCGCGAATCTCGAGGTCAGTGTGGTTGACGGCAGACGCGATCGTCCTGATGCGGATCTCGTCCGGCCGAAGCGCGACTGGCGGAAGCTCGACCCAGGCCAGCACCTCGGGCGGACCGTACTGGCGCATCACGATGGCGTGCACGTCTTGCATCTCTCCTGAGCTATGCCGGCATTCTTCCCTTGTCGTGCGCGGCATGCCAGCGCCTTTCAATCGCCTTGGCGGCCCTCCTGATGGCGCGCAGATAGCGCTTGGCGGCGACCTGGGGGGTCATCGCCGAGCTGAAGAAGACGATATTGAGGCTTCCCAGCACCGGTCCGACGCCGTGAATCGGAAGGGCGATGCCGCTGATGCCTCGTTCGGTCTCTCCCACTGAAGAGGCATAGCCGTCTTTCCTCGTTCGCGAAACGACACGATCGATGAAGCCTCGGTCGCGCGCCAACGCCGCATCCTCGGGCACCAACGACGCGGTGATGTCGAGCATCTCGCGCCGCAGCGCGGGCGAAGCGGAGCTCAGGATGGCGCGACCGAGCGCGCTCCTTACCAGCGATCGCCGACGCCCGATCATGGATCGATGAATGGAGAACGGGCTGAACGAGTGCGTGCTCTCGTGGATCATGACGGAGCCCAGTTCGAAGACGGCGAAGTCGCTCGGCCACGACGCTTCTTCCAGCAGGGTGAACATCGCCGGAAGGGCAGCCTGGCTCGACAAGTCCCTGATCGACACGCCTTCGCTCAGCATCCGCACCTGGGCGGTGAGGCCGAAGTGCGCGCTCTTCTCGTCAAATGACACGAATCCGTCTTGCTGCAAGGTCTGCAACAGCCGGTAGCAGGTCGTCCGATTCAGTCCGGTGCTCCTGGCAAGCTGCAGGGCGCTCGACGGACCCGTCACATTGAGCTCCCGGATCAGGGCCAGCCCTCGGGAAAGCGACCTGACCGACTGGTGCATCCTTCCTCCGATGTTCGTGCAGCGAACATTCCAGATTCGGGCGTGGAAGCCAAGCCATTCTGCCTCCAACGTTCCAAGGGCGTCCGCCGAAGAGACGTGCTGGAGGAAACAGTGCGCGGTCTTGTGACCGTGCTTCCAAACCGGGAGGTGAACCATGTCTCTTGCAGTCGTCTGTGCGTCTCATACGCCGCTCATGAATCGCGGACCGGCGAGCAGCGCCACGCAAGGCAGGGTCAAGGCCGCCTTCGCGGATCTCGCGATGTTCGTGCGCTGCTACGAACCCGACTACGTCATCCAGTTTGGGCCGGACCACTTCAACGGTTTCTTCTACGACATGATGCCGTCCTTCTGCATCGGTGCAGGGGCGGTGTCGCTCGGCGACTGGGGCGGCAGAACCGGCCCGCTTGACGTGCCCGAAGAGGCGGCCCTTGCGCTGCTCGATCATATGCGGGCGGACGATTTTGACGCCGCTCTTTCCTATCGCATGGTGGTGGATCACGGCTTCATCCAGATGTGGGAAGCCATGCTCGGGGACTTTCGGTCGATCCCGATGGTGCCCATCTTCGTCAATGCGGCGGCACCGCCGCTGCCGACCTACCGGCGCGTCCGCCGGCTTGGTGAATCCGTCGGCCGCTTTGCCGTTCGCACCGGCAAGCGCGTGCTGCTCGCGGCCTCAGGCGGCCTGTCTCACGATCCGCCGGTACCGGCGATCCGTGGCGCCGCGTCGGAGCTGCGGGAAAGACTGATCGACGGCCGCGATCCGCCGCCGGAAGCAAGGCGGCTGCGGGAAGAGCGGGTCCTGGAAGCCGGTGCTCTCGCCGCGGCCGGAAAAGGTCCGTGCAAACCGCTCAATCCAGCGTGGGATGCCGAATTCATGGACCTGTTGCGCAGCGGCCAGATCCAGCGCCTGGACGACTTCGACAGCGACGGCGTCCGCGAGCGTGCGGGGCGCGGCGGCAATGAAGCCCTGTGCTGGGTTGCGGCTTTCGCGGCGCTCTCGGCTGCTGGTCCCTTCACGATCACGCAGACGTTCTACGAGCCGATCCCCGGTTGGATCGCGGGTTTCGCGACGATGGCCGCCCGGCAGCGCGACGCTGCTCTGCAACCGACAGCCTAGAGAGAGCGCATGGCCATCAAGACCGGACAGCAATACATCGACTCCTTGCGCGACGGCCGCCGTCTCTTCATCGATGGCAAGGTCGTGACCGACGTCACGACCTACCCGCCGCTGCAGGGCGTCATCGGGACGATTGCCTCTCTGCACGATGACCAGCACGAGCCCGCCTATCGCGACGTGCTGACCTACCGCTCGCCGACCTCCGGCGAACCGGTGAGCAAGACCTATCTCGAAGCGCGCACGGCCGAGGAGTTCCGCGCACTTGCCGGGTGCTTTCATCTGCGGGCGTTGCGTACCTTCGGCTTGATGGGTCGCCTGACCGACTTCATGTCGGGCTTCCTGGTCGACCTGTCAGTCGGACTGCGTGCACTCGGCAGGAACGAGGCGGCCGCCAGGGCCCAAGGCATGGTCGAGCACTGTCGCGAGCACGACATGCAGATCACGCATGCCCTGATCGACCCACAGACCGACCGCTCGACGCTGGATGCGCCCTCGCAGGCGGTGCAGGTCGTCGAGCGTCGCGCCGACGGCATCGTCGTCAGCGGCTGCCGGATGCTGTCGACGCTCGCGCCGGTCGCCAACGCGTGCTACGTCGGCCCCTACTATCCGCGCAAGCCGGGCGAGGAGAAGTTCGCGCTGGCCTTCGTGGTGCCGATGAACGTGCCGGGCCTTTCGATCCTGGCGCGCGAGAGCTTCCATCACGGCCAGGACGCGTTTGACCGCCCGCTCAGCAGCCGGTTCGACGAGGGCGACGCTATCCTGATGTTCGACCGGGTGTTGGTGCCGCACGAGCGTGTGATCGTCGACGGCGACCTGCACGCCTATAACGGCATGATCAACGCCCGCCCCGGCTACACCGCCATCCAGGCCTGCATAAGGTCGACGATGAAGTTGCGCTTCCTCGTCGGCATCTCGACCGCGATCGCACGCGCCAATGGCCGCGACAATACCCCGCGCTTCCAGGCCGCCATCGGGGAGCTGATCGCGCTGGTCAGCGTCGCCGAGGGCATCCGGACCGCCACACTGGCCGAGAGCCAGCGACGAGTGGAAGCCTATGCACAGGGGAAGCTTGCCGTCGAAGGCGACGGGCTGAGCGAGCCCAAGACGGTGGGCAGCGCCGGCGGTGCGGCCATCAACTTCTTCTTCCCCTACGCCAACACCAAGGCGGCCGAAGTGCTGCGCCTGGCAGCAGGATCGGGTGTGCTCGCCGTGAGCGCAGCCGACTACGCCAACCCGAACGTGGGCCCGTTGATGGACAAGTGGCTGATCGGGCCGGGGATCGACGCCAAGAAGCGCCTGGAGCTCATGAAGCTCGCCTGGGACATGACCGGCACCGAGTTCGGTTCCCGCGCCGGACTCTACGAACGGCTTTACTCGGGCGACCCGGAGATCAATGCGCAACGCTGGTTCAGGAGCCCCATCACGAAGGAATGCGAGGCTCTCGTCCACGAGCTGCTGAGGTCATGAGCTTCGGTCGATCGCGTGCCGCATGTGGACCGACGCGACGCGTCACTGTCGCCTGCCATCGGGCCGGTCACAGGAATAGCAGAGGCCGACCGAGGTGCGCACCGCTGCATCGCACGGAGCTGCGGTCGGAGAGCATGGCAGTTTCGCCGCTGCGGCGAGCGCGCTCTTGTCGCTGAATACTCTGATCATTCCGTCCCCGACCTCGATCCGGGCGATCACTGATCGCAGATAGGGGCGTCCTGGTCTCATGGTGGATCGCCACTGGATCGGTTGCAGTGGCAAAGGCGTCAGCTGACCTCGAGCCAGTCGCGGCGAATGTCGGGCGCCTCGCGCAGGCTGTCGGGGGTGCCCTCGAAGACGATCTGGCCGTGGCCCATCACGTAGACACGCCGCGACACGCGCATGGCGATGGTCAGCTTCTGCTCGACGAGGAGCACCGAAACGCCCTGCCGACAGATGTCCCGGATGACCTCGGTAACGATCTCGACGATCTTGGGCGCCAGCCCCTCGGTGGGCTCGTCGATCAGGATGACGCGCGGATTGCCGAGCAGCGCCCGGCAGATGGTCAGCATCTGCTGTTCGCCGCCGGACAGCATACCGGCGGCGGTGGTGCGACGCTCCCTGAGCTGCGGGAAGAACGCGAACATCTGGTCGACCGTCCAGGTCGGCACGCCGGGTCGCGGCGGCTGCATGCCGATGCGCAGGTTCTCGTCGACCGTGATATTGGCGAAGATCTCACGCTCCTCCGGCACGTAGGCGATGCCGACGCGGGCAACCCTGTAGGCGCGCTCGCCGGCGAGATCGCGGCCTTCGAGGCGCACCTGCCCGCCGGTCGGCGGCACCAACCCCATGATGGCCTTGAGCGTGGTCGACCGGCCCGAGCCGTTGCGCCCGAGCAGGCTGACGATCTCGCCCGGCGCAATGCTCAGCGAGACGCCGTGCAGGATATGGCTCTTGTCGTAGTGCGCGTGCAGGCCGGTGACTTCGAGCAGGTTGGTCATCAGTGTACTTCCTCGCCGAGATAGGCTTCCTGCACCTTCCTGTCGGCGCGCACCGCCGCCGGCTCGCCCGAGGCGATGATCTCGCCGTAGACCAGCACCGAGATCTGGTCACAGAGCGTGAACACCACGCCCATGTCGTGCTCGACGACCAGCAGGGTACGGCCTTCCGTGACGTGGCGGATCAGGTCGACGATGTAGGTCGTCTCGTCGCGCGACATGCCGGCCGTCGGCTCGTCGAGGATCAGCACCTCCGGGTCGGTGGCAAGCGCCATCCCCATCTCCAGGATGCGCTGCTCGGAGTAGGCGAGGTCGCCCGCGAGATTGTCGCGCCGTCGCGTCAGCCGGAGCTTCTCGAGATACTCTCCCACTTCATCGTTGACCGCGCCAAGACTGCGGATCGAGCGGAAGAGCGTAAGACGGTGCCCGTGCCGCCCCATGATCGAGATGCGCAAATTCTCCGCCACGCTCATGCGGGGAAAGACGTTGGTGATCTGGAATGAACGCGATAGCCCGCGCCGGTTGATGATGTGAGGGGCAAACCCCGCGATGGACGCGCCGTTGAGCAGGATCTCGCCGGAAGTCGGCGCGTAGTGGCCCGAAATGAGATTGAACAGCGTCGACTTGCCGGCGCCATTGGGCCCGATCAGCGCGTGGCGCTGGCCGCGCTTCACCGTGAGGTCGACGCCGCGGATGATCTGCGTTTCGCCGAACGACTTCCTGAGGGCCTTGAGTTCGAGTACCGGCGCGCCGGGTTGCGCGAGCTGCACACTCATGACGACGCTCCCTGGCCGGCCGCCGCTGCGGGCGAAGGTGCGGCGGGTGCAGCTGGCGCAACTGGTGCGGCGGGCTGGCCTGGCACATCCCTGGGCACGTCCCGGGTGGCGGCGAGCCATGCGCGCGCGGTGATGCGCCGGGCCGGCTGCAGGAGCCCGCCGCCGAACGCCAGCAGCGCGATCGGAATGGCCCAGGTCGCGGGCGAGGCCGGCTCGAACGTCCGCCCGAACAGCTCGTAGGGCACCCAGTCGCCTTTGGCCGCTGTTCGCTGCGCGAGATAGGCGTCCGACAGCACCACGTGGATGCTTTCGACGACAAATACCAAACCGGCGATCAGCAGCAGGCCGACGACGAGGCAGAGCAGGTAGGGCGCAATCAGGTGTTTCCAGCCGTCGGCCCTGACCTTGCGCGCATGCAGGGCCACGAGGCCGCCGAGACCTTGTGGCGCGAACAGCATGACGAGCACGAAGATCAGGCCCTGATAGAGCAGCCACGAGCGGGTGAGATCCGAGGTGACGCGCGCGAAAAAGGTCATGATGACCGCGCCGAGCGCCGGCCCGAAGAAAGTGCCTGCGCCGCCGATGAAGGTCTGCAGCACGACGTTGGCCGAGGCCTGCGCCGAGAAGATCGTGTAGTTGGCCGCCTCGTTGGCAATGGCGAGCAGTGCGCCGGCGACGCCGGCGAACAGGCAGGAGATCGCGAAGATCAGCGTGCGGGCGACGTGGGCATTGAAGCCCAGGAAGCGCACACGCTGCTCGTTGTCGCGCAAGGCCAGCGCCAGCCTTCCCACCGGTGTCCTGGTGAACGCCCACATGCACCATGCCGACACCACGAACCAGCCGAGTGTCAGATAGTAGACGTCGGCATCGGAGCCGAAGCTCACGCCCCACGAAGGCCCGCGCATGGTGGCAATGCCGGACTCCCCGCCGAACAGCGCGTTCCAGGTCGGTGCAAGCGTGAGCAGGAGCTCGGCCAGCGCCAGTGTGACCATCGAGAAGTAGACGCCGGTGCGCTGCGTGGCGAACCATCCGAACGCCAGTCCGAAAACGAACCCGGCCAGGGCGCCGGCGAGCGGGATCAGCGGCGTCGGGAATCCGAAGAGCTTCTGCTCGACCGCGCGCATCAGGTGCAACGCGGCGAAGGCGCCAAGTCCGTAGTAGGCGGCGTGCCCGAACGAGAGCATGCCGGCCTGGCCCATCGCCAGCGTGAAGGCGAGCGCGAACAGCGCGGCGATCATCATCTTGATCGCCGCATTGAGCAGGTTGGGCGACAGGAACAGCGGCAGGAGGACGAGCACGCCCAGCGCGGCCAGCAGCAGGACGATGGACCGCGTCTTGATCACTGGCGATCCCCCATCAGGCCGGCCGGACGGATGAGCAGGACGAGCAGCATGAGCATGAACGGCATGCTGTTGGCGACAGTCGAGAGCTGCAGGGTGAAAAGTCCGCCGAGCTCCTGAGCCCACGGTCCGAGCCCGAACAGGCCGAGTAGGTCGGCGATCGACACGTTGAGGCCCACCGAGAAGGAGATGAACAGCCCGATCATCAACGAAGCGGCGAGGGCGCCGACCACCGAGCCGAGCCCGCCGATGACGACCACGACGAAGACGAGGGTTCCGAAGTCGACGGCCATGCTGGGGCCGGTCGGGTAGAAGGCGCCGGCCACGGCGCCGGCCAGCCCTGCCAGGGCGGACCCGCCGGCGAACACCGCCATGTACACCAGGGGCAGGTTGTGGCCGAGCGCCTCGACCGTGGTCGGCCGGTAGGTGGCGGCGCGCACGACGATGCCGACGCGGGTGCGGGTGAGCAGGAGGTAGAGCACGGCGAACATGGCGAGCGCCACGGCGCCCATGAACAGCCGGTAGAACGGATAGTTGGTATCGAAGATCGTGAAGGCGGCAAAGCGCATGTAGTCGGGCATCTGGTAGCTGACCAGCGCATCGCCGTAGAACAGCTTGATCACCTCCTCGATGATGAAGGCGAGGCCGAAGGTGAGCAGCAATTCGTGCGCGTGCCCGTATTTGTGCACACGGCGCAGCATATAACGCTCGACCAGGACGCCGGTCAGCCCGGCGACGACGGGTGCGAGGGCAAGCCCGACCCAGAATCCGCCATGCCGCGTCAGGGTGAAACCGACGTAGGCGCCGAGCATGTAGAACCATGCATGCGCGAAATTGAGCACGCCCATCATGCCGAAGATCAGCGTCAGCCCCGCTGACACCATGAAGAGCAGCAGTCCGTGAACGACGCCGTTCAGGACCGAGACGACGATGTATTCCAAGGCGGGCCCTGTCGGATGAACCTAGTACTGACGATCGGTGAAAGGTGAGTCGAGATTGTCATCCCGAGCGAAGCGAGGGACCTTTCGCATCGCTGATTATTAAAGGTCCCTCGCTTCGCTCGGGATGACAAAGGGCCTGTATCAGGCATTTACGATTCCAAGTACTGGAGTGGAACCGTGCGGTCGGTTGCGATCGGCCGGCGTCAGGCCGGCGGGCGCTCCATCTTGCAGCTCGGCTGGACGGGGCCGGCGGCCTCCTCGCCGGTCAGCAGCTTGATGGTCTTGAAGCCCTTGTCGGTGTTGTCGGCCTTGAACTTGGCGTCCTTCGATACGACGGCAACGGCCAGCGGCAGCAGCGCCTGATGGTCCTCGGGGCGCATCTTGATCGGGCCCATCGAGGTGTCGACCGTGACCTTTTCCATGGCGAAGGCCAGCGCCTTGACGTCGAGCTTGTCGCCGGGCTTGGCCTTGAGCGCCTTCAGGGCTTCGCCCAGTCCCCACATGCCGTGGACCGTGTGGCCCTGGACGTTCAGGGGATACTGGCCTGTCTTGGCCTTGAAATCCTCGGCGAAGGCGGCCGTCTTCTCGCCGTTGGCGTCGGCGAAGAATGTCGACAGCGTGTAGTGCCCCAGCGCCGTGTCGCCGGCATTGGCAATGTTGCCCGGCTGGTCGATCCAGTAGGCGAGAAAGCGCGCCTTGAGTCCGGAGTCTCCGGCGGCCTTCATCAGCAGCAGGAGGTCGTTGGACCAGTTGCCCGTGACCACCGTGTCGGGCGCCGCTTCCTTGATCTTGGCGACGTAGGGCGCGAAGTCCTGGATCTTGTTCACGTCGTGGATCACGTCGCCGACGATCACATAGTCGTACTGCTTGGCATATTCGCGCGTCAGCTTCTGGACGTCGTGGCCCCAGCTATAGTTCTGGCCGATGATGTAGACCTTGTGGCCGAGCGCATCGGCCTCCTTCATGGCGATCATCATCGCCTTGAGGCGGATCTCTGCATTGCCGTTCCAGCGGAAGTGGTAGAAATGGCACTTCGGCCCGGTGAACTCCATGGCCTCGGCGCCGACGTTGATCCACATGATCTCCTTGCCGGGATTGCGCGCATTGTGCTTCTGCACGTCGGCCGTGATCTGGCCGCCGATGGCGGAGGAGGCGCCCTGGATGATGATCTGTGCGCCATCATTGATGGCGGCCTTGACCTTGTCGGCCGCCTCCGACGGCCCGCCTTGATTGTCGTATTCGAGCAGCTTGATCCCATCGGGCCAGGCTTTTTCCGCCTCGAGCCTGGCGAGGCCATATTTCACGGATGACTGGAACAGCTTGCCTGTCACAGCCTGACCTCCCGACAGTGTCTCGATCAGCGCGATCTTGACGGGCTCGGCGCTTGCAGCTCCGGCCATGCAGCAAGCCGCAGCAGTGAAGGCAGCAGCGATTGTTCTCCTGGCCATTGCGTCCCTCCAATTTTTATTTCTTTTGCACGCGGCCATCTAAACACATTCCGCAAGCGAGAACCTGTCTCACAGACTGTTTATTGCATGTCTCCGTGTAGATTTCTCTTTGCGGAATTAATCCGTACGTCGTCGTGATCGTCCGCATTCCGGGACTTTGCTTTTCGTGCGCTGGCCGCAGCTTCACACGAACCGCATGCGGTTCCATACGATCGGGCGCTGCTCTAGACCCCAAAGATTCCAGCGCACGACCTCCTGTCCGACTGATTCTAGTCGGGCGGGACGTGCTCTAACATGAGCCACTATCCCGGCGCTGCCCGGCGCAGGGATCAAGGCGAGTTCAGTCCATTATCGCGAGCTCGGCCCCGTCCATGGCGTAGCGCGCGAAGACGAAGTCGCGGATGCCGACGACTCGCTCGCCGGCCCAAGCCACGAGCACGAAGTATTTCAGCCGCTGGTCGGGATCGTCGGCGTCATAGACCAGCATCGCGGGGCGGCGGTCGACGAAGCCCGGCATGAGCCGCCAATGCGGCCGCGCGGCATAGTTGCTGAAATAGGGTGCTACACTCTTCTTACCGTCGAGGCGCACCCGGTTGACGATCTCGAGGCGCACGTCCTCGGCCAGCATGGCTCTGACCGCATCGAAGTCATGGGCGTTGAAGCGCTCGACATAAGTCTTGAGCCGCGTCCGCTCCGGCTCGGCCAGGGCCGGAACGGGGGCGTCGTCGGCCTCCGCGGCGAGCGTGCGAAGTCGGGCCCGTCCTCGCTGCAGGGCCGCCTTGACCGCCGGGAGGCTGCCGCCGACGATCTCACAGATCTCCTGTAAGGAATGGCCGAGCACGTCGCACAAGATGACGCTGCTGCGCTGGGACACCGGCAGCCGCATGAGTGTCCTGAGACTGGCCGCCGCGATCAGGCGGTCCTCGACGGGGTTCCTCGCGGCCGCGATCGTAGCCAAATCACCCTCGTTCGAATGCCGGGCCTCCTCGCGCGCCCGTCGGCGCAGGAAGTCCAAAGCCGCGTGGTGGGCGATGCGAAACAGCCAACCCTCCGGATTGACGATCGGCCCTGCCGCCGACGCCGCCTCCATCGCCTTCAGCAAAGTGTCCTGAACCACGTCCTCGCCATCGATGACTGAACCAGTCATCCGCGCGCAGTAGCGGTGCAGTCTTGGCCTGAGCTCGCCCAAGAGCTGTTCCACGGGCCTTTGTGGCGCCGCGGATGGCGGATCGCCCGTTGTGCCTTCCGACAAGGCTGATCCTCCTCAGCATTGGCCTCGCGACCATGCCTTGTCGCCCGGCCTCGGCGTAAGGACCAGGCCGCTCGCGGGTGCAATGCGCGCCCTGCTCAGGCGTGGAGGCTGTAGGAAACGTCGCAGGTGAAAGCCTCGTGCTTGGCCAAAGCGCCAAACTGTTGGAAATAAGGCCCCATCCGAGGATCCTGGCGAAAGGCGTCGATAGCCTTGGCGTCTCGCCACTGCGAATAGACGACGACTTGTCTCGCATCCCTGCTCTTGAGGAGGTTGGTCGAGATCCACCCCGGCATCCTGCTGAACATGGTCTCGATGCCCTCCTGGAGGAGGGCGAGCACCTTCGGCTGATGGGCGGGCTCGATCGTGAAGACGTTGACGAGGGTGGTGACGGCGCTGTCGACGCGAATGGTGGGTTCCATGTTGGGACTCCCGGTTTGGCTTTGTGTCGGCAAGGTGGCCAGGAGTCCGCCAGCGAAGCCGCCGGCAACGAGCGCCCGACGCGTCAGTCTGGTCTCGATCGCAGACATGGGTGATCCTCTCCTGGGTCCAGGGCGCCAACCGGTCGGATCGGCCGATCGACGCCCTTCAACATCAAGACGAACCGGAAAGCGCAAACGGACCGGTGCACTGGAATGAATTCGGCCGCCGCCTTCGCACTGCGCCTCATAATCCTCGAACGCGAAGGGAAATTTCTGACGCATTGCGGAGTCGGTTCTGCAGCGGTCTGGCTCGCTCTTCAGCATCGAACGTCCGCCTCGCCTTGTCGGTCAGAGCCACCAACTGCGCCCGCCGGTGATGGGGGTTGGCCTCGAAGGAGACCAGCCATAGGGTGCGACGGCAATGGCAGCGGCCCGGGATACAGCATGGTTGCCGCACGCGATGCCGACACCCGCGTCAGCACGATGACCCGAGACGCAGCGTGCAAATGCAAATGGTTTTGCCGGCTAGCATGACGCCATATGTTGAATTTGTAGCGATACGCCGCGAAACATTGCTTGCGTCTGCACGTACCTGGTGGAAAGATCGCCCTAGGGACGGAGGCTGGGAGGGCCGACATGCCACGACGCGCCGAGCCGGTTGCGAGCCGTGAGCGCCGCCCGTCCGCGACGGCGTCCGCCCCGGACGTCGTGCTAGGCTTCGTGCCAGATTTCGTACTCGAGCAACATCTCTTCTTCTGGTTCACCCAGGTCCTCGACCGCCGCGACCGCCAGCTCGCCGCGGCGCTCAGGGCCGACGGCCTGCGCGCGCCGGAATGGCGGATCCTGGCCACCCTCCACAGCCGCCACCGCCTGTCGATGAGCGAGCTCGCCGATCTCACCTCGATCGAACGCACGACGCTCTCGCGCGTCGTCGAGCGCATGGTGCGGGCCGCCTGGGTGATGCGCCTCACCGACGCCAGCGACGCGCGCGTCACGCGCCTCGCTTTGACCGCGTCGGGCGAGCGGCTGTTCGCGCGCATCTGGCCGGCGGTGTGGCGGGTCAACGAGATGGCGGTGGCGAGCCTGCCCGAGCCGGCGGTCGGCTTGGTGCGCTGGGCGCTCCAGGAGATGTGCCAGAATTTCGACACGAGTAATTTCGACACGAGCAATCTCGACAGGGGCGCCGCCAGCGCGGCGCCGCGCGAGATTGCTTAGAGGACTGGGCTTAGAGGGAGGTCCCGATGGGAGCAGATAGCGGCCTGGATGTCGCCAAGGCGGTGGAGCCTGATCGGGTTCACCGCAGCGTCTATTCCGATCCCGGAATTTTCGAGCTCGAGATGGAGCGCATCTTCAACAAGGTCTGGACCTATGTCGGGCACGAGAGCCAGGTGCCGGCTGTCGGCGACTACTGGACGGTGCAGGTCGGCCGCCAGCCGATGATCATGGTCCGCCATTCCGACCGCTCGGTGCGCGTGCTCTACAACCGCTGCCCGCATCGCGGCGCCATGCTCTACGGCGACCGAAGCGGCAATGTCGGCAAGGGCATCATCTGCTCCTACCATTCCTGGCAGTTCGACACCGACGGCAGCTGCAAGGCGATCCCGCTCGACAAGGGCTATCAAGGCACGCGCCTCACGCCGGGCGACGAAAACTGCAACATCAAGACTGCCGCGCGAGTAGAATCCTACCGCGGCTTCGTGTTTGCCAGCCTGGCGGCCGACGGGCCGTCGCTCGGCGAGTGGCTCGGGCCGGCCAGGATCGCCTTCGACGACATGTGCGACCGCGCGCCGGAGGGCGAGGTCGAGGTGGTGCCGACCTGCTTCCGCGTGATCCAGCAATCGAACTGGAAGATCTTCCTGGAGAACCAGCTCGACGCGCTGCACCCGGCGGTGACGCACGAATCGACCGGCCGCGCGGCCGGCGAGGTCGAGCAGGCGATCCAGAAGAAAGGCGGCAACGCGCCGCTCAGCTATCACTTCCTCTCCGCCTTCGCGACGCCGATCAGCAAATGGGATGCCTTCCAGACCATCGGCTATCGCCACGGCCATTGCATCCTCACCGGCTACATGGGGCTGCGGCCGCGCGATCCCGACACGCTGGCCTACGAGAAGGTGATGGCGAAGGCCTATGGCAAGAAGCGCATGGAGGAGATCCTCGGCGTCAATATCCACCATGTGCTGCTCTATCCCGGCCTCTCGGTGCAGTCGCCGCTGCAGCAGCTGCGCGCCGTGCGGCCGCTCGGCGTCGACAAGACGCTGACCGAGATCTGGCATTTCCGTCTCAAGGGCGCCCCCGAGGCGATCTACCGCCGCGCGCTCGGCTACTACAACCTCGTCAACTCGCCGTCGACGATGGTCAATGCCGACGACCTGTGGAACTTCTGGAAGATCCACAAGGGCCTCGAATCGCAGGGCGGCGACTGGGTCAGCTTCCACCGCAACGCCGGGCAGGACCTCGAGACCAACGACGTGACGACCTCGGTCATCGGCACCTCCGAGCAGCCCATGCGCAACCAGTTCAAGGCCTGGACCCAGTACATCAACGGGGCGACCTGATGGCGAAGAAGACCAAGCCGGCCCTCAAGAGCGTGGCCCGCAAGAGCGTGAATGGCCACGATACGCTGCGTGAGGTCGAGCAGCTCCTCTACCGCCAGGCCGAATGCCTCGACGGCAAGCGTTGGCAGGATTTCATCGAGCTGTTCACCGCGGACGGCACCTACTGGATGCCGGCGTCCCCCGGGCAGACCACCGGCGACGGCGTGCCGTCGATCTTCTGGGAAGACCGCAACCTGATGACCGTGCGCCTGAAACGGCTTACCCATCCGCGCGCCTGGTCGCAGAAGACGGCGTGGGGCACCAATCACGTCATCGGCAACGTGATCCTCTCGAAGGAGGACGCAAACGGCGATCTCGTCGTCCGCTCGCGCTTCCATATGATGGAGTTCCGTAACGACACGACCCGCCATTTCGCCGGCTCGTACGTTCATCACCTGAAGAGGACGAAGGCCGGCCATCGCATCAAGCTGCAGCGCGTCGACATGGTGAACGCCGAGGGGCCGTACGAATACGTGCTGCAGGCGTGGGTGTGAGTTGCTGTCATCCTGAGCGCAGCGAAGGATCTCATGGCGATCGCTACTGGCGTGCTCGTTGAAATGCCATTAGGTCCTTCGCTGCGCTCAGGACGACAGAAGAGGCTGTCGTAACTTGCGAAGGGAGGCCGTCATGAGGAGACTGATATCGGCGCTGCTGCTGGGGGCGGTGTTGGCTCTGCCGGCAGCTGTACCGTCCTGGGCGGCCGACAAGATCAAGGTCGGGTTTCTCAGCACCTTGTCGGGCCCCGGCGGGGCGCTCGGCGTCGACATGCGCGACGCCTTCCTGCTGGCGGTGAAGCTCAATGGCGGCAAGCTCGGCGGCCTTCCCGCCGAGGTGAGCGTGGTCGACGACCAGCAGAAGCCGGAGATCGCCCGCGAGGCGGTCGAGCGCTTCACCAAGCGCGACCATGTCGACCTCATCACCGGCATGGTGTTCTCCAACGTGCTGCTGCCGGTCATGCCGGCGATCCTCAACGCCGGCACGATCTATCTCAGCACCAACACCGGCCCCGAGGACTACGCGGGCGAGAAGTGCAACCCGAACTTCTTCGCCGTGGCTTGGCAGAACGAAGACATCCCCGGCGCCATGGGCGAGGTGATGAACCAGCGCGGCCTGAAGAACGTCTACCTGATCGCGCCCAACTATCCGGGCGGGCGCGAGACGCTCGCGGGCTTCAAGCGATTCTACAAGGGCAAGGTCGCCGACGAAGTCTACGTCAAGCTGGGCCAACTCGACTTCGCGGCGGAGATCGCCAACATGCGCGCCGCCAGGCCCGACGCTGTCTTCTTCTTCCTGCCGGGCGGCATGGGCATCAACTTCGTCAAGCAGTATGTCGCCGCCGGCGCCGACAAGGACGCCAAGCTCTACACGCCCGGCTTCTCGGCCGACGAGGACACGATCAAGGCCGTCGGCGAGCCGATGATCGGCATCCTCAACACCTCGCAGTGGGCCGCCGACCTCGACAACGCGGCCAACAAGAAGTTCGTCCAGGAGTTCCAGGCGGCGTACGGCCGCGTGCCGACCCTGTACGCCTCGCAGGCCTACGACGTGGCGCTGCTGGTCGACGCCGCGGTGAAGCAGATCGGCGGCAAGGTCGAGGACAAGGACGCGCTGCGCAAGGCGCTTGGCGAGGCGAAGTTCGACGCCACGCGCGGCAAGTTCCGCTTCAACAAGAACAACTTCCCGATCCAGGATTACTACCTGCGCGAGGTCTACAAGGATGCCAGCGGCCGCATCACCAACAAGACGGTCGGCAAGGTGTTCAGCGACTTCCAGGACGTCCACGCCGCCAAGTGCAAGATGAACTAGTATCGGGGAATCACGAATGCCGGATAGGGCCCCCCTGTCATCCCGAGAGTAGCGAGGGACCTTTGCTGCAGCCTCAAAGGCCCCTCGCTACGCTCGGGGTGACAGTTATCGGGAGTGCCTTTTGCCTCTCTCCCTGATCGCCGAGCAGCTGCTGAACGGGCTGCAGCTCGGGCTGATGCTGTTCCTGCTGGCCGCCGGGCTGACGCTCGTCTTCGGCATCATGGACATGATCAACCTGGCGCACGGCTCGCTCTACATGATCGGCGCCTATATCGCCGCGACGGTGATCGAGGCATCGGGCTCGTTCCTGCTGGGCATCGCCGGCGCGATCGCCGGCACGGCGCTGCTCGGCGCGGCGCTCGAAATGACGCTGCTGCGCCGGCTCTATCGGCGCTCGCACCTGTCGCAGGTCCTGGCGACCTTCGCCGTGATCCTGATCGCCAACGAGATCGTGCGCATGATCTGGGGCAGCCAGCCGATCCTGCTCGGCATGCCGCCGGCGCTGTCGGGCCCGGCCGAGCTTTTGGGCTTCCGCTATCCCGCCTACCGCCTGGTGGTGATCGGCGTCGGCCTGGCGATGGCCCTCTTGCTCTGGCTGCTGGTGACGCGCACGCGCGCCGGCATGTGGGTGCGCGCCGGTGCTTCCGACCGCGAGATGGCGGAGGTCATGGGCGTCGACACGCGCACGTTGTTCACGCTCGTCTTCGCGATCGGGGCGGCGTTGTGCGCGGTGGCGGGCGCGCTGCTCGGGCCCTTGCTCGCCGTGCAGGTCGGCATGGGCGAGAACATCCTCATCCTCGCCTTCGTCGTCATCAGCATCGGCGGCATCGGCTCGATCCGCGGCGCGCTTTTGGGCTCGCTGCTGGTGGGACTTTTGGACACCGCCGGCCGCGCCTTCCTGCCGTTCCTGTTCCGCAAGCTGTTTCCCGCGGCGGTCGCCTCGGAGGCGGGCCCGGCCGTGGCCTCGGTGCTGATCTATGTGCTGATGGCGGCGGTGCTCTATTTCCGGCCCTCCGGCCTGTTCCCGGCGCGCGGCTGATGCGCGACACGCTCACCATCCCGCTCCGGCCCTGGCCGACGCTCGGCGTTGTCGCGGTGCTGGCGCTGCTGCCGCTCGCAGCACTGGCGATCGGCCAGCCGTTCTACGTGGTGTTCGCAACGCGCCTGCTGATCTACGCCCTGATCGCCACCAGCCTCAATCTGCTGATCGGCTATGGCGGCATGGTGAGCTTCGGCCACGCCGCCTTCGTCGGTGCCGGCGCCTATACGGTCGCGCTGCTGATGCCGGCGGGGATCGTCTCGGCCTGGCTGCTGTGGCCGGCGGCGTTGCTCGCGGGCGCGCTCCTGGCGTTCCTGATCGGCGCGCTGAGCCTGCGCACGCGCGGTGTGAGCTTCATCATGATCACGCTGGCCTTCGCCCAGATGGCCTATTACCTCGTGCTGTCGCTGCGCGCGCTGGGCAGCGACGACGGGCTGACGCTAAGCGCCCGGCCGTCACTGGGCTTTCTCGATCTCAACAGCGACTCTGCATTCTACTACGTCGCGCTGGCGGTCCTGCTGGCGACGCTTGCGGCAATGCGCGCCTTGCTCAACGCGCCGCTTGGCCGGGCGCTGCAGGGCATTCGCGACAACGAGACGCGCATGGAGGCGATCGGCTTCGCCACCTGGCGCCTCAAGCTGCTCGTCTTCGTCATCGCCGGCGCGGCGGCTGGCCTGGGCGGCGGGCTTTTGGCCAGCCTCAATGGGCTGGTCGGGCCCAACCTGCTGCATTGGACCGAGTCCGGACTGCTGATGATCATGGTGATCCTGGGCGGCGCCGGCCGGCTGCTGGGCGGTGCCCTGGGCGCCGCCGTGCTGCTGATCGCCGAAGAGGCGATCGCCGAGCACACGATCCATTGGCCGCTCGGCATCGGCGTGGTGCTGCTCGCCGTGGTGCTGTTCGCGCCAGATGGCCTAATCGGGGGCCTTTCCGGCTTGGCGCGGCGCCGACACGCTAAAGAGGGGCGCGCCAACACATGACCGCGCCGGCCTTGCGCGTCACCGGCTTGCAGAAGCGCTTCGGTGGCGTGCTGGCGGTCGACGACGTCAGCCTGGACCTCGCCGAGGGCGAGCTGCACGCGGTCATCGGCCCGAACGGCGCCGGCAAGACGACGCTGATCCATCTCCTGTCGGGCGTGCTCAGGCCCAGCGCCGGCACGATCGTGCTCGACGGCCGTGCCATCACCGGCCTTGCCATGCACCGGCGCGTCCGGCTCGGGCTGGCGCGTTCCTACCAGATCACCAGCCTGTTTCCGAACTTCACGGTGCTGGAGAACCTGGCGCTCGCGCTCCAGGGAGCCGGCCGCCCGGATGACCAGGATCGCGCCCGCGTCGAGCTCGACGCCGTTGGGCTCGGCGCCCGCGCCGATCTGCTCGCCGGCGCGCTGGCGCATGGCGAGCGCCGGCAGCTCGAGCTCGGCCTGGCGCTGGCGACCGGCGCGCGGATCCTGCTGCTCGACGAGCCGATGGCGGGGCTGGGACCCGAGGAGGCGGCACGCATCACGAGCCTGCTCGAAGCGCTCAAGCGCCGGCGGACCATTCTGCTGGTCGAGCACGACATGGAGGCCGTGTTCCGCCTCGCCGACCGGATCTCGACCCTCGTCTACGGGCGCGTCATCGCCAGCGGCGTGCCCGATGAGATTCGTCGCCATCCGGAGGTGCGCCGGGCCTATCTGGGCGAGGCCTATTGGGACGGGGAAGGGCCCGCATGACCCCGCTGCTCGAAGTCGAGGGCGTGCAGGCCGGCTACGACACGCTCCCTGTCCTGTTCGGCGTCGACCTCGCGATCAAGCCGGGCGAGGCGGTGACGCTGCTCGGCCGCAACGGCATGGGCAAGACCACGACCGTGCGCTGCATCGTCGGGCTGTTGAAGGCGACCTCCGGCACGATCCGCTTCGAGGGCCGGCGCATCGACGGGTGGACGGCGGACCGCGTCGGCCGTGCCGGCATCGCGCTCGTCCCCGAAGGCCGGCGGATCTTCCCCAATCTCTCCGTACGCGAGAATCTTTTAGCCTTCGCCGCCAATCGCGGCGCCGTCCCGCCGTGGACGCTCGAGCGCGTCTACGCCCTGTTTCCGCGTCTTGCCGAGCGCGCCGGCAACATGGGCTTGGAACTCTCCGGCGGCGAGCAGCAGATGCTGGCCATCGGCCGCGCCCTGATGACCAACCCCAAGCTCCTCATCCTCGACGAGGCGACGGAAGGCCTGGCGCCGCTCTTACGCGAAGAGATCTGGCGCGTGCTCGCCGAGCTCAGCCGCAGCGGTCTCGCCATTCTGGCGATCGACAAGTATGTCGACCGGCTGCTGACGCTCTGCGAGCGCCACACCATCCTGGAGCGCGGGCGGGTCGCCTGGGCCGGCGCCTCGGCCGCGCTCGCCGCCGACCGCGCCCTGTGGGAGCGCTATCTCGGCGTCTAGGGCGCATCAGATTCGCGCACTCCTCCCCTTCGCGGAATCCGCGAAGGGGAGGTGCCCGCGTAGCGGGCGGAGGGGTCATGAGCGGCCCCAATGACACTCATGACCCCCAAGCGCCTGTGAAGGCGCGGAGTCGGCGTAGGACGCCGACACCTCCCCAGCTTCGCTGGGGAGGAAGTGATTACGCCATTTCGGAATCCGCTCTGGTGAGAAGCCCTGGCATCACAGGATTTGTGAGTGCACGTCACATTTAAATCACGCAAAGTCATGACGTCTGCTGCCAACGCGGCAGCATCGATATCGGGCGGTACCAGGAAGACCGGACACACAGCAGAGGCAGGCATGGCCAAACCAGCTCAGCGAAAGCGAACGACCCGCGCCCGCCGCGGCGGGTTGACCCGGCGCGACCTCGCCATGCTCCCGGTCGTGATCGGCGCCATGGCGTCAGGGCGCGCCGAGGCAGAGACCAGTCTGGCCATCGAGAACGCCTCGCTCGCCGACGTGGCCCAGGCCCTTGCCGGCGGAAAGATCACCGCCAGTGCTCTGGCCCGCGCCTATCTGGCGCGCATCGAAGCCTACGACCGTGGCGGACCCGGGCTCAATGCCGTGCGCGAGATCAATCCCGACGCGCTGTCGCTTGCCGCCCGCGGAGAGGGCGTCAAACCGTCGGCGCGCCAACCGCTGGCCGGCGTGCCGATCCTGGTCAAGGACAACATCGCCACCGGCGACAAGCAGCACACCACCGCAGGTTCTCTTGCGTTGGAGAATGCGCGCGCCAGGGACGACGCCACGGTCGTCAAGCGGCTGCGCGCGGCGGGAGCGGTGATCCTGGGCAAGGCGAACCTCACGGAGTTCGCCAACATCATCGCGATCGAGATGCCCTCGGGCTACAGCTCGCTGGGCGGCCAGGTGAAGAACCCGTACGCGCCGTCCCTGCTCGACGATCGTGGCATCCCGGTCGTGCTGCCCGGCGGCTCGAGCGCGGGCTCCGCCGTCGCCGTCGCGGCGGGCCTCTGCGCGGCGGCGATCGGCACCGAGACCTCGGGCTCGCTGCTGAGCCCGGCGACGCAGAACGGCGTGGTCACCGTGAAGCCCACGGTCGGGCTCATAAGCCGCGCGGGCATTCTGCCGATCTCGCACAGCCAGGACACGGCCGGTCCGCTCACGCGCACCGTGCGCGATGCGGCGATCCTCTTGAACGTGCTGGCGGCGCGCGATCCGCTGGATCCCGCGACGCAACACCTGCAGCGGCCCAACGACTACACCACGGGTCTCGACAAGGACGGGCTCAAGGGCGCGCGCATCGGCGTGCCGAGCGATCCCGACGATCCCCTGAACGATTTCTACATGGGCAAGTTGCCGGAGCGCTCCAAGGCGGTGATGGCGAAGGCCATCGAGGCCTTGGCCGACGGCGGCGCCACCATCGTGCGGGCCAGCATGCCGACGGCGGGCTGGATCGGCGGGCCCGGCACCACCATGGGCGTGCTGAACCGCAATCCGCTCAGCAAGCGCAAGGGCGAGCCGGCCACGCCGCCGATCGTGTTCCTCTACGAACTCAAGCACGATCTCAATCTCTATCTGCGCGACTGGGCGATCGGCACCAGGATCAAGACCATGGCCGACATCATCGCCTTCAACCAGGCCAACGCCGACAAGGCGCTGCGCTTCGGCCAGGACCTCTTCCTCGCCGCCCAGGCCACGCGCGGCGACCTGTCGGAGCTGGAATATCGCTCGGCGCGGGCCATGGACCTGCAGGCCGCCAAGGAGCGCGGGCTCGATGCCTATATGACCCAGCACAAGCTCGACGCCGTGGTATTTTCCGGCACGGCGGGCGCCTCCATCGCGGCCAAGGCGGGCTATCCCAGCGTCCTGGTGCCGGCCGGCTTCATCGGCGGGCTCGAAGGCAAGGAGACGCCGGACTTTCCGCTCGGCCTCACCTTCGCCGGCCGCGCCTGGAGCGAGGCCAAGCTGCTGCGACTGGCCTACGCCTTCGAGCAGGCCGCCACGGCGCGCCGTCCGCCGCCCGGACTGCCAGCGCTTTAGCGGCCTGTGGAGATCGCATGCCCCCTTCGAGATGCCACGCTTCGCGTGGCTCCTCAGGGTGAGGTTCTCTTGATGCCGGAGGGATGCACGATGGTGAGACGCGCTTTACCTTCCCAGGACTCGCCGTCACCGAACCTGGCAAAGTAGATATTCCCCCGCGAATCACGCATGTGGCTGCCGGTGTAGATGGCTCGCTCCAATGCCCCGACCAAAGTGACCGCGCCCGTAGCAATCTCATAGGAATACAAATTTGACCCGCCGGAACGGCTTCCGCGGGGAATGCCGTAGATCCGCTTCTCGTCGGCGGACAGGGTAATCCCGTATAAAGAATTCACCCGCTCCCCGGCCGCGTACTCCTCCCGTGGCAGGAAGTGACCGAGATGCGTGAAGACCTCCGTCTCGACATCCAATTTGTAGAGCTCGCCGTTGACCGTCGCGAGATAGATCGTCTCGCCGTCGCGGGTCCAAGTCTGCCCGTTCCAGAAGCCCCCGGTCGCCGTGTAGGCGGTCTCCGTGCTTGCCTTTGACTTCCAGTCATACACCCAAATGCGGTGCACCTCGTCCCGCTGTGCCGGGTCTTCCGTTCCCCGATAGGTATAGATCCTGCCCTTCCTGGTGACGACGACTTCCCGGCTCAACGGGTTGCCCAGCCGCCAGGGGATGCCGCGAACGATCTGTTGCACCCGACCGTGCCTGTAGTCGAAAAGCACGATGTCGCTCGAGGGATGGGCCAGACCGACCAGGAGATCGGGCGCCGACGCGTGGGACAGCGCGATCAGGCCCTGGTGCTCCGTCACCACGCCGCCGGGAAGCGGGCGGCTGATGTCTTCCAATTTCCCGCTGGAGAGATCGTAGGCATACAGATGCGATCCCCGATAGTTGGGGAGCGTGTCGATCGCCGCCTTGAGGTCATGGAAGCCCTGAGATCCCATGTACATCCTGCCATCGGTCTCGAGCATACGCGTGTGCCCTTTTGGGATCTCTTCCGCGGGCCGCAGATTGCCGGCCGCCTGCGAGGCGTCCATGAAAGTGCCGAGCAAGCGACGCTCGCCTGTGGACGGGTCGTAGCGGAAGACCACGAAATCCTCCCGCGCGTCGGCACGCCGGCTGGTGAAGCCGATGTAGACCCGTTCCTGGCTGTCCATGCCCATCGCGTTCCAGCATTGCTTCAGCGTGAAACCCGCGGGGGCGATGTCGTCAAAGCCAATCGATCGTTGCATGACCGCCCCTGGGCTGCCGATCGGGTCGCTGCGAGACGACTGACAGCCGACGGCATAAGTCACGGCGAGCACGGCGACCCAAATCGGCATCGTTGCTGCTGTCATGTTCGGTTCCCTCGCGTGCCGCCGATTGTCGCTCTCGGAGACGCAATGATCGACCGATCCAAAATTGACTGGCGTGGCAGCTGTTTGCTGCACCTGCAGACCGTCT
>Ga0209648_10000740_pt1 | contig 25563 bp, 20 predicted proteins | sample GraSoi2013_115cm_FD_185830 | JGI IMG/M metagenome (GOLD analysis project Ga0209648, IMG submission 185830) | Grasslands soil microbial communities from the Angelo Coastal Reserve, California, USA - Sample 9_17_2013_115cm (SPAdes) (version 2) | ecosystem: Environmental > Terrestrial > Soil >... | reverse complement strand
CGCCTGGTAGATGTTCGCGGACGTCGCGCAGCCGTTCGGCCGCGCGCCGGAGGCCGCGCTGAGCCGGGCGGTCGAGGCCGCGGTGCCGGCTCGCGCGTCGGCCGCGGTGTTGAGCTTGGCCAGCAGCGAGGTGGCCACGCCGGCGTTGTCGATGGCGCCGCTCGCGAGGGCGGCCCGCACGTCGTCGATGATGCTCTGGGGGGTCACCTGGGGCGGCGCCTCGAACGCGATGCTTGTCAGGGATTGGAAGGAGGTGACGTCTTTCGGCTGGCCTCCAGCATGGTCATTGATCGACAACACGTGGTCGAAACCGAAGGCCACGACATCGACGTACACCGTGTGCGTGGTCGGGTCAACCGCGGGCCCGCTTGGAATGAACGCGTTGAAGTATCCAGTGCCCGCGACAAACGTCGTTGCTCCCGTGGTCGTGTTGATGGCCACCAGGCTCAGCGCGAAGTTGTCGGTGATTCCGAAGAGGTTGGCACCGTCGGCCACGATCCATCGAATAGGGGTATCCAGCGAGACGCCGGCAGAAACCGCTCCGCTGATCGTGTCGATGGAGAAGACCGTGGTCGGGTTGGGCGGCTGGGGGAGGAAGAGGTCTTCCTGCGACAGGTAGATCGTGTGCGTGGACGAGCTCAGGGCCATCTGGTAGACGAAAGCCCCGAAGCCGGCTCCGACTGAGGCGAAGTGCCTCAGCGTTGCGGTTCCGGGATCGACCTTGACGATCTCGGTGCCGGTGAATCCAAAGAGGGTGTGCGTCGAGGTGTCGAACGCGAGGGCCCCCGGTGCGTTGATTGTGAACTGCGGGTTGGACAGGATCTGGGCGGTCTGGCTGTCGATCGTCAACAGCTCCTGCGTGAATACCGGCGGGAAGTTGAACGAGAACGAGTTCGTGCGGACGGCAAACAGGCGGTGAGTGGTGGGGTCGCTGGTCAGCTCGAAGCTCTGTGAGTCAAGCGGGCAGTTGCCGCTGCAGTTGGGAAACAGGCTGGTCTGCTGCGTCGAGAATCCAGTGGCCGGATCGATCTTCACCAGATTCTGGGATTGCGTGATTGCGAACAGGGTGCCGGTCTGGGCGGACGTTGCCGCGGCCGGCCGGCTCAGAAGCGGAACCAGGGCGAGCGAAGCCAGCGAAACCAGGCCCAGGAACCGCGCGGACTTCTTAAGCATTCCCAACCCCCCGGCTGACGATGAACGTCGCTGGGCTAATTTAGCAGGCCTGGGTTGACAGTCAAATACCCGTTGCCTATTCGTCGTAGCCCAGGTTCGGGCGGAGCCAGCGCTCGACCTCGGCGGCGGTCATCCCCTTGCGGCGGGCGTAGTCCTCGACCTGGTCCCGGCCGATCTTGCCGACCATGAAGTAGCGCGACTGGGGGTGGGCGAAGTAGAGGCCGGACACGGCCGCCGTCGGCGTCATCGCCCCGCTCTCGGTCAGCTCCATCCCGATGGACCTGGCGTCGAGCAGGTTGAACAGCGTCTCTTTCTCGGTGTGGTCCGGGCAGGCCGGGTAGCCGAACGCCGGCCGGATGCCGCGGTACTTTTCGGCAAGCAGCTCCTCGTTCGGTTGCCTGGCCCCGGACTCGTACCAGGACCGCCGCACCTGCTCGTGGAGGTACTCGGCGAAGGCCTCCGCCAGGCGGTCGGCAAGCGCCTTGACCATGATCGCGCGGTAGTCGTCGTGCTCGGCGGCGAATCGGCCCGCAAGCTCGTCCACGCCGAGACCCGCGGTGACGGCGAAGGCGCCGATGTGATCGGTCTGCGGCGCGACGAAGTCCGCCAGCGACAGGTACGGCTTCTCGTCGCCATGGTCGACCTGCTGGCGGAGCATCGGGAAGCGAACGCCGTTGTCGAGTGCGACGTCGTCGCCGTCGGATCGCGCCGGCCAGAAGCCGTAGACACCGCGTGCCTGCAGCCATCCCTTCGCGATGATCTCGTCGAGCAACTCCTGCGCGTGGCCGAAGAGCTCTCGCGCGGCCGCGCCGTGGGACGGGCTGTCCAGGATCGCCGGATATTTGCCCTTCAGCTCCCACGCGTGGAAGAAGAAAGTCCAGTCGACGTACTCGCGCAGCTCGGCGAGCGACGGCTCGATGACCTTCCTGCCGACGAACGGCGGCGTGGCCAGCTCGTCGAAAGTGAGGCGCATCCGCTTCTTGCGCGCCTCGTCCAGGGTGAGCAGCGGGCGCCTGGCCGAGGTGTGCTGGGCGCGCAGCTTCTCCTGGAGGGCGAAGTTGTCGCGCTCGAACCTCTCTCGCCGGTCGTCGGCGAGCAGGTCCGAGACGACGCCGATCACGCGGGACGCGTCGAGCACGTGCACAGTCGTCCCGTCGTAGGCCGGCGCGATCCGCACCGCGGTGTGCTGCTTCGAAGTCGTCGCGCCTCCGATGAGCAGCGGGATGCGGAAGTCGCGCCGGGTCATCTCCTTGGCCACGACCACCATCTCGTCCAGCGACGGCGTGATGAGGCCCGACAGGCCCACGACGTCCGCGCCCAGCTCGACCGCGGTGTCCAGGATCTTCTCGACCGGCACCATGACGCCGAGGTCGTGCACCTCGTAGTTGTTGCACGCGAGCACCACGCCGACGATGTTCTTGCCGATGTCATGCACGTCGCCCTTGACCGTGGCGAGGACGAGCTTGCCGCGCATGCGATGGTCGCCGGATGCTTCCTTCTCGGCCTCCATGAACGGCTCTAGGTAAGCCACGGCGCGCTTCATCGCCCTCGCGCTTTTCACCACCTGCGGCAGGAACATCTTGCCCGCGCCGAACAGGTCGCCCACGACCTGCATGCCATCCATCAGCGGGCCCTCGATCACGAGGAGCGGCTTGCCGTACTTGACCCGCGCCTCTTCCGCGTCCTCTTCTATGTAGGCGACCTCGCCGTGGAGGACCGCGTGCTTCAGGCGCTCCTCAATCGAGCCCTCGCGCCAGGCGAGGTCGACCTCGCGCTTCTGCCCGCCGCCCGAGATTGATTTGGCGAACTCGACCAGCCGTTCGGTCGAGTCCGGCCGGCGATCGAAGATGACGTCCTCGACCATCTCGAGCAGGTCCTTGGGGATGTCCTCGTAGACCACGAGCTGTCCGGCGTTGACGATTCCCATGTCGAGCCCCGCGCGGATGGCGTGGTAGAGAAACGCCGAGTGGATCGCCTCGCGCACGCGGTCGTTGCCGCGGAAAGAGAAGGAGAGGTTGGAGATGCCGCCCGAGATGCGCACGCCGGGGCACAGCCGCTTGATCTGCCGCGTCGCCTCGATGAACGCCTTCGCGTAGGCCGCGTGCTCCTCGATCCCCGTCGCGATCGGAAGGATGTTGGGGTCGAAGATGATGTCCTCGGGCGGGAAGTGCACCTTGTCCACGAGAAGCCCGTACGCGCGGGTGCAGATCTCGACCTTGCGCGCGACGGTGTCGGCCTGGCCGATCTCGTCGAACGCCATCACCACCACGGCCGCGCCGTACTCGCGCACCTTCCTCGCCTGCTCGAGGAATGCCTCCTCGCCCGCTTTCAGGCTGATCGAGTTGCAGACGCCCTTTCCCTGCAGGCACTTGAGCCCGGCCTCGAGGACAGACCATTTGGAGCTGTCGACCATGAACGGAAGGCGGGCTATCTCGGGCTCGGTCGCGATGAGGTTCAGGAAACGGACCATCGCCTCCTCCGAGTCCAGGAGGTCGGCGTCCATGTTCACGTCGAGCAGGTTCGCCCCGCCGCGCACCTGGTCGAGCGCGACCTGGACCGCGCCGGTGAAGTCGCCGGATTCGATGAGGCGGCGGAACCGGATCGAGCCCGTGACGTTGGTGCGCTCGCCGATCACGACGAAGCCCGAGTCGGGGCCGATCTCGAAAGGCTCGAGGCCGCTGAATCGCATCCGCGGCTCCCGGTTGGGCAGCTGCCGCGGCGGCACTCCGGCGAGCGCCTCGCGGATCTGCCGGATGTGCTCCGGGCCGGTGCCGCAGCAGCCCCCCGCCGCGTTGAGGTTGCCCGCCTCGGCGAACTCCTTGAGCAGGCGGCTGGTCATCGGCGGCTGCTCGTCGTAGCCGCCGAAGGCATTCGGGAGCCCGGCGTTCGGATAGCACGTGACGTAGACCGGCGCCACTCGCGACAGCGCGGCGATGTACGGGCGCATCTCCGTCGCGCCGAGCGAGCAGTTGATACCCGCCGCAAACGGCTGCGCGTGCTCGACCGACGTCCAGAACGCCTCGACGGTCTGGCCGGACAGGTTGCGGCCGCTGCGGTCCACGATCGTCACCGAGATGAAGAGAGGGATCTCGGGCGCGACCTCCTTGACCGCAGCGATCGCAGCCTTGCCGTTGAGCGTGTCGAAGATCGTCTCGATCAGGAGGATGTCGACGCCGCCCTCCTTCAGCGCGCGCGCTGCCTCCGCGTAACCCTCACGCAGCTGGTCGAAGGTCACGTCACGGTAGGAGGGGTCCTCGACCTTGGGCGAGAGCGAGAGCGTGACGTTGGTCGGACCGAGCGAGCCGGCGACGAAGCGGTCCTCGTACGCATCGGCGGCCTGCCGCGCGAGTCGCGCGCCCGCGAGGTTCATCTCGTAGACGTGGTCTTCGAGCCCGTAGTCCGCCTGCGAGACGCGCGTCGCCGTGAACGTGTTCGTGGTGATGATGTCCGCGCCGGCTTCGAGGTACGAGCGGTGGACCTCGGAAACGATCTCCGGCTGGGTCAAGCTGAGGATGTCGGCGTCGTTGCGCAGGAGCCTTGGGTGATCCTTGAACCGTGCGCCGCGGTAGCCCGCTTCGTCGAGGCCCTTGCGCTGCAGGAGCACCCCGATGGACCCGTCGAGGATCACGATCCGCTGCTTGAACAGCTGATCGAGGCGCTCGTGGACCGAGATTGCCACCGCCATGGTGACCAATAAGAGTACGGCGCGGCCCCTCCGGCCCTTCGGTTCAGTCCCCGACCGGGCTCCAAACCTGGAAGCGGCCGTCGTCATACAGGAGCCTGCGGCCGCTCGTCGGAAGGGAGTCGATCGTCTGCTGGCGCACCCTGGCGTTGGTGGTGTAGCCGAGGTAGGTGTTGTTGTCGAGCACGATGTAGGAGCTCGAGTCGAGCTTGTCCGGGAAGTCGTTGATCGTGTGCCGGTTGGCGAGCCAGATGGTCAGCGCGGTGTCCGCGTTCACGGGGGCGTCGGCCGGGATCACAGACGTCGCCGTCTGGAGCTCCGCGACAGAGTTCGGCCTGGAGTACAGGGCGGGATTTGACTGCAGGGCGGGCGGAAACCGGCCCGTGCCCCAGCCGAGAAGGAGCGCCGGAATGATCGCGACCAACGCAAGGGCCGGCCGGATCGAGCGCCGCTCGAGCAGGCGCCGGGCGCCCATCGCCCCGGCGACGATCAGCGGGAAGAGCAGCAGCAGGACGTAGTGGAGGTGCAGGTCGTTCTGGGGCACGTGCTCGCTCAGCACGTTGGCGAGATACGGCGGGATGGCGAGCAGCGACCATCGCCACGCCAGGAGCGGCAAGGCGAACATCGACGCGACGATCGCGCCGAGGATGCGCAGCGCCTCGGGCCGGACGAGCGCTTCGGCGAGCGCCAGCGGCGACACCGGGTAGTTCGGATCCAGGCCGACGAGCCAGCGGTAGTAGACGAAATCCGTGTAGCCGCCGTTGCGGAAGTGCTGCTGCACGATCCCGGTCCCGATGAGGAACCACGCGGCGGCCGCGTAGAGGATGAAGCGCCAGTGCTTGCGGATCTGCGGCGCGCCGTACCAGCGCATGACGAGCGCGATTACGCCGACCGTGTAGACCTGGTCCTCCTTGCAAGTCAGGGTGAGGATGCACAGGCCCCACATCGCGACCCGGTGGCCGCGGATGCCGGCCCACGCGGCGAGCAGGGCAAAGGTGATCGCCATGTTCTCCGGGTGGAAGAAATCGCGCGCCGCTTCCTGGATCGCGGCCCAGAACGGAATCGGGGCCGCAAGGGCGACCGCAAGCCACGGTGAGGCGGCACGGTCGGCCGGCAGGACAGCGCGAAAGAAGAGATAGGCGGCCGGGGCGGTCGCGGCCAGGCCCGCGGACGAGAAGATGAGGAGGACGGTCGGGCTCGGCCAGAGCTTCTCCACGGCGGCCAGGGCCAGGAAGATCAGCTCGAAGTGGATGCCAAGGAAGTTGGCTCGCGCGAAGCTCGAGTAGAAGCCCTGACCCTGCGTGATGTTCCAGATCACCTGCTGGTCGTACGCCAGGTCCCACGCCTCGCCTGTCATGCCATATGTGCGCTGAAGCTCGGCGCGGAGCAGCCACGTGAAGGCGACCGCGGCCGCGAGCAGCGGCACGGCGGGGAACGCCCACCACGCCTCAGCCCGAGTCTTCTCCTGCTGGACCGCGCCGGCCGACGCCGCCTGGACCGCCATCGGCATCGGAGCTTAGCCTGGAATCCGCCGGCCCTGCGGAGCAGATTCGCGCTGAGCCGCACCAGTAGCGAAGACGGCCGCCGGGATCGGCGGATCCAGGCTCACAAGGGATAATCGGTCGCATGGCCCGCCACCCGGCCACCGACACCCCGCAGTTGTCCGTGATCGTCCTCGTGTACAACGAAGTGGACAGCGTCGAGCCGTTGCATCGGGAGCTGATGGGGGTGCTCGAAGCCCTCGGGCGATCGTTCGAGGTGGTGTACATCGACGACGGCAGCCGCGACGGCAGCACCGAGCGCCTGGGCGATCTCGCGATTCGCGACGCTCGCGTTCGCGTGGTCAGCTTTCGCCGCAACTTCGGCCAGACCGCGGCGTTTCAGGCAGGGATCGACAACAGCCTCGGCGGGATCCTGGTCTTTCTCGACGGCGACATGCAGAACGATCCGCACGACATCCCGCACCTGCTCGAGAAGATGGACCAGGGGTACGACGTTGTCAGCGGATGGAGGCACGAGCGCAAGGACCATTACACGCGGGTCCTGCCCTCGCAGGTCGCGAACTGGATCATCGCGCACGTGACCGGCGTTCGCCTGAGCGACTTCGGCTGCACGCTCAAGGCCTACCGGCGCGAGGTCATCCAGGACGTGAAGCTGTACGGCGAGATGCACCGTTTCGTGCCCGTGTACGCCTCGATGGTGGGAGCCCGGATCACCGAGCTCCCGGTGAACCACCGGCCTCGCACGTACGGCAAGTCGAAGTACTCGCTTTCGCGCACGTCGCGGGTGATGCTCGACCTGATCACGATGAAGCTGCTCGGCAGCTATTCGACCAAGCCGATGTACTTCTTCGGGTTCGCCGCATTCGGATTGTGGGCGGTGGCGGCGGTGCTCGCGCTGATCGTGATCCTGCAGAAAGTGTTGCCGCCCTACGTGTACGCGCACAACAACCCGCTCCTGCTGCTGTCGGTGGTGCTTGTCATCGTCGGCGTGCAGTTCGTCCTCATGGGGCTCCTGGCCGAGCTGGCGATCCGCACCCTGCACGAGTCGCAGGCCAAGCCCGTGTACGTGGTCCGCGAGATCATCGAGAGGACTCCCCACAAGCAGCCGGCGACGAACGGGAGACCCGCAGTCCGCACGCGTTAGATGTGCGGGATCTGCGGGGTGGCCGGCGGAGACCGGGCGCGTGGCCGCGAGCTGGTGGACCGGATGGGCGCCTCGATGGTCCACCGAGGGCCGGACGATTCGGGTGTCGCGTCCGTCGGCGGCGTGACGCTCGGCATGCGGCGCCTGTCGATCATCGACCTAGCGGGCGGCCACCAGCCCATGCACAACGAGGACTCGACCGTGTGGGTGGTGCAGAACGGCGAGATCTACAACTATCTCGAGCTCCGCGAGCAGCTTGCCTCCGCTGGCCATGCGTTCGTCACGGAGTCCGACACCGAGGTGCTCGTCCACGGCTACGAGCAGTGGGGCGAGCGGATGGTCGAGCGGCTGAACGGCATGTTCGCGTTCGCCGTTGTCGATCGCCGTTCGTCGACCGTGTTCCTTGCGCGCGACCGGATGGGAATCAAACCTCTGCACTACGCGGTCGACGGGGACCGACTCATCTTTGCCTCCGAGCTCAAAGCGCTGATGCGCGACCCGGCGCTGCGCCGCGGCGTGGATCCTGCGGCGCTGGACGAGTACCTCGCGCACGAGTTCGTCCCGTCCCCGCGCAGCATCGTCCGCGGCGTCAACAAGCTGCGGCCCGGCCACACGCTGACGTGGTCGACGGCCCGCGGCGAGGCGCGCGTGAAGCGCTACTGGGCGCCGGAGCTCAACGTCGACGGCGGCTCGTCGGGCCGGTCCCTCGACGAGGAGTGCGCCGAGTTGCGCGATGTGCTGCGCGAGTCGGTGCGCAAGGAGCTGATCAGCGACGTCCCGCTGGGCGTGTTCCTCTCCGGGGGCATCGACTCGAGTGCGGTAACGGCGATGATGACGCAGCTCGGCGGGGACGTGAAGACCTTCTCGGTCGGGTTCGCGGAGCGCTCCTTCGACGAGGCGCCGTATGCGCGCGAGGTGGCTCGTCACCTCGGCACCGAGCACCACGAGCTGACCCTCGAGCCGGCCATGCTGCTCGGACTGATCCCGCGGCTGCCGGTGCTGCTCGACGAGCCGCTGGGCGACGCGTCGATCATCCCGACGTACCTGCTGTCCGCGTTCACGCGGCAGCACGTGAAGGTCGCGCTCGGGGGCGATGGCGGCGACGAGCTGTTCGCAGGCTATCCGACATTGCAGGCCCACCGCCTCGCCGGTTACTACATGCGCGCGCCCGGCCTGTTGCGGCGGCGGGTCGTCGAGCCGGTGGTGCGGCGCCTCCCCGTTTCGCGCGACAACCTGAGCTTCGATTTCCGCGCCAAGCGGTTCGTGAGCGGGGCGGCTCACGGCGTGGCCGAAAGGCATCAACGCTGGATGGGGTCGTTCGCGCCCGAGGAACGTGTTGCGTTGCTATCTGGCGACATTCGCGCCGAGCTGAATGGGGACACACGCGTTGATGAGTTCGGTTCGCTCGACCCGCTGCATCAGGTGCTCATGCTCGACATGCGGCTGTACCTGGAGAACGACATCCTGGTCAAGCTCGACCGCGCCTCGATGATGGCTTCGCTCGAGGGGCGTGTGCCGCTGCTGAACAACGACTTCGTCACCTATGCGACGGGCCTGCCCATGGACATGAAGCTGCGCGGCCTGCGCTCGAAATTCCTCTTGAAGCGCGCGCTGCGCGGGATTCTGCCGGACCGGATCCTCAACCGGCCGAAGAAGGGGTTCGGCATCCCGGTCGCGGAATGGTTCCGGGGGCCGCTGAGGGAACAGATGCTGTCGGTCCTTTCGCCGGAGCGCATCGCGCGGGAAGGATTTTTCGAGGCAGCGGCGGTTTCGGCGTTGATCGACGATCACCTTGCCGGGAGGCGGGACAACCGCAAGCAGCTGTGGACGCTGTTCGCGTTCGAGCTGTGGCACGAGGGATACGCCGCCCTCTAGGTCGCCGGCTCCATGACGATCGTGCCCTCGTGTGTTCGCTTGACGTGGCGGACGCCTGGCACCAGCACGATCAGAAAGCTGGGCACGGCGAGGAGCACCGCGGCGATGACGAGGGTCGTCGACATGCTGGCGTGGTCGGCCGCCGCGCCGAAGACCACGAAACCCAATGGCATGGCGATGGTGGACAGGAGCCAGTCGAAGGAGCTCGCGCGCGCGAGAACCTCCTGCGGAATGAGCTGGGGCACGGTTGCGAACCAGACCTCGTTGAGAAAGGTCAGCCCGGCCCACCCGACGACGCACGCGGCGATGATGACGACGATCGGCGCCGGCACGGCGAGGGCCAGCGCCTGGAGCGCGGCGGGCGTGAGGGCGAGGTTGGCGACAACCAGTGGGCGGCTGGGTGTCACGCGCAGGGCGATCAGACCGCCGATGACCTGGCCCGCGCCCATCGAGGCGGCGATCAGGCCCCAGGCCGACGAGCCTCCGAAGTGCTTGATGGCGATGATCGGGCCGAGCACGAACACCGCCGAGATGCCGAAGTTCCATAGCGCGTGGGAAGAGAGGTTGAGGAGAAGCCAGCGGCGGCTGGTCACCGCGCGCCATCCCTCCGCAAGCTCCTTCCAGAAGTTGCCCTGCTGCGGAGCGGTGATGGGCGCGGTCGTCAGGAGAGCGAGGGAGATCGCGCTCGCGACGAACGTAGCGGCGTCGATGACGAACACCCAACCAGGGCCGGCGAGCGCGACGAGGATGCCGCTGATCGCGGGGCCGCCCACCTGGGTGAAGCTGCGCGAGAGACCCATCAGGGCGTTGGCCTGCTGGAGCTTCTGGGGTGTGACGGTCTGCGGTACGAGGGCCCCTGACGCGGGCTGGAAGAAGCCGCCGGCGAAGTTGAAGATCGCGGCCTGGAGGATGAGCTCCCAGAGCTGGGCGTGGCCGGTGAGCAGCAGCGCGCCGATCGCGGCGTGGACGGCGGCCCGGACCCAGTCGGAGGCGAGCATGACGAGCTGGCGGGGCAGGCGGTCGGCCCACACGCCTCCGAGGGGCAGGGCGACGACCCTTGACAGGGTGGAGACGGCGAAGACGATGCCGAGGGCGGCGGCGGAGCGGCCGACCATCAGGGCGGCGAAGGCGAGGGCGACGGGGGTGAGGGAGTCGCCAACGGCGGAGACGGCCTGGCCGGTCCAGAGCAATCGGAAGTTGCGCTCGGACAACGGGGACAGGGCTTGCGGGAGGCGCACTAGGGTCATTTTCGGGGATTCGGACGGACCGGCTGTGAAGGGGGTGTGGGGGGGGGTCTGGTGGCAGTATCGCTTGACGGACGGGCTGTGAAGGGGGTGTGGCGGGAGGGCCTGGTGGCTGGATTGGCGGGCTCGGTGAGATGATTTTGTTGTGTTAATTGCTTGACAACGAACTTTTGTTTGATACAATATTCGCATGCTCTCCTCGTTCGATCGGCTCCGTGCTGCGGTCGATGAATTTGTTCGCGATGACGAAGTCGTAGTACCGGGCGAGCTGCGCTCCCTGGTCGACCGGCTGGAGGGCAAGTTCGCCCAGGTCGTGCGCCAGGCTGCGCAGCGCGGCGACCACCTGGTCAGGGGACACTGCAGTGCGGTCTCCTGGGTCATGGACACCTGCTCGATGTCACAGGGCTCGGCCTCGGACCGCCTCTGTATCGGCAAGCAGCTGGAATCGCTGCCGGCGATCGAGGAGGCGTTGAGCTCAGGCCAGATCGGCTACCAGTCGGCCTCGGTGATCTGCCACCTGAGCGAGAAGCTGGGTGAGAAGGGCGAGTCCCTTAACGAGACGGAGTGGATCGGCTACGCCCGCCAGTTCTCGATCAAAGACCTCAGGGCTCTCTCCGACCACACGCGCTACGTGGTCGACCCGGATGGGTTCGATCGGGAGACCGAGGAGAACTACGCCGAGCGCTTCCTCTGCATCAGCGAGATGAACGGGATGTTCCACCTCAAAGGGGTGATGGACCCTGAAGGCGGCGCGGCGCTGAAGACGGCGATCGACGCCCTGGCCAAGCGACTGGACAAGGATGACTCGCGGACGCCCAAGCAGCGCCGGGCCGACGCGCTGACCGAGCTGACCCACCACGCCCTGGAGGCGGGTACGCTGCCGCGGCGCAACCGGGTTCGGCCGCACATCACGGTGACCACCACGCTGGCAGGCTTGAAGGGCGAGCTGGGCGCCGCGGCGTCAGAGCTGCAGCCGGGCGTGCTGGTCTCGAGCAAGACGGTGCAGCGGCTGGCCTGCGACGGCACGCTGAGCCGGGTCTTGAAGGCGGACTCCCAGGTGATCGATGTCGGGCGGGCGACGCGAGCGGTCTCAGGCGCGCAGTGGCGAGGGCTGAAAGCCAGGCATCGCGGCTGCGCTTTCCCCGGCTGCGACCGGCCGATCAACTGGACCCAGCCGCATCACATCGACTTCTGGTCGCGCGGCGGGGCGACCAACATGCGCAAGCTGTTACCTCTCTGTTACTACCACCATCGCCTCGTGCACGAGGGCGGATGGCAGGTGGTCCAGTCAGACGAAGGCGTGAAGTTCATTCCGCCCGATCACGAGGTCTACCGGCGAATCCGGGCTCCGGGGATGCGCTGGGCGGCTTAGAGGGCCAGCCACTCCCGGGCTTCTTCGACCGTGGTGAAGTAGTCGATCTGCATCGCGGTCCTCGGCACCTTGCCCAGGCGGTCGCGGAGGTGGGTCGCGGCCATCTCGCTCTCGGGCACGACGACGGCGAAGCGTTTCAAACCCGCATCCAGGACGCGGGGCACCCATTCCGCGTTGGCGCGGTCCTGGTCGGCGGGGTTCAACACACGCTGGCGGCGGCAGTCCGCGAGCAGCTTCGAGCCGCCGTGGTCCTCGAGCGCCTTGACCTCGGCGTCCAGCAAGCCGCTGAACTCGGCGGTGTTGGCCCAGCCGTCCCACTCCACGACCACGGTCTTGGTGGGCTCGTTCCACCTCACGGTCGCCACGCCTGGCATCGAAAAGTAGGTCTCGTCGGCCATGCCTTCATTAGCATCGCACGGCCCTGGCCGAGTCTAGCGACGAATCGTCTCCGGTTCGTAGGTCAGCAGGACGTTGCCGTTCCCGAACTCTCGTCCACGAGGCCCAGCTCCATCAGGGCAGTCGTGAGCACGGAGCTGCCCAGGACCAGGAGGTCTTTGCCCGATTCCTTCCTCAGCGGGGCGAGGTCTTCGGGGTCGAGCGTCCTGGAGACCACGATCTTCTGCGCCCCGTTCATGCGGGACGCGACGTCGGGGTCGGTCTTCACGGCCTCCTCGGAAGCCCAGTACTCGGCCATGCCCTGGAAAGTCATGCGGCCGAAGACCAGGCAGTCGCTGTCGTCGAGTTGGCGAATGGCGAGCTCGTTGAACTCCGCGTCGACGTTGTGCCAGTCGATCTCCCAGGCCTTCTCGCCTTCGTAGTAGCCGTCGAGGCTCGTCAACAGGAAGGCTTTGATCTTGCGCATCTCTACGCCGCCGCCTCGCACTCGTCGAGACTCATCTCGGCGACCGCGGCACGCTGCGAGCGCAGCAGCGCCGCCGCCGTCGCGAGGGTGATCACCACGATGCATGCGCACACCAGCCACGCGAAGTGGTAGCCGCCGGCCAGGGCCGTCACGCCATCGGCGCCGGCCCTGACCAGGTCGACCGTCCGCGAGCCTGCCACCGTCGCGAGCACGGCGAGCCCGAAGGCTCCGCCAACCTGGCCGGTGGTGTTGAGCAGGCCCGACGCAAGCCCGGCATCGGTCGGTTCGACGTCGGCCATCGCGAGCATCGTCAGCGCGGGGAAAGACAGCCCGCCGCCCAGCCCTAGCAGGGCCATCGGGAGCAGGAGATGGATCGCGTAGCTCGGGTACGTCGGCCCGAACGCGACCATCGCCAGCGCGACCAGGGCCACGAGCTGACCGGCGCCCAGCATGGCGCCGGGACCGAAGCGGCCGATCAGCTGCGCCGAGAAGCGGATCGAGAACAGCGCCATCACGATGGCGACAGGCAGGAAGGCCAGGCCCAGCTCCATCGGCGAATAGCCCAGCACCCGCTCGAGGTCGAGCGAGCCGAGGAAGAAGAAGCCGAGGAAGGCGGTCGACATCAAGGCCTGCACCACGTTGGCGCCTGCCACCCGGCGCGAGCGGAACAGGCGCAGGGGAAGGATCGGGTTGCGGCCGCGCGCCTGGCGGGCGACGAACGCCGCGAGCAGCGCGATGGCGGCCCCGCCCAGGATCGACGTCCGGACGGAGACGAGGCCGTAGTCGGAGGTCTGGACGATCGCATAGACGCCCAGCATCAGCCCGGCCGTGACCATCAGCGCGCCGAGCACGTCGGCGCCCAGGCCGAGGCCGAGGCCTTTGTCGGACTCGAGCAGCCTGAACGCAGCGATGGCGGTCGCGATGCCGATCGGCAGGTTGACGAAAAAGATCCAGTGCCAGCTGACGACCTGCACGATCAGGCCGCCGGCGATCAGGCCGATCGCGGCGCCGGCCGAGGCGACGAAGCTGAAGACGCCGAACGCCTTGGCGCGGTCGAGCGGCTCCGGGAAGAGCGTCACGATCATGGCGAGGATCACAGCCGAGCTCACCGCACCGCCGATGCCCTGCACGAACCGAGCCCCGATCAGCACCGGCTGCGTGAAGGACAGGCCGCACAGGAGCGACGCGCCGATGAAGATTCCCAGGCCGGCCAGGAACACGCGCTTGCGGCCGAGCAGGTCACCGAGGCGGCCCGCCAGCAGGAGCAAACCCCCGAAGGCGATCAGGTAGGCATTGATGACCCACGCGAGCCCCGACTGCGTGAAGCCCAGGTCCTTCTGGATCGACGGCAGGGCGACGTTGACGATCGTCATGTCGACGACGATCAGCAGGAAACCGGTGCACAGCACGATCAGCGAGAGCCAGCGTGAGTTCTTCATGCCGGTTTAGACGCCACCAGTGCGCAGCATTCATCGGTCCCCAACCGATTAGTTTTGGGCGGCTATTCCGTCTGAGCTTCGATGCCGACCGGCAAGGTCACGCTGAACTGTGCTCGCATCGTGGAACCCGATCTCGCCGTGATCGATCAGCTCGCCAGGATCCAGCTAGAGGCCAGGCGCCGCGGCTGCACGGTGTGCCTGGAAGACGCGAGAAGCGAGCTCCTCGACCTGATCTGCTTCGCCGGCCTGGAAGGGACGCTATGCGTCGAGGTGCAGCGGCAGCCCGAACAGAGGGAACAGCCTGGCGGTGTCGAGAAAGAAGGTGAACTCGACGATCCGTCCATCCTTTAGCTCCAGGACCTGGAGCGCCCAGGGGTCGTAGCCACCGTTGGGCGACGGCTTGTACTGGCCGAACGTCGGCATCCCGTTGGCGCTTTCCGGCCGGAGGATGCGCGAGCCCTTGCAGCCGATGCCCGGGCCGAACCACCAGGACAGCACGTCGTCGCGGCCGCTCAGCCACATGTCGTAGGGCGGCATCGACTGCTTGGCGTCTTCTCGGATCAGCGAGGTCAGCGCTTTGACGTCGTAGCGCTCGAACGCGGCGACGTACCGCTCCAGCATCGCGCGGTCGGCGTCGCTCAACGGCTGGGCACTGTCGCCCGCATCGGAGTTGGCCCTGGCGAGCGTCGCCCGTGCGCGCTGCAGCGCGCTGTTGACAGAAGGAACGGACGTATCGAGCAACTCGGCCACCTCCGACGCCTGCCAGTCGAGCACCTCGCGCAGGATCAGCACCGCGCGCTGCTTGGCGGGCAGGCGCTGGAGCGCCGCGACAAATGCGAGGCGGATCGATTCGTTGGCGACGGCCACCTCCGCGGGGTCCCGCTCGGGCGCGACGAGGTGCAGGGGGATCGGCTCGAGCCACGTGATCTCGGCAGGCACGTTGAGGTTCTTCTCGATCGGCTCGACCGCCGGGCCGAGGTCCATCGGCCTGGCGCGCCGCTCCTTGCCCTTCAGCATGTCGAGGCACACGTTCGTCGCGATCCGGTACAGCCACGAGCGCATAGCCGAGCGTCCCTCGAAACGGTCGCGACTCCGCCACGCGCGCACGAATGCGTCCTGCACCGCATCCTCGGCGTCGAACGGCGATCCGAGCATTCGATAGCAGTACGCCGTCAGCTCGCGTCGGTGCTGCTCGAGCTCGCCGAATGCGTGGTTGGTCAGCGTGGCTTCCTGCATCAAAGCGATTGTAGAACGCCCCTCAAGGAGCTCCGGCCGGGTCGCCTGGCAGGCTACTTCGCCGGGACGTACTCGAGGACAACGATGCCTTTCTTGAACCGCTTGACGTCGGTGAGCTCGAGCTCTCGCCTGACGTCGTCGGTGAACAGGCGTTGGCCATGGCCCAGTGCGACGGGGTGAACCATGAACCTGTAGAGGTCGACCAGGTTCTCCTTCAGCATCGAGTTGAACAGCATCGCGCTGCCGGAGAGCAGCAGGTCCTTACCGGGCTGCTGCTTCAGCTTGCGGACCTCGTCCGCGACGTCGCCCTTGATGACGCGCGACCCGGGCCAGTCGAGCTTGTCCCTGGTGGATGTGACGACGTACTTCGGCATCGTATTCATCTTCACGCCGAAGTCCCCTGTGCCTGGCATGGTGGGCCACGCTGCGGCAAATCCTTCGTACGTCCTGCGTCCGAGCAGCAGGGCGTCGCTGTTCTGCAGCTCGGCCCACTTGAACTGGCCGGCTTCATCGTCGAACCACGGGCCAGACCAGTGGCCGGGCTCTTCGCACACTCCGTCCAGCGTCACGTACTCGGTGGCAACCAGTCTCATGTCAGCCTCCGTGAATGATTCGTTGTCTCGTCAGACTGCGTTTCCCCTACAAAGTGATCGCTACCGCGTAAGACCTCGGATCGACGGGATGAAGTAGTACGAGCCACTCAGCGGCGTCGCGAAATAGGTGAGCGCGTCGCGCACACCGTCGGGCACGCCGGCCATGCTCTCGAGCATCGCCACCAGTCGACCCTGGTCGGAGCTGAAGCCCACGAACATCGTGCCGTGGTCGGTCACGGTGCCGAACGGCATGTTGCGGCGGAAGATCTTGCCGAAGCGATCCTGGTCGTTGCGCGCAACATGCGAGTCCGCGGGCTTGTCCTCGAGCTCGATGCTGTCCAGCTTGCGCCGGCCGATCACGTCCTCCTGGCGCGTGACGGGCTGTGCCTCCCATTGCGCCGCGTCGTGAGTCCATTTCTGCAGCAGCAGGATCGAGCCGCCGGCGCCCGGGCTCGATTCGGGAATGACCGCGACGTCGGGGGCTTCGATCAGGGTCGGGTTCTCGCTGCCGTCGATGAAGCCGGTGAGGTCACGGTCGTGGTGGTAGGGCCAGCTCGAGGTCTCGTCCGCCACGCTCGCCACTTCCGCGAGCGCCGCGATCGCCTGGCGACTGACGTCGAACACGACGTCGTACGCGCTGCCGGAGATCCACAGCACCGCATCGTGTTGCGTGGCGGGCATCGTGAACCCGCCCGCGCCGACGATGCCGGCGTTGAAGCCGGTGACGTCGGGCGGTGCCTCGTCCGGGGCGACCGCACGCCACAGCTCCGGACGAAAGCCGGCGACCAGGTTGACACCGCCCATCGTGGTGCGCGGCTCGCGCAGGCCCGCCACGGCGTCGACCAGCACGCGACCGTCGACACCGGCCCGGATATCGAGCTCGAGGTAGGCATGCGATGCCGTCCCGAGGGCGAAAATGCCGGCCTGTGGCGCGGCCATCGACGCCGATCATAGACCGCCCCGTTCATGTCCCTGAATCGGCCTAGGATCAATGCATGGCGCAGGCCCCGCCACCTGCAACCCCCGGCCACCAGAAGCCGCCGCCGAACCAGAAACGCCCTGACGCGCTCGCGCCGATGCGCACGCGGCGCTTCTGGATCACGCTGGCGATCCTGTTCGCGGCCAACCTGCTGCTGGGCCAGATCCTGACCGGCATCGGGCAGGCGCCGACGGTGACGATCTCCTACAACGCCTTTCTGGCCCAGCTGAGCGAGGACAACGTGGTCAGCATCACCAGCACCGGCGAGTCGATCACCGGCGTGACGAAGAAGGCCGTGACCGACTCCAGCGGCACGAGCTCGACCAAGTTCCAGACGCAGCGGCCGGCGTTCGCGACCGACGACCTGGAAGCCCAGCTTCAGCAGCACAACGTGACGATCAACGCGAAGGACCCGAACGCTGCGACGCCGCTGTGGGTGACGCTGCTGTTCAGCTTCGGGCCGACGATCCTGCTCGTCCTGATATTCCTTTATCTATCCCGCCGGGCCGCCGGCGCCGGCGCGGGAGGAATCCTGGGCACCTTCGGCCAGAGCCGGGCCCGCCTGTACGACGCCGACCGGCCCTCGGTCAACTTCGGCGACGTCGCCGGCATCGACGAGGTGAAGGCCGACCTGCAGGAGGTGGTCGATTTTCTGCGCGAGCCGCAGAAGTACTCGCGGCTGGGCGGAACGGCCCCGAAGGGTGTCCTCTTGATTGGGGCCCCGGGCACCGGCAAGACGCTGCTCGCGCGCGCCGTGGCCGGTGAAGCGAAGGTGCCGTTCTTCAGCATCTCGGGTTCGGAGTTTGTGGAGGCGATCGTCGGCGTTGGCGCGTCAAGGGTCCGCGACCTGTTCGCCAAGGCGCGCGCGGCGGCGCCGGCGATCATCTTCATCGACGAGCTCGACGCAATCGGGCGCAGCCGGTCCGCCACGCTGCGATTGGGCGGTAACGACGAGCAGGAGCAAACGCTGAACCAGATCCTCACCGAGATGGACGGGTTTGACTCGCGCGAAGGCGTGATCGTGCTGGCCGCAACTAACCGTGCCGACGTGCTGGACCCGGCCCTGCTGCGCCCGGGCCGCTTCGACCGCCGTGTGTCGGTGCAGGCGCCGGACCGGCGCGGGCGGGCGGCGATACTGCACATCCACACCCGCAACGTTCCCCTCGGGCCCGACGTCGACCTCGACCAGGTCGCGTCCCAGACACCGGGACTGGTGGGCGCCGACCTGAAGAACCTGGTGAACGAGGCGGCGCTCGGCGCGGCGAGAAAAGCCGAGTCGGCTGTCACCATGGCCGACTTCGCGGAGGCGATCGAGAAGACGCTGCTGGGGAGCGAGCGAAAGATCCTGCTCAGCGATCAGGACCGGGAGCGCATCGCGTACCACGAGTCGGGCCACGCCCTGCTGGGTTTGCTCGTGCCGGGCGCCGATCCCGTCAAGAAGGTGACCATCGTGCCCAGGGGCCAGGCGCTCGGCGTGACGCTGCAGAGTCCGATCGACGACCGCTTCAACTACGGCGAGGACTACCTGCGAGCGCGGCTGGTCGGCGCGCTGGGGGGCCGGGCCGCCGAGCGCCTGATCTACGGGGTCGTCACCACCGGTGCTGAGAACGATCTCCAGCAGGTGACCCGCATCGCGCGCGAGATGGTCGCGCGGTGGGGCATGAGCCCGAAGGTCGGGCCGCTGAACTACAGCGACGGCGACCCGGGCGTGTTCCAGCAGCGACCGTACTCGGAGGCCACGGCGCAATTGATCGACGACGAGGTGCGCCGGATCGCGGAGGAGTGCCTGGCCGACGCCGAGCGGCTCCTGACCGAGCATCGCCCGCAGCTCGACGCGCTCGCCCACTCGCTCTTGAAAAACGACTCGCTCGATGAGGGCGAGATCCTGGCCGTCACGGGGATCAAACCGCGGGCGGCGCCGGAAGCGACTCCCGCGGCAGCAGCCCGCGCGTAGGAATCGCGCCGTTGTATCCAACGGCGTGTATCGAGGGCAGGGATTCGACTCCGTTGGCGTCAGCGGTGTGAGATCAGCGCGCTGCGGACCCGCGCCTCGACGATCTCTGGCTGATTCCAGATGTCCGCGGCTGTGAAGCGCAAGATCCGGAAATCCGCGTCGATGAGTTGATTCTGGCGACGGTTATCCTCGACGAGTCGTTCTCGATGGTTTGTCCCGTCGTATTCGACAACGAGCCGCGACTCCGGGTAGTAGAGATCGGCCCTCCCGATGAATCGGCCGCGAGCGTTGTGAAGGTCCGACTGCACCTCTGGTCGCGGCAGCCCAGCCTGCAGGAGAAGCCAGCGAAGGCGAGTCTCCATCGGCGATTCCGCAGGCTCGGCAAAGGCGGCAAGCGAGCGTAGCCGGCGGGCGCCGGCGCGGCCATCGACCTGTCCGGCGTAGCGGCGCAGGGATTCCTTGTCGACAAATCGGGACTGGACCGCGGCGTCCAACGTAGCCAGCGCCTCGACTGGTGCAAGCCGGAGGCAGAGATCGAAGAGCGTTCGGTGCACCGTCGTCGCGGCAAAGCCACGGGCTGTGGCGACGTCGCACGCCGGGAGGTCACAGCGGCGCACAGCAAGACCAGGGCGGGACCGAACGCCCGAGCTCGACGGCACGATGAGCTCGATTGGATTCAACGGCTCGAGGTCCAGGCCATGGAGCCATGCCGCGGTCTTGCCGGCGAAGACAGCGTGTCTTGGAAGCTGACGTCGCCAGGCTGACAGAACCATGATCGGATCCACCGTCAGTCGCTGCCAGCAGTACAGCTCGGATCCCAGACGGCGCCACGACTTACCTCTCAGAGAGGTCTTCGAGACTCCGGCCCGCCTCGCGTCGCCCAGCGAGAACGGACCCTTTGTCAATTGCGGAGGAATCCGGGCGGTTCGGCCCACTCGTCTAGCTTCGTGACGCCGCGCCGGCGCGACAACTCAGCCCGTTAAGAAGGTTCTATTTCGCGTCGCTGTATCCAACGGCGTGCATGGAGCGCCGGGATTGGGCTCCGTTGGCGCCAGCGGCGGTATCCGGGGATACTTGCGCGGCGGTCAGCTTCGCCCTCGTCGACTACTTCTTCACCGTCCCCTACAACACGTTCCCGATCTCGAGCCCTGAGGACGTCTTGAGACAGGTACTTCCACGGCCGGCCCTCGGCGAGGCGTACGCGCAGGCGCAGGATGCGAAGTTCTCCGTCGTGTCGGTGCGTACGCGGCGGCAGAGCGACGGCGAGAAAGAGTGGATGGGCGGCTATGCCTCGCTGACGCACCAGCTCGGGGGTGACTTCGTGCACCTGCACGGGCGCTCGCCGGCCAGGGGGATCGTCGACTACGTCCACCAATCGCTGGCCACCGAGGTCGTGCTGGGGCACCGGCGCCGGAACCGCTGGCTGCCCGGCGACACCACGAGCGAGGTGATCCGCCGCCTCTCAGGAGTGGACGTGCACATACTTAGGAACGAGCAGGGGGCTTGAGCGCTCTGCACCATCCAGGAGGAATGTGATGGCGTTCAGGGAAGCGTCTCTCGACACGAAGGCCACGCCCGCCGTGGTGTGGCGCGTCTGGTCCGATGTGAACACCTGGCCCGAGTGGAACCCGGACATGAAGGAATCGCATCTCGATGGCGCGCTCAAGCTGGGCGCCACGGGCATGATCAACACGCGCTCGGGCGGCAAGCACGACGTGGTCGTCACCCACTACGAGGAGGGGCGGTCTTTCGAGCTGGAGAGCACCGCGCTGCCCGGGACGAAGATGGCCATCCGCGCCACGATCGCCCCGAACGGCGCAGGGAGCCGGATAACGCAGGGCTTCGAGCCGCGCGGGCTGCTGGCTCCGATCGTCGGTCCGATGATGGGCGGGCAGATCCTCAAGACCTTCAACGCCGTCCTCGGCGGGCTTCAGCAGAAAGTCGAAGCCGCGAGGTAGTGGCGCCGCCTCGGATTGGGCTGCTTCTCCCCTCACGCGAGGCAGTCCTGTGGGCGGAGGGCGACGCGGCCGTGGTCGTCGGCGCGGCGCGGCACGCGGAACAGGCGGGCTTCGACTCGGTGTGGGTGGGCGACTCGCTGCTCGCGCGCCCGCGAGGCGAGCCGCTGACGATGCTCGGCGGTGTGGCCGGGGCCACGTCCCGTGTCGAGCTCGGTACCGCGGTCATGCTGCCGCTGCTCCGCCATCCGCTGACCCTGGCGCACCAGCTCGCGACCCTCGATCGCGTCGCGCAGGGCCGCCTGATCGTGGGCGTCGGTCCCGGGGCGGAGCTTCCCGGCACGCACGCCGAGCTGAAGGCGGTCGGCGTGCCGAGCGACCGGCGGGTGAGCGCGATGCTCGAGGCGATCGAACGCTGCCGGCGCCTGTGGCGCAACGAGGAGGCGGGGGTCGAGCTCTTGCCCCGGCCGTTTTCGCCCGGCGGTCCTCCGATCTGGCTCGGCGGAAGCGGGCCGCGCATGCTGCGCCTTGCCGGAACGGCGTTCGATGGCTGGCTGCCGCTCGTCCCGACCGTGGAGGAGTATGCGTCCGGGCTGCGGACGGTGCGCGAGGCGGCGGAGCGTTCAGGCCGTGATCCTGGCAGCATCACGCCGGGTGTCTACCTCACGGCGGCATTCGCCGGCGATGAGGACGCGGCGAACAAGCTTCTCGACGGCTACATTCGCGCCTACTACGGCGTACCGGCCGAGGTGATGGGGCGCGGCATGGCCATCCATGCCGGGACGCTCGACTCGACAGCCGAATGGGTCGCGGCTTACGCCGCGGCCGGCGCGCGCCACATCGTGGTCCGGCTCGCGCACCCGACTCTCGAGGGCTACAACGAAACGGTTGGCGTGCTCCTCGGTGCGCTCAGGCGGTCGCTGTCCTGAGCGGCGCCCCGACCTCGTGCAGGTAGCTGAGGATCTCCGTGTACGACCGGTAGATCGACGTCTCGTGGTACGGCACCGACACCTCGGCGCAGTACGCACGGACGATCGCGTGAGCGCGGCGGATGTTGCAGCGCGGCATCGTGGGAAACAGGTGATGCTCGATCTGGTAGTTGAGCGAGCCGTAGAGGAGGTCGGTCAGCGGGTGGGACTTGACGTTGCGGGCGGTCAGGACCTGGGAACGGAGGAAGTCGAGCTCCTGTCCCGCTTCGATCTGCGGCATGCCCTTGTGGTTGGGCGCGAAGACTGAGGCGAGGTAGAACCCGCCGACGGACTTCTGGACCACGATGACGAGCAACGCGCGCCACGGGCCGGCAATCGCGACCAGCAGTCCGACGTAGGCGATCGCGTGGACGCAAAGGGCGCCGATCTCGATCCAGCGCAGCCGGCTCGGCACGCTGACCAGGAACTTGACGCTGTTGTAGTGCATCGCCCAGGCGAGGCCGAACAGCAGCGGGAAGAAGAGTCCCGCCTGGTGGCGCACGATCCACCGCGGCAGCCCGGTCTTGCCCATCGCCTGCTCCGACGAGTACGCGATCACGCCGATGCCGATGTCGGGGTCGAGGTCCTGGTGGTTCGGGTTGCCGTGGTGGCGGTTGTGCTTGTCCACCCACCAGCCCTGGCTCATGCCGAGCAGCCCGTTTCCCGTTAGGAACGCGATCAAGGTGTTGACCCGCCGGTTGGAGAACATCTGCCGGTGGCCCGAGTCGTGAAGCTGGAAGCCGAGCTGGCCCGAGGCAAAACCGAGCACGGCGGCCACCAGCACGGTCGCCCACCAGCTGTGGACCAGCGCGAGCACCCACAGGCAGACGCCGAAGAAGAGGGTGTTGGTGACGAGCATGAGCGTGTAGTAGCCGGGATGCTTGCGCATCAGGCCGGCGGCTTCGATCCGCCGCTTCAGCTCCGTGTAGGGCGAGTGGACCGGGTTGGAAGGCGCGGATTGAGATACGGCGACTGACGACATCGTGGCTCCTTGCCTCGAACTGGCTTGTGCTCGCGAGAGGCGCGTTCGAGATGCGCCGGTCGCCAGGAACGCCGGAGGGAGCGGCGCTGGCCGCATGATACTGCCCCCGCGGTTGTTTGGCGGTCAGTACGATCCGGTACACTCACTCCGACGCATTGGTGCGTCGCCCGCTCGGGTCCTCTCTTCCTGTAACGACACAGAGTCCTGTAGATCGCGGCAAATAAGAAGAAAAAGAGAGGCACCCTGGAGCTTCGTTGCAGACATTTGCCGAAGCCGGCGTAAGCGCGCGCGTTCTGGCCGCGCTCGACCGGCAAGAGATCAACACCCCTAACCGGGTACAGCTGGAATCGATCCCCGCGCTGCTCGACGGCAGCGACGTGGTCGTTCAATCCCCGACAGGAAGCGGCAAGACGATCGCCTTCCTGCTCCCGATCGTCGAGCGCTTTCAACCCGGCCGTCCGGGACCTCGAGCGCTGGTGGTCGCCCCGACCCGCGAGCTGGCGATCCAGGTCGACGCGGTTTTCAAGTCGCTCGACTCCGGACTCCGGAGCGCCCTGCTCTACGGAGGGGTCGGCTACCACACGCAGCAGCAGGCCCTGAAGCGCGGCGTCGACGTCGTGATCGGGACGCCGGGCCGCATCCTGGACCTGTTCGCCAAGAAGAACTTCTCCTTGAGCCGCGTCGAGTACCTCGTGCTGGACGAGGCCGACCAGATGCTCGACTCGGGCTTCGCGCCGGACGTGGAGCGCATCCTTGGGCTCACTTACAACCCGCAGACGGTGCTGGCGTCGGCGACCATGCCGCAGTGGGTCTCGAAGATGATCCAGAAGCACATGCGCGACCCGCTGCGGGTCAAGATCGAGACCGAGGGACCGTCGCTGCTGGAGCACGGCCTGGTGCACACCAACTCGGGCGGCAAGCTGCGGGTGCTGAGCGACATCCTGTCGCAGCATCGCGGGACGATCGTCTTCGGGCGCACCAAGCACGGCGTGCGGAAGCTGAACCGCGACCTGCAGAAGATGGGCCACAGGTCTGTCGAGCTGCAGGGCAACATGGCGCAGAACGCGCGGGACCACGTGATGGAGTCGTTCCGCAACCAGCGCGCCGACGTCCTGGTGGCGACCAACGTCGCGGCGCGCGGGCTCGACCTGAGCCACGTCGGCCTCGTGATCAACTACGAGCTGCCTGACACCGCCGAGGCCCTCACGCATCGCATCGGTCGGACCGCCCGCAACGGGAACACCGGCCGCGCCCTGACCTTCATCACCGCCGAGGACCACGAGAAGTGGGCCAAGCTGCGCCGCCAGGGCGCGCCTGAGCTGCGCCCGGTCGACGCGTCGGCGTTTGCCCGGGCAGGGGATTGGTCGTACGTCGAAGAGGCCATGCCGGCGCTCTCGGCCGCCGTCTCGCGCGGTGCGGTGAGCGGGGGGCGGCGCCGTCCTCGGGGACGTCCCGGCTACCGCGGGTCGAGACGCTGATGACCTGGAGCTGAGCACGGTTTGCGTGCCTCTAGCGCATGAAGCATCTTTCGCTCCGAATCCATAGGGGCGTTTGGCGCAAAACGCACGGAACCGACCACTAGACTTGACCCGACAGGCCCGCGTTTCCTCCCGCGAACCTGGCGCTCACTTAGCCGAGAAGGATGGGAGGCCCGCCATGGACGCCAACCGCAGCGCCACCGCGTTGCTGATCGATGAGGACCCCGGTTCGCAGCAGGCCAACCAGCGACGGCTCGAAGACGACGGCTTCACCGTGGTGGTGGCTCGAGACGTGAACTCCGGCCTCGCCCAGGCGAGGCACCTGCTGCCCGGCGTGATCTTCATGCACCTGGTTTCGGGAGAGGCGGGCAGCGTCTCGTTCATCCAGGCGCTGCGGGCGGAGGACTCGTGCCGCCACATCCGGGTCGTCGTTCTGCGGACGCCGGCCGCGAGCGTCGGGGCCAAGAAACAGCTGCGCGCGGTGCCACGGGACGGCTGGTAGACCCCCACATCCCGTGAGCCCCACGACTGGCCGAAGAGTCGTGTTTCGGGGCGGCGAATAAGGCGACTGTTGGGACAGTCGGGCGTTACTGGAGCTTGCGGGCTCGGATCTGGATGAATGCCGGGAACAGGGTTTCGAGGTGGTCGTCGCTGCCTGGTTCCACGTCGGGGTCGGGGTCGCCGGGTGAGGTCTCCCACAGGCCGTCGACGATCATCCCGGTCTCCGCGATGCCGTTGATCAGCGTCTCGAAGGTGTGCCCGAACTCGATCGTGGGGGCGACGACCTTGACCCGACCGAACTCCCACGTGACGTCCGCTTCCTCTTTGTAGGGCATCGCCCGGTCGTCGAAGTACGACGTCCGCGGCCGCCAGCCGCCTCCCGTGAAGGTGCCGTAGAGGCGGAGCGTGGTGGGATGCATCGTGGACGTGACATAGGTGCCTCCTGGCTTGAGGACGCGGCCCACCTCGCGAAAGACCTTGCGCACGTCATCGACGAAGACGAGTGCGTGGCAGTGCCAGACGACGTCGAATGACTCGTCTGCGAAGCGCGACAGATCGGACATGTCCACGCGCGCGGTCCGGATCGACACGCCCTTCTCGCGGGCCAGGTCGCGCGAGGTCCGG
>Ga0209648_10000739_pt1 | contig 25566 bp, 30 predicted proteins | sample GraSoi2013_115cm_FD_185830 | JGI IMG/M metagenome (GOLD analysis project Ga0209648, IMG submission 185830) | Grasslands soil microbial communities from the Angelo Coastal Reserve, California, USA - Sample 9_17_2013_115cm (SPAdes) (version 2) | ecosystem: Environmental > Terrestrial > Soil >... | reverse complement strand
AGCCAGAGGTAGTTCTCTCCCCGGCTGAACCGGATGTAAATGCCAGTATCGAACAGAAGCGGTCCGGCCGGTAGGGCAGTCATCTCCTCTTCGCTGGAGCGCGCCCGAAGACGTCCTCCGGACCTCCCAGCTTTCGCAGATCCTGCAGGGCCTGCAGTCCAGCCTCTACCGCAAGGCGCTCGTCGATTACGCGCCGCACGGCCTCGGAATTACTGCGTGACTGCAGAGCCTTGCGAAGCCGCCGGACTTTGCCGGTCTCAAGCAAGAGATTGGTACGCGTGAGCGCTGTCCTGCTCATGGCGACCTCCGGTGTGTATATTCACCTACGATTATACACAATAGGCTGTAAGCAGGCAATGAAGAGCTTCACTTCCCGGTGCCCGGAAGACCGACCGCGCAAGCCCTTCCTCAGCATCGTTTATCCGCGTCCCTAAAGTCTGTAACTCCCATCTGGCGGTTCACATCCAAGTGATGATCTACGCGCGAGGTGGGAATGGCTGTCTACGGAGCGAAAGAAAAAATCGATACCGCTCTGCAAGGCTGGTCGGGGATCTCCTCACAACCGCATCGCTTTGGAGGGAGAGAATACTGCCTGGGGAGACGAGAGATCGGCCACGTGCATGGCGACACCTTGGTGGACATTCCCTTTCCGAAACCAATCCGCAATGAGTTGGTTACGGGGGGCCGCGCCGAACCCCACCACATCCTTCCCGAGAGTGGCTGGGTCAGCATTTATCTGAGGCAAGCGTCTGACGTAGACAGAGCGATCGAACTCCTCCGCCTTTCGTTTGAGATTGCCAACCAAAGGACTACGAAATAGGGCAAGACTCAAGGCGGGCGTTGACCCGATTTATTGATCCCCGGGACACCCACCGGGCGCTTATCTAAGCTCAAAGGAACATCCCAGTGCATTTATTCGACGAGCTTCAAGTCCGCGAAGTGACGTTGCGCAACCGAATCATTGTTTCTCCCATGTGCGAGTATTCGAGCACGGACGGCTTCGCCACGGATTGGCATTTGGTCCATCTCGGAAGCCGCGCCGTCGGCGGAGCATCCTTGGTTTTCACGAAAGCTTGCGCGGTATCGCCCGAAGGCCGCATCAGCCCGAACGATCTGGGAATTTGGCAGGACGAGCACATCGAGCCGCTCGCACGCATTACTCGTTTCATCCGTGAACAAGGCGCGATCCCCGGAATTCAACTCGCGCATGCAGGACGAAAGGGCAGCACGATGCGCCCCTCGGAAGGCTCGGGAATGGTACCGGAATCCAAAGGTGGCTGGACGCCCGTCGCGCCCAGCGCCATTCCGTTCGCGGACGGATATCCGCATCCCGCGGCGTTGGACGAAAGCGGGATTCGGGAGATTGTGAAAGGCTTCGCCGCGGCGGCGCGCCGCGCCTGCCAGGCGGGATTCGGCGTTATCGAAATTCACTCCGTGCACGGATATCTGCTCCATGAATTTCTCTCGCCACTCTCGAACCAGCGAAGGGATAGCTATGGCGGCTCATTTGAAAATCGCACGCGGCTTGTTTGCGAAGTCGTTACCGCCGTCCGGCGCGTCTGGCCGGAGAGCGCCCCGCTTTTTCTGCGCATCTCCGCCACTGACTGGATCGACGGCGGCTGGGATCTGGCACAATCCGTCCAGCTCGCGAAACTAGTGGGTCCGCTCGGCGTTGACCTGATTGATTGCTCGTCAGGCGGGATTTCTCCCGGAGCAAAGATTCCAGTCCATAACGGCTATCAAGTCCCGTTCGCCGAAGAAATTCGCCGTCAGACCGCCTTCTCACCGGCGCGGTCGGGTTGATAACCACCGCTGCTCAGGCCCACGCCATCCTTCAAGAAGGGAAAGCCGATATTGTCTTGCTCGCCCGCGAATTCCTGCGCCAGCCTTACTGGCCACTCCACGTCGCGAACGAGTTGGGGGTTCCCATCTCGTGGCCCGCGCAGTATCTGCGAGCCGCGCCGGACGGCACGCCGGCTCGCGAGGGCGTAAGCCTGCCCGATTTCAAGCGCTGCATGGCGGACCAGCACGGCATACCCGAATAATAGGCAAGAATGCGGTTAGGACCCCTCAGGGTAAGCGTAAAGGCCGCGCGGGCCTACTGCTCGTAGGTTTCTACGACCTTCGGCGGGCGCACCTTTGCCTGGTCTGGGTCACGCCCAAACTCTCGCAAGGCTCGACGCTGACGCAACAAATCCCAGCACTGGTCCAGTTCGACCTTTATCTTCCCTAAGCGGTCACGGTCGTCATCCGTGAGTTCACCCTTTGCATAGAGCCGTTCCTCCTCCTTGACCAGGCCGTCGATGTGACCCAGCACAGGCTGATCTTTGCGCTCGTCTGCCATGGAACTCTCCTTTTGCGAAACAACGGCGTCAGCTTCTGAGATGATGCCTGCCAGCGTTACGATGCATGTTTTACAAGCACCCCGAGCGGCTCTCACGGCCTTATCCCGCGCCAGATCAAGAGAGAAACGGTTTTCAGATACACTAGTGTGAAGTGCAACAAGCAAATAGTTTCATCTCACGCGCCGTTCCCTTTCAAAGAATACATGGCCTTGGGACTAGACGCACAGGAGGTCGAAACTCTCACAATTCCTTCTCTTGTGCTTCAGTGGAAACCCAGTCTCCAAGTGTCCGACCAGACTTCGGGGACACAAGCATGTATATCAGCTGATCTTTGGTCGCCGCTGCATATGTAGAATATATGTGACCAACATTTCTTTAGCCTGATATGGAAACGTCCTAGCGAGAAGTGGACTTCAAATGACTTTGATTGGCGATTACTCAGCTTTTCTGGCCTCATTCCGTTCTGGGAAGTTCAAAAAACTGAGGCCTGCTCAGAGCCATATTCTCGATCAGTACGGCACCTATGAGCCTAAGCCCGACGTGGCGATCGAACTACCAACTGGCGCGGGTAAAACGCTGATTGCGTTGCTCATTGCTGAGGCTTGGCGCAAGAACGGAAACAAGGTTGCGATTCTGTCAGCCAATAAAACACTGGCACGTCAGATGCAACAGGAAGCGGAAGCGCTGAAGATTCCTTCTGTGTTGATGGAAGGCAGGAGAGTCGATATACCTGCTGGTGATATAAGGGCCTACCAGCGCGCCCAAAAGATCGGAATCATGAATTACTGGGTCTACTTCAACCAGATCCCAGCCATCGATCCCGCCGACCTTCTTGTAATGGATGATGCCCATCTCGCAGAACACTGCCTTCATTCTCTCTTTTCCGTTCAGATTGGGAGGCATTCACACGAAGCATTGTTCAAGACCATCGTCTCGGAGGTCCAGGAACGATTTCCCGAGTACTCTGTTCTTTCGGACGCTCTCGCTCCCAGTCCCTCTGCTTCAGGTACACCACCTGAGCTGCTTTCCTTTATCGATCAGGACGCGATTGCGGACCGTTTGCGCGACCTTGTGGAACATCCCCAGCGTTAAAGACCGGCACCGATTTGGCGTTTCGTTGGAAGCGGATGAGGAACTCTCTTCGCGAGGCGAATTTCTACTTTGGTGTAGACCAGGTCTGGATCAGGCCTTACATCTATCCGCTCGTTGGGTTCAGCCATTACCAGGATACGAAACAACGATTGTACGTAAGCGCAACAATCGGCGATCCTGGCGATCTCAGCCGCCGTCTTGGCGTTCGGCCAATTGCGAAGATTCCAGTCGACCCGGCACACTCACAAAAGACAGCCGGAAGGCGACTTGTAATAATGAATCGTTTGGAAGAGCAGGGACAGGACATTCCTCATCGTCTGGAAATTGCTCTTCTCACCGTGCTTAAAGTTCACCCTAAGAGCCTTTGGCTCTGTTCCAGTCAAGCGGAGGCGGAGAAATTCAAAGATATTATTTCCCAGTGGCTCAACGGAAATGCGCTAGTGGGGCAGCCAACCTGGGTTTTGACGGCACTCGGTGACGAAATCGACCAGTTCAAGGCTTCAGCCAAGGGGCACTTATTTGTAGGCGGCCGCTTTGACGGCATGGACTTCCGAGGCGATGAGTGCCGCTTGGTGGTCCTCACGACGTTGCCACGCGCTATCAACGCTCAGGAGGAGTTCATCTCAGCATATCTCCGTGATGCTGGATTCATGCGGCGACGGCTGAACCAGCGCATCGTGCAGGCGCTCGGAAGGTGTAATAGGGAGGATTCCGATTTCGGCGTGTACGTCCTGGCGGACAGGCGGTTCGCGACGCACTTCGGTCGCGATGCAAACCGGGAGGGCATTCCATCAAATATGGTGGCTGAAATCGATATGGCTCAAGATCTTGCTGAGGTTCCCGAAAAGGATCTTTGTCGGCTCATTGGAACTTTTTTGAACGAGGAGTTTTCGAGCTATGACTCTGAACTTCAGCGATATAGAAAGATGCTTCCGACACCAAGGCCAGTGACCGCCGTTGTCGACACATCTGGGGATGAGGTTATTGGATGGGCTGCACTCTTTGGCAATCAGAACTACGATTTGGCTGCTGATCGATTCGAGGAATGCTGGGCAGTATGCGAGACCGGCAACTTAACGGAAGTAGGCGCTTTCTGGAAGTGGAATTGGGCTAAAGCTGTCTTTCTTCAATCCCTGCTCGGTGACCCGACAGCACGCGCAAAGGCGCTTGAACTTGGTGACGAAGCGATCAAGCGTGGTGGCATATCCTCCTGGTTCAACCGTCTGCGAGCTTCGGTAAATCGGGCGCGTGCAAAAACCGCGAGAGGTCAGCCACCTGCGAATGACTATGCTGCTACCTTGATTAGAAGCTTTGACGATCACCTCGAAAAGATGGGCTCGAAGGGACCAAAGTTTGATTCGTTTTGCCAGCGCGTCGCAGAGTGCCTGAACAGCGAGAAGCATGACGAATATTGCGAAGGTTTAGAGAAGCTCGGTAATCTGCTCGGTTACCAAGTGACCCGACCAAAGTATCGGGCAGCAACAGACAACAGGTGGAGAGGCACTTTTGGAAACTCCAAAGAGCTAATCACATTTGAGACCAAGATAGAGCACACAGCGGGGGCGGAGGTGACGCCAAGCTACGTCGGACAGGCGCACAACCAACTCAATCGCGCAATCACAGAATTTGAGCATCTCGGATATTCAATTCGCGGGACCATTGTCACGCATCTGACCGCAATCGATGCGGCTGCCAAGTCCTCGGCTGGCGCGATTCGGCTGGTAGCAAAGAGCGCCATATTGGAATTGTGGGAACGAGTCCGTGGTCTGCTTAGTCTTTACCGGCAGGGATGGTCGATTGACGATATATCTGCCAGACGAAGCGCTGCAGACGCGGTTCTAGCCAAGTGTCCACGCCCAGGTTGGCTACTAAAGGCAATCGATGAAGATCGATTGTTCCTGGATGGCAAACACCTGCTCTCCGGGTGGCCAAAATAGAAGTTGCAGGCGCGGAGATTCCCAGACTACCCGCAATCCTCTGCTCGCGCGCGCGCTTGCGCTGCGTGACGCAGCTGTCCGACCTGCAGATCCAGCTTTTCCGCAAGCAGAAAGCTTGTGCGCGCCCGCTGCTTTTCGCCGCGCAGGAAGTAGATCGCGCCCCGGTAGAATTCGATTCCGCCGCGCTCGGTGTCAAGGGAGCGGTCGTTGACGAGCTTCTCCAGTTCGTTCAAACGGAGTTCTGCCTGATCGAGTTCGCCGGTTTCCACATACAGTTTGATCAGGCTGAGGAGCGAGATGGCTGCACCCTGGTAGTCCGATGTCGCAAGGTCCCGTTCATAACTTTCGAGAAGAAAGTCGATGGCTTTGGGATCGTTTCGCTCCGCCATCAGCTTGGCCTGCAGATCCAGCACCTGGGGATACATGCGGGGTACATCTTTAATATCGATGACGCTGTGAATTCTTTTGAGCAGTGCCTCCGCCTCGTCGTTCACATCGAGCTGCCAGAGGACCTTGGCCTTGGTGTACAGGACGTCGGCGAGAAGGCTGGCTGAACCTGCTTTCTCCGCCAGCTGAACAGCTTCGTTGAGACCCGCGAGGGCTTGTTCCCTATATCCACGGTAGAGCAGCAATTCCCCCATCTGGGCGAGAATCCGCGGCCGGGTATCCGGCGACGCGTCTTTCCACGTTTTTGCCACGGCAGCAGCTTCCTTCAACTTTTCTAACGCCTCATCCGCCATCCCGAGGTTCGTGAGGCAGTCCACCTGGCCCGTAAGCGATGCAATTAGGTTCTGTTCGTACCACTCTTCGCCCTGCAGCCCCTTCAGGCGCAGTTCCATGTCTTGGTGCATCTTCAGGGCCTCCTGGTAGAGGCTCTGTTCGGTGAGGATCTTGGCAATGGTGCCCTGGGCCACGACACCTTCCATCCCGGTCTGATTACTGAGCAATTTCGCAATGGTCAGCAGTTTCTCCAGACGGCCGCGGTCCGAATACCAGGGAATCAGCACTGTGAACAGTTCCATCGCGTAGCCGTACCGTTTCATCTCTACGGCCATCAGCAACACGCGCGTGGCGAATTCGGCGTCGCGGTCGACGGCCGGCGGCCGCGTCATGAGGGTCATCGCAACGTGAAACATGTCCTTGAGCATGTCCGCGTTTTCTTCGGCGTAACGGGGAAACCACTTCTCCCGGAGCAGACGGAAGTCGGGTGCCAGGTAGTACCCTCCGACCCCCTTGACGATCACGCCGGATTCGAGCGCGTTCTGAATACCTTTCGTCAGGTAATCAGAGGATGCCGTACGCCTTTTCCACGCGATCCCCTTCGGTGTTGAGCTGGGAGTATCCCCCTGTGGCCACCAGAAGGGAACCAACGCGTTTTCCTTCTTCCGTCAATTGGGTAAATCGCTGACTCATGCGATTCTCGGTATCGAGCCATTGCTCTGCTTGCCGCAAATCAATACCCGGATGGCCAGCGATGTGCAGGATCACTCCAGGGACCAAACCCAAACCACGATTCGGAACTGTGGCGCTTCCTTTGGGCAGGATTCGGCGGGCCAGAAGACTCGCAGCCTCGGAATCCAGCTCTCGCAGCAGGATCGTGTTGTCGCCTTCGATCGGCTTGTAGGCCGCCATTTCCACGCTACGAAGAACCCGAACTCCCTTCAGATCGGCTTTCGTGACGGCGCTCGTCGGATCATCAACAACGACGATCGGCTTTTCTTCTCGCTTTGTCGCACTGCGCGCTCGCAGAAGTTCACGCAGGCGCTCGGGATTCGATTCGCGAATGTACGCAATTGGATCGGCTGCCGAACGGCCATTCATCCACGACCATGCTTCGATGAGCGCGGAGCCCCCGAATCCTCGTGGGGCGACCACCGTGGTCAATTCGCGGGTGAGCACGCTCTTCGTGACCGCCCCCAATTCCGACTCGCGACCAATCAGCATCGGACCTGGCCCGCGCGTATTCGTCAGCTTCTTTGGTTCAGTGACCCAAGAACAATCCGCCGCCCCCTCCAGCCGGTAGTGCACCAAGTTGAAGAAAGTGAATGGATCAACGAGAGATAAACCACGGACGTCGGCCATGATCTTGCTGAGCGATTTTCCCCGGATCAGCCCTTCGTAAAAAACGCGAGTTGACTCGATTGCCGTGCGATCCTGAACGGGATAGCTGTACCCGACAATATTTCTCGGATTCTTGGCCTGGGGCATTTGAAAGCCGATGTCTGAAGAGAGCCGCGCGCTTTCGCAGATTCCAAGAACCAGAACTTCAGGAACATGATCCGACAGCAATTCCATCAGCATCTGTAATGGAACAAATTGACCGCTCCCGACGTCGACAGCGTGACTCCCTTCGATGAAGTCATAAGACCCGTGACTGGCGATATGTAAAACGCTCGGTTTGACTCGGTTCACGGTGCTCGTCAATACCTCTTGCGACGGGTTGGCCAGAAACGACAAGTTCGCGCTCAAGGGAATTGCAGCGTCAATCGTTTCCCTCTCCCTCTGAAAGTCCAGTGAGGAGTCGCTGGCGAACGACACATACAAAATATTGACCGGCAGCGCCTGCGAGGTCGCGGGCACTTGAGAGCCCCATTCCCGAACTAAATGGCTGCCCTTGTCCGCCAGGAGAAACGCGCCGTTAACGACTATCAATTCCCACGGCACTTGGAACAGTTCTTCCGTGCCGGGCGCGAAAGCCACAACGATTTGCTTCGCTTCGCCCAGTTCAAGACAGTTCCAGATGGCTCTTCGATCTTCGGGAAATAGAAGATCTCCGATTCTCTTGCCAGCTTCAATGAGAACGGAGTCGCCGGGATCGCGGAGGCCGATGGCTTTCCACCGAAGATTCCTCATATCTTCGCGAATCATTGCCGCAAAAGCGTTTGGAGCCTCGACGTCGTAGCTGCCCGTCGGACTTGTAACGGTAGCCGTGTAGGGCCCGCCTGTTGCGTTCAGTCGTATGGAAATTCTCAAAACCATGTGGAGTCTCCCGGGAACTGGGCACCTTCGTACCCATTTTAGCCAGTTGACCATTTTCCCCGACTAAAACCGTGATTCACCCGAGTCGTTCCCTCCGCTGCAACTCGGAGACGACTACCCGGCGGAAGGAGGAATACACGATGCGTTGTCCATATTGCGGAGACAGGCGAACCGAAGTGCTAAAGACAGTTTACCGCGGCCACAACTCGTATCGCCACCGGAGATGCCTCTATTGCGGGTCCCGCTTCAGTACCCAAGAGAGGCCAGTACGATGGAGCCGCGTTGAGCGGAAGTGGCCGGGGCCCCGCCCCTTGCGGAAGGGATGGGGGAATCGACGGACGCCAGCCCTGCGGGGGAAGTGTGAGGTGGAGACGTGCGGAGTGGATTTCAAGCAGGCAGGAATCAGGCGCCATGTGGACCACATCGTGCCAGCGAGACTCATCCGGCGACTAAATGCCGGTAATCCAGACCGCCGCGAGAATCTTCAGTGTATCTGCGCCACCTGCCACGGCTATAAGCTCCAGGCGGACCACAAGCTATGCTTGGGGGATAAGCTAGGCTACCTAGAGATTCTTCGCACCCACAATTTTGATCTTGGGCGGGTCGAACGGGCACTGGCTGTGTATGGGCTGTAGCGCCCGCTAGCTGTAGCCGTTCAGGGTGTGCTCGCCTCGCTTAGCTCTTTATTTTCTAGGGTAACAGACCCGTGATACGAAGAATGGCCCCGCACTCGGGACACTGCTTGCTAATCTGTTCATCCAGGTACATTCCCAACCTGTATCCGACAATCGCCAGAGCAATTGCAATCCACGGATTTTTCAGCGCCCGAGTTCCGAGCGTCGCGCCAGCAGCTGCGAATACGAGCCTCCCTCCGATTTGCTGGCGCACGGCTGGTTGGATGACACCACAGTTGGGACACATTGCGTTCATGAATCACCCTTTATACATTCCAGCCGCCTTCGTTCGCCGGCTTGAGAAAAAGTCATTTATGCTGCAAGCGACTGACATTCGCAGTTAGGTTCGCACTTCATCTGCAACGCTTTGCTGCGACTGGATTCAAAACTCTTCTGGAAGTATAGAGAGTGCCGGTATCGATGGCCCATGAGCCACTTCAGGGTCTCTGCTGCACCTACCACACCTGTCATCGCCGTGACGAAGGGCACCGCTGGAGCAAAATTTGGATCCAAGGCTTCCATCTCAAGAGTCTGACGATTGATGTATCCGCAACGAGGCCTTCCTAAGGACTTCTGCAGTGCGGCTCGCTTGTCTTCAGGTGCCGCTTCAATTTCCGTCTGCGTGATGTCGCCGGTCGGTTCCTCGGCGATTAATTTAGGGTCCAATCCAGTGACTCCGGCAAGGTCTTGCGCCCACTCAACTTCAGCGGGCGGGATGCTGAGCGCGCGCAAGACGCATATCCCGTCGCCCTTCTTGTGTTTCACGATTACCTGGCTCTGCAACTGCCCGGCCCCCATGTCGATCAGCGTTTCAGGCCACACCCGCTGCACTGAATGCCTGCTTCTTACGTTGTCGAGCCCGGTGATGATCAGCGGAGCCACTTTGAGCCCATGAACAAGTCGAATCTTGAAGAATTCCCATTGATCCGACCTATCTCTAACATCGATGTTTGGCGACAACAATTCCCTGATCACACCGGCCTTCGATTTGTCGATGGAACTGTGGCTCGCTGCCACGTACGGTCCTAGATTCTCAATACGCAGCGACTGCCGGTCGACCGCCTGCAAACTACCGGATATCGGTAACCTCTTCACTGCATAGGCCCAGCCGTGGGCGACGGCCCCGCAACCAATGAGAAACGCGTCGAGATAAAGAGGGGACGCAGGGAGCGGCGGACCCATCGCCAGGCTGCCCGGAAGCCCGGTCTCGTGGGTAAAGACCGAAATCTCAGTCAACCTGGTTGCCGGGATCTGCAGAAGAATCAAAAAGGCTACTCCGACCCCCAGGCAGGCTGCGGCAAGAGCACCTAACACGTTAGACTCGTCACGTTTCCAGTGCAGGGTTTGAGCGCCCGAATCGCCGGTAGCCACTCGGGCGGTCCAACCACCGGAGTTAACAGTGACTGACCGCATCGTAGTCAGGATCTTGGCCCCCACATTTACGACAGCATCGAATTCATAGGTTGGTTTAGCCCCTTCGACAACTTCCACAGTCGCCTGCGGTCCGTGGACCTGTGCAGCCAGCTCACGACAGACCCGGAGCAAATCAACTGCGTCCTTTTTGATGGAGACACCAATGTTTGGGCAGAAACGAAGAAGTTGATTGACGGCGAAAAGGAACGTCTCGCGTGCATCCTGATCCTCGCAGAAATCGGCTTCGAGCTGCACTAGAACTTTCTTCTTAACAAAAAGATGCTCTACGGCCTCTTCGGACATTCCGCTGAGTGCAGCACCCAACCTCGCAGGTCGGCTGAATATCTCGGTTTTCATTGTCTCTCCATCAGGGGCCGAACGCCGTTTGCGTCTGCTATCCAACGCTCATCGCCGCTCGAAGAATCAATTCGCAGCCGCTTCACAGTCTCCGATTGCGAGAACACTCTGTAGTCAGAGCCTTCGAACACATACCAACCCCAATTGCGATAGTCGCATTCGTCGCCGGCATTACCAATCACGACGGAAAGCACTCCAGGAGCCCGAACTCCAAAGTTCCGATCTGTCCATGAAAGAGCTGGACGAACGCCGCACAGATGGATGTGCGCTACGCCGAGCAGGCATAAATTCCGGGGCATGGCCCAACGTGTCACTGCCCCAAACACTTCCGGCGACACCCGCCAACAGTTCGGAAGCTCTTCGACCCCGACTCCCCGCAGCACCACCACTGCTGATATTCGAGCCGTCCGGTCTCGCCTGCCGAGCCAAAAGACACCGGCTTCCCTCCCTAGACGACCAGCAGTCCGCACGCCCTCAAGTGTCCCCGCCAAGACCTCTTCCGTCACAACCCAACTCTCAATCGGCGGATAGACAAGGGTCATTCCGAGGTCGCGCCCTGAGTGACTTGCTCGACGAGATTGAAGTGCGCTTCACGCCGGTGCGGTCCAAGGAGCTTCTCTAGTGTTTCCCCCAAATTACTGAGACGGCGCCCTTCGAACTCGAGGAAGAACTCATGCGTGTCGCGATCCTTATGGTCACTTACTCCAAAAAAGGCCATTGACTCCGTGCGGATCGTACCAATCGTCGTCTCGTCCTCGTAGCTGTGATGGAACGGCTTCGGTGCCGGCAAATAGGCCACTGTGACTTTCACAATTTCCCGCGCAATCTGCGGATGGCCTGCCTGCCGAACATTCGCGTCCCCTTGAATTGTGGGCTCCATTGATCTGCTCCTAACGGCACCCAGCCAGCTTTCAACCGTCGGCTGCCGAGCCGTCACTGCGGGCGTTGAATTTGAAACTCTCGCCCGCGGCAATTCGCAGCGTAACCTAGGTCAAAAGGCTGTGTCAAGTATTCTGTACAGCTAGACGCTATATATGTTTGCTATACAAACCACACAACGTTTCCTCTACCACGCATTCGCCTGCGCGGTTGCCGGTCAAGCACTTGAGAGGTTTGCTTGATTGACATTCGGACCGCCCCGTTGCAAGATTCCGCAGCATGAGGCTAATATGACCACCAAGAGAGAGATTTGCGGGCTTTTCGGCGAGCTTCTTGCTCGCCAGCGATCGGAGGCCAAGATGTCGCAGAAGGCCTTTGCGAAAGCCATCGGGTTATCCAGAACTTCCGTTACCAATATTGAGCGCGGCCGCCAACCCGTTAGTCTGCCAACCCTTTACGTGATGGCGAACATCCTACGGACGGACGTCTGCAAGCTGTTACCCTCTGTAAAGGCGCCTGTGTTGCTGGATGAAATGCATCAACTCAACGCTAAACAACGAAGCCAATTGCGCAGTTTGACGCCTCAAGAGTCTGATTGGCTGAGCAACATCGTGAAAGGGAAGCAGCGAAAAGGAATAAATGCTAGAAATTAGAAGGATCAGAGAGAAGGTTGACCACCTGCTCAAGCAGAGCAGGATTGCAAAGCCCCCTGTGCCCGTCGAGAAAATCGCTGAGAACCTCGGTTTGGATGTTCGCTTTGCTCCGTTGGAAGGAGACCTTTCAGGGGCATTGGTGCGTGAAGGCGGTGAGGTTTACATTGGCGTGAATTCACTACACCACTCGAATCGCCGAAGATTCACCATTGCTCACGAGATTGCACACTACGTGCTACATGAAGGTGTCACGCTTCATGTGGACAAAGACTTTCGCATAAACTGGCGCGACAATGATTCCTCAAAAGCTGTCAACCCCGAGGAGATGGAAGCAAACCGTTTTGCTGCCGAGATGTTGATGCCGACGAGGTTTGTTGTTAAGGACATCGAGGCGCTTCGAAACGTTGACCAACAAGCTCTGGATTCAATGGCGAGGCGCTACAAAGTCAGCACCCAGGCAATGAGAATTAGGCTGGGCAATTTTGGTTTCCTTGTCCCTGAGTGACAAACACGAACCTCACGGCAGTCAGCTCAAGACACGAACCCCAACCAAATTTCTGAAGCCCACTGCTTGCGTTTCCGTTGCCCTTCCAACGCCGCAGCGGCCGGGGCAAAAGCAGGAATGGCAGGTTTCGCAGCTGGACGCCTTCGAGGGAACGGGACAGTGACAAACGCACGTTGAGCTGCCGAGGCGCGTCATGAAGCGCCTCACCAAGCAAAGTAAATGCCGTATCAAGCCAAGAGTCACTGCTACGACGGTTTCTCTGGCTATCGTGCCGGCGCAGTTGCTCCGACAAGTAAACGTAGGCAATGCCGACCACCCCGAAAACCTTCAGTGTATCTGCGGCGCCTGCCACGGCTATAAGCTCCAGGCTGCTCACAAGCTGTGCTTGGGGATAAGCTAGGCTACCCCGAGATTCTTCGGACCCACCATTTTGATCTTGCACGGGTCGAACGGGCACTGGCCCTGTACGGCTTTAGCTCCTAGCAAGATAACGAAATCGGTCATTCTAGTTCGCCTTCCAGTGCTTCTGCGGAGCGCAAACCAAAAGCCCGTACCATCCGATTGGCGAGCGCGAGACGTAGTTCTTCTGTTGAGGCAAATAGGTTACACAGTTTTGCTTGCCCTTTTGGACGATTCCATCCATACCGATCCAAGATAGCCGAAGCAAGCACGTGGGCAGCACGATGATCATGCGCAAATTTTCCACCGGCGCCTTTCTCCACTTTGAATGACTTTCGCAGATGTAACCATGCACGAACCGCTTCATCATGTAAACGTTTTCTGTTTGAGGCAGTGTTGAGGAAAAGCGTCAGCCATTTCTGAATGTTGTGACTGACAAGGCGAGCAATCAGCTCTGCACCAGCTTCAACTCCTCGCTTGCTGCGGTGTGGGCAACCCAATGTTCTGCAAAAGGGATTGTGATTCTCGAATGTTGCCTTTTGACAAGCAGTTAGGCGTAGATCTTCGTCAATCAGAAACTCACCTGTGAAATCTCCATTTCGGTACCAAGCATTCCTCTCGGCGTCGTAAAAGAGCGGCCCATCTCCCTTTCGCGGATCATAGAGCTCAAGTCCTGAGTCCGAATAATCGGCCTCACTAATCAGGATTCGGTAGGCAGGTGGATTGTATCTAGTGATGGCCTCCACCCAGTAGAAGTGCCTCCCTGAGACCAGTTTTGCCCAATCAAAGTCAAAACGGATATTGCCGTAGATCGAGCCATTAAGCCAGAGATTCGAAGACACCCACGAGACACAAGTTCTTGTGTTCCGTAGTTTGCTCTCGTCCCACACTAACGAGGATCGTATTCGACCATCTTCGAAGATCCGAAAGGCCGGATCGATGTGCGAGATGTGGTACACGGTTTCGAGCGGAGTGCAATCGGGATTTGTCCAGTTGGCGCGGATAGACGGCCGTCCGACTTTATACGGTAACCACTTTGGCCTTGCGTGCTTGGAGCTTTTCATTGCGCCGCCCCCCAACTAGCAAGTGCTCATCATCAGGAATCGTAGCAGACACCGTCATTTTGGCAACATCGTTGGCGACTGCTCCGCAAGAAGAATGAAAGGAGAAAATCTATGCCGAGATGGAAACCCAAGACCCCATATGAGAAATTCCAGGCTGAACTCAAGAAGCTCGAATCCAGAATTCTAGCCAAGCGAGCGGAACTTGCGGAACTGGAGACCTCTTACCAGCAATTGGAAATAGTGGTGAATGCTCTCTGCGAAGCGGCCTCGGGTAGGCGCCCTGCTGGGAACACGTGAGCTGCCGGCAGCGGGCTCGCATCATGGCGGTAGCTGCAGAACTAGCTTCTTTTCCCTTGGACATGCCTTGACTTCCGGCGTAATTACATGTAAATACGTGTAGGTAACGCCGATGGCACCCAGAGCCTCTAATCCGAGGCGGCCCAAGAAGGAAAAGAGAAAAGGTAAGCCTTTAACCGTCTATTTTGCCAAGGATTTGGCGGATCGGCTCGCGGTCATGTCAAATCAGCGGCACGTAGCGAAGGCCGCGGTCGTGCGGTTTGCACTCGAGCGCCTGCTTGACCAGCTTAGCAACGGCCAGCTCGAGCTGCCTTTGGGCCTGTAAGGAGCATGCCGATGAAGCGGCGCACGCACACAGGATCGCTTGGACCTGATACGGGTGTAGACGGGAAGGTCTCGTTCTCGGGTCATGAGACCTTTGTCTTTCGGTACGGTTGGATGAAGAAGGCCATAGATGCCGTTCAAGATAACCCCACCCTGTTTACGTGTGACGACGCGATGGTCGCATTGGGAGTGGGCAAGAATATGGTTCGGTCCATCCGACATTGGGCCCTAGCCACGCGAATACTCGAAGAAGAACCCAGAACGAGGGGAAACCAACTCAAGCCAACAGAACTTGGCAAATTGCTATTCGGGGCAGGTGGACGCGACCCCTACCTGGAAGACATCAATACGTTGTGGCTCCTACACTGGAATCTGGTAACAAACGAAGAGCGAAGCACAACATGGTGCTGGGCTTTTGGCAAGCTCCCCTCGGATGAATTCACAAAAGATTACTTAGCGGGCGTAATTCGTGAGGAGATTCAGCGGCGGAACCTCAAATCTCCGAGCGAGAGTTCGCTTCGCCGTGACATCGACTGTTTCATTCATACGTACACCGCGACGAGTGCGGCCAAACGTGCAGTTCTTGAGGACTCACTCGACTGCCCGATTGTGGAACTCTCCCTCGTTGAAGAGGATGTCATTCCGAATCTCTTTCGATTCAAGCGAGGGGCCCAACGTACTCTCAGCGGTGAGGTGTTTGCGTATGCGCTATTGGAGTTTTGGGATCGCGTCGCCGCGGCCCGCGAGACTCTTTCATTCACTGAAGTTGCGTATGGGTTCGCTAGCCCGGGCGTCGCATTTAGGGTCGATGAGAATAGCTTGTCCGAACGGCTTGACAGCCTAGAGCAAATCACTAACGGGCGTCTGGTTTATGCGGAAACGGCGGGGCTTAAACAGATTTACCGCCACGGGAAAATCACTCCGTTCGAGTGTCTCGAACAACACTACCGTAAGTTCGAGAAGGTATTCTTGGCGGGAGTATAGGACAGATGGAATACGCGGACTTCGTCAAATTGGCCCCCCGCTTCACGCGGGCCGTAAATCTCGAACGAGATGCGACCGTCCCGGCGGCGGTTGACGGCTACATTGTCACAACGACTGCCCAAGAGGTATTGAGCCGCTTTATTCGAGCTCTTGCCGATCCTTCGGGACACCGGGCTTGGACAATGACGGGACCCTATGGGTCCGGGAAATCTGCATTCGCTCTCTTTCTCGCGAATCTTTTTGGTCCATCTGACAGTCCAGGTGGCGCGCTGGCCCGTTCCATCCTCAAATCCCAGTCCGACCGTTTGTACCTGGAGCTCTTTGATCGCAGAAGGAAGATCACCTTGCCGCGCCGCGGTTTCTGTCCGGTGCTGATAAACGGGTCTCAGGAGCCACTGGTGGGGGCGCTCCTTCGGGCGTGCGTGCGCGACGTCCGGCGGTACTTTAGTAGGGGCCGCCCTATTGCCGCTTTAAAAGATTTGGAAAGGCTCTACGTTCAATTCCAGAAGGGGAGGTCGGTCGCATCGTCTGAGGCCGTCGCGCAGATCGCGGAAGTCGCACTGCGCCTACAACAATCTGGGGGATCTCAAGGGATCTTGCTTATCGTTGATGAGCTCGGTAAGTTCATGGAATTTGCCGTTGGAGAACCCGACCGCGGAGACGTTTATGTATTGCAGCAACTGGCGGAAGCCACTGCGCAGTTCAAGTCCCCTGGAGTTTATCTCGTTACCATCCTACATCAGTCGTTTGAACGATATGCTGTGGGTTTACGGCCGACTGTTCGAGAGGAATGGTCGAAGGTCCAAGGCCGGTTCGAGGACATAGCATTTCAGGAGCCGCCGGATCAATTAATAGATATCCTGGCGCACGCTATTCAGCACGAGGAACATCCCCTTTCGGACGTGCTGGAGAGGCGTGCCCGTAAGCTCGGACAGAGGGCATTCCAGCTTGGGTTGGCGCCACGATCTATGTCGAGAGACGACTTCGTCAAAGCGCTGGTCCATTGCTCGCCCCTCCACCCGATTGCAGTCTTGGCGTTGATCAGACTTTGCCGCAAGTTCGGTCAAAATCAGCGTTCACTTTTTGCTTTTCTTGTTTCAAGGGAACCTCACGGATTCTCTAGCTTCCTTCACCAAGAGGTGAACGAGGCCGGTCTGTCGTTCTATGGGTTGGCCAACCTGTATGACTACGCGGCTCATGCTCTCGGAAGTGGCCTTGCAATTGGGGAAGGCGCCACGCGATGGGCAGAGGTGCAAAGCGCTTTGGACCGCTGCGCATCGTTGAGCCCAACAGAAAACCAGCTTGTAAAGGCCGTGGGGACCCTAGCAGCAATTGGCGCCTATGGGAATTTCAAGCCATCGCGTGACGTCATTGAGTTTGCTTTTGGATGGGATCGAAGTGGCACTCGAAAGGTGTGCGCGGGGCTCCTCCAGCGCTCAGTGATCATCCACCGAAAACATAACGACTCCCTGGCTTTCTGGGAAGGGAGTGATGTGGATATCGATGCGCGCATGCAAGAAGCGAAACTGCGACTCTCCGAAGGAACGAGTCTGGCGCGGCGATTGGCGGGTCTTTGGATGCCACGTGCGCTCGTGGCGAAGCGCCATTCCTTCCAGACAGGAACTTTGAGATATTTTTCAGTGCGATTTGCTTCGCTATCAGAATTCTCCAAGTCGATTGAACCGGACGGTGACGCGGACGGGCTTCTTGTCTACTGTTTGCCAGCAACCCAAGCCGAGCTTGAGCAGTTAATGGAACTGGCAAAAAGTTCTGTTGTACGGGAGCGTTCCGACATCATTGTTGCTGTGCCGCGGGAAGTTGACGCCCTCCGACAGGTAGTGCGCGAACTAGAGTTGCTGCGGTGGGTGGAGATGAACACTCCCGAATTAAAGGGCGATGCAGTTGCGCGCCGGGAAATCCGCGGACGGCTCGCAGCAGCAGAAGAACAGGTGTCTCTGGAAATCGAAAGGATATTCGCTCCTGGACAAACGAACGGGGCGCGCACGCTTTGGTTTCACCGAGGGATCGCGCAGCGGATCCCGTCGGCGCGTTCTTTAGCTCATTTCCTCTCTGACATTTGCGATGTCGTTTACGCGCATACTCCGCAGCTGAAGAATGAATTGCTCAATCGACGGAGCCTTTCGTCGGCGGCTGCCAAAGCACGCAGGAACCTTATCGACAGCATGATTACTCGAGGTGGCGAAGAACGCCTCGGTCTTATGGGCACGCCCCCGGAAGTCAGCATGTATGCGTCGATACTGGGTGCGACGAGTCTTCACCGTCGGGAGAGGGTAACGTTTGGTTTCGGGGCGCCGACGGGGGACAAGGCTCTTTCTCAGGCGTGGAAGGCAATCGATAATTTCCTAACGGGTTGCGAGCTGCAGCGTCGACCCGTCGGCGACCTGTTCTCCATGCTTCGGAGACCACCGTTCGGGTTGAAGATGGGCGTGATTCCGGTTCTCTTTTGCGCCTCGCTCCTAGCTCACGATACGGAGGTCGCACTCTACGAGAATGGAGCTTTTATACCTGAGCTGAGCGTTGACATATTTGAGCGGCTTTTGCGGTCGACAGAAAAATTCGAGTTGAGGAGATATCGTATTGTCGGCGTGCGCAAGGAGGTTTTCCGTCGCTTTGCAGAGCTTCTTGACGCTCCAAGCCTCTCGAAGTCTCAGGACCTAGTGGCGATCGTCCGTCCGCTCTACAAGTTCTTCAACCGGTTACCCGAATATTCGCGGCAGACTAAAGCCGTTTCGCAAACAGCCGACGCGGTGCGAGGGGCATTGTTTAAGGCCCGAGAACCTGATGCGCTGCTTTTTGAGGATCTTCCTCGCGCGTGCAGCGTCGCTCCATTCCTTCCCACGGATGTGAAGGCTGAGCGGGTTTCGATCTTTTTCCGCACATTAAAGAGCGCGCTTGTCGAGCTCCAGCGGGCGTACGACGACCTTTTATTGGAACTGCAAGAACTCCTTTTCCAAGCTTTCAATGCTTCAGATGGCAAGGGGCGCGAGATTTTGAGGTTTCGAGGGCGAGCGGTCATGGACCACGCCGTGGAGCCCCGTCTCCGTGCTCTCATTTTGCATCTGTCTGATGACCAACTGGAGGACGTCGCGTGGATTGAAGCCATTGCGACGATGCTTGCAGGGAAGACTCCTCGCATGTGGTCCGATATAGACCGTGCGCGATACGAGGTGACGCTCATAGAGCTTGTGCGTAACTTCCGTCATATTGAAGCGTTGGTCTTCGAACTCGTGAATCATGAAAAGGCGGGCGACCTCCCCGCAGCAATTCTTCGAATCGGTGTTACCGACCGACACACGATGGAACGGGAAGCGGTTGTGGTTGTCAATGCGAAGGACGAATGCAGACTTGCGGAGGCTGTGATCGAGGTCGAAGAATGCCTCGAAAAGCTCGGTATTTCCACGAATGCGGACTTGGCTCTGGCTGCGCTTGGAACGATCTCGCGCAAATTCCTTTCTGAATTGGAAAGGCCTTCTCCAGTAGCGAAGCTGTCCAAACGCGAAGAGGTAGCTCATGGCTGAGAAGCATGTGCGCCACATTCTGAGTCTGTCAGGTGGGAAAGACAGCACAGCCCTTGCGATCTTCATGCGCGACAGAGTGCCGGAGATGGAATACGTTTTTTGTGACACACAAAAGGAATTGCCCGAAACCTACGAGTACCTCGACCGCCTCCAGGCGTTTCTAGGGAAACCGATTATTCGGCTCAATGCCCAGCGCGGCTTTGATCATTGGCTGCAAGTCTATGGCGGGTACCTGCCGTCATCCAGAATGCGCTGGTGCACCAAGACGTTAAAGATCAGGCCTTTCGAAGAGTTTGTGGGAAGCGATTTGGTATTGAGTTATATCGGGATTCGCGCGGACGAGGACCGAGAAGGCTACATCTCAAGTAAGCCGAACATCAAGCCGGTTTATCCCTTCAAGGAGGCCGGGATCATAGAGGCGGACGTTCTGCGAATCCTGGAACAGAATGGATTGGGTCTTCCGAAGTACTATGAATGGCGCACGCGATCTGGTTGCTACTTCTGCTTTTTCCAAAGGAAAGCTGAGTGGGCTGGACTACTCGAACGGCATCCCGATCTGTTCGAGAAGGCCAAGGAATATGAGAAGATCGATGAGTCGGCAGGAATTCGCTACACTTGGAGTCAGTCCGAGAGCCTCGCGGAGCTGGCCGATCCGAAACGAATTCAAGAAATCAAAGAAAAGCACGAGCGAGCTATGAAAGTGGAAGGCTCATTCAAGGCGGGGCAGAAGCTATACCAAATCTTCGGTAGCGTATTGGACGAGGAAGATGACAGTGAGCCTTGTCTCATTTGTCATCTTTAGACAATGAAGACGAAATTTGATTCGAGAGTGAGAATCGATGATGGCGTACAGGACTGTTTGTTCTGCGAAATCCTTCAGACCAGACAGCGAGAAATCGTGGCGGAGAATGACCTGTTCCTCGCGTTCCCAGACAATTTTCCTGTCAATCCGGGCCATTCACTGATCGTTCCCAAGCGCCATGTCACAAGGCTCGCGGACCTTTCCCCTATAGAATGGAAAGGGCTGGCTGAAATTCTAATTGCTCTTCAGGCAAAACTGAATGAAGAACTGAGCCCTAGTGGATTCAACTATGGCGTGAACGAAGGGGAAGCTGCCGGGCAGACCATTCCGCACCTCCACCTCCACGTGATTCCCCGATTCTGGGGAGATGTCGCTGAACCACGCGGAGGCATCCGCAATTTCAAGAAGGCAATCGTTGCCTACTGAGAAGGCTGGCACTTGCTGGAAAGTGTCAAAGCTTCGATCCGCGAAAAAGGCGCCTGGAGTCCGGTGCTCGGACAGCGCTTCGCAGAATTCGAACGTCTCTGTATTTCGGAAGTAAAGTCAGTAACACTTCGCAAAGCACTCGTCGACTACCTTGAGCATACGGCCCCGCTAGAATTTTTCTTTGCGTCAGCCTCATTTTCCGGGCTAACCCACCCCATTTGGCAGACAGGACTTGGCGGCATTTTACTAAACACTGTGGAATGCTGTGTTGGGATCGACAGGAAAATTCGGATGTACCCGAGCCTGACGGATGAGAAGGCGGAACCACTTCCTGATAATCGGGACATCGTCTATGTTGCGACGATCCTTTCAGACACCTTCAAGACCGAGGACGCGAAGAAACATTGGCGTGAATACACACATCACCGAACGGCAGCCGCAAAGTGGCAGGAGGTGGCGGCCCATCACGACGTACCGAAGGACGTGGTCGATACGATTACGGACGCAATTTATTGGCATCTCGGTCGATTCACGCCCGAGTGGCCAGATGATACAGATCCGAGAAGCAAATTGTCAGTTCTTGCGTTCATTACCCACGAACTCGACATGGACTTTTCCAACAGGAAGCTCGCTCAAATCTTCGATCGCAAAGATGGAGAGGAGGGAAGGATGGCCTCAGATCCGGAGCCTGACACTCTTCTTGTAAGCGAATTTCAAACGACGGCCGCGTATTTTGCCCATATTGAGGCTAAACTGCTCGAGATCATTAAGTTCTATCTGGCCGTCTTTCTGGCTGTGATGTCAGGCATCTACTATATCGCTGTCAGCGACACATTTCGTTTAATGAAACTTTGGATCTCCCAAGCTCCTCGAGCTTTTTTTATGGGCGTGGCCGCTTTCGTGTTCTTTCTTATCGGAATTTTTTTGCTTGGGATGTATACGGAACTGCGCACGCGGAAGATTCTCATGCTTGAAGAGATGGCTGCCATCCGCGAATATTATATTCAAACGGGCAAAGCGATCGGAAAGGACATTGCCGGTGCGATTCGAATGGTCTCGGGCATTGTGTACTGTCCGCCTTTCTTGCGGCGACCCAGCGAGGACTGGTACACGATTCTGATGATGGTTGTTGTAGGCGCGGTCTCGATGGGCTTTGCTGCCACTTCCGGTTTCTACGCATTCGCTCCGAATCTGATTAAAGAAAGTGCTTTCTGGAAAGTCCTTTTGGTTGCATTGGGGCTGATAGTGTTTAGCCTTGTTTCGTTCTTTCAGTTCAAGTGGGCTACGACATATTGCTTTGTACTTGATTGCAGGCGCGAGAAGAAATATGGAACCTCAAAGTATGGCTTGTTGCCGAAGCACTCATCTGCTTTTCCACTGGGCCTGCGCTACCTGGATCGTCTAGCTTCCTGGATCGAGAGGCGCGAGAAGCCAAATATTCGTCGAATTCTAGACTCGAGTGGCACTTAGCTCAACCTCAAGCTGTGCTGTGAGGTAAAGTTTGCGAAAGCCGTTGCTCACTACAATAAGGACACTTTAATCGGGAGTTCGATGGAGCGTCCGGATGAACGAGATTGAAAAGCTTTCCGAATTCGAAGAGAGCGTGCCAGTAGAAGCATTCCATGTGATAGGCCTCCTCCTTGCTCTTATATGACCTACAACGAAAATAATTGAAGAGAGGAATCTGAGCGTGATGCATCAGGCAGCTCTGTACATCTGAATCGGACCGCCCAACGAAACGCGGGAAGAAGCTGCCATCTGAGGACTCAAGGCCGCCCAGCATGTAAACGCCTGGGCGGCCCGGAGGCACTACTAATCGCACGACCATGGGTAATAGGAGAAATGCGCTCATTGACATGGGTCTTACGCCGGCAACTGCTCGATCATGTTGTATAGAAACATTCCCCATTGGGTTCGCAGATCGCCGTACTTCGCATCAGGTTCGGTGTCCATACTTTCTGCCTTTGCGTATGCCACGATCAGGAGATCTAGGCCCACCTGAACGATTCTCGCGACTTTCTGCAGCTCTTCCTCAGAGAGTTTTTCCACCTGAGCACCGTCGGTTGGCTGCCCTTTCGTGACTACTCCGGCAGCCTTGAGGACCGGTGAGTAGATCTTCGTGAAGAAGGGATGTCTGTTGTTGAGCTTGATGATGGTGTTTGCGCCAAGGTGTTCGATTTCGATGAACTCCTTGCCAGGCCACTGCATGTCTATGATTGAGAACGGAAGTTGCCCCAATCGCTGTTTGACTACCTCCGGTGAGGTTGGCGGAGCTGACGTGCCCTCTTCCTCCGCAGCCTTTGCAGCTTGAACCGCTAGCTGCTCAATTTTCGCTTCGCGTTCTTCGGGGGCCACCTGTGCGCCCGACCGCGCTTTGGGTGATACCTTCTCAACCTCAGCACTGATTTGTTCTGCTTCCTGATGCACTCTTTGCTCAGTCTTCTCTCTGTTCTCCTGCTCGGTATAAGTGTGTTGGACTCTACGGCGCGCTGATTTGATTACTTCCTTCAACTTATTTCGCAGAGCGTCGCGCAGCCCTTCGACAGGCTCGGCGCCGCGCTTGACATTCCGAACGCGGAAGCACTCGTCGAGGTCGGGTTCAAAGGCGATCTCGATACCAATCCAACGATCAATTTCTTCGACGGCACTCGGGTAAAACTTGGGAAGAACACCGTAGAAGATCTCCCGTTTCGCCCGCAAAATGGAAAACCCTTCATTCTCGTGGATGCGCCGTTCGCGGGTAGGAGTATGTTGAGGGTTGCCCCAACCCCGCTTCAGCCGCCATTCTTCTGGGAGCAGAGTGACTCTGAGCCGGACAGGTGAGGTTCGTGCCGGGTCCGATGAGACATTCCAGTCAAATGATTCGTCGATCAAGACCTCTGCCTTGGGATCGCTTGCAAAACGAGGAATCGTAATGAGATACAAAGGGTCGTGAGCCTCGACTACGGTTGTGTCTAAGACGATTTTTACGCCACCATCGAGGAAGTGGCGGTAGGCCCGCGAGAGCCAATGCACTAGCTCCTCTCGGACGCTGCTGAGGTCGTTCACGGTGCCATCTTCCCCCTGAGTCAGACGATCGCATTTCGACCAGATTGCGAGGGTACCCGTCCCAGAGCCCATCATGTCAGCAAACTGCTTGGGGACAGGGGCCGCTTCAGGGACGGGCATGTATTCTTGCTTGCCTTCGGCAATCTCGTCGAGATCGATGTAGGAGTAAAGGTAGGGACCGCTAGCGTTGTCGCGGCTGAAGATCTCAATGCGTTTCGCTTGGCTTATGCCTGCGAGGGTTCCCCCCACCCCGAATCGTCCCATACCAGAACGGCTGTTGTAACGCGTCGAATAACCGAGCACGAGGCAGCGATGGAGTACGTCGCCGCTCATTCCAGTACCATCGTCCGCGATGGCGATTTGCTCCACGACGGGCGTCGGCTTGTTTCGTTTTCCTACTTTCCGCTCCCCTTCGATCAGGCGGATCTTGATGTTGTTTGCCTTCGCCTCTAGCGCGTTGTCTACGGGCTCGCCCACAGCAGCCGGGATATCGAAGTTGGATGCCCGTAGTGATTCGAGAGCCGTATCAACCTTGATGAGAGGGATGTTACTTTTTTCCAGAGTTTCGACAGCCTTTGGCTTGGTTGCCATTATTCTCTCCTTTTCAAAGCGATGCAGCGGATTTCGGCGCTGGAAGTAGTTTCTCCGAGCTGGCTGAGCGCGGAACAGGACCAGGGTCTCAGGCATCAGCGCCAGTAGCAGTCGGCCTTACGGCGAATCCGTCGTGACATCTTGCTGACGGCGGCTGCAGACACACCCCATGCCCGCGCAACGTGAGCTTGGGAAAACCCCAGAACAATAGCTGCCACGAACATGCGTTCGCGCGACGTTAGGGACTTGCTGAGGAAATTTTGCGCACAGACTGTGCGCTCAAGGACCGTCATATCTGCCTCCCGTTTTCGCTGCCCGCCTCAGGCTGAACAGCGCGGTGAGATTTTTCGGAGAGATCTTCGGAGCAATGCTCGGAGGATTTCTTCCGATTGTCGCTACGATAACACAACTCGGGTCCGGTATTAACCTACCCTCCCGAAGATTTTCGAGTTCTCGAGAAGGCGCTCTCGGAGGGTCCCGGGGAGAAAAGCCCCCGGGGTTCTCCGCGTGGTTCCTATGTCGTGTTCTCTCCCATACACGGGGAGGCTGTTAACTGCTAGTAGACTAAACTAGGGTTACGCTTGCTGCTTAGCGTTGCCATCCTATAAGAGGGACAAGGGGGCAGCCGTTGGTCAAGTCAGGAGTGGACTGTGTCTCACGCGCGTTAGAGCATTCCCAATGGGCTTCAAATCGCAGAAGAGTGGAATGTCTCCGAGGCGGTTTTCCCGCTGACTAGATCGTGGTGGCATTGGAATTTTTGGGACAGAGGCATGTCTTCGACATGGCGAAAGTGGCGGAAAAGCAATATTTCGATCTAGCGGATGATTATAAGCTTCACTGTCAGACATTACCGATGTGGCCCAGGCAGTGGAGAAAGTATAGAAGTCCAAAGGACTTAAGGTGGAGATCTGTCGCCTTTACCGATCATTCTCGGAGCAAAGTTCCACGCAAACCAGGTGTCTACGCCTTTTCTGTGAGACCCTCCGTCGCGAATCTGGAGATTTCTTACCTCATATACATTGGCATGACGGACCGGACATTGCGCGAAAGATTCGTTGAATATCTTGGGGAACGAGACCCGGACCGCGGGCGACCCAAGCTCACACAGCTATTTCGCCGTTATAAGGGATTTGTAGTGCTCCCCGCTAAAACTGGACACCTCAGTTAGGTAAGATCAGGGCCTCCAAACAGGAGGCAACATGGGCAGGAAACCACGCGTAGATCGATCCCCGGAAGAGAAATGGCAGATCGTGCAGGA
>Ga0209648_10000737_pt1 | contig 25608 bp, 15 predicted proteins | sample GraSoi2013_115cm_FD_185830 | JGI IMG/M metagenome (GOLD analysis project Ga0209648, IMG submission 185830) | Grasslands soil microbial communities from the Angelo Coastal Reserve, California, USA - Sample 9_17_2013_115cm (SPAdes) (version 2) | ecosystem: Environmental > Terrestrial > Soil >... | reverse complement strand
TGCGCCGGGCGGTGGAATTGCTTCTGGCGCAACACGAGAAAGACGACGACTTCCTTGAGGTTCCGGCGATGGAGGTCGCGGCCAAACACCTGGCCAGCGATCAGCAAGATGACTCGTCCGGATTGGCGTCGCCCGCTACCTCCGCCGACACTGCAGCTGACCCTACTTCAGTAGCAAAAATCTCCTTCGGGCCATATCGGCTGATTCAAAAGCTCGGCGAAGGCGGCATGGGAGAGGTGTGGCTGGCCGAGCAAAGTAAGCCAAGACGGCGCGTGGCTCTCAAGCTGATCAAGGTCGGGATGGACACCCGTGAGGTGGTAGCGCGCTTCGATTCGGAGCGGCAGGCGCTGGCGCTGATGGAACATCCCGCAATCGCCAAGGTCTTCGATACGGGATCCACGCCTGAAGGGCGGCCATACTTTGTGATGGAGTACGTCGCGGGCATTCCGATCACTTCCTACTGCGACAAACATAAGCTAACCACCCGGCAACGCATGGAACTTTTCATCCAGGTCTGCGAAGGTGTGCAGCACGCGCATCAAAAGGCGATTATTCATCGCGATCTGAAGCCTTCGAACATTCTGGTCAGTGAAGTGGACGGCAAGCCGATGCCGAAGATCATCGACTTTGGTCTGGCCAAGGCCATGTCGCAGCGGCTTACCGATGGAAGCATGTACACGCGTGTCGGAACACTCCTGGGCACGCTCGAATACATGAGTCCCGAGCAGGCCGACTCAGCGGGCGAAGATATTGATACGCGTACCGATGTGTATTCGCTGGGCGTGGTGCTCTATCTGCTTTTGGTCGGCGCGCTTCCGCTTGATTTGAAGAAGCTGGCCTATGACGATATTTTGCGTCGGTTACGCGATAAGGATGTCCCGAAGCCCAGCTCGCGCATTCTGACGCAGGGCGGCGACTCAGCCATCACGGCGAAGAATCGGGGCACCGATGCTTCTTCGTTGGCCCGGCAACTTCGCGGCGATCCGGATGCGGTTGTGCTCAAGGCACTTGAGAAGGACCGCAAACGGCGCTATGGTTCGCCCTCGGAACTTGCCGCAGACCTGGGCCGATACCTGCGCAATGAGCCCGTGTCTGCCCATACGCCCAGTGCTGCTTATCGCGCGCGGAAGTACATTCGACGGCATCGGCTTGGCGTTGCTGTCGCCACGGGGCTGTTAGCGATCCTCCCGGCCTTTGCCGTAGTGCAGGACGTACAGTTGCAACGCACTAGGCTCGAGCGTGACCGCGCGAACCGCGAGCGCGATCGCGCCACTCGCATCACCGACTTCATGACTGGAATGTTCCAGGTATCGGACCCCAGCGAACAGCGCGGCAATAGCGTTACCGCGCGGGAGATCCTCGACAAAGCCTCAAGTGACATCAAGACAGGGCTGGCGAAGGACCCGGACGCTCAGGCCGGGATGATGCAGGTCATGGGAGAGGTGTACATCAACCTGGGACTATATTCCCGCGCAAGGGACCTTGAGCAGCAGAGCCTCGAGATCCGGCGGCGCGTCCTCGGGCCGGAGAATCCGGATACTCTTGCATCGATGGACGATTTGGCCGGCGCTCTAGAAGAGTCTGGCCAGTACGTCGAAGCGGCGAAGATGTTTCGGGAAGAAATCGACATTGAGCGCCGAGTCCTGGGGCCGGAGAATCCGCAGACCCTGAATGCGATGAACAACCTGACGAATGATTTGAGGAAAGACGGACACGACGAGGAAGGGGAGAAGTTGGGCCGGGAAACGCTCGATATCAGCCGCCGTGTCCTGGGGCCCGAACATCAACAAACACTAAGTACGATGGACAACCTGGCGCTCTGCCTTGAATCGGAAGGGCACTTCCCCGAATCGGAAACATTGTTTCGAGAAGTTCTCGACACTCGCCGCCGTGTGCTGGGGCCGGAACATCCGGACACACTGAATTCGATGAATAGTCTCTCATTTGCTCTTTTCGCCGAACATCGCTACGTGGAAGCGGAGAAGGTGAATCGGGAAGCATTCGACATCCGCCGCCGGGTATTGGGACCTGAACATCCGCAGACACTAGTTTCGATGGAGAACCTGGGGTTTGCCTTGCTCTGCGAAGGTCGCTACGCTGAAGCGGAGAAGCTCGAGCGGGAATCTCTCGACGGTCACCGAAGAGTGTTCGGGCCGGAGCATCCGCAGACCTTAAATACGATGGCGGCTCTCGCGCTTGTTCTGTCCCGCGAAGATCGATACGCCGAGGCTGAGAAGCTCGCGAGGGATTCGATCGATATCTCCCGCCGCGTCCTGGGGCCGGAGAATTCGAGCACGGCTGTACATGTTTACTATCTCGCTTGTATCGAGGCTCGCAAAGGGAATCGCTCAGAGGCGCTGTCGCTCTTACGACAGGCGCTTGACCACGGTCTGGCGATATCCTGGGGGCTCGGAATGGATACTTTCCCCGACCTCACATCGCTGCACGGCGACCCCCGCTTCGTCGCTATGGTCGCCGGTGTCAAAAAACGCGCGGCCGCAGCCAAAACCTCAGAATAGAGGTATTGAATTGTCCGGCTGCATTTGAAACGAGTGCAAGGTAATCATCAGGTCCGGGCTCAACTGTCGTAACATCTCCTTAGCACAAGCTTGTTGCTGTTTCATTCGCCCAATTTGAGGACGTTGTACCCGGAATTCCCTTATGGGCTGCCGCTTTTACCGCCTCCGAGCGGATCACGGGCCACTCGGAAGTTAAGACATCGCCACGCCTAGCCCGTAGCACCGAGCCAGAAGTCGGCATCTGTGAAGGCAAATTGACTGATTCCGGTTGGCTCAAGGGCCCGCAGAAAGGCAGCTGCGACCGTTTCTGCATTATTGCCGATAGGCGCTTTTGACCAACGCAGTGTTTTTGCCGTGGAAAAAGCTGGGGTCAAATCAAGGGTCACGCTTCTCTTGACACTCAGTATTCATGCGTCTTCGTGGGTTGTCATCTGCGTCGCAAAGTATTTGAGTTTGCAGTTTCCCACGATCCTCATAACCCAAAGGTCCGTAGCTCGAATCCACCCATCGATCTGAACTATCCGGAGACAATTTTTCAGAGATTTTCCAACCCAACAATCCACCCCACAGAATTGCGTGTCTTGCGCGATGTCGAATGACTTAAGCGGCCGTTGGCAGTCACCGCGGGCTTGGAAGTTGTTGAAAAAACTAGTCCTTAACGCCCGCGGGTCTTATGACACAATTACGACACAATGACACTCTTGACGAAATGGCACCTGCCGTAATTAACTGAAAAGAAAGGTTTCGGGCGCGTAGCTCAATTGGCAGAGCAACTGACTCTTAATTCCCGCACGAAGACGCGGCAAATTACCTGTCAGTTGTTACAAATAAACAATTTATCAATCATCGTCCCGCACAGAGATTGTCAAGACTACCGTTCAAAACGCTCAACGCGTTCAATGACTTACGAGCATGCTCTTTTTCGTGCGACACAAAAGTCCCCACATTCGGATTGCCGACCACGATTCCGTGAGCACAACTATCGGCCGTCGCTTCGTGCTGTGCTCTTGCGGACCGTGACAAATCAGAATTCGCGTGACGCGCTCGAAAGGCTAAGAACGCCGAATTCAGTGCGGTAAGAAAACAGCCCTTTGGGTACGCTACCCAAAGGCCGCCATGTTTCAACCCGAAGCGGGGTTGCTTATCGTAGTGAAACGCGGGCCGAACACGCAGGAGATTGCGGGTTCGAGTCCCAGAGCATCATTTGAAAATCCCTGCTTCCGGGTTGCCGACCACTCATTCCTAAACGCATCGCGCCCTGCCGTATCTGCGTGATCGTTTGATTGACCGGCTCACTCTGTCCAAATAGACTTCCACGGCAGGGGTCGCCCAATTCGCTTCATTTCCCCTTAGAGTCGAGCTGCTTAGAACCCTGACTCTTCGCCAATTGGAGCCTCATTTTCAAATTTCTGCAGGAACTCGAACATCTGGACGAGCCGCCTGAGCGGTGGCGGGTCAACGAACAACGGCGGGAGTCATTCATATCTGAGGGCTTGCGTCGGATCGAGCTGTGACGCCCGACGTGCGGGCAGATACGAGGCAGCCAACGCGACCACGATCAGAACGGCGGCCGCCGATCCAATCGCAAATGGGTCGCTCGGCCCGACACCGAACAGCACCCCTCTAATCAGCCGCGCTGCAGCTAGCGTGAAACCGATTCCGATACCGGCTCCGATGGTCACGACGACGACGGTCTGATGCATGACAAGACGAAGAACGTTGGAGCGCCGTGCGCCAAGAGCCATGCGGATTCCGATCTCGCGTGTTCGTCGGATCGTTTCATACGAGACGACGCCGTACAGGCCGATGCAGGCCAGAAGCAGCCCGATCATTCCCGAGACGGTCGTCAGGGCCGCAAACGCGCGCGGCTTGCCAATCGTCTGGGCAATTTGCTGTCGCTGTGTCTTCATCTCGACGAGCGAAATGGACGGATCGGTCTCCCGGACGGCCTCACGGATTGCGGAGGCGACGGTCATTGGATTTGGCATGGTGCGAACTTCAACGGTCATTCCACTAGGAGGAACCTGAGCATGCGGCATGAAGAGCGTCGGTGGCACGCGCTGCTCGAGACTCGCGTATTTCGAATCACGCGCCACGCCGATCACCTGGATTGCTACATTGCGGTCGTCGCCATTTACAAACTGAAAATGGCGTCCGACCGGCGTTCGCTCACCAAACACCAGCTGTGCCATCGTTTCGTTGATGACGGCCACGCGAGGACGACCTTGCGTGTCGGCGGCCGCCAAGTCCCGTCCCGCCACCAACGGTATGCCCATGGTCTCGAGGAAGTTCCAGCGGACAATCTGAATGAACGCGTTCTTTGGGAGGCCAGTACCGCCTGGTTGCACGGGTTCCTCCCATTCGCTCCTGGCGATGAGCGGCATCGCAGACATAGTACAAGACTGAACGCCGGGAACGGCTTCGATTGCAGCGATGATCCGGTCGTAGACGTCAAGGATGCGAGACGAACTGTCACTCTGCAAGGCAGGATCGATTCGAAACACCAACAAGTTGTCGGCGTTGAACCCCACATTAACCTTGCTGAGATTGTAGAGAGTGCGCGCCAGGAGCCCGGCGCTGACGAGGAGCACGAGGCTGATCGCGACCTGAGCTGTGAGAAGCGCCTTGGCCCCGCGGATTGTGCCTCCCATGGGCGCGCTGGTTTTCAGTGACGGCCCAAGGTCCGGCTGCGTCGCTCGCAATGCAGGCCCAATCCCAAACAGCAGCGCGGTGATCACTGACAGAATAGCCGTGAATGCGAGGACCTGCGGATCGATCCGTGCATCCACAATGGGAGTGTCCCCTGCTGGCAGCCACGCCATAAAATCTTTCCCCCACCAAGCAAGAATGGCACCGCCGATCCCCCCGAATACCGCGAGGAGGAAGCTCTCGGTCATCAACTGCCGAACCACTCGCCAGCGGCTCGCGCCGAGTGTCACGCGCAGCGTTACCTCCTGGCGGCGCGCGGACCCGCGCACTAGTAGGAGCGTCGCGAGATTGACACATCCGATCAGCAAAACGGCGGCGACGACCGCGAACACCGCGGACAGGTGATCCCGTGCATCGAGGAGGGGCGGGTCATCGGGCCCTTGCGCGCCAGGTCGCACACGAAGCCGCGGAAGCTCACTCCGTGTCGGATTCGGTGTATCGGGCGGGCGCGCCGCCCAGCTTTCGCGCACGGTATCCGCAAATCGCGCTTGGATCTCGGCGAGCGCCTGTTCTCGCGATACACCCGGCTTCAATCGGCCCATCATCTGGAGCCACCAGACCGATACTGGCCGCGCGCTGCCGGTCGGACTCAGACGCGCCGCGACGGAGACCGGTAGCGTGATATCGCTCGATTCGCCCATCCGAGGTCCATCAAAACCTTCCGGAGTTATGCCTACGATCACGACAGGTAACCGATTCACCTTAATCGTCGTCCCGACGGCGCTCGGGTCGCTCGCAAACCGGCGTTGCCAATAGCGATGACTGATCACTGCCACTGGTTCCGCCTGCGGACGATCGTCAGACTCTGACAAGATGCGCCCGAGGCTCGCCTGTACACCCAGTCCCGCAAAGTAACGACCCGTCACGAACAGGCCGGACACTGTATCGGCCTGTCGATCGATGTTGAGCGGGCCGGTAGGCGAGAAGGCGAAGACGTCCGCCAGTGTGGCGCTGTGTTCACGGAACCGCTCGACGGTGAGGGCTGAAAACGATGTGCGAATTCCCAATCCAGGGGCCGGTCCTTGTCGACCGTAGCCGGAGTACCCAGCCACCATTGAACCGGGAGTACGTAGCCAATCAAAAATCACCAATTCATCAGGGTTCTTCACCGGAAGTTTGCGAAGGAGCAGCGCGTCTACAGCGCTGAACACCGCCGTGTTCGCGCCGATCCCGAGCGCGAGTGTTACCACTGCAACCACCGTAAAGCCCTTGCTCTTGGCCAAGGTGCGAAGCGCATATCGGAGATCTTGCCATGATGTCTCAAGAACAGATTCCCAACCGGCCACGGCCACGACTTCCTTTGCGATTTCCGGGCTGCCTCGCTCCAACCTGACCTCCCTTGCGGCGTCTTTTCGGCTCGTACCGTTCCTCATTTTTTCTTGTGTTGCCATCTCAAGAAACGTCCCGAGTTCCTCGTTTAACTCCCGATCTACCTTGGCTTTTCGAAATACTGAGCGAAGGCCCAATGCAATGACTCGAAAAAAAGACATAACCGTTACGATGCCTCCAAGATTCTGGCAATTGCGGTTACTTGTCTCCCCCACTCTCGTGTTTCGCTGCTTAGGCTTTTTCGCCCTGGTTCGGTCAATAAGTAGTATTTTGCGCGCCTGTTGTTCTCGGATGCCTTCCATTCGCTTCGAATAAGACCAGCTCGCTCCAGCCGCTGAAGCCCCACAAAGAGTGATCCAGCGTTGACACGGAACACCCCTTTGCTGATCTGCTCAATGCGCTGGGCTATTCCGTAACCGTGCATTGGTTCCAGCGCAAGCGTTTTTAGGATGAGCATGTCTAGCGTGCCCTGGACGACATCGCCTGGCTTTTCCGTCATGAAGATGTTTCCCCTTGACAATCAAGAGAAGTATACGTTTCTCCACCTGATTGTCAAGAGGAGCACACGGTGCTGTCCTGTCGGCACACAGTCGGTGCCACAAGAGGAGTTGGCTAAGAGAGGTCCATTGAGGGCCTATCGCGAACCTGTTTCACTCGCTCCAAATGACGACAAGAAGTATTCGCCGGGGAAGGAGCAACGTAGTCACAGAGCGATACGATTCAGCGCGGTACCTGCGGGAATCCCGATTATGTCCGGTTGACGGGCAACACAGAAGTTATTGATGGGATGAAGACCAAAGAGTTCAGATCGGAATTAGCCCGCGTCGGATTCCCATGGTAACCGCTTCGGTGCGGGTAGAAGCGCCGAGGATCGAGCTGATGTGGAACTTGACGGTATGCTCGGAGATACCGCCTCTACGTCTTCGGGCCGAAGACTTCGCGTAACACCGCAATGAAGTCATCGAGTGCTCGGGCGCAGTCGCCTGTAAAGCTGGAGCCATGCATGATGGCGAGCGTTTTGGGCCTGAGGTCGGCGAGCCACCCTTCGATCTGAGCTATCCGGAGGCAATTTTTCGGAGATTTTCCAACCCACGATCCACCCCAGAATTGCGCGTCTTGCGCGATGTCTAATGACTCAGGCGGCCCTTGTCAGTCACCGCGGGCTTGGAAGTTGTTGAAAAATATGGTCTCTTAACGCCCGCAGGTCTATGACACAATTACGACACAATGCCACTCTTGACGAAATGGCACCAGTCGTAATTAACTGAAAAGAAAGGTTTCGGGCGCGTAGCTCAATTGGCAGAGCAACTGACTCTTAATCAGTAGGTTGTAGGTTCGATTCCTACCGCGCTCACCACTTTATTACCAACGACTTGCCTTATTCCGACCGTCTTTGTGCAGAACCCGTGAATCAGTAGACCTGAGATTGAAAGCGTCCGCAAGTCTCAATATTCCCAAGCGTGTGCAGAGGTTCTAACTTCAAGAGTATGCCGTGAAGTCAGCCGGGATCAGTAGGTCCCGATCAGCCTCTTTGATATGCGCCGTGCTCTCAGTTACTTAACGGATTTGATTAATTGTGGTGTGTCGCGAAGTGTGCCGCATTGCAGAACCAACAATGAAAACCATGCCTCGAGAGACCGGAAAACTTCCATCGCAACCGATGCAGAATGCTCATCATTCCGCGTAACTTCCCGAAATTCCACTTTTCTGGTGGATTCGAAATCCACTCCGCTCACGCTCCTGGCTGCGTCGTGAGACCGTGACCTCGGCGGCATTTGCGCCGTGCGCCGGCTTGTCCACCGCCAACGATGACCATCTGTTCAGACAGCATCAGCCCCCTGTCTGGGCAAGACCGAGCTTCAAAATACCGTGTTCAATACGCACCGGATATGTCTTCAGGTTGATACAGACGGGAGGGCTCAACGCCTTCCCGGTCGGAATGTGAAACCGACCATTGTGCAGTGGACACTCAATTATGTCGTCGAGCACCAGGCCACCCGTCAGTAGCGCCTTTTCATGGGTACACAACCCATCTGAAGCGTAATAGCCGTCACGAGTGCGATAGATCGCGTAGGTGGCGGGACCGTAATCGAAACGACGAACATCTTCCAGTTCGATTTCAGAAGCCGGACAGACCGCAACCCATTCCAGATTTGAATCCAGAACCGTACCGCTATTTTCGAATTGGCTCATGCCGGCACCTCGCGAGCCACGAAGTAGTGCCGGTCGCGGGACTGGCGAAGAAGGGCTGGGATAATTTCCTTGTAAACGTCAATGATGCCTGAGTAGGGGCGTGGCATCTCACTTTGGACCGCTTTATGCAGCTCTGGCAATGCGAAGTAAGGAACGGTGGGGAACATATGATGTTCGATGTGGTAATTCATGTTCATGTACAGAAAGCGATACACAAGGTTCATGTGAACGGTTCGTGTGCTCTTGCGATGGTCATATTCGTTCTCCGCCAGACCAGCGTGCTGGGTGAGTGCACACAACTGATGCAACCAGCCTCCATAGAAGCGCGGCGTCCAAAGGAAGAGCAGCGGGAGAAAGGACCTCAAAGCCAGGGCCGACCCAATGACACCCAGCATAATGAGCAGGTAAGTCTGGCTGCTCCGGATCGTGCGGCGGCGTGCCACCGCCGGGATATAGCCCAGTTCCAAGGGCGTAAAAACATCGATGGCATGCAGCACAATGCGCTTGATCTCGAACGCGCCGCTGTACAGATACACGAAATCACAAGCGATCTTCAACAGGTCTGCTGGGCGGGTGACCTGAATCTCCGGATCGTAATCAACGATGATGGTGTGTGTGTGATGCCTCGAGTGACTCCAGCGCCACAGACTAGACTCACGGATGGTCATGAAGGAAGAAATCTCGTAGAAGAATTCATTAAGCGGGCGGGTCTTGAAGGCTGTACCGTGCTGGCATTCATGCCACCGGGCGTCACTCGAAGAGTAGATGGTGCCGTAGAGGAAAAACGCTGGCAGCGCCCACCAGGTTCCATAACAGCGGAAGGCGAGATACCCGCTTCCCAACAGTAAGGCCAGCCAAAGGCCAAAGTTCTTGAGCGCGGGGCCGTCCCTCCGTCGCATGAGTTCTTTCAGTTTGGCCCGTGAAATGTCGCAGGTGAACCATTGGGGATCTGGCCCGGGAGGAGTTTCCCTGGGGGAGGAAAACTCACCCGAGTTGATTGCCGTGTTCATGATGACGTCGCCGACCCGAAAACATTTTAGAACGGTACCGGTAACGTTATCAATGGAGAAATCGAGTTATTTTCGACTTCTTTGCTGCTCAGAACCAAGTGCTAGTCATTCTGCAAAGAATTCCTTGGAAGTACGTGTACCGTACCGTATATTTAACCTCGTGCCGCCGGAAGGTCTCGCCCAATCGAGGGCTCAAAATCCCGCAGAACGCGGTCACCGGTCCTCAAAGCGGATAAGACACATGATCTCTCGATATCTACTGTTTACCGCGTTGATCTCGGCGTTAGGTGGCCTGCTGTTTGGCTACGACTGGGTTGTGATAGGAGGAGCGAAGCCGTTCTACGAGGCATACTTCAACCTTGTGCAGCCGACACAAGAAGCCTGGGCCATGAGCTGTGCGTTGGTGGGTTGCCTTGTAGGAGCCGTCAGTTCCGGTTATCTGAGTGAGCAGCTCGGCCGCAAACGTGCACTGCTCATTTCGGCGACAGTCTTTGTAGTATCTTCCTTCGGCACTGGAACGGCCTCGACATTTGGACTTTTTGTTGCCTGGCGCATTTCCGGAGGAGTCGCCATTGGACTAGCGTCGGGTTTATCGCCGATTTATATCGCCGAGATTGCCCCTGCGGAGATTCGTGGCAAGTTGGTGTGTCTGAATGAACTGACCATAGTGATCGGTATTCTGATGGCCCAGGTGGTCAACTGGCTCATTGCACAACCTGTAGCTGTGCATATGAAGATGACTGACATTCAGTCATCCTGGAACGGCCAGTTTGCATGGAGAAGGATGTTTGAGGCCACGGCTGTACCTGCAGCCGTGTTTCTGGTGGGACTGTTTTTTATCCCGGAGAGTCCGCGGTGGCTGGTCCGGAGAGGCGCATTGGACAATGCGCGCACAGTGCTCGAACGCATTGGGGGCGCAGTCTATGCCGACGCCGTTCTTCGAGAAATTGAGAACAGCCTGCTTTCGCATGTGACATCTCATACATCCGCTTCTCCAGGTAAAATCAAAACAGCACGCTTGCTGATGATCGGTGTGACCCTTGCCGTGCTGCAGCAGTGGTGCGGCATCAACGTCATTTTCAACTATGCCCAGGAAATCTTCTCGGGTGCGGGATACGCGCTTTCGAGCATTCTTTTCAATATCGTCATCACCGGCGTCGTCATGTGCGTCTTCACGTTCGTCGCAATCGCCACCGTCGAGCGTCTGGGGCGTCGCCCGCTGATGTTGTGCGGTTGTGCGGGCCTGGCGCTCATTTATGTCATTCTGGGTTTTCTCTACTACCGTCACGTGCACGGACTCCCAATGCTTCTACTGGTGATAGCGGCGATTGCCTGCTACGCAATGACCCTCGCGCCTATTACCTGGGTGATTCTCTCTGAGATATTCCCCAACGAGATTCGCGGCACAGCCATGGCCATCAGCACGACTGCTCTTTGGGCGGCGTGTTTCCTGCTGACCTACACATTTCCTCTTCTGAACGCCGCGCTTGGCATAGCCGGAACTCTTTGGATCTATGCGGCTATCTGTGTTGGCGGATTGGTGTTCGTGTACACACAACTTCCTGAGACCAAGCAGAGAACACTGGAAGAGATCCAATATTCCTGGGAACAGTGAGTGCGGGTGGCAACGCGGCCGCAATTAGAGATCACTCACGAGCTTACTAACGTGGCGGACGGCAATTTTGCCTCGTGAATGACGTCCGTTAAACGGCGATGCCAATCCACGTCACCCCACATCCCCACGAATTGAGGGCCGCAGAAGTTGCTTGTGGCCATAGCTGACCAGCGCCCGGTGCCGGCGGCCCGCCGAACCCCGATTTCGCAGAGTTCTTTTACCCAGTCCCAGTTAAGCAGTGGCCAATCCTTAAAGTTGACCACGCCCCAACACTCGGTGGTAATCAGCGGCTTACCGCTGGAGCGGGACCATTCCGCCAGCTGATCGATTCCCCGGCCAAGGCTTGCCTGCCACTTGGCTGGATCGCTGCGATACAAAGATTCCGCACGTTGTTGGAGCTTGTTGTAGTCCTTCGGATCGAATTCCTCAAAGTGATAATCCAGTCGCTCATAGAAATCTGAGAAACTTGTCATCCAGCAGTGGAGTTCGAGGAAGTCCAACATAGCGACGTCCTGATCTCGCCACGTTTCGTACTCATCGGTAAAGGAAAAGGTGCAAGCAATATTTGGATAAGCCTGCTTCAGATGCGCAATGCTCTCGTGCATCCACCTCGCTCCTTCGGCGGAATGTCTTTTGGTTCCGGCGGCTAGCCATGGTGTCCAGAACGGAATGCAAAATTCGTTACTCAAGTCCACATACAGGATGCGGTCGAGCGTGTGCGACCGGGTGATGTTGTCGAGAGCTTTGCGCCAGACCTCTGCTAGATCCTGTGGTGTTTTAATTCGCATTCGAATATTGCTGGAATCTTGTCGCCACCAGGTCGAAAACGCGACCAGAATGTCATGCTGAGCGGATTTCCTGATGAACTCGTTCAAATGCGGCTGCACGCGAACGCGATTGATTGCCGGACTGCCCCACATTTCCTGATTCCAGCAGGGAATTAGTTCCCACTCCTTTTCGGGATCCGCTGCAACGAAATGTGGGAAGGCATCGATACGGACCGCGTCGTAGCCCCGCTGCTTCAAATCATCGAGAGCCAGATCCCAATCTTCGTAGCCGGCGCCAGGCCAGCGCCGTTCCAGCCAGGAGAAATCCCACATCGCGATCGCGAGCGGGTGGGTCAGCGTCCGGCCCGATACCGCGAGCCCTGGTCCGCTCGTACACAAGGTAATCCCCAAGGCGGCGGAGCCTTGCAGAAAGGTGCGACGGTCGATCATCCCTATCTCCCTTGAAGCCGTACCTGTCTATGAAGCACGCTGGAATTCTTGCTCGGCTTTAGCAAAGCACTCGCGCGCCAACTCCACCAGCACCAGCGATTGTGACCACCGGTCGCTCTCTTCTTTACCGCCGAATGTCCTCGCGTAATAAACGTTGGCGGCCAAAAGCTCCGAAGCGAAGATGAAAATCTCTTCTGGCTGGCTTCGGCGAAGGAAGGCGGCAAAGACTCTTGTCCACAGAATCTCGAAGTGACGGACGGAAGGGAGATCGCGGGCGTGAGCAATGTCGCCAAGATCGACCTGCATGCAGCCAGGGTTCCCAATTCTTCCATGGAGGAAGTGCACGCGATCAATAATCGGCTGAATAAACGCAGCTTTTTTCTCGAAATCCCCATAGACCATCTCGCTACCGGTGTACCAATGGGAAAAGTCCCCATTGAACCGGAGGTCTGGATATCTGCGTACGAACTGGACAGTGCGCCACATGTCCTGGAAGATCGTCGCGCGATGGGTCTCAACATACATCGGCATCTCGTTTTTGGCTGAAGCGTCGAGCACGGCCTCAATCAGCCTGTTTGCCTCAGCATCGTCCTCATGTCCCCAGCCTACGTGAAGCGTTAAACACTCTAATCCTGCCGATCGCGCTTCCTGCGCCAGCCGATATGTGTCATTCGGCGTATTCACACGAGCGCTTCCGCACACACCTAGATTTGCCTCACGCGCTTCCGCCACCAAAGACTGCTCCAGCGGCTCAATGAATTGAATCCCGTCATAGCCCGCATCGCGAATGGTCTGCATCCAACCTTCCGCCGGTTGGGGCAGACCATCCAATGCGAGCCAGTTCTGGTAGCAACGAAGCCGCTTGCTTTCATGCTTCATCTAGCGCTTACCGTTCTGAGAGCCGCGTCGCGCTAACGTCCTTCTTCACATCGAGCCAGGCCGCATCTTCGCCCGCCCCATCAGAAAAACGCCGTTCGCCGGCCAGCCGGGTTTCGCTGTCTGGAACCTTGATTAGCGGGGTATAGCAGGGATGGTGTGACTCCATGTATGGATCGTTGGACTTGGCATTGTAGCAGCAGATCATCGACCAGCGTGGATGATCTGAGTGGTTCTGGTCTGAGCGATGCAGCAGATTGGAGTGAAAGAAGAGAGCGTCGCCCGGATCCATCTCGACGTAGACAAGCTCCAATCGTCTTAGAACTTCGTTTACACGCCCCTGATCCGCACCAGCCTGATCGCCCGTGAGCGTGTGCTCGATGCGTCCTAAATGATGCGAGCCACGAATCACCTGGAGACATCCGTTCTCTTTTGTAGCGCGGTCCACAGCGATAGACACGCTGGTTAGACGTGGGAACAGGACGCCATTCTGGTACCAGTACCCATAGTCTTGATGCCATGTCCACGCCCCACCAACTTTGGCGTCCTTCATAATCATCTTGGAGTGGTAGTGATAGACTTCGTCATCCAAAAGCTTCTCGGCGGTTCCCACAATCGACTCGCTGCGAGCAATCATGCCGTAGATCGTGTCCGTGGGATGGTTCCAGAGCGAGAGACGGACGGTCCCGCCTTCGCCGTCGCTTTTGCCAAAAGACTTCTGGTCTAGAATACGGTCCTCCCGCGCGGCCCGCGCGAGTAGATTCGTCTCTTCCGCGTCGAGCATGCCTTTGAGAAGAATGTATCCATCCTGGTGATATTTCGGAATGAGGTTGTCCTGAATTACGCCTTTTGCCATTTTGTTTCCTCCTTAGCCAGAAAAGTCCTGCGATTCATTCTCCTACTATGCTGTGCGAGATCATTCGACGTCCACCACTCCTCGATCTCTTCCAACGTCTTACCCTTAGTCTCGGGGAATTGTGTGGCAACAAACCACGCGCCCAGGAAACAGAACAATGCATATACCAGAAACGGAAAGCCATGATTGAAATGCTGAACCAGCCAGGGGTTCTGATCGAGCGAGGGAAATGTCTGCGATACCACGAAGTTCGCCATCCATAATGCGACCGTTGCCATGGCCATCAGCCGCCCGCGAAATCTTAGAGGGAAAATCTCGGAGAGGATGACCCACGTAACTGGGCCGACCGAACATGCGAAGAAGGCGATATAGGCCAGAGCGAATAGCAGAAGCGAGCCACTGAAGTAAGCTCGCGCCATGCTGAGACCGACCGCACACAGGCAACATCCCATACCGACTGCACCAGCCACCCAAAGTGGCTTTCGGCCAATTCGGTCAACGAACGCCATCGCAAAGACGGTGAATGCAAGGTTGACGCCGCCCAGCACCACGGTCTGGATCAGCGCGACATCAGTGCCGACGCCAGCGTGTTTGAACAGTTCTGGCGCGTAATAAAGGAATACATTGATCCCCGTAACTTGCTGCAGACAGGCGAGAACAATACCAATCATCCCAATTCGACGCGCCGCCGGCGGGAGCGTCGTTCCGCTGTGCTGGATTGTGACTAGCAATTCGTGCAATTCCAGTTCGCTCGCGGAATTACCCTCAATGCGGGCGGCCACCCGTCTCGCTTCGTCTTCCCGTCCTTTAAGAAAGAGAAATCGCGGCGTTTCGGGAACCACAAACACCAGGCCCAGAAGAGCTACGGAAGGCAAGGCACCGGAAGCGAACATCCACCGCCAACCGCTCGACATATTCCATTGCGGGGTGCCGTAACGTACGATCTCGTAGTTGACGAAATAGATCAGCAGCATGCCGGATACAATCGCGAGTTGGTTGAGCGTCACCAGGCGGCCGCGCCATCGCGCCGGCGCAATCTCCGCGATATATAGCGGACTCGCCATGGATGCCGCTCCGATGCCGAGACCGCCTACGATGCGAAAGACAACAAACAGAGCGAGATCAGGTGTAAGCGCCGTTCCTACAGCCGAGACAAGAAACATGACTGCGGAAAGCAGGATGACCACCCGCCTGCCGATCGCATCGCTCACTTGTCCTGCGATACCCGCGCCCAGGACACAACCAGCTAACGCAGAACTTGCGGCCCACCCCGTCGCGGCAGGTCCGAGGTGGAAGTGAGTCTCCAGCAATCCAATGGCGCCAGAGATGACGGCTGTGTCATAACCGAACAACAACCCCCCGAGGGCTGCGACGGAGGAGACAATGCCAACGAATAAACTGTTCGCACCGGATGATGCACAGACCTCTGCTGGTTGGGCAGAAGACATCATGGTCGCGACCATCCTGCCACGACACACGAACGATAGCTATGCCCCAAAGACTAAAAAATATATCCTGAATGAATCAGGACTTGGTCCAGCCAACCATCAGAGGACAGCTCAAAGTGACTCGAAACACTCCTAACAAGGACGGGGCGAAAGCCGCACACGACCGGCCCAAGCACTTTGGGGTCCGAGACCTGGCAAGATTGGCGAAGGTTTCGGTTGGCACCGTGGACCGCGCTCTCAATGGCAGGACAGGGATAAGCGAGAGGACTCGAGATAGGATATTGAAGCTCGCCCGCGAAAACGGGTATGCGCCGAACCTCTCTGCCCGTGCGCTTTCGTTTTCTCGTTCCTCGCTTCGCATCGGTCTCTGCATTCCTCGCGAGATCCGATATTTCTACGATCAGATCTACGCCGGGTTTACCGCTGAAGCAGAGCGGTATCGGCATGTAGGCCTCGAAGTGATTTATAGGCCGGTTAAGAAGCTCAGTTCGCCCGCTGCCCACGCAATCAATACGCTGCTCGACAGCAAAATCGACGCCCTGGTTATTACTCCTGGGAGCGCCAAGAGCATGGCGCCGTTGATCGAGAAGGCGGAGCGAGAACGGGACATTCGGGTGGTCTGCATTGCCAGTGATGATTCTCCGACTTGCCGTTCGACCGCCATCAGCGTCGATCCAAACGTGAATGGCAGCGTAGCCGCCGAACTGATGGCGAAAGTCGTTCCTCCTGGCACCAGGGTCGCCATCCTTACCGGCATGTTTTCCACCGAAGAGCACAAAATTAAGGTCAATGGTTTTCGCCGAACCTTTCCTGTGGAGTGCCGAGGCGGTAGCGTCGTGAGAATTATCCAAGGCCACGAAGAGGAGGAGGAAGTATTCAAAAAAACGCTGCAATTGCTGCGTGACGAGCAAGACCTTGGCGGCATCTACATCAGTACGGTCAACAGTATCCCAGTCTGCAGGGCAGTTGAGATCGAAGGCATGGCGGGCAAGATCAAGATTATCGCGACCGACCTGTTCGCTGAGCTTACTCCATATTTTCTGAATGGAACTCTCACGGCCTCCATTTATCAGAACCCATACAGACAGGGGCAAATCGCAGTCGAGCTGATCGTGGATCACCTTCTGCGCGGAAGACCATTCCCGCACACGTACTATCTCAATCCGGTGATCGCTCTGCGGTCCAATCTGAGAATGTTCCGGGAGATGCGCGATACGAATCCTTACCCCAACTCTCTGGATCATGTCGTGATTGCTGACTCCTACTGATTTTTCAATCTGGCAGCACGTTCAGGCTCAAAGGGAGGTGGCCATTGACCGCGATATCACAACAGGTTTACAAGCTAAACCTGCACCTGAGGTATGGTCCGGTCGTTATTGGCGATGTTCTATACCCCCCGGGTGGTGTCTTCGGCCCACGTATCCAACGTGACTACCAGCTTGTAGTGATCCACCGAGGATCGCTCCGACTCAAATTGGACGAGCAGTGGATTGAAGTAGCCGAGCACGACGGCATTCTGCTCAGCCCTCATCACCGGGAACACTTCTACTTCGCCGCGGATCGGGAGACGCACCATAGCTGGGTGGCCATTTCGCCCCGGTTTGTATCGACAACGATTCGCCGGGAACTCGAAGGACAACATGGCCCTGTTCCATTTCTCGGAAGGATGTCCAGCCTACTCGAAATTGCTCGCCAGGTGTCACCGGCTTCAAAGGAGAACGAAGTCCTGCAGAACGAGTTCTACCGCGGGCTGGCTCTTGCGACTGTGTGTGATTTCGCGGCGACTGCCAGGACCGGCAGGGGACACAAGAATCCGCACGCTATCGCGCTAATGCGACTGGAACAGTTCATCTTTCGGCGGTATGCAGAGCCGATCGGTCTGCGGGAGATGGCGCAAGCCGCCGGTGTATCTCGTCAACATCTACTACGCCTGTGCAGGGAAAGTGGCAAGGGCACTCCCACAAAACAACTCTACGCTCGTCGGCTTGAGGTTGCTGCTGACATCCTCCTGCACACCGGACTTTCGGTCGCTGAGGCAGCAGACCGATGCGGTTTTGCGAATCAATTCCACTTCTCACGCAAGTTCAAGCAGGTTCAAGGCTGCAGCCCGCTCGAGTGGCGGATGCAATTCTGGAGAGGGCGGGCCTGAAATGGCTCGATGCGCGGTCCGCCAGGCTCTATCGCGGAAGCATCTGCGAGCCTTGAATGGTGAAACTGCCGGAAACACCAGCGGCTCCGGTGCCAGGCTGACCTCCTCCTACCCAAAGTTCACAGTGTCCGGGAGTAACTCGATACATCCCATCTTCTCCTACCAGCGCAAGGTCGCGAGAGGACAAGGTCAGATTCACCGTCATCTCCTCGTTCGGCGCCAAGTGAACTCTTTGGAAACCCTTCAGCGTGCGGATCGGAGCGGCGGGCTGTTGCGGGCAAGAAAGATAAACCTGCACGACTTCATCCCCAGCAAGCTTGCCAGTGTTTTTCACGCGCACAGCGATCTTCTGCTCACTGGATGCGGGCAGATCCTCCGTGTCCAGTTTCAACCTGGAGTACTGGAAAGACGCATAACTCAGCCCATAGCCAAAGGGATAGGGAACTTTCCCACTGAAGTACCGGTAGGTACGATTCTTCATGGAGTAGTCGTCAAACGCCGGCAATTGGGAGACAGAGGTATAGAAGGTGATCGGAAGTCTGCCAGCGGGATTATTCTGCCCGCCGAGCGTTTCGGCAATGGCACGCCCACCAAACTCGCCCGGATACCAGGCCTCAAGAATCGCATTGGCGGACTGCTCTTTGTCGCCGAGCGCAATCGCGGATCCGCTCTCTAGGACAATAACCATGGGCTTGCCAAGAGCGCTGAGAGCGTCCAACAATCTGTTTTGTACCTCCGGCAATACGAGGTCGGTTCGATCACCTCCTTGGAATCCGGGAACGTGCAGCGGCATCTCCTCGCCTTCAAGCCAGGCCGTCAATCCCACAAAGGCTACGATTGTATCCGCCTGTTTTGCGGCTTTGAGCGCTTCCTCCAGCAGCACCGCGCCCGGAGCCCGCCAAGAGAAAGTCACTCCGGCTGAGAAACGCGGCGATTCATGCGTGTACTCCAGCGTGAACGCATGTGGACGCGTGTCGGCAAAGTGCATGGTCAAGAACTTTCGGGGCTGACCGCCGTCCTCGCACGATGAAGAACCGTTAAATTCATCGTGGCCTTCGATCCGGATCGTGTATGTCTCCACGTCCTCGCTGGGATCACAGTGGCGATCGTCAATCTGAAACGTGTAGTCACCGCCACCCGGGACGGCTAATGTACCGGTCCATCGGACGGAGAAGTGGTTTGGGTCCACCCCTGGTGCGGGCGAAACTGCATTCCAATCGAAATCAATCTGCTGATCTTTTCGCGTATAAACAGGGCTGCCCTCGACACGTGCGCCGTTGTAGAACTCAGCCCGCAGACCGGACCCGAATGCGGTTCGCGGCACCGGCACGGCAAGTTCCTCTGCAAACGGCGAGCCTTGCGCGTAAATGATGCGCTCCGCGCCCAAGGCCTCTTCCATGCCATCCAGCGGAAGCACTGGATGCGTTGGTGTCCCTTTGTAATTGCCCTCCAGCGCTATGAGTGATGTGGCGCTGGGTCCAATGACAGCGATCTTTCCATTTCCTTTTTGGAGTGGCAGTACTCCATCATTCTTAAGCAAGACGACGGACTCGCGGGCTGCCCGGAGCGAAAGCGCCTGATGTTCTTCCGAATGATTTTCCGTCATTGAAATGCGCGAAAACGGAACTTTATCCGGTGGGTCAAACATGCCCAGCCGCATTCGGGCTGTGAACAGACGCTTTAATGCCGTGTCAATCTCTGACTCTGATATCAGGCCAGCACGCACGGCGGAGACCAGATCTACAAACTCACTCCCGCAAGTTCCCGCCTTGACTGCGAGCGCAGCTCCGTGCGCGTTGTCTGGACTAGCGTGGTGCCCTGTGGTGATGTCCTGAATCGCTCCGCAATCGGATGTGACAAAGCCGCCAAACTGCCAATCTCTGCGGAGTAGATCGCCAAGCAACATTTTGTTCGCGCAGGCGGGTTCGCCATTTACAGCGTTGTAAGAACACATCAGTGAGTCGGCTTTGGCTTCCACGACGGCTCGTCGAAAGGCAGGAAGATAGGTCTCGAAGAGGTCCTTTGGCGATGGATTTACATTGAAGCCGTGACGCAGAGGCTCTGGCCCACTATGAACTGCGAAGTGTTTCGGCGTCGCGATTGCCCGAAAGTATTTGGGGTCTGTCCCCTGTATGCCTCGGATGAACTGAGCCGCAAGAACTCCCGTGAGGTACGGATCTTCCCCCAATGTCTCCTGGCCGCGTCCCCATCGTGGATCGCGGAAGATGTTGATGTTTGGGGACCAGAATGTCAGGCCATAGTAGCGGCCGGTGTTTCCTTCACGCTGTGCCTGGTTGTAACGTGCGCTCCCCTCTACCCCGATGGTCTCTCCTTCAGCATGAAGCAACTGCGCATCCCACGTTGCGGCCATACCAATGGCCTGCGGAAACATGGTTGCTTCTCCGCCTCGTGCCACACCGTGCAATGCTTCGCTCCAGTACTCGTAAGCCGGAACCCCAAGCCGCGGGATCGCGGGCGCATCGTTCTGCATCTGCCGAACCTTCTCGTCGAGTGTCATCCGGCTCACCAGATCGGTAACCCGATCTTCGACTGGCAGGTTCACGTCGCGAAAAACCTGTGCCTCGGCGAGCGGGCAGCACAGATTGACGCTTGCGAGGGTGCAGAGTGCCAAACGACGAGCCAGGGCGGCAATGCGATATCTCTTTATCAAGGCTAAATTCATTTGCACAATCATCATTGGTTCAGCCAATAGGTGCGAGGAGTGTACGAAGGGCACACCGCCACTGTCAACATGCTGTGCCGACTATAGGGCCATTAGTCCCCAAGCGTGGGCAATATGCCCTCGCCTGCTCTCTGATTTCTACGATAGAATCACTGCGTCATTGGACCAGCCTATTAGCACTGGGAGCGGAGTATGTCGGATCTGCCTGACGCATTATGTCTTTGTCGCCTGTCACTTGCTCGTGTGGGGCTAGCGCTGCTCGCAATAATTGGGTTTTCTCCGATGCAGTGCAGCGCACAGCAGACGTATGGTACTCCACCGCCGAAGGGAGGCATTGTGGCGCGATGGGATTTTGGTTCGGCGGCGCAAGGCTTCGTTCTGGAACAGATCAGCGGCAGTCACGATCGAATTGCGGGAATCTCCAGACCAACCATCAGTCCTGTGGGGCCAGCCTTGCAGATGGATGGGTACAGCACGGCGATCCGTCACACCTCTCTCGAAGCGATTGCACGCGGGAACGACTCTAGCATTTCCTGTTGGCTACAACTGGAAGCATACCCATGGAATGAACTCCCAATCCTTGATCAAAACGGTCCGGACCGTGCGGTTTTTTTCGGTGTGGATGCGGAAGGCCATCTCGTCGCCTCATTGACAGCGAAGACGGGACTACGCAAACTCACGACCGTGGAAGCCTTGCCTTTGCGGCAGTGGACGCTGGTCACGCTAACCGTCACCCGTGACAGACAGATCGCTCTTTACATCGGTGGGCGGAGGATAGTCGCGCAGGAGGCTGTGACGCCCGCCGGTTCAATCTCCGAAGGCGTGGACAACCAAGAGAGCGATATTCTCATCGGCCATGTTCGGAAACCACTCCTTCCTGGCCCTCCAGCAATGATCCATCCGCAACTGCCCGTGGAGTACTCTTTACAGGGTTCTCTCGGAGAATTGACCGTTTACGATCACGCGCTAACAGTGGACGACATCGGGGCGCTCATGGGCGCAGGCAACAGGCTCTTGCTGGAAAAGACGCCTTGGCCGACTTTTCCAAGAGCACAGGTAGGGGCCGGCAAATTCGGTGCTTTCTACACCACTCTGAAATTTGATCCCATCTGGGACGAAACCCGCCGGGTTGGACCCGATTCGGATGTGGTCGTGCGTTTTCCGAACGCTGCGATTCAGCTTGTTTTCTGGCAAGGAACGAACTACGTTCCAGCTTGGGTCACAGAAAATAATCGCTGGTACACCGACGAGTTCATGGAGGTATATGGTCACCCGAGGTGTCCCGATGGCGAAGACTGTGAACCGATGTCAGACAAACAGGAGCGGTATTCACATGTCCGCATTCTTGAGAGTACGTCCGCCCGGGCGGTCATTCACTGGAGATATGCGCTATCCGAGGTAGAGCGTTACGGAATTGCAGATGCGCCCACGTCTACGGCATGGGGTGATTGGGCGGACGAGTACTGGACCGTTTATCCAGACGGAGTGGCGATACGGCGCCAGGTTCTGTGGAGCATGGCGCCCGAACGCGACAAAACTGAGTTCCAGGAATCGATAGTGCTCATTCCTGCTGGAGAGACGCCCGAAGACAACATTCACTTTGACGCTCTCCGTTTTGCCAATCTCCCGGGCGATACTCATACCTATAGCTGGCAACCCAAGTTCGACAAAGGGCCCAGCGTGCCAAAGGGACCGGAGCACTTCACTGAGCCGCCCAATGCCGTCATTCAGTGGGTCAACCTTAAGTCCACCTGGAAACCCTTCCAAGTGGCCTGGGGAGATCCAGTGAAGTTCGATGCTTACAACGGTGAGCAGTCGCTCTCTTCCTTCGAGTGGTGGAATCACTGGCCGGTGGCCCAGATTCCTTCGAGCGGCCGTCCTGCCCTGGCGGCTGATCGTCCAGGACACACATCTTTGTCCCATATCTACTGGCCGGCTTCAGAGCAGGATGACCAGCACATCGAAAGAATTCTTATGGATGGCCTTACGACTTTGGAGGCGACGCAACTCGCGCCGCTTGCGGCATCATGGCGGACACCCGCCCGGGCAGATGTCACAGACGGCACCAGCATTCGCTACGATGCGGCACAGCGTGCATATGTGCTCTCCGGTGCCATGCCGAAAACGTTGAGCATAACCCTGCATGGAAGCACACAGAGTCCGGTTGTAAATCCGGTGTTTGTTTTGCCAGGATGGCAAGGGAAGGCGTCGGTTTCGGTAAAATCGGGACCTCTAACCAAGCCAGTCGAGGTCGCGCTCGGCTATGTTGAGGAGCTCGAACGAGTAAAGCTGATCGCGTTTCTTCCCATTACTTCGGATCATGACGTCACCATCACAATCCACTCGGACAAATAACGTGGAGCATTCCGCGAAATGGTTACTGTTTCGTGAAGTTGAACCAAGTGAGGCTGAACAAATAGCCTTCTGCATTTCCGTTCTCGCCGCGGGCCACCAGACAAAGATCGTGAACACCGTGCACGCGCGGGTCCGTTCTGCGTGAGAGAACACGATAAGCGGTTTTCCCATTGCCGCCGTCAACACGGACGGAAGCGATGACCGGTCCAGCCGGGTTGTCGAGTCGCACCTCCAGCGCCGCGTCTTTCAGTTCCACCACTTCGGAGCTCACTTCAACCCGGAACAATGATGCGCCGCCCTGACCAAAATCCATTTCGTGGAACTGAAGATATCCGCCGTCTTTCATCTTCATTTGGTATTCGCCTGAAAGCCCAGGCTCGGCTTCGGCTTTGGTCCGGACATGAAACTCAGCCGCCTCACGGCGTGCTGCAAAGGCATCCAGCGTGAGTGAGACCACTCCAGGAGTGCCAACTCCACGATCGCGATCCGGATTCACCGCTCGCAGACTGCCGTCTGGATTAATCGTCAGCGAAGTAATGGCGACCTGGCGATGGTGGTCGTTGTACGGTGCGACGTTGTCGTACGGCAGGTGATACGCAAGATACCAATGGTCACGGTATTGGCAAATCCCTTGCTGGACCGATTCCTCGCCGCCGGCGGAAGGATAGATCAGGTGTCCGGCAGGAGCGTCAAAGGGTCCAAACATGCTATCTGCCATGGCGTATTCAACGTACGATCCCTTGGGATCGCAGGACGACCCTTTTTCATCCTTGTAAGCGACGTAGGTCAGGTACCACTTGGATCCACTCTTAAAGAGCAATGGGCTTTCGAAGTATTCCAGGTTGCCGCACTCGTCCTTTTGTTGCACAGCAAGCTTGCGCGGCTGCTCTGCCAGCTGGGTCATGTCTGGTTTCAATGGCGCCAGCATTGCCTCGTGTTTTTCCGTGTCGCCTGATCCCCAGATCAGGTAAGGGGAACCGTTGTCCGCTCTCACAACCGATGGGCTTAGCGCCTCAAGCGGTGAGCCATCTGCGTTTTTCATCGGACCGCCGAAAACATCACGATACGGTCCCGCCACTTGTTCCGCAACGAATACCCCTACACTGAAACGGCCGTAGTTCGCTTCCTTGCTCGAGTTCATTCGAAAAGGCGCGTATGCGTAGAATTTGCCATTGGCGGGAATCCCGGCGTCGCCGTCCCACAGCGCCGCGCCTGTGTTCCATGAGACATCGCGGGACGTCAAGATGGAGCCGTGATCAACCCAGTGATCAAAGTCGGTTGTGCTCAGGGCATGGTACGCGTACATGCCTTTGAAGTATTTGTTGTCGGTCTGAAGTTGCGTCGTAAAGGGATCTTGGGTGGTGAACAAATAGAACCGGCCATCAATCTCGCGACAGGTCGGGTCCGAGTTGAAAAGATATCCAGGCGTGACCAGCTTCTGCGCTATCGAGGACTGAACCACCAGGAGGGTGTAAGCGAATAACAGATGCAGGTGGCGCAGCATCACCAAGCGATCTCTGCCGGAAAGAATTCAGCGAAAAGGTCGTCGTAGTAGGGCTTTAATTCCTTCAAATTCGGCTTGGTGTGACCTTTGGAGTAGAGATCGTACGGGTTGAACTTGTGAACCCACTCGAGCATTTCGCGGTCCTGCTCATTACAGAGATGGTCGTACGCGCCGTGTCGATGCCAGGCGTAGAACGAGTGATAGCGGAGCATGTAGAGAGCTTCCTTTGGGAGGCAGTACTTCATGACCTCATAGATATAGCCATCGTGCCCGAAGGACATATGCACTTTATCCAGACCGCAGTTCGGCTCGTAGATGCCGAACCGGGTCTGATACTTCGGGTTAGCGAGATCGGGGTTTGCCTCGAAATATTCCGAAAAGACGATGGCGTTGGAGTACGAGCAGCCGGTTGGGAAAGTATCGCCTACGCCCCCCCATTGCGGCTCGCCATAGAGGCACAATACCTTGCCAAGATCGTGCACAAAACCCACCGCTACCATCCAGCGAGGATGGCCGTCCCTGCGGATGGCCTCAGACGTCTGCAATAGGTGCTCAATCTGAGTGAGGTCCGTGTCGGGATCGCTGTCATCCACCAGCATATTGAGATACTCGGCGGCTTCCCAGATACTCTTCTTCCCGCGTTTAAGGCCGAAGTATTCCTTCTCCTTAGCCAACACATATTCATGAGTCTGGTACTGATGATTAAGACGATAAAACTCCGCGACACCGGGATTGGCTTTTGCGTCGTACTGGCGGAACTCTGACTCGGATTTCCCTTGCTTGTAGCGTCCTGCAAGAAACTCATCCCACTGCTCCAGATTACTGAGTGGGTCTTGCGGTGGTGTAGAGGGCCGAGTATCCATGGCTTTCACGTTTCCTAATGAAATTTACTCGCCTGAGCAAAGCTCGGTACCGGTAACGATACTCCACCCTGACTGGAGCAGGCAAGCGCGCAATGATGCGAATGTGCGGAGCTTTGCTAGGAGAAGTGCGTCTCGCGATGGAGGCGATAGCCGCAGAAAACGAGACTGACCATGAGGACGCCACCCAGCGCCGCAGCCCAGCGCAGATTCATGATCAGAGAAGGAACAGCGGCATGGAATCCCAAATATACAAAAACGGCGGTGGCTGCTGCGATGATGAGG
>Ga0209648_10000736_pt1 | contig 25624 bp, 22 predicted proteins | sample GraSoi2013_115cm_FD_185830 | JGI IMG/M metagenome (GOLD analysis project Ga0209648, IMG submission 185830) | Grasslands soil microbial communities from the Angelo Coastal Reserve, California, USA - Sample 9_17_2013_115cm (SPAdes) (version 2) | ecosystem: Environmental > Terrestrial > Soil >... | reverse complement strand
AGGACCGCCGCAGGGTTGATTGGGCACTCTCGCATCCAGCAGAAGGGCCCGTGCAAAAGACGGCGCAAAGAACGCGCCTTGGAAAAACAAAGAACGTTTTTCCACTTTCGCACCGGCCCGGCGGCTAGTAGCAGCTGGATGTTCGAATAGAAGAATCATGGCAGCAGTTGGGTCGAATCGATGGTTGGTGGAACGGTCAAAACCATTCCATCCAAGGTGATTCAAACGCAGGATGCTTTCCAGAGTTCTTTGCCTTCAGCTTCTCTGGCGAACATTACGATGCCCAGGCATCGAGAGGGATAGTTTTTGCTTGACAGGGCCTTCGCTTTTATCGAGGGCCACCCGTCCGGGGCGATGGCGGGAAGTCGCGGGGATCGGCAGGGCACAAAGACAAGGCCGCGCCCGGTCAGAACGAGAACGCGGCCAAGAAACCAAACCCGCAGCTAAAAGAAAAAACTCCCAGGATGCCCTCTAGGCGAGGGGCTTAAAAGTACCTTTGAGTGGCGGGACGCAGCTTCACATCGTTGAATCGTCCCTTCAGAGCCTGCAACACGTTTTCATCATGACTGGTTACGGCCCAGAACGAAGTATCGACAGCTTGGATCACTAATTTGTAATGCTCATCGTTAGGGTCCAAAGTGAGAGTGGGCGCAGGTGCTCCCGCATCCGTGCCAACAAAGAGCGCATTCATTGTTTGCGTAATATGAGTGGACAGCTCTTTCAATCGCTCCCAGCTTATGGCTTCAACTGCGCCTGCCTCCGATTTATGCCACAACTCCGTTACCCAACTCGGTGGAGAACCTCTGCCATGCTCCGCTGCTGCGGACAGCACGGCTGGCTCGAACTCGACAACGTACCAGTCCAGCCGCGAGGCAAACGGCTCGATTACTTCCAGCAGATCGCGCAGATCAAAGCTTAAGAAGTCATTGCGTTTATCAAAGATTTCAAGCGTTGGCATTCGGTCCTCCACTCCTAGTCCGGCTTCTCCTTCTTTGGTGGCGGCGGTGGCGGCGGTGGCGGTGGAAGCGGCTGCGTAGGTCCGATCTTTCCCGTATTAGGATCGATTACGTGTTGATGCGGATCCGGATGGTCGCTTCGGCCATGGTCCGTGAAATCGATCCTTCGGACCGGGTTCCCATTTTCATCGTACTCCAACGCCTGTTTATATTGCGGATTTCCTGCCTGGCTCTGACTTGTCTTCGTGCCTAATTGTGAGTGGGCGGCCCCTTGAGCTTCGGGATCAGGTATGGCTTTCCCGTTAGCATCGCGGCGAAGTGGGTCGCTACTTGTCCTGTCCGGCTTCTCCCCGTCACTGCCGGTCGGCAAGTTGTTTATAAGACCTGACGGAATCGGCGGGCCAGAGGGTGTATCGTTGCTGTTTATAGCTCCTTGATTAGGAAGCACGGGTCGTTCGTTGCCTAGCAAATCGTTTTTTAGTTGATTAGCTGCTTGCTGTTTCTCGTCGTAACCGTCAGCCCGAGTAATAGCCTTGAAGTCATTCCAAATATGACAAAAGTAGCCGCAGCCATCCTGGTGCCCGTCGGCATCGAATCTCGTGGTTGGAATATTTCTGACATAGCTGTACTGATTGAGCGTCTGCGGGTCGGTCAGATCGGCATAGGGAACAGGAACCAGCGTTGCGCTCCAATCGGGCGTAATGAACCGCCCCAACTGATTGGAGTAATATCTCGCCCCAAAGTAATCTAGGCCGGTTTCGTTGTCGTGTTCCTTGCCGGTGAATTTGTAGTGGTTGGAATCGTTGGCGAGAAACTGCAACTCGCCACCCCAGGGATAATAGTCCGATTCATTAAGGATATTCCCGTTGGCGTCAGTGACGATATCCGTGGTCTTCAGGTGGTCGGAGAAATAATACGAGACGGCATTGCTAGGAAAGTCCTTCCTGGCGATGCGGGTCCCGTCGAAGAAAATGTACTCCGATTGCAGATTGCCGTTGAGATCGGACTCTGCAACGATGCCCGGCATCATGTACCAGTAGAGCGTCCCAGTCGTGCCATTTGACTTCTCCACGCGGTTACCATCGCCATCGTAGGTGTAGTTCGTTGTGGCCCCGCCAAAGTTGGCCGTCGTCATCCTGTTTTCCGCATCGAAGATCGATGCGGCTTGTTGCCCCGTGGCGCTGGTCATGTTGCCTGCGGCATCGTAACCAAACCCGACCAGCTGATTGTTGGGCTGGGCAACTACGCTCAAAAATTCGGAGGCGCACTTGGTTATGTTCTTCGTGAGCAGGTTGCCCCAGGCATCAAAGCTATATGAGTTTCCCCAGAACTCGGAATTGGTATCGGGAAGGATTACGTTGCAATCGTTCGCGGGGTTCCCGGTCCCGGCATTCTGTGCCGAGATCAGACGGTTCAGTTGGTCGTACGTGAACGTCTGATTGCGGGTAGTGTCTCTATTGTTGGTTAGCTGATAGACGTTGCCGTTGTCGCTGTTGCCTAGGTGGAAGTCATAGCCGATCGAGAATACTGTATGGGTGGGTGTTGAAGCCGACATGAAAATCGGTTGCAGGCGCTTGTTGTAACTCAAGCTGTTGGTGATTCCGGCGAAACCGCCGCTATTGCCGTTGATCAAGCCGGCTAGAGCACCTGTGGAGGCATAAGTTGCGCCTGTCGCGTAGTTGATGCCGTTGCCGCTATCAACGGCCGAAAGCATCCGCGCAGCCGCACTGGGCGTGTAGGTCAGCGTCGCCCCGCTGGGGTAGGTCATCTTCTTGACTGAGCCATCCAGGTAATACAGGTAACTCATGTTCTTGGTGAAACCGGCGATGCTTCGCTGTTCGGCTGCGATCCTGCCCATGGGGTCAAAGCTGTAGGCACCTGTTCCGACCTGATCGCTGATGCCTGTCAGCCGACCGATGCCGTTGGCGATCGTCAAGCCCTGGTAACTTGTCTGATCATAGAAGTTGCTGACCGGGGTTTTGTCTCAAATCTGAGGCAGTCAAAATGGGGCCATGCAGTACACGAAAACACAACAATTCAAAGGAGATAACACAATGAATCAGTATGGTGAGCGCGGCTGGATTCGAACCAGCGACCCACGCCTTAAAAGGGCGTTGCTCTACCAACTGAGCTACGCGCCCACACGCTTTTCATCATACCATCTAGCCGATGTAGTGGAGGTAGCTCAGGCCGACGCACCATGTGATGCTGCAAGTGATTGGGGCGGAAACGGCGATGGCGATTCCGTTCAAGCCGTGGACTATGGCAAGGTCTCGCTTTATGACTGGGAATTGATGCAGTGTGATCTCGGCGCGAACGCCCACCGGCTCAGCCAGCGACGTTCAAGGCAGCGAGGCAATTTCGCTTCTACTGGCCAGCCTGAAGGCCGGAACTTCGGAGCAAAATCGGACAAAAAGCCGATGCGCTGATACAACGCTCAAGACTTCTTTTCTGCTGCTCGCTTTCGCGCGCCTCTTAGGTTGTGCCGCAGCGATCGAGGCAAAAACTTAAGACAATTCATCTCGGAGGCGGCCAACTCGGCATCCTAATCTGTGTGGGAGAACTGTATGGAAAGGAGCAAACTTCTATTTGTCGACGATGACGAATCGATCAGGCAGACGCTGCCCATGATTCTGACCGCAAATGGCTTTGATGTCACCACCGTGGCAACTGTCGCTGAAGCGATCTCAGAGATCAACCGGCAGCGGTTTGACATCCTACTTTCGGACTTGAATATCGGCCAGCCGGGCGATGGATTCACTGTCGTCAGCGCCATGCGGAGAATCCAACCTCACGCACGAACCTACATCTTGACCGGGTACCCTGACTTTGTTTCGGCGCTGGAAGCGATTCGACGCCAGGTAGACGACTACCTGACCAAACCCGCCGACATTCCCAGGCTGCTTGAGACTCTGCGCACAAAACCGGACGGCCGCCGCATCCTCGACTCCCCGGGTAAGCGCGCGTCAACCGTCATCCGTGAGAACCGTGACGCGATTATTGAGAAATGGGCTGAGCAGACCGAGCGCGACCCGGAACTGAAGAAGCTTCATCTCTCCAGAGACGGAAGAATTGATCACCTGCCCGGCCTGTTGCGCCAACTCGCTAATCGGATCGACAAGAATCCCGAAAGCAACGACAAGGACGAGCTGGAGAGCGCCACAGCGCACGGTAAGACGCGGCGCAAACAAAGATACTCCACACCGCTGATCGTTGATGAATCACGCATTCTCTACGAGGTCATAGCCGACGCGGTGCAAAGCAACTTCGCGGAAATGGATGTTAGTTCTATTGTTCCTGACATGATTCTGATCAGTGACAACCTGTATGTAATGTTGGCGCAATCGTTGCGCGCCTTTCTCTCAGCGGAACCAATTGCAGCATGAAAGTGCTCCCGTCGCCCCTGACGCATAATTCGCTGCGCTATCTCCGTTGAAAAGTTGCTGCTAGACCTCGGCTGCCTCACGGATCAACGCGAAAACCTGTGGATTGAAAAGGACGTGCTCAAGGCCGTTGCGAAGGCTTCTTTTTCAGAGCAACGGATTGCGAGTGGCTTCGGACTTGCCTCGAGCCCTGGCGCGGATTTACGCCAACGAGCAGATTGGATGCCAGTGAAAACGGGTGGTAAGTTTGTATGAATCGTCTGGAAAGGCAGACAGACACCTTAAAAAGGGCGTTGCTCTACCAACTGAGCTACGCGCCCACACGTCTTTCATCGTACCGTCTAGCGGATGTAGTGGAGGTAGCTCAGGCCGACGCGCATGTGGTGCTGCAAATGGTCGGGGACGGAGATGGCGATGGCGATTCCGATCAGTCCGTGACCCAACCCCAGCGGCAGCACGGTGCGGTAACGCCGGAACAGTTCGCTCAACAGCCACCCTCCCACGAAAGTGACCGGTGCCAGCACAGGATTAGGCAGATGAGCCACACCGAACAGAAATGCGGCCGAGAAGCTGGCCAGCCAGCCGCGGCTCGTCAGTTGTTCGATGCGCGAGAAGAAGAACGATTGCTGAATGTACTGTTGAACGATTGCCCAACAAATGTAGCTGCTGGCGTGGCGCACAGGGTCGCGCGTGCCGAACAGTCCGTGCAGGGTTCCCAGGCCGGCCGCAGTGGTCACCAGGCCTCCGGCGAGCAGGAGTGCTATAAAAACCAGTAGCCCCCACAGCTTAGCGGAGGGAAGCTGGAAGCCTTGGCCCCGCTTTTGCCATCGAGCGACAACGCCCCAGCCTGCGAACCACGCCGCCGACGTCCAGAAGAGAAATCTTTGCGTAGGACCGACCGTCCAGACGGTTGCCATGATCAGCGCAAAGCCACCCAGGATCTGGAGCAGGGTCGCCAGCTCGATGTGAGCGGGCGATAGCAGCCAGGGGCGGGTCTCGGCGCCGCCGGGCTCGGCTACGGAAAACAGTGGGGAAGAATTCTCGGCCATTGAAGTAGCTAGTTGGCAACGGTGGGGAATCCGTTACTAACTTACGATGCAAAAAAAAGCAGCTCCGTAGAGCTGCTCGATACTAAAAAATTTCGAGTGTCAGATCTAGAAGCGAAGTTGTGGCCCGATCGCGACGCGGACGTTGTTCGTGGTACTGCCGCGCAGGAAGATCACTTCATCGCCCGCCTCGGCCCGAAAGCTGATCCTCTTGATATTAAACTCGATCCCGGCGCCGGGATAGACCGCCATGTTGGTGTCACCGTTGACGATTGTGCCTATCTGATTATTAATGGCTCCCGCGGTGGCCGGTCCGCCTACACCAAAATTAACAATCCCGACTTTGGCCAGAAGGAACAGGTGCATCGGGCCCTTTGTTTGAATCTTGGGTCCGAACAGCGCGTGCAGCACCCGGATGTTTGTACGAACTGTGTTGGTCAGGCCGCCAACGGTGATCGCCTGGGTCTGGGTCCGCTCGAAGTCGTAAGCCATTTCCGCTTCCAGCATGACCGGATTATGCACCCGGAAGCCCAAGCGGCCGCCCCCGCCGAAAAGGTTCAAACTCTGATCTTGCAAGCGTGTGAAGTTAAAGAAGGCCCCAAGGTTGCCATGATCCTTTTTGTTCTCGGTGCTGCCCGGAGGCGGTGGTGTCCGCTGGGCCTTCGCCGCTTGGCCCAGGCTCATCAGGCACACGGCCATCCAACTCAACATAGCGAGGTTTCTCATCGTTTCGCACTTCTCCCGTCTTAGTTTTTTGGTGCATTGGCAGCATCGTATGAACCGTAGATATAGCCCTATCACTGTTGCCACGGCTGAAAATGCGCGGGACTTGAGCGGCTTTTCGGCGCTGCCGATTCTCCAACAAGCCGTTCCTACACCCCGACACGCGAAAACCGCGCGTGCCGGGCGCGCGTGCGAAGACCCTTCAACCTGGCATGAAACTTTTGCGTCTAATATGCTACCTTACCCTGCACGCGCGCACCATGCGTGCCGGCTGGAGGGAGGTTTATGCCTACTGGGACTCTGGACATCATGAAGCTGGATGGTCAGCCCGCCACGTATCAGATCATGTTCGAGCAAAATCCGGGGGGCACGTTCGTTGCCCGCGTCGACGCCGACGAGCTGGTCGGCTTCCTCCACGAAGAAATGCGGGTCGATCTGCCGCTGGCGGAAACAGCCGCCCAGCGCGCCCAAAACGAAGGCCGCACCCGGCTTCCCGGAGTCTTCCTCGAGGAAAACAATTTGCACGCGGTGATGGAGTATCTGGAAGAAGACATATAGATCGCCGTAATCGCGCGGGATCGCCGTCATCGCCGTCATCGGCAAGCCAACTCCCGAAGGAGCCGTTGGCCGCGAATCTACGCGAATCGACGCGAAAAAAGCAGGAAGGAAGCAAGTCGGTCGAGACCCTCGCCCCGATGCGCGTTTTCGGGTTTCTTGGCGTTCATTCACGCTGATTCGCTGCTCACTCCCGTTTTCTCTGTGCCTCCGCGCCTCCGTGGTAGGTTTAGCGGCAGTTATCCCAGCCGCTTCTTCAAATCGGCCGCGATCTGCTTGCCATGGAAGCGCCCATTCTCAATGAAGATCTCGCTGGTCTTCGCGCCGGCCACGATTACGCCCGCGACATAAATCCCGGGCACGTTGCTCTCGAAAGTCTGCGGATCGCAAACCGGACGCATCTCCGGATGCGTCAGCTCAATTCCCACCGACTGCAGGAATTGAAAGTCCGGATGATAGCCGGTCAGAGCAAAAACGAAGTCGTTCTTGAGCGAGTGCTTGCCCCCGGGTGTGCTGAGGCGAACGGTGTCGGGCAGAATCTCTTCCACGCAGCTGCCGAAATAAGCCGCAACTTCGCGGTTGGCGATGCGGTTCTCGATGTCCGGCTTGATCCAATACTTGACGTTCTTGTGAATGCCGGGACCGCGATGCACCAATGTTACTCGCGCACCGCGCCGCCACAACTCCAGCGCCGCGATTGCCGCCGAGTTCTTGCCGCCGATCACCAGCACATCGGTATCGAAATACGGATGCGGCTCGGTGTAGTAGTGCATCACCTTGGGCAGCTCTTCGCCGGAAATGCCCATGTAGTTGGGAAGGTCGTAGTAGCCGGTTGCGATCACGATCTTGCGCGCTGTGTATTCATGCTCACGATCGTGCCGGTTGCGGGTCTGGACATGAAACGCACCGTCATATCCAGTGACCGCCAGCACTTGCTGGTATTGGCGCACGTCGAGCCGGTAATGCTGGGCGACATTTCGGTAATACTCCAGCGCTTCCTGCCGGTTCGGTTTCTGGTTGGCCGTGGTGAAGGGGATATCACCGATCTCCAGCAGCTCCGGCGTAGTGAAAAAGACCATGTTCGCCGGATAGTGAAACAACGAGTTCACCAGACATCCTTTGTCCACCAACACGGCGGAAAAGCCCGCACGCTGCGCTTCGATCGCGCAAGCCATGCCGGTTGGTCCAGCGCCGATCGCCAGCACGTCGAACTGACCTGTGGATTGCGACATAGAAGTTTTATTGTACAGAGGCAAGGAAATGGAAATCTGCCTGGCAGGCAGTTAAGTCAAGCTTCTTTCCAAGTCCGGATTATCATGAAAGCGCCTAGACAGTGTTGCTCCTGGGGTGGCGGCTTAAGCTTTATCGGTGAGGCAGGACTTCAACCATAGGGCTTGTATCGTCATGGTGACTTACCAGTGTGAAAGCGCGTGCGACAATGTCTCCGAATTCTGGATGCCATGAGGTTCAACTTCCTCGAAGCCGACTTCTGGCCCGCAATAACTTCCGTGTTGCTCGTCACCCGCGCGGAATCCGGCCCTACTGGTGCCAGCGATTGCAACTAGGTGCCCTTCAATGTTCTCTCTCGGCGCCCGCTTCTGACATCGACTAGATATGGCAGTCGGTAATTGCCCCGTTCGTCGATGAGGGTTTTGAAACCAAAGACGATCTCCGATTGTGACCAAACAATCGTTGACTAAAGGTAACTCTCTTAGGAAAGGCAAGAAGGGCAATGCTGGAGAAGCATCGAAGGGGGATGGGAGAAATCCGGTTGCACCATGTGCGTCATTCATGCCGCAGCGTGACCATTGGATTTACCTTGGTCGCCTGCCGTGCGGGCATGTAACAGGCAGCAATTGTAGTCATGCACAGCACCACAATGACGACGAGGAACGTCACCGGATCGGTTGGACGCACTCCAAACAGCAAGCTCTGTAAAACGCGAACTAGGGCAAACGCGGCAACCGTGCCAACACCGAGTCCGAGAAGGGCCACCGTTATCCCCTGGACAATCACCAACCCGAAAACATCGCTGGACTGCGCGCCCAGGGCCATGCGAATTCCCATCTCTCGCGTGCGCTGCGCTACTACGTAGTGCATGACGCTATAGATGCCCGTCCCTGCCAGCAACATTGCCACCAAAGCAAACAATGCCAACAGCCCAGTCTGGAAACGGCGTGGGCCGACCTGCTCGTCCAGCCTGGCTTCCATCGTGGCGATACCGGAAATCACTGCCGTGTGGTCCACTTCATGCACGGCCTTGCGCAGAGTTGAGGGAAGTTGTTCCGGAGCTACAGTGGTGCGCACGACAAAATCGCCCGGCGGAGGGTTGCCGGGAAGGCTCTGCCGGTACCACTGGAATATGTCCGGTACAGGTTGTCTTTCCCGGCCCCGTCTACGCATATCGGCTACGACCCCAATCACAGTCACCCATTCATCTTTGCATCCGGATGGCGTGCAGTGCCCTCGGGGGTCCCAGCCTTTCAGGTGCTGTCCGATTGGATCCTGGTTGGGCCAGTAGCGGCGGGCCATGCTTTCGTCGACGAGCACCACGGGCGGCGTATTGGGCCCGTCTCCGAGCGAGAAATATCGCCCCTTAATCAGTGGGACGCCCATTGCGCCCAGGGTGTCGCCGCTGATCACATTCCATGCCAACGGGGCTTCCCATTTCCCCCATGGTTCGATGTCTTTGCCTTCAACGGCGCGAACGCCAAATAAATCAGGATCACTTTGAGGCAGCAGTTCGTCGATGGCTCCGACCGCCTTGACTCCTGGAACCGCCTGCAGACGATGAAGCAGTTGGTCGTGGGTAGCAAAAGGGTTGTCTCCGAGAAGCCTGACGTGGAGAGTGAGCAGATGGTCGGTGCGGAACCCAGTATCGACGTTCTGAAGTCTCACGAAGCTGCGAATCAGAAGTCCTGCCCCGGAGAGCAACACTACGCACAGAGCAAACTCTGCGGCGACCAGTCCAGAGGATAGCCGGCTGCGTCGTAGATTGTCAGTTCCGCCATACCCTCCTGACTGCAATGCTTCGCCAGGGTCAGCCTTGGATGCCCTCAGCGCCGGCGCCAGCCCGAACAGAATTCCGGCCAGCAAAGAAACCGTTAGAGTGAATCCTAAGACCGCGCTATCAACGCCAGCTTGTTCCAATCGTGGAATATCCGCCGGGCCAAATCGGACGAGCGCCTTTTCGCCATAATGTGCAACTAGCAGGCCCAGACAGCTGGAGATCAGCGCCAACAGCAGGCTTTCCGTGAGCAGTTGCCGTACCAATCGGCTGCGTGACGCTCCTAGAGCCGCGCGGATCGCCATCTCACGGACTCGCGATGCTCCGCGCGCCAGCATCAGATTGGCCACGTTACTGCACACAATCAACAGCACAAAACCGACCGCGCCGAAAAGCACGTAGAGCACCAGATGCTCGGTAGGCGCAATCTCCACGTCCAGAGCTCGCACGGTTGTTGCGTGCAATCTTAGTTCCGCATCGTCCTGCCATTGCCGGCTGATGGTATTTAGTTCCAAACGGGCTCTTTCGGGAGAAATATTCGTGTTGAGCCGGCCCACAGCAATCCATCTCCAATGGAACCCGTCGGCGCCGCTGCCGTGGACGCTATCGTGGCCGGGCGGCTGGTCCCAATACGGGTTGGTGGTGATCGGAGCCCAGAATTGAACATCCTTTGCCGGGAACTGAAAAGTGGGCGGCATAACACCGATGACCTGAAAATTCTGTCCGTTGATCTGCAATGTCTTGCCCAGGATTGCACGAGATGCTTCAAACCTGCGTCTCCAGAGGCCGTCGCTCAAAACAACTACGCGATCCCGCCTCGCTTCTTCTTCCGGCACAAACGTCCGGCCGATCGCAGGCGTAACTCCCATGACTTCGAAGAGGTTCGCAGAGGCATACGTCCCCTGCGCACTCTCTGGCTCTTCGCCCGTCAGAGTCACGCGGGACCAGCCGCTATTGCGGTAGTAGACGGCCAGTTCCTCAAAAGACAGGCTCTGGGATTTCCATGCCTGGTAGTGTTTGTAAGAGATGCCGTCATCGGCTTCCTTGGTATCGCTGCCAACGGCGACCAGGCGGCTTGGGTCTCGGTAGGGCAGAGGGCGCAAAAGGACTGCGTTGACCACGCTGAAGATAGCCGAGTTGGCGCCGATGCCAATGGCCAGAGTCGCGATAACGACCGCGCTAAAGCCAGAACTCTTTCGTAGCTGTCTCACGGCATATGACAAGTCCTGAACCAGACTCTCAAGCCAAGCATAGCTCCACTTTTCGCGACTCTGTTCCTGCGCTACCGCAGGATTTCCGAACTGCAGCAGCGCGCGCCGTCGAGCTTCTTCCGCGGGCAGCCCCCCACTCAGATTTTCGCGGATCTTCCATTCGAGGTGCTGTCCCAGTTCTTCTTGCAGGTCCTTCTCGAGTTGTCGGCGCTTCCACAAAAACGCCAGCCGCCGAAGCCCATTGAGAATTGCGTTCATCTTTCTCCTAAGCAGTCTCCATTACGCGCACAATGGCGCCGATCAAACGGTCAAAGCTCTCGTATCGCTCTTCGAGTTGTTTGCGCCCTTTGGCGGTAAGCCGGTAGTAGCGTGCCCGCCGGTTATTTTCGGTCCGACGCCATTCCGCTTTCACCCAACCCTTGAGCAACAGGCGCTGCAGCGCAGGATACAAAGAGCCCTCCTCGATGTTCAGAACCTCTTTGGAGATTTGCTTGATGCGCAGAGCGATCCCATAACCATGCATGGGTTCCAGTGAGCAGGTTTTCAACAGCAGGAGGTCAAGTGTACCGGGAAGGAGATCGGTTTTCCCTTTTGACGACATCCCATAGCCTCACTACCCTAGGTTGGCTACCCTAGTGAGATTAGGTTAGCATAAGATCAAGAAATTGTGCTTTCTTGTGCCAATATGATGCCGGTGGCGAGGGCTACCCCGTTGTTCAGTCTTGACCACGGCTTTAGTTAAGTGAGCTGCCAACCAATTCCTGGGCCCTCGGCAACAGGGCAATTATCCAGAAACGGGCTTGTGGGACGTGAGCCGGGGCAGTGCGGAGGTCCTCCGCGCAACGCTCGGGGCTGCTAAAGACGCCTCGTGTGACTTCGCCGGAACATTAACTCCCCGCCTGAGATAGGTGAATCACGAACGGGGAGCCGGCTGGTTTAGGCCGGCAACTGAGAAAGGAACGCGCCCAGTTTGGCCGTGGCTTTGAATTGCGGAATCGGATCAAGCTTCTTGAACGCGCTCGTGAAGGCATTCGAGAAGCTCCACATGGTTCTGGCCGAGAATTCCGGGTATTCCGGCTCAAAGTAGAGCCGGTGGACGTCGGGCAGAAGGCTCCGTGGAGCGTCGAGGGCGCCGTCGATGAACGCGTTGTAGAAGACTAGCTTTGCGCGCTCGTCGGTGACCTGGGTCTTCCTCCACAGCTCCACCTGGCACTGCAGCGGTTCAAAGTTCCTCTGAATCCGGTCAACGCCGACCGCAAGCGTGTCGATCAGGTTGAAGCTCTTGGTGTGTTTGGCCAACACCGGTGTTAAAGCGCCCTCAAATCCCTGCTCTCACTTCGTTCTCAATCTCATGAGCGTCTGGTCTTCGATCACTTCCAAGTCGTAGGCAGTCTGGAGATTGAGCCAGAAGCGGGCAGTCGTCTTGAAGTATCTCCCCAGTCGAATCGCTGTGTCCGCGGTGATGGCCCGGCGCTCATGGATGATTTCGCTGATCCGGGTCGCAGGCGCGCGAAGGGCCAGCGCCAAACGGTGAGAAGTGAGGCCGAGCGGCTTCATGTAGTCTTCTCGCAATATCTCGCCTGGATGAATGGGGGGCAACTTCCTCTTCGAGCGTTTGCTCTTTTCCACGGTGTCTCCTCGGCCTAGAAGCGGAGCCTTTGTTTTGGTCAGTCCCGCGTTATCTTTGACCAAGACTGTCGATCCTCAAGCGTTAGCCTTCAGCAGCTGCTCGGCGTGCTGGCGCGAGGTCTCCGTCAGCTTGGCGCCGCTCAACATGCGGGCAATTTCCTCGGTGCGTTCGTCGGCGCTGAGCGGGCGGACCAGCGTCTTGGCCCGGCCTGCGGCTTCACGCTTTTCGATCAGATAATGATGCTCGGCGAACGATGCGATCTGCGGCAGGTGGGTGATGCACAGCACCTGATTTGACCGCGCCAAAGCTTTGAGCTTCTTGCCCACAGCCTCCGCCGCTCGCCCGCCGATTCCGGTATCGATTTCGTCGAACACCAGGGTACGCTGCGCGGGTCTTCCCTCAGCAGCCTTGCTCTTCTTTCCGGTCTCGACCGTGGCTTTCAGGGCCAGCATAACCCGGGAAAGTTCACCGCCCGAAGCGATCTTCTCCACCGGCCGCAGCGGTTCACCAGGATTGGGAGAGATGAGATAGGCCACACCGTCAAAGCCCGAGGCCGTCCAGTTCGCAGGCTCGTCGGAACCGGCAACGTCAATCTTGAACTGAGCTTTCATTGCCAGCTCGTTTATCTCAGCCTCGACAAGCTTCTGCAGGTCCTTCGCACCGGCGCAGCGACGTTTGGAGATTGCCTGGGCAGTTGCGACGTAAGCCGCAGCAGCAACTTCAAGCTGCTTTTTGAGATCGCGCAGGACGTCCTCACGATTTTCGAGCTCGTTGAGCTTGCGCGAGACTTCATCGCCATAGGCAATCACGTCATCTGTCGTGCTTCCATATTTGCGTTTGAGGCGGTCGATGAGTGCCAACCGATCTTCGACCTCGGCCAAACGCTCGGGCGAAGCGTCAATGCCATCGGCGTAATCGCGGGCTGTGGCGCTCAAATCTTCAATGGCAGTCTTAGCACTCGCGAGCGAGGTGAGAGCGTCCTGAAATTTGGGATCGAAGCGCGCCAGCTCTTCCAAATGCTTGCGTGCCGCCGAAAGGTTGGCGAGCACCGAATGGTCAGCTTCGTACATCAGCTCATACGCTGCCTGCGCCGCGCTGTAAAGCTTCTCGGCGTTGGCCAATACACGCTTCTCGGTTTCGAGCTTCAGGTCTTCGCCAGGTTGCAGGTATGCCGAATCGATCTCCTTCTTCTGAAAACTCCACAGGTCGGCCATGCGCAACCGGTCTTGCTCATCCCGCTCAAATTCAGCGATGCGGTCGCGCACGCCTGCCCAAGCCGTGTATTTACCGGCAAGGTCATGCACATCGATTCCGGCATAAGCGTCCAAGAGGGAGAGTCGTGCCGGACCGTCGAAGGCGAGGATGGTCTCATTCTGCGCGTGGATCGAAGCCAGGGCCGGCGCCAGCTGGCGCAGCAGCGTTACCGTGGCCGGCTGATTGTTGACGAACACACGACCCTTGCCGCCCGGGGCAATCTCGCGCTTGACGATCACGTGGTTGCCTTCGGGCTCGATACCGTTTTCTTCCAAAGTCTTCTTCAGGCTCGATTCGTCCACCTCAAATACGCCGCTGACTACGGCTTTCTCGGCGCCGTGGCGGATCATCTCGGTGGATGCCTTGTCACCGAGTAGAAGGGAGAGCGCATCGATCAAAATGGATTTGCCGGCTCCGGTCTCGCCGGTTAGCAAGTTCAGCCCGGCGGCAAACTCGACCGCCAGGCTATCAATGACCGCATAGTTTTCAACGCGTAGTTCCAGCAGCACCGAGCGAGTCCTTAAGGGAAGTGAGCGCAGGATAGCACAGAAGGATCGTAGGAATCGCGCGGAATCGCCGGAAAGAGCAATTGGCAGTTAGCAATTAGCAATTAGCTCAGCTAAAGCCGAACCGAAGGACTATCAAGCCCAGCTTTAGCTGTGCTAATTGCCATTTGCTAATTGCCAATTGCTCTCTCTCTCGATCACCAATCACGCCCGATCACCGTCGATTCCAACGGCTCTGCGCCGCTCATAGGCGGAGATTTCCTTCTCATGCTTGAGAGTCAGGCCGATCTCGTCGAGCCCTTCCAGCAAGCAAGTACGGCTGAAGGGATCGACCTCGAAGTGAGCGGAAAAGCCATCGGTTGAGGAGATCTGCTGCTTTTGCAGATCGATCGTCAGGTGAAAATGACCGGCCGCATCGCGTTCTTTGAGGGCAATGATCTCGGAAGGCCTTAGGGCGACGGTCAGCACGCCGTTCTTGACGCAATTGTTGGAAAAAATGTCGGCGAACGAAGGCGCGATCACGGCGCGGAAGCCGTAGTCGCGCAGAGCCCACACGGCATGTTCGCGGGACGAGCCGCAACCAAAATTTTTTCCAGCCAGCAGGATGCTGGCTCCGGTATATTGCGGGGCGTTCAAGGCAAAAGTTTGGCTGGGTTTCCCTCCGGCATCGTAGCGCCAATCATAGAAGACCACGTCGCCGTAACCCGTGCGCTCGATGCGTTTGAGAAACTGTTTGGGAATAATCTGGTCGGTATCGATGTTGTCACGGTCGAGCACGGCCACGATCCCGGTATGATTGATGAAACTTTGCATTTTCAAATCCTAGTCCTTAGAGCGTGTTTCAAAAAAAGAGAAAGCAATTAGCAATTAGCAAATGGCAATTAGCTCAACTAAAGCTGAACCTGACATTTTGCGTGTTGTGAGCCGCCCCGTGGTCTGGCTTTAGCTGAACTAATTGCTAATTGCCATTCGCTAATTGCTAAACACGCTTTAATCGTTGTAGTGCCAGCGCCGGATGTCCACGAAGTGTCCGGCGACCGCGGCAGCGGCTGCCATGGGCGGGCTCACAAGATGCGTTCGCCCACCCGCGCCCTGGCGCCCTTCGAAGTTGCGGTTGCTGGTGGAGGCGCAGCGCTCGCCGGGCTGCAATCGATCCGAGTTCATGCCCAAGCACATCGAACAACCGGATTCGCGCCACTCGAAGCCGGCTTCAGTAAAGATGCGATGCAGTCCTTCCTGCTCGGCCGCACGTTTCACTGCTTGGGACCCCGGTACCACCATAGCTTGAACGCTCTTTGAAATCCGGTACCCCTTGATGACGCGAGCTGCGGCGCGAATGTCTTCCAGGCGCGCGTTGGTGCAAGACCCAATGAACACGCGGTCTAAAGCAATCTCTTCGATCCGCGTATGCGGGCGTAGACCCATGTATTCGAGAGCGCGCGCCATGCTGCCGCGTTCGGAATCGTTCGTGCTCTGATCGGGATCGGGAATCTCGCCGTTCACCGGCGCGGCCATTCCCGGGTTGGTGCCCCAGGTGACGAACGGAGCCAGCTGCGCGGCATTGATTTCCACGGTCTTGTCGAAGGCGGCTCCGGCATCGGTAGGCAAGTCCTTCCAGAATGCCTTTGCCTGTTGCCAATCGTCGTCGCGGGGAGCGTAGCGGCGTTCGCGAAGATAGTCGAACGTCACCTGGTCGGGCGCGATCATTCCTGCTCGCGCGCCTGCCTCAATGCTCATGTTGCAGACGGTCATTCGTCCTTCCATGGAGAGCGCGCGAACCGCTTCGCCTGCATACTCGATCACGTGCCCGGTGGCGCCGTCGGTTCCGATCTGGGCGATCAAGCCCAGGATTAGATCTTTGGCGGTGACGCCCATGGCCAGCATGCCCGAGCAACGCACTAGCATGGTTTTGGGCTTTTTTTGCACCAGGCATTGCGTGGCCAAGACGTGCTCGACTTCTGATGTTCCAATGCCGAAGGCGAGCGCCCCGAACGCTCCATGCGTGCTGGTGTGACTGTCGCCGCAGACGATGGTCATGCCTGGCTGCGTCAACCCGAGCTCCGGACCGATCACATGAACAATGCCTTGGTCCGGCGATTCCAGATCGAACAAGCGAACGCCGAACTCTCGGCAGTTCTGCCGCAGAGTCTCGACTTGTGTGCGACCGAGAGCGTCTTCCAGAACCATGCGGTTCCCGGTGGTGGGAATGTTATGGTCCAGAGTCGCAAAAGTCAGATCACGGCGCCTGACTTTACGTTTCGCTTCGCGCAGGCCGGCAAATGCCTGTGGGGAAGTGACCTCATGCACCAGGTGCAGATCGACATAGAGGATGGTTGAGCCTTCCGGGCCCTCGCAAACCACGTGGTGGTCCCAAATCTTGTCGAAAAGCGTGCGCGGTTTCATCGTTAGCCCCTATACCGCATGATACGAGAAGCGGCGGTCGAGCATGGCAACAAAGGCTTCCTCCACGAGCCCACCCATCTCGCCCGTGCCCACGGCCTGGCCTCGTGGCGAAAGATCGTTGGTGCGATGGCCGGCATCGAGGACCTGGCGAATTGCGGCCTCAAGGTCGGCGGCTTCATGAGGCATTTTTGCGGAATGGCGCAACAACATGGCAACGGAGGCAATCGCACCCAGCGGGTTGGCGATTCCTTTTCCGGCAATGTCCGGCGCCGAGCCATGGACCGGTTCGTAGAGGTCGACCTTCCCGCCAATCGTCGCCGAAGCCAGCATTCCCAGCGAACCGGTGATGGCCGCAGCTTCGTCGGAGAGAATGTCGCCGAAGAGATTCTCGGTCAGGATCACATCGAAGCGCGACGGGTTCGAGACCAGGTGCATTGCGCACGCGTCCACGTACATGTGTTCCAGCTTGACCTCGGGATAACTCGCCGCCACCTGCTTCACGATGCGCCGCCAAAGCTGCGAAGTCTCAAGCACGTTGGCTTTGTCGACCGAAGTGACTTTCTTCCGGCGCTGGCGCGCTTGCTCGAAGGCGATATGAGCAACGCGCTCGATCTCCAACACCGAGTAGCGCATGGTGTTGAGGGCAAAAGAATCATTCTCGCCAAAACCGCGTGGCTCGGAGAAGTAGAGCCCGCCCAACAGTTCGCGGACAATCATGACGTCCGCGCCCTCGATGCGGGAACTTTTCAGGGGCGAGCAATCTGCGATGGCGGGAAAAGAAGTTGCGGGACGCAGGTTGGCAAAACCGCCCAGCGCGGCGCGCAAACGGAGCAAGCCGCCCTCCGGACGGTCGTCTGAGGGCAGATGGTCAAATTCAGGTGAGCCGACCGCGCCCAGAAAGACCGCGTCACTGCTCAAGCAAGCATCGAGCGTGGTCTGCGGCAGGGGTGTGCCATGTGCGTGGATGGCAGCGCCGCCAACGGCGTGTTCCTCAAAGTGGAATTCTGAATTATGAAAAGGGCTGAGGGCACGAAGAATACGCACAGCCTCGCGACACACTTCGGGACCGACACCATCGCCGGGAAGAATCGAAATTTTGAAAGACATAAACTTGAAACAACTCCCTAAAACCACGGCGGAGGAAAAAGCAACAGGCAATTAGCAATTAGCACAGCTAAAGCTGGACCTGACATTTCGCGTTTTGTGATCGGCTCCGTCCGGCTTTAGCTGAACTAATTGCTAATTGCTAATTGCTTTCTCTTCTAGCTCGCGGCCTGCGCAGCTGCGTTCTCCCGTGCTGGAGCCGGCAGTAACGAAAGCAGATCTTGATCGTAGATTCGCTTTTTGCTTTCCGCCAGCTTCATGAAACGCTTGTACATCGAATCCAGCTCCGACCCTGAGGCCGAGTAACCAAGCTCTGCTAATCTCTTGCCCAGTGCGTGGCGGCCGGAATGCTTGCCCAGGACCAAATCGTTGCCGGGCACGCCGACGGACTCCGGAGTCATGATCTCGTAGGTCAGGGGATTGGCGATGACGCCGTGCTGGTGAATTCCTGCTTCGTGCGCGAATGCGTTGCGCCCGACGATAGCCTTGTTGGGCTGCGGCGTCACGCCAATGATCTCGGCCAGCAGGCAGCTGGTCGGATAGAGTTCGCGCGTATTGATCGCCGTAGCGTACGGGAGACGAGCCTGGCGTACGGCCAGTGCCATCACAATCTCCTCGAGCGAGGCATTGCCGGCGCGTTCGCCGATTCCGTTGATCGTGCACTCAACCTGGCGTGCTCCAGCTTGGATCGCGGCCAGGGTGTTGGCTACGGCCAAACCGAGATCGTTGTGGCAGTGAACCGAGATAGTAGCTTTTTCGATTCCATGCACCCGGCCACGAATGGTGGCGATCAACGCTGCGTATTCTTCGGGGATGGTGTATCCGACGGTGTCCGGAATATTAATGACGCCGGCGCCGGCATCGACCGCAGCTTGCACGAACCGGCAAAGGTAATCGATGTCGGAGCGCGAGGCGTCCTCGGGCGAAAATTCAACGTTGTCGCAGAGGGATTTGGCATAGGCCACTGACTGATGCACCTGGTCGAGCGCTTGGTCGCGCGTGATTCTCAATTTGCATTGCAGATGCAGATCGGAACTGGCCAGGAAGACATGGATGCGCGGGTTGTGTCCTTGTTCCAGAGCTGCCCAGGCCCGGCGAATGTCCGGCTCAGCTGCCCGGGCCAAGCCGGCGATCACCGGGCCTCGGACCTCGCGCGAGATCAGACGCACGGCATTGAAGTCGTCTTCCGAAGCTATCGGGAAGCCGGCTTCAATGATGTCTACGCCCAAACGCTCCAGCTGGCGGGCGAAGCGCAGCTTGTCGTGTATCCCCATGCCGCAGCCCGGGGCTTGCTCGCCGTCCCGCAGGCTGGTGTCAAAAATCCGGATGCGTGGCTTGTTGCCTTCCATCTCGTTGCCTTTGGCCATAGAAAGCCATCCTTTTGCCCGAACTCGCGGCAGATCTTCACCATGTTGGGGCTTGCAACAAGATAAGTCAAATTTATAGTTCTTCTGTTATCATAATTACCGCTTATTATATAACCCAGGCCTTTCCTTGGAGAAAGAAGCGGAGAAGCGATGGATTTCTTTCAGCTGGAGACGTTCCTGGCGGTGGTCCAGAGCGGCAGTTTTTCCGGCGCCGCCAAGATCGTGCACCGCACGCAGCCGGCCGTCAGTCAGATCGTGCGTAAACTCGAAGAGGAGATCGGGGAGCCCTTGCTCGATCGCTCCTCGCGCGACGGGCGGCTGACCGATGCCGGCCGTGTGCTGCAGGAGTACGCACAAAAAATGCTTAACCTGCGATCCGAGGCGCGCGCATCGCTGAAAGAACTCGGGCAGTTTCAGCGGGGGACGTTGACGATCGCCGCCAACGAATTCACGTCACTCTACTTGCTGCGAGTGCTCGAAGAGTATCGCCGGTTTTCTCCTATGATCAAGGTCGCGGTGCAACGAGCGTTGGCGAGCTCGATCGCCACTCAAGTTGCCGACCACACCGTGGAGCTGGGGGTGCTTTCGTTTCGGCCGGAGAATTCGTCGTTGCAGTCCATTGTGGTCTTTCGCGACGAGCTGGTTCTCATCATGCCGCCATCGCATCCGCTGGCTGCTTCGCGCAGCATCAGCATCCGCCAGCTGGGCGCGGAATCATTTGTGGCTCACAACGTGGTCTCGCCTTATCGGTTGAAGGTTCTGGAAGCTTTCAAACGCCACAAAACGCCGCTGAACATGGACGTCGAAATGCCGACCCTCGAGTCCATCAAACGCTTTGTCGCGGCCGGTAACGGCGTGGCGCTGGTGCCGCATATTTCAGTCGCACCGGAGATCAGCCGCGGCGAGCTGGTGTCGATTCCCGTCAAAGAGCTGAAGCTCGAGCGCAAGCTGCGCATCGTCTACCGCAAAGGCGGCCAGCTTTCGCATGCGGCACGGGCGTTCCTGAAGGTCGCGCAATCCGTGGCTTCGAACGCGAAAGGGCCGTATTTGTTTCAGGTGGAAAGATGAGGACAGCTGATAACAATCTCGAACAGGTGAATAGCAAATGGCAATTAGCAATTAGCCCAGCTAAAGCAGGACTTCAAAGCACGAACTCGCCACCCGCCTTAACTGAGCTATTTGCCAATTGCTAATTGCTTGCTTTATCGTTCCAACCACGCCCGCATCGTCCGCGTCACCAGGTCCGCCGCGTCCTGTTGCACGAAGTGGCCGGAGTCAGGAATGGTCACCAGCGTCAGATCTTTTCCCATCCAATCCCAGGTGTTGTTGAGCGCGTCGGAGAGCAGCGCTGTGTCTTTCAAGCCGTGAAACATCAGCACCGGCATCTGGGCTTTCACCACGGGCGATGAGTCTTCTTGATAAGGCTGCCGCGGATAATTGCGCTTGTAATATGAAAGCATGGCCTTGATGTCCGACCGCTTGAAGGCCTCGATGTACTTCGCTTTAGCGTCGGCGTCGGTCACCCAGAAGGCGAGCTGTTCGGGCTTGAGCATGGTTTCCGCGCCGTCTTTCTGGAAATTCCGGGCGTACTCGCTGGCTGCCTGTTGTTTGGGGTTGTGCGCCAGCTCGCGCATGATGCCGCGTGGGAATGGCAGGTTCAGAATGATCAGCCGGTCGACGAACTGGGGCGCGTTCAACGCCAGCTGCCAGGCGACGGCGCCGCCCCAATCATGGCCCACGACGATGGCCTTGTCCTTGCCCAGATGCTTGATCACGGCAATCACATCGCCGACGAGAAGCGCCATATCGTAGTTCTCTGCGCCCTGCGGTTTGTCGCTCAGGTTGTAGCCGCGTTGGTCGATGGCGACGCACTGATACTTGTCGGAAAGGCCTTCCATCTGTTTGCGCCATGTGTACCAGTAGTCGGGGAAGCCGTGGATCATCACAATGAGCGGCCCGCTGCCAATGCTGACGTAGTGAATCTTCACACCATTGGAATCGGCGTAGCCGTCTTTCACGCGGGATTCAAAATCGGCAGCGCGGACGGTGACAAGGGCACAGCTCAACAGCAACCAAGCGAAGACAGCGCGGATCTTCATCGGAGCTCTCCTAGGAGTTGGTATTGTATACGCCTTTTTCTGCAATCCCGAATCCCCGGCAGGGGTGAGCCGGGGTGAGGGATCTCTATAGCTACCAAGGGCGATGGGGACGCAAACTGGAAGTCCGTATGGATCCCTCACCCCGGCAGAAAACACCGGGGATTCGGGATTTCAGAAAACATCCTAAGTGCAGGACAGGCTCGTCGCCCTAATTTGGACCAATCCGTCTTTTTTTGATACAAAGGCTGAGCAGTTTTTTATCGGGTGAATCCCGAGTGAGGAACATGAATGCGTGTCAGCCATTTTGCCATTCTTATCTTGCTTTTCTTTTTAACCTCCGTTTGCTGTTCGGCTCAAAGATTGGACGCTGCAATTGTCGGCGGAGTGTCGTTGGTTTCCGATTCCAAGGCGAACTTCGCCGTCCCGTGCACGCTGCCCCCGAGCTCCTGTCCGCCGACGGCTTTCAGCGATCACCTGCAAACTAGCCACAATTATTCGTTTACAGGCAGCCTGGCTGTCCGGCTGCTGAATAGGAAAACCTATGCTCTCCATCTGGAGTTTCCCGCGGCTGGCGTTTACTCGCAGATCCTGAAGCTCCCCAGTACCCCGACGTTTGTCAGTGAGATGTCTTCCATTTTTGTTACCCCGTCTGTGAGATTTAAGCTGCTGCCAGAGGCCGTAGTCTCACCGTGGGCAAGCGCGGGCGGCGGCTGGGCGCACTATTTCCCTGACCCTGGTGCCATTACCGACAAAGGCGCCATACAGGTTGGCGGTGGGCTTGATATGAAGATGAGGGTGCAGCGTCTGCGGCTTCGTGCGGAGGTGCGCGACTTTATCACCGGTGATCCCGAAACTCCTCTGGTGAGCGGGCCTTTCGTCGGCAGGACGACGGGTGGCTTTCACCGGCATAACGTTTTCGTCGGTGGCGGGATCCTCATACGCTTGTAGAAAGTGTCTTCATTCGAAGGCTGCGGAGGATTAGAGGGTGGAGCAGGCCTTTAGGCCTGCGGTAAGGATGTTGAAGTGACCGCCTTTAGCCGCTGCGGGACTGGATCCAATTTGAAAGAAGGATTTGCCGAGCTGTAAGGATAATCTTCGGGTTTCGCAGCTAGGAAACGCTTCACCGGGTTTTGCCAGATGTACTCCTGGAATCTCTGGTACTCCAGCGAGTCTCTCACGCGCCGGTCCACAAAGCTGGTCTGCCAAACTTCTCTTTTTACCTTTAAGCTCCTATTCAGCTGAAAGGAGAAACCGCCTTTAATGAATTGGATTGCCCTCTCCAGGGTGATTCCCGTGGGAGTAAGGATCAGATGAAAATGGTCGGGCATGACGACGAATTCATGTAAAAAGTATTTCTTCTGTGTTCTGTAATTCAAAAGGATTTCAATAAAGAGGAGCGCAATTTTCTCGACCTGAAAGAGACTCCTTTTTTGAGCTACATTTGCGGTAACAAAGTATGTGGACTCGGTCGTTGCTCCCCTGTGCGGGATGGTCAAGCTGCACCTCAGCGGCTGAAGCCGGTATTGTACAGCAAGTCTGGCCGCAGGCCTGAAGGCCTGCTCCACCCAGTGGCTTCAGCAGCCTTCTCGCGGTGAACTCCTTACGGGTGCCACAGGTAGCTGATCTTCACAAAGATCTGCCGCCCGTCGTTCAGCAGGGGGCCTGGCCCACGCACTAATCCAATCCCGTTGGGATCACACTGGCCGGCCACGCGCACGCATAATCCGGGGTCGATATTTTCCAGATTGCTGTTGTAACCGGCATAGAGGGCAGTTCCGGGATGGAGCAAATAGGTGACCAGGAAATCGAAATTCATTTTCTTCGTCGTTTGCAGGCTGGAGAACTGCTGGTTCGCGAGCAGGCCGTTGTACTGGGCGATAAAACGCAGCGAAAGCGCCGGACTGATCTGATAGTTCCATTTGGACCGGATGATGTGATTGTCAAAGACCGCGTGGTCGACTGGGTTGTGCTTGATCCGGTCCAGGATATACGTGTTATCGATCTGGAGGTTGCCGAGGGGCTTGACGCTCATAGTGCCGTTGACTGTGGTCTCATCGCCTTCGTTGGGAAGCTGGCCGCTAGGCACAACGACGTTGACAGCGCCTTGGCGAAACCCGTTGATGTTGAACGTCAGCTGGCGCCAGGGGCTGCTGCGGAACACGAATCCGGCAAAGTCTTGCGTGAATTTTCGATTGTTGGTGAGGCCGGTGAAATCGACCGGGCGCAGCGTGTCGCTCTCTATGCCTACGATCGGGGCAATGACCGTGTTGCGATGTAAGCCGAACACCCAGTCGAAGTTCACGTTGTATTCCACGCCAAGCCCGGAATGATCATACGTGCGGTCCGCGCTGAGTTCCGGACCGTAAAGGATCATGCGACTCTTCTTTGGTCTCCAGTAGAAATGGTAGTAGCTATTCAGCCGGCGAATGTCAGGGCGATGGGTAAAGCCTAGAGCCGTAAAGAAGCCGGGCGAGATGTCCTGATATTCGAGGAAATACTGAAAGCGCTCGCCTTGACCGAACAACCCTCCGTCATGGTTGCTGCCGAACGCGTAGGGGGTAGTTTGATTGTGATCGAACGTGGAGCTGACGACTCCGCGGTAGAACAACGTCCAATTCTTGTTCGCCTTGAAATTGAAGTCCAGGCCACCCACGCGATTGAAGTCGGAAGAAAACTCGCGGTCGGTATAGATCAGACCGACGCTTGAGTTTTTGCCGACATCATAAGCCGCGCGCCCCACCGCAAAGTAGGCGCGCTGGCCGAAGAAAGGATCGCCCGCCAAGACGCGCTGGCCGGCGGATCGGTCATCCGCAACCATAAAGCCAAGGGTCCAAGGCCCTTGCTTGCCTGTCAGCCGCGTGCCGAACTGCGGATCGGCGATACGGCGGGTGAACAGGAGACTGTTGTTCTGAAACGGCTGAAGGGTTTCGAAGAAGTTTGAGTTTTCCAGGAAGAACGGACGTTTCTCGGGGAAGAAAACTTCAAAGCGCTGGTTGACGGTGTTCTGCGGCTGGTCAGATTCCACCTGGCTGAAATCCGGTTCGATGGTGGCATCGAGCACCAGGCTATCCTTGAAAACAACCTTTGCGTCCAGACCGCCTTTGGCGTCGAAGGTTTTGGAGTCGAGTACGGGATTGGTCGAGACATCCTGATTGATACTGCGAAAACTACGGCCGAAAACATAAGGATTGAGCTGAAAGTTGCGCCCCGGAGAGATTCCTTCAAACCCGGATACGGTAGCTTCTTGATTCAGCTGGCCGGCGATTTTGCTGGAGACGCGGGGGAAATAATCATTCTCGTCGGAACGGGGAATGGCCCGCATGAAGACTACACCCCAGTCGGGCACCGTGGCGCCGCTGCGAAAACGCAAAACCTTGAACGGAATTGACTGGATCACCACATAACCCTCGTGGGTTACCTTGCCGGCGGTGTTCCAGACCGTATCCCACGAGTTATCGGTGCCGCTGCCGGATTCGGTGTACAGGCCATCGGCTTGAATGCCAAGAGGGTTGGTGTCAAATACCAGCGCGTGCCGTTGATCGTGGAAGGTATCCAGAATGAGTTCCACGTAGTCATCGTCATAGATGTTCTCGCGGCGGCTGAGATGAGCGCGGATCTTCCCCGGCTCTTTATCAAAGCACAGCCAGACCACGTAGAGGTTCTGATGATCGTAGCCGATGTAAACTTCGGTGCGTTGCGTGGGATCGTTGCCGTCGTTGGGGCTGCGCTCCACAAAGCCGCTAATCTTTAGCAAGTCGCGCCGGCCGGGCTCGCTCATGCTTTCAAAGTCCTCAAGTTTGGGTGCGCGATCGATGCGAGGGATGCGAATGATCTTGTCGCCCAAAGAAACGGCCATGCTCGCGCCGGCGTTTACTTTTTCGATCTGAACAGGACCGGGACTCGATGAAAGGTCCTGAGCCAGCGCGGTAAACAGAAATATGGCAGCCAACACACCCATGGACCCTCACTGCTGCGAATGAATACGTTTCCTTGGACGGCCGGTTCCCAATTTGGCCACCGAGTTCAAGAAATATTTTTTTGGCGAGATTGGTTCTTGCGTGACGCCTGCGGGTTGTTCAGCCTCGTCCCTAAACCATTAAAAGAATGCCTGGGTTGCCTTAAACACATTTGTCGGCAGGGACAAACCCGGGACCCGTTGTCCTGGTTGCGTTCCTTTTGGGCTATCGTTTTCGATCAACCGCTAGGGTCTGTCATTTCGAGCGCCGTCGAGAAATCCCGATGATGCATCCTCTGCCATGCCGACACGGGGAATTCTCCCCAAACGGCGTGTGCTACGCTCTCGTTGTGCATGACGGCTTCTATTACGGCGGAGAATTGGGCCGGGAAATGCGGTTCCCGGGACAGTCTCCGGGTAGAACT
>Ga0209648_10000735_pt1 | contig 25640 bp, 31 predicted proteins | sample GraSoi2013_115cm_FD_185830 | JGI IMG/M metagenome (GOLD analysis project Ga0209648, IMG submission 185830) | Grasslands soil microbial communities from the Angelo Coastal Reserve, California, USA - Sample 9_17_2013_115cm (SPAdes) (version 2) | ecosystem: Environmental > Terrestrial > Soil >... | reverse complement strand
AAAGGGGATCGCTTACCGCCACATGCCCGAGCTCGGTGGCCTGCGCAAGCCAAAGGTGGATTCGATCAACACGGGCTGGCGCAACGTTTCATTTCGCGGGTATGCCGACTACATGCAAACCGCCGAGTTCTGGACTGCCCTCGATCGCCTCCAGGCACTCGCTGAGTCGGTCCGGACCGCGATCATGTGCGCCGAGGCTCTGCCCTGGCGCTGCCACCGCTCGCTCATCGCCGACGCGCTCACGGTGCGCGGCGTCGAGGTGAGGCACATCACCAGCCTCGCCGAGCCGGCCCTACACAAGATCACTCCTTTCGCGCGCGTCGAAAGCGGTCACATCACATATCCCGCGCCGGATACACTCGCGCTTTAGAGGGGATGGGCAAAAAGCAGGTCCGGCAGGTCCGGCAGCAGATGCGGAAGGTCCAGCCGAAGCAGGCCGCCTCCAACGCCCAGGGCGCGACTCGCAAGCAGCGCGAGCGATTCGTGCAGGCCGGCGGCATGCTGCAGGGCTACTCGCCCAACTACGTGATCCGCATCGGCTATATCTCGATCGCGATCGCCGTCGTGTGCTTGCTGATCATCGCGGCCTGCCTCGTCTTCCTTCCACCGATCTACGGCTGGCCCGATGCGGTTGCCGCGGCCATCGCCTGGGTCTTTCCGATCGCCCTCCTCGCAAGCTTCGTCGCGCCCGGCTTCAGGCTGGCCCTGAAAGACCGCAAAGCCGAGCCGCGGCTGGTGCAGGGCCAGCTGGTCGGCGCGAGCTCCGTGAGCACCTCGATGGGCCTCGGCATGCTCATGGTCCAGACCCGCGGCGGCACCGAGCAGTTCCTCGTCCCGCCGGCGCGCCTGAAGCAGGTGCCGGGCAACCAGGTCAACGTCGTCCTCACGGTCACGCCGCACCTCCACCACGTGAAGTCGGTGGGCGTGATGGGCCAGCGGATGGTTGGGCGGGTCGAGCCGCCAGTTCCGCCGGTCATGCGGCGGCTGCAGCTCCTCCCGGTCTTGACGCCGCTTGCGCTGGCGCTCGGGGCGGTGGTCGGCGACGACGCGGTCGCACTGATTCCGCTATCACCCTCGGCGATCCACGCTGTTCTCGCGGTTGTGGCGGGAGCGGTTCTCGGCGGCGCCGTATACGGCGTCTCGTTCCTGCTCCAGCGGCGCTACATGGAGCAGGTCCAGGCGCTCGTCCCCAAGACCTAGGCCTTCTTCTCGGGCTCCTTGGTCTCGGCGTCGGCAGGCGCGGGGGCGTTGAGCACCGCCAGGCTTGGCGCGGGCGCGACCGTGGTCCTTCGCTCAGTCGTGGGGATCAGCTTCCTGCGCTCCGGGTAGGTCGCGATCAGGAGCAGGCTGAAGGCAAGGCCAAAGATGACCGGGCCGAGGTGGAAGCTCGCCCTCCATAGAAAGTACGACCCCGCCTCGAAGGCGAGGACGACAAACCCGTAGAGGATCCCGGCCCGCACCCAGCCCACGTTGCCGGCCGGGTTGACCGCCGCCGCCATCAGGCCGATCCCGAGGACCGCCCCGGCGGCCGAGGTGTGGGTGCCGACCTCCTGGTCGAGGGGCATCAGCGAGGTGGGGACCAGGGCCGCCGCGGCGCCGCCGACGAGGCCCATGCCCATCAGGAGCATCCCCACGGTGAGCAGGATCCTTTTCATGCACCCGCGAATGTATACGGCCGGACCCGCCCTGGTCACGGTTAGACTCGGATGATGAGCGACGTCCACATCACACCAGAGGGTCTGGAGGCGGTACGCCGCGAGCTCAACCAGCTGACCACCGTGCGCCGGCCTGAGATCGTCTCCAAGATCAAGGCCGCCCGCGAGCTTGGCGACCTCTCCGAGAACTTCGAGTACCACGCCGCCAAGAACGAGCAAGGGATGATGGAGGCTCGCGTCAAGGAGCTCGAGGCGATCGTCAAGAATCACGTGATCATCGAGAAGCACCGCCCTTCGGGGGTGGTGGACATGGGCAGCACCGTGCGGTTCGCCGAGGACGGTGCGGACGAGGAGGCCTACCGGATCGTCGGCCCGGCCGAGGCGGATCCAAAAGCCGGCCGGGTGAGCTACGAGTCGGCCCTGGGCAAGGCGCTGATCGGACACCGCGTCGGCGACGCGGTCGAGATCAGGACTCCGGGCGGCGCGTACACGGTGCGCATCACGGCAATTGAGTAAAGCGGTCGCGGCAGCGACCCCGATCGCCGCCGTGCACCGGTGGATGGCGAATCGCCGGCTCGAAGCGGTGTACGTCACCCGCCCGGTCTCCATCGCGTACCTCACGGGATTCCACGCGGAACCATTCGAGCGCCTCATGGCGCTGGCCATCCGGCCCGACGGGGCGACCCTCATCGTGCCGGCGCTCGAGGCCGAAAGCGCGCGCTCTCATGCATCGAACGTCGACGTGGTCGCGTGGCGCGATGGCGAGGATCCGTACGCGCTGGTGAGCCGGGCGCTGGGCACCACGACCGAGATCGGCGTCGAGAAGGATCACTTGAGCCTCAGCGCCGCGGAAGTCATCACGTCGCGCACGGGGGCGAGCGAGCTCGTCGACGTCGGGCCCGAGATCCGGCGCCTGCGCCTGACCAAGCACCCGGACGAGATCGAGAAGCTCGTTCGCGCCGCGGCGATCACCGATGCCGCGGGCGAAGAGGTCATCGCGCGGCTGCGCGCCGGCCAAAAGGAGATCGACGTCGCGCTGATGATCGGGTCGGCGATCGGCGAGCTCGGCGGGACGCTTTCGTTCGGGTCGCTCGTCCAGACGGGCCCGAACTCGGCCCTGTCTCACGCGGTACCGTCGAGCCGCAAGCTTGCACATGGCGATTTCGTGCTGCTCGACTTCGGCGCGGCGTTCGACGGCTACAAGGCGGACACCACGCGCATGGCCGTGGTCGGCGAACCCAGCGCCCGGCACCGCGAGATCCACGAGCTGGTGCTCGCCGCCCACGATGCGGCGATCGAAGCAGTGCGACCCGGCGTCACGACTGGAGACGTCGACGCCGCCGCTCGCCGCGTCATCGATGCCGCCGGCTTTGGCGACAAGTTCTTTCATCGCGTCGGGCACGGGCTGGGCCTCGAGGTGCACGAAGATCCGAGCCTCGACCCTGGTTCGCGAACGGTCCTCGAGCCCGGCATGGTGTTCACCATCGAGCCCGGGGTCTACATCGCCGGTTGGGGTGGTGTTCGGATCGAAGACGACGTGGTCGTCGAGGAAGGCGGGTGTCGCGTCTTGACCAAGTCCGACCGCTCGCTGCGCGTGATCGACTGATGCTCGCGCCAGGCATGCGCCGCACGCCGCAGCGTTCGATGGTCTACAACGCGATCGTGCGCCTGGGCGGGCACTGCACCGCGGAAGAGATCACCGCCGAGCTGCACAGGGCGAAGCCGGGCTTTCCGCGCAGCACCGTGTACCGGGCGCTCGAGGCCCTCACCGCGTCGGGATCTCTCTACGCCGCACACCTGGGGGACGGTCCCACGCATTACGAGCTGGCTTCGGGTGACCACCATCACGCGGTATGCCAGGTCTGCGGCGGCGTGATGCACATCCAGGAAGAGCTCGTCAGCGACCTGGAGTCTCACCTGGCGGAAGGACATGGCTTCAAGCCGGTGCGGACGGAGGTGCTCGTGGTCGGAGTCTGCGACGATTGCTCTCGAAATCCGACGCCCCCCGCGTCGCGCCGGAGGATGATCGACCCTCACCACAGACACTAAGGAGAGCGATCGATGGAATCCAAGATCGTCGGCACGGTGATGCCCGTCCTAGAGCTGAACATGCAGCCCAACGACAAGGTCTTCGCCGAGTCGGGTGAGCTCTCCTGGATGTCGATGGCGGTCCAGATGCAGACGGGGACCTCGGTCGGCGGGCAGCAGGGCGGCTTTTTGGGTGCGCTCGGACGCGCGATCGCCGGCGGGACGTTCTTCATGACCGAGTACACCGCGGTCGGTGGACCGGGCTTGCTCGCGTTCGCATCGAAGCTGCCCGGCCAGATCCTGCCGATGGAGATCGCGCCCGGACAGACCTACATGGTCCACCGGCACGGCTTCCTCTGCGCGACGCTTGGCGTCCAGTTCTCGATCGGCTTCCAGCAGCGTCTCGGCGCGGGCGTCTTCGGCGGCACCGGCTTTCGCCTCCAGAAGCTGACGGGCCAGGGCCAAGCGTGGGTGGCGTTGAACGGAGAGGTCGTCACCTACGACCTGCAGGCCGGCAACACGCTGCGCGTACACCCGAGCCAGGTCGGGATGTTCCAGGAGTCGGTGCAGTTCAACATCGTTACCGTGCCCGGGATCCAGAACATGTTCTTCGGCGGCTCGGGACTCTTCCTCGCCGCGCTCACCGGGCCGGGACGCGTCTGGCTGCAGTCGATGAGCATGCAGCACCTGGCGCACGCGATCCAGGAGTACCTGCCCAAGGCATCCGGCTAGCTCGAAGGAGGAAGCGCGATGGCGAAGTACCTGATCCGTGGCTCGTACACGGTCGACGGGGTCAAGGGCGTGCTGAAGGACGGAGGCACGGGGCGCCGCAAGGCTGTCGCGGACGCCGTGCAGGCGCTAGGCGGCAAGCTCGAAGCTTTTTACTTCGCGCTCGGTGAGGACGACGTGGTCGCCATCGTCGAGGGGCCGGACAACGTCACAGCGGCCACCTTCTCGATGGGCGTAGCGTCAACCGGGACGGTGAGGGCGAGCACGACTGTGCTGCTCACGCCAGAGGAGATCGACCAGGCCGCGAAGAAGGCGATGTCGTTCCGCGCCGCCGGCCAGTGATCTAAAACGCACGTGGCCGACCGGTGGCTCACTTTCGACTGCTTCGGGACGCTGATCGATTGGCGCCACGGCATCCGCACCACCGGCGAGCTGCTCTTTCCGGGCCACGGCCAGGCGTTTCTCGACTCCTACATCGCGCTCGAGGCTGAGGTCGAGAGCGAAGGATCGTTCAAGCGCTACCGCGCGGTGCTCACCGAAGCGACGCGCCGCGCGGCCCGCCGGCTCTCGCTGGAGCTGAAACCCGACGATGCGACCGCGCTCGTCTCGACCATCCCGTACTGGCCGCCCTTCGGCGACGTGGGCCCCGCGCTTGGCGAGCTGCGCAAGGACGGCTGGAAGCTTGCCTTGCTGACGAACTGCGACCGGGACATCATCGCCCTGACCCAGCGCCGGCTGCCGGCCTCCTTCGACGCGGTCGTCACGGCGGAGGACGTGTCCGCCTACAAGCCCAGCCCGGCGCACTTTCGGCTCTTTCAGTCCACGTTCGCCTCGTCGGCCGACGCGTGGATCCACGTTGCGCAGAGCTACTTCCACGACATCACGCCCACGCACGAGCTCGGCATCACGCGGATCTGGGTCAACCGGCAGGGCGAGAAGGACGACCCGTCGCTGGCCGACGCGGTCGTGACCGGGCTCGCCGAGCTTCCGCGGACGGTGGCGTCGCTGACGTCGCGCTGATGTGATCGCGTCGCGGGCCGACGCGGCCCGTCTGTCCGTGCAGCACCAGGTCTCTCTGAGCGCCCTTTGGCTTGGCCTCAACTTTCAGTCGTCGGCGCTGCTGCCGATCGTGGTGCCGGCGCAGATCCTGCTCCTGGTCGACCGAGGGGCGGTCGCCAGCTCGAGCCAGGCGCTCGCCGTCAGCGGGCTGTCGTTCGCCGCAGCCCTCGTCGCCGTCGCCGTCACGCCGCTCGCGGGAGCGGCTTCCGACCGGCTCAAGGGCCGATTCGGCCGGCGGCGCCAGCTGATCGTCGCGGGAATCGCGATCGCCCTCGTCGGCCAGGCGGGCCTGGCGGCCACCACGCCGCTCGTGCTCTTCCTCGCCGGCTTCGCGATCGTCCAGCTCGGAACGAACATCGCGACAGCCGCCTACCAGGGGCTCTTGCCCGACCTCGTCCAGGTTTCGCAGAGGGGTGCGGCATCCGGTTGGCTGGGCTTCATGACCTTGATCGGGAGCGTGGGCAGCCTGGCCGCGGCGGGCTTGCTGCTCGGCAACGTCAGGCCGGGGCCGCTTCTCAGCTCGGACGTCATGCACGGAGCGCTGCTCTTCTATGCGTTGGCCGGGCTCGTTCTCCTCCTCTGCACCGCCACGACCGTGCTGGGTGTCGAAGAGAGGCCAGCCCCGCAGGCGCCTTCGCGTCCGTGGACCGAGCTTTTCCGCCATCAGCCGTTTCGAGTCGTCTTCGCCGCGCGGGCCTTCGTGATGATCGGGTTGACGCTCTTTCTGACCTACATCGAGTACTACCTCGCGGCGACCAATGGCGCCACTGCCTTCGTCGGCGCGACGGTGGAGATCGCGCTGCTCGCCCTTTTCGGCGCTCTGCTCAGCTCGCTCGTGCTGGGCATCGCATCGGACCGCCTCCCGCGAGTCAGGATCGTGATCGCGGCCAACCTCGCGATGGCCGCGGCGGCGTGGATCTTCGTCGTCGCTCCCGCACAGCTGCCGCTCGCTCCACTGGGGATCCTGTTCGGGTTGGGCTACGGCGCGTACCTGAGCGTCGACTGGGCGCTGGCCATCGACTCGCTGTCGGGCAGCGGAACCTCGGCGCGTGACCTGGGCGTCTTCACCGTTTCGATCAACCTGCCGACCCTGATCGCGCCCGCGCTCGGTGGCATCGTCATCTTCGCCGCGGACCGCGCGGGGTTGGGGTCTTATGCCTATCGCCTGGTCTTCACGCTCGCCGCGGTCTCGTTGCTGCTCGGCGTGGTCGTAGTCCGGCGGATCCGGTTCACCTGATGGAGGTGCGATGGCGCGTCTTCCCGCGTGTTTCCTGGATCTGGCTCGCCTGGGAGCGCCTGTACATGAGGTGGCATCCAGCTACCCCCGTGCGGCCGGGGGCCCTCTTCGCGGTTCGTCGGGTGCACGACGTCCTCGAGCTTCACCTCGACAGTCGCGCGCTGGCGCAGATGCGCTCCGAGCCCGGATACACGGCCTTCAGCGCCGTGGGTCGAATTCGCGACGACATGGCGGCGCTCGCCGCGCGCATGCGCGCAGGTGAGTTTCCCGGAGCGACCGGCATCAAAGGCACCTCTCTCATGGGAGAGGCCGGCGCGGTCTTCGGTTTCGAGGTGCGCCCGCTGCCCCGCAACCTCGGGAACTGGCTGCAGCAGTACTTCATGGTGGGAATCGACGCGCTGTACCATCCGCGAGGCTTGCGCAAGCGCTCGATGCGGCGCTGGCCGGTCGAGTCGCGAATGTCCGTGGGGGAGCTGCTGCGGCGCTACGACGCGAAATCGCCGAGGTCGACGGCGGCGCGATAGACGCGGCGCGCCGGCCCCGCCTGGACCAGGCTTCCACTCTTCTCGCGGCGCACAGACAGATCGCCGCCTGGCATCGCGACGGTGACCGCCTCATCCACGAGGCCGCGCCGCATGCACGCCGCAGCCACGGCACTGGCGCTCGTCCCGGACGCGAGCGTGTAGCCGGCGCCGCGCTCCCAGATCTCTGCGCGCACGCGCGCGCGATTCACTACGTCGCACAGCTGAACGTTGGTGCGCTCCGGAAACGCGGCATGCCTTTCGAGATACGGCCCCAGCTCGAGGCAGCGTTCTTTCGTGACAGGTTGTCCGAACACGACACAGTGCGGATTGCCGACCGAGACCAGCACGGCCTCGACGCGGCCGGCCGGCGTGTCGAGCTCGACCTGGTCGGGTTCGCCGTCGAAGCTCGCCGGCAGGTCGGCGGCTCGAAACGACGGGCGTCCCACGTCGACCTCGGTCACGATCTCGGCCCCGTTCCGTGCGAGGACGCGGACCGCGTTGGACCGGTCCGCGGTGCGCAGCTCGAAGCGATCGGGCGCGCCGTGCTCGAGGACGGCGTGGGCGGCCGTGATGCGCAGCCCGTTGCCGCTCTTCTGAGCCTCGGAGCGGTCGGGGTTGAAGATGCGCACGGTCATCGCCTTCGGATCGAAGGCGAGCAGGCCGTCCGAGCCCAGGCCCCGGTGGCGGTCGCACAGGTCCGGCAGCAGGGCCACCAGCTCGGCGAGCGGCCCGGGCAGGTCCAGCACGAGGTAGTCGTTGCCGAGCGCCTGGTATTTGATGAGCCTCACTTGCGACACTGTCGCAAATTGTCGGGAATCTTCCGCCCGCGGCGGGGGTTGCCTACAATTGAGTGTCTATGGCGGACTTCGCGTGGCCTGCCCAGCGTCTGACACACATCCCGGCCTGCTTCTGTAGCTAGCACCGGCCGTCTGCTCGCGCCTTGATTGGCGCGCCCATTCGACCGCTTCTTTTCTCCGAACCGTTCGTTCGTTACCTGCATTTTTCTGGAGGAATTGGAATTGAGCTCATCGACACAAACCAAGGCTCTCGTCTCCACCGAGTGGATCGCGGAGCACAGCAAGGATTCCGGCCTGCGCCTCGTCGAGGTCGACGTCGACCCGAGCGTCTACGAGAAGGGCCACATCGAGGGCGCGGTCGGCTGGAACTGGAAGCGTGATCTCCAGGACCAGGTCGCCCGCGACGTCGCGCCGAAGGACGCGCTCGCCGAGCTGCTCGGCAAGGGCGGCATCACGCCCGACACGACGATCGTCCTCTACGGCGACAACAACAACTGGTTTGCGGCGTACGCGTATTGGGCCCTGAAGTACTACGGCCACGACAAGGTCCAGCTGGTCGACGGCGGCCGGGTCAAGTGGGAGAAGGAAGGCCGGCCGTACAGCACGGACGCCCCGAGCATTTCCGCCACGAGCTACCACTTCAAGTCCTCGCCCAACGAGCACATCCGCGCCTACCGCGACCACGTGCTCGACCGGCTCGGCAAGGTGGCGCTGGTCGACGTACGTTCGCCGAAGGAGTACTCGGGTGAGCTGCTGGCTCCGGAGAACCTGCCCCAGGAAGGGGCCCAGCGCGGCGGCCACATCCCGACCGCGGCGAGCATCCCGTGGGCCACGGCGGTCAACACCGAAGACGGAACCTTCAAGAGCACCGACGAGCTGAAGGACATCTACGGTGGCAAGGGCGTGGTGGCGAGCAAAGAGGTCATCGCTTACTGCCGCATCGGCGAGCGCTCGGCGCACACCTGGTTCGTGCTGCACGAATTGCTCGGCTACCCCGACGTGAAGAACTACGACGGTTCATGGACTGAGTGGGGCAGCTCCATCCGCCTCCCCATCGAGAAGTGAGCACACCCACCCAGGTCGTCGACCATTCCGCGCTGAAGGTCAACCAGACCGGGATCGTTGTGACCGTGCTCGTCGCGTTCATCGGCAGCGCGCTGTTCCGGCCGCTGCTCGTGCTGATCCCGCTGCTCGCGATCGTGCTCCTGCTGGGCACCTTCGCGCCGCAGCTCGCGCTGTTCAAGCAGCTCTACTTCAAAGTCCTCAAGCCGCGCGGCATCGTCAAGCCGCGACCGGTGCAGGACCGACCCGAGCCACACAACTTTGCGCAGGGCCTGGGCGGGGTGTTCCTCGCGGTGGCGTCGATCTTTTTGATCCCGCTGCCGGTCGTGGGCCTCGCGCTCTCGCTGCTGGTCGCGGTGCTGGCGTTCGTCAACCTGGCGTTCGGCTACTGCCTCGGCTGCCAGATCTTCTTCCAGCTCGAGCGCAGGGGATTCATCAAGGCGTGAGTGCGCAACTCTGGGCACTGGCGGTGGCGGGCGCTGTCGTGGTCGCCGCCGCCTGCCTGGAGACATTTCGTGCTCGCCGCGCGAGAAAGCTTGTGCTTGCGACTTCCACTCCGGCGCTTCGCGCCACCTCCCCACAGGTGGGGAGGAATGAGGAGCCGTACATCCTTTACTTCACCGGCGACAGCTGCACCGTCTGCCGCACGCACCAGGAGCCGGCCCTGGCGAGGCTGAGCGACGTGCGGATCGACAAGATCGACGCGGTCAACGAGCGCGCGCTCGCCGACCAGTTCCATGTCTACACGCTCCCGACCACGGTGGTGATGGCCGCGGACGGGCAGCCGCTGCACGTCAACTACGGCTACGCGCCGGCGCCGAAGCTCGAGCGCCAGCTGGCGGAGGCGCGTGGTGCCGGCCTGAGGTCAGCCGCCACCGCCTGACCGCGGTCACCGCCCAGTTCGGATAGTCCGGACGATCCGGGGTTTCGCGTTAGCTACGGGTGCCTTCGTCCGGACTATCCGGACATTTCGATCCAGCTGCGCCGGATATTCTGGGGTCGTGAGGTTCCGTCTCGCGCTCATGGCCGTCGTACTACTGATCGCAGTCGCCTGCACTCAAACGCACTCGACCGCGAGCAATCAGGTCGTGCTCGGCGCGATCTATCCGCTGACCGGGCCGCAGGCCGAGGGCGGCAGGCAGGAGCTGGCCGGCGTGCAGGCCGCGCTGCGCGTATCGGGCGCCAACGTGCGACTGCAGGTGATAGACGCCACCACGCCGCAGGCCGCGTCGGCCGCGGTCGACACGCTGGTCGGCCAGTACCACGTGCCGGCCATCCTCGGCACGTACGGGAGCACGCTCTCCGCCGCGGCCTCGTCGCGTGCGGAGGAGCTGAAGACCGTCTACTGGGAGACTGGCGCGGTGGCCGACCCGATCACGGCCCACCGCCACTACGTGTTTCGCACGGTCGCCACGGGGAGCGCCCTGGGACGGATCGCGGTGACCTTCACGCATGACGTTCTGCTCAAAGAGTCGCCGGTCGCGGCGCCGCGCGCAGTGATCGTCCGCGTCAACGACGTCTACGGACGTTCCGTCGGCGGTGGCGAGGAGCAGTTGGCGAAGGCGGACGGCATCGACGTGGTCGACGTCATCGAGTACAGCCCGAGCAACTACGACCCGAACTTCATCGCGGCCCGGCTGGCCCATGACCGCGCCGATTACCTGTGGGACGTCAGCTATATCGACGACGGCGTCGCGATCTGGAAGGCGGTCCTGAGTCACAACATCCAGCTCAAGGGGGCAATCGGGACGAGCTCTGCATTCTGCATGCAGCAGTTCAGCGAGCTGGTCGGCTCCGGATCGATCGGCGTATACGCCGCGGACAAGCCTGACGCAAACATCAGCTCGGCTGCGCTCTCGCCGTCAGGCCAGGCGCTGCTCGCGCGGGCGAAAGCCGCCTACCGGGGCTCGATGGAGATCCCGGCGGTGGCTGGGTTCGTCGGCGGCTGGACCCTCTTCCACTACGTGCTTCCGCAGGTTGGGAGCTCGATCTCAGCCGAATCGATTCGGACAGCCGCCGCGAAGGTCGACGTTCCGGTTGGCGACATGATCAACGGCGGCGGGGTGAAGTTCGCCGGGCCCGGCGCGCTGGACGAAGGCCAGAACACCCGCGCGGCCGCGGTGGTCGGGCAGTGGCAGGCGGTCGGGGTCATGAAGGTGGTCTTTCCACCCGCCTACGCGAACTAGCCCCCGGCCCCTCCGGCCCTGCGGGCCACCTCCGCACACGGTGGGGAGGACAGGGGCTAGTCCAGGGCGCGCTGGACGAGCGTGATGTCCATCCAGCGGTCGAACTTGTGGGCGGCGTTCTTGATTGTCCCCACGACCGCGAACCCGTATTTGGTGTAGAGCGCGAGGCCGGCGCGGTTGTCGGTGGCGATGCTCGCCACGATCGTCAGGTAGCCGAGGCCGCGCGCCTCCTTGATCAGCTCGCTGAGGAGCGCCCCGCCGATGCCGGTGCCGTGGTGCACCGGGTCGACGTAGACCAGGCACTCGACCACGTCATAGCCGCGCTGCTTCCACGGCAGCAGGCGAGCCCAGCCGATCACACCCGTCTCGTCGACCGAGACAAGGAGGAGCGACCGCTTGCCGTGCATCTCCCACCACGCCTGGGCCTCCTCCGCGTCCAGCGGCTCAGAGTCGATGGTCGCGAACGTCTGGTTGACGGCCCAGTTGTAGATGCCGACGATCGCTTTCAGATCGTCGTTCGTGGCGGGCCGGACCGAATATCCCTTGGGCGTTTTCGTCTTCGCCATCCCGACCATTATGCTTGCCGCCCGTGAAGCCCGAAATCAGGACCGCCTTGCCCGGGCCGAAGGCTGCCGAGCTCATCGCCCGAGACGCCAAGGCCATGTCCCCGAGCTTCACCCGCGCCTATCCCTTCGTCATGGACCGTGGCAAAGGCTGCTGGGTCACCGACGTGGACGGCAACCGCTTCCTCGACTTCACCGCAGGCATCGCGGTGGTCACCACCGGGCACTCGCATCCGAAGGTCGTGGCCGCGATCAAGGAGCAGGCGGAGCGTTTCCTCCACATGTCGGGGACGGACTTCTACTACTCGTCGGAGATCGAGCTCGCCGAGCGGCTGGAGAACAGGATCCTTCCCGGCATCCCGGCGCGAGTGTTCTTCACCAACTCGGGCGCTGAAGCGATCGAGGGCGCGATGAAGCTGGCGCGCTTTGCCACCGGGCGGCCGAGCTACATCGCGTTTCTAGGCGCTTTTCATGGGCGCACTTTCGGCGCCCTATCGCTCACGGCCTCCAAGGCCAGCCAGCGAAGGCGCTTCGCGCCGCTCCTGTCCCAGGTCTTTCACGCGCCCTTTCCGAGCGCATCGCGAAACGTGACGACCGACCAGTCGCTCGATCGGATCGAGGAGCTCTTCACCACCGTCGCGCCGCCCGAGAGCGTGGCCGCCGTCTTTGTGGAGCCGATCCAGGGCGAAGGCGGTTACCTGGTCCCGCCCGACGATTTCCTGCCACGCCTGCGCGAGCTGACCAAGAAGCACGGCATCCTGCTCGTGGCGGACGAGGTCCAGTCGGGCATGGGCCGCACGGGTCACCTCCTGGCGGTCGAGCACTGGGGAGTGGATCCGGACATCGTCTGCCTCGCCAAGGGCATCGCTTCCGGCCTTCCGCTCGGCGCCTTCATCGCGCGCGCCGAGCAGATGAGCTGGCCGCCGGGCTCCCACGGCAGCACTTTTGGCGGCAACCCTGTCGCGTGCGCGGCCGGCCTGGCCACGCTGGACTTGCTCGAGGCGGGCTTGATGGAGAACGCGTCCAGTGTTGGCGCGATCCTCCAGGACGGCCTGCGCGAGATCGCTTTGACTCATAAAGACGTGACGGACGTGCGCGGCATCGGCCTGATGCTGGCGATCGAGCTCAGAACGGCCGACCTTGCGGCGAAGCTGGTTCAGTCCGCCTTCGAGAAGGGACTTCTCCTGCTGACCGCCGGCACGCGCGCGGTCCGGATCAGCCCCCCACTCGTGCTGAATCCCGAAGAAGCCGCGACTGGCCTGGAGATCATCGACTCAGCCCTGGACTGAGTCGCCGATCGCCTCCATCAGCGCGGCCGCGGCGCGGTCGTCGCCCGCGATCGCGCCGGCCGACTTCGCCCGCTGGTCGTCGATGACTTTGAGCGTGGCGTCCACCTGCCTCGCGACCTGCGACTTCGCCGCCTTGACCAACAGCGCGAACGAGTTCACGAACGTATCGGTCAGGCTTACCTTCGACGTCGCGTCGCCAGACGCGTACCCGACGATGGCCACATCACGAGCGGCCCACACCTTGTCGAACTGCGTCCCAGCTGTGTTGCCGAAGGCCGCCGAGTAAGCGGTGCCGAGCACGTCCGCGTTGGCCGCCAGCGCGGCTACCGCTGCTGCCTTCTCGGCGTCGCGCCCCGCGACGACGGCGTCAGTGGCCATCGTCGCCAGGTACGAATGCTCCTGCAGCAGCCCGTCCAGCGAGACTCGCATGTCGACGAGGTGCGCCGAGGGGTCGCCGGCAAACCTGTCCGGAAAGTCCTGGGCGATCTGCGCCGCGAGTGCGTCGCCGAGCCGCGAAGTCTGGACGTAAGCACGGTGCAGGTCGCTGTAGTACGCGGTGTGGTGGCCTGCGAACACGTCATCGATGAACGCCTTGTCCTCGAGCACCTGCTGGCTCATGAGCTGCGTCACCGGGTCGAGCGGCAGGTGGCTCGCATCTCGGATCAGCGTCGCGAATTGGGGCACGAATCCATTGGTCAGGCCCGACATCGCGCCGTTCGCCTTTGCGTCGTTATGCGTTACGACGCCGATCGCGTAGTCGACCAGGTAGCCGTTCTGGATGCTCCACGTGTCGGCGAACTGCGCCGACGCCGTGGTGCCGAAGGCGCGGCCGAACAGGGCGGCCAGGTCGGCTGAGTTATTCGCCAGCAGGGCGGTGTAGCCCGCGTACTCGTCCGAGTGGTTGACCGCGGCGGCTGATTCCTTGGCCACGATCATGACCTGCTCGCTGAGCAAGAGGTCGAGGTGCGTTCGCAGGTCGGCCGCCTGCGACTGCGATGCCTGTGTGGGCGTCGGTGTCGAGGCTGAGGTCGAATTCGTGGAGCACGCAGCGAGCGCGACGCCGACCATGGCACCTGTGACGAGCCTGAGCAAACCGCCGCCATCCTAACCGCCGTACCATGTTTCGGCCTTGCCTCAATGGCTCCTCGTGGATGGCTCGAGCATGTTCTTTCGAGCCTTCTACGCGATCCCTCAAACCATGCGCGGGCCCGATGGCACGCTCGTCAATGCGGTGCGCGGCACCCTCGACACCCTGGCGCGATACGTCACCGATCGCCGGCCGCGCCATATCGCATTCACCACCGACGAGGACTGGCGGCCGGCGTGGCGGGTGGAGCTGATCAAGGGCTACAAGGAGCAGCGCACGGCCGAGCCGATCCCGCCAGCGTTGATCCCGCAGGTGCCGATCATCATGGAGTCGCTCGAGGCCGTGGGCATCGACATCGTCGGTCTCGAGGGCTATGAGGCGGAGGACATCGTCGCCTCGCTGGCCGAGCTGGTGAAACCTCCGATCGAGATCGCGAGCGGCGATCGGGACCTGTTCAGCCTCGTCCGCGACCGCGACGTGATCGTGCTCTATCCGCAGAAGGGCGGCCCGGTCGAGGTGGACGAGGCCGAGGTCAAACGCCGCTACTCGATCCCGGGTCGCGCCTACGGCGACTACGCGATGCTGCGAGGCGATCCGTCGGACGGCCTGCCCGGGATCAGCGGCGTCGGGGACAAGACGGCGGCCGAGATGGTGCGGCGTTACGGGTCGGTGGCCGCGATGCTCGAGGCCGGCGTTTTTCGCGGCGCCAACGCCGAGTACCTCCAGAAGGCGATGAAGGTGGTCCCGCCCGTCCGCGACCTCCCGATCCAGGTGCCGCGCGGGCGGCGCGACCAGTACCCCGAGCATCCCAAGAAGGTCGAGCAGCTGGGCGCCAGGTACGGCATCGGGAACAACTTCGACCGGTTGGTGAAAGCGCTCAACTCGATGCCTGCGCTTACAAAGGCGTGACTTTTCGCTCGCACTGATCTGACAGGGCCCGCTCAACGTATCCCTGGTCATGACGCTGACCTGGATCCGGATGCGGCGGCGGCGCGCGAAGAGCTACATGATTTGGAGTCGTGGAAGTCGGGCTTTGCGCATCATGCGCGCACTCAAGGACCGTGAAGGGCGAGCGGAGCACCTTCTGGATGTGCAGGCGCTCGGCGACGGACCCGTCGTTTCCCCGGTATCCGCGCCTGCCCGTCCTCCAGTGCCGCGGGTACGAAACCTCTAAGCAGCCGCCACCCTCATGAGCGCGAGCGGCCGGCCCTCTGCCGGGTCGAAGGTGGCCGAGACGCCGCCTGAGCTCATGTCCACCTCGGCAATGGCGCCGCTGTCCCTCACCGCGTAGATCGTGCGCCCGTCAGGGCTCAGGCCGAGGCTCGAGACGCGCCAGCCGCTCAGCGACCGCATGCGCGTGGTCAGCCTGGCCGTGTCCACCCAGACGATCCCCGACCCGCCGGCGGTGACGAGGGTCTTCCCGTCCGCGCTGAGCACGGCGCCGCCGGAACCGCCGGCAGACGAACGTGTGGTCGCGAAGGCGACAGTACGCGTGACCTGGGGCTGATATTGGTTCGAGATGTCGACCTCGGCGACGGTTCCCGTCGCGCCGTTGACGGCGTACAGCCGCGATCCGCTGCGGTTCATGACCAGGGACCACTGCTTTTCAGCGGCGTTGGTGGCGTATCCGTTGCCGGGGAGGTCGAGGCAGAACGCGAACGATCCATCGAGGCTGAGGGCGTGGATGAACGGCCCTTCGTTCTCGCGCACGTACATGCTGAACAGCCAGCTGCCGTCCTGCGACGCGACGCCGGACAACCGCACACCTGTCATCGACTGCTCGCCGTTGCTCTTGTCGACGACGATGTTGTCGGTCAGCGCGCCGCCCACCAGGTCGTACAGGCGGACGTAGTACTCCTTGCCGTTGAGGAACTGGATCAGGTAGAGCCGCATCCCGTCGTTGCTGACAGCGTCGAACTGGAAGCGACCCGCCAGGTTCACCCGATGCACGACAGTCGAGGTGTTCGTGTCGATCAACAGCATGTGAGTCCCCGACGCCGGGTCGAACGCCTCCACGACCAGCCAGCGTCCGTTCGGTGACGTGCCACCGGGCACGCCGCTGATCGTCGCCGGCGGCAGCCCGTAGCCCGCCGGCAGGATCATGGTGCCACGGGTCGATCCAGTCAGGGGGTCGGTGTCGAGGAGCGAATTGCCCGCGATCGAGTAGAGGTGCGTCCAGTCGTGCGACGGCGCTCCGAGCGGAAGCCGCCGTTCGGCGATCTGAGTTCGCGCATCGATGACCGACAGCTGCGGCGATCCGTGCGCCGTGACTGCCTCGTAGAGCTTGTCGCCGCTGCCGGGAGGCAGGGCGCCCCGTGTGGCGGCGCATCCCGCCGTGATCAGGCCAACGCAGACCAGTGCACCAAGAGTTCGCATGCTCTTCACCTCGCCTCCCATACACCGCAGGCGGCAGGGCGGTTCCTAGATCGAGCTGGCGATCTGAAGCGCCTGGGCCTTGGTCACGTCACCTTCGATCCGGACGATGGTGCCGCCGTCTTCGAAGATCAAGGTGTTGGTGGCCAGCCGCAGGGTGTCCTCGTAGAAGTTGCCGTTGGCGTCGGTGAACGCGAAGGCATGAGGGTGACCGGAGATCCAGTAACCGGCGTGGCCGCGCACACTGACCGACTCGACGATCGCATCGGGTCCGAGGATCTTCTGGAAGAAGGTCTCGTTCACCGCGCCGCGGGCCTCCGTGACGAGGACCGAGACCCCGGTCAACCCCGACACAGGGATGCCGGCGCGCTGGGCGTAGACGAGCGTGACCTCGCCGCCGGACGGGCCCGCGGGAGGCTGCTTGAGGAACACCTCGTCGGGGGTCCCCAAGGACGAGGGCACGCCGATTCGCCAGGTCACGCCCGCCTTGGCCCCATCGAGGGTCGTCGGCGTGCCGAGGTCGAGGCGCTGGCCGAGGGATCCGGATGGCCGAGGCGACGGCGTCGGCAGCTCCTGGACGCGATGCACGATGACGTGGAGGTTGACCCAGCTCGCGATCGCTTCGCGCGTCGGGGTGTAGGCGACGAGGACCGCGACGATCAGGAACGCGGCGGCCATGGCGTAGGCCAGCGGACGCACCCAGGCCAGTCTCGGCCGGCGTGCGGGGAGGGGAAATATCCTCAACCTCGGGTTGGGGGGCCACTCGATGGCGCCGGCCAGCGCGGTCAGCTGCTGTTCGAGGTCAGGCATCCGGCCTTCCCTCGGCCTTCGCCCGCAGCCTGGCCAGGGCGCGCGACAGCCTGGACTTGACGGTGCCCTCAGGGATGCCGAGCGCGGCAGCAGCCTCTTCGCCGCTGAGCTCGAGCAGGTACCGCGTGACGATGACCGCGCGGTCCTCGTCGGGCAGCGCATTGAGCATGCCGACCAGGCGGCGGCGCTCCTCCGACGCGACGGCGACCGCCTCAGGGGATGGGGCCGCATCCCCCGGGCGGAAGCCTTCGCTCAAGCGCAGCTCGAGTCGCTGGCGCCGGCCGGACGAGCGGGCACGATTCCGGGCCTCGTTGGCCACGATGCGCAGCAGCCACGGCCGCCACTCTGAGCCCGGCCGGAAGCGGTCGAGCGCCCGGTAGGCTTTGACGAAGCCCTCCTGCGCCGCGTCCTCCGCGTCGGCGGCCGAGGCGGTGATGACGTAGGCGGTGCGGAAAGCGATCTGCTGGTAACGCTGCACGATCTCCTCATAGGCGGCCGTCTCTCCGCGCTGGGCGCGCGTGATCAGGTCGGAATCGTCCGCTGGCCGGCCCTCCATCGGAACGCATCTTCTACACCCTCGGCGGCATCATGGTTCCCTGCAACCAGCCGGCCCACGGCTGTGTTTAGGAGGCTGATGGAGGGAACCGACCGCGTCTTCGAGCGCCTGGTGCGCGATCACCAGCACCGGATCTTCGCGCTCGGCCTCGCCCTGACCGGCAACCGGCACGACGCAGAGGACGTCGCGCAGGACACCTTCGTGCGCGCCTATCGCGCGCTCGCGACCTACCCGCCAGACCGGATCCGCGACTTGAAGCAGAGGGCCTGGCTGCACCAGATCGCGGTCAACGTCGTGCGCAATCGCGTGCGCGGCGTTCGGCCTCGCCTGGTCGAGCTGAACGGAAGCGAGCCAGACCACGGGGCCGGGCCCGAGGAGAACGTGATGCGCAGGGTGGAGATCGACAAGCTCGCGGCGCGGGTCGCCTGCCTGCCGCCGAAATATCGCGAGGCGGTTGTCCTGCGCCACGTCCAGGAGCTGTCCTACGCCGAGATGTCGGAGGCGCTGGGCCAGCCGGTGGGAACGGTCAAGGCGAACGTCCATCGCGGACTGAAAATGCTGAGAGGAGAAAACGATGGCGACAGTGATGCTTGACCTGAAGCGGCTGGGCGACGTGAGGGCGCCGGCTGGGTTTGCCGAGCGCGTGTTCGCGAACGTCGGGATGGCCGACTCCTACGCCGTGTTCGAGACGGTGCTCGGCCCCGTCTATGTGGCGTGGAATCGGCTCGGCGTGTCGGCGGCGATGCGGAGCGAGTCGGCGACGGAATTCGAGAATTGGTTCCGGAACGAGATCGGCCGCCAGCTCGTTCGGGTCAATCCGCCGGCAGACCTGGCGACGAAGATCGAGGACCAGCTCGAAGGGCGGCGTCGGCTGCGCTTCGACCTCCGCGGCCTGACGCCGTTCTCGCAGGCGGTGCTGCACAAGACGCTGGAGATCTCTCGCGGCCAGGTGCGGCCTTATGGCTGGATCGCGCGCGAGATCGGCCACCCCGCAGCCGTGCGGGCGGTCGGGACGGCGCTGGCCAACAACCCGATCCCTTACTTCATCCCGTGCCACCGCGTGATCCGCTCGGACGGTGTGATCGGAAACTACGGCGGCGGAGGGCCGGAGGCAAAGCGCGACATCCTCACGCTGGAAGGCGTTCATCTGACGCGCCTGCAGAAGCTGGCGCGCTCAGGACTGCGCTATGAGGGCGTGAAGAGCACCAAGATCTTCTGCTTCCCAACCTGCTACCACGGCCGCCGGGTCAGGGAAGAGAATTTCGTGTTCTTCCACGATGAGGCCGAGGCGCGGGCCGCAGGGTACCGGCCCTGCAAGGACTGCCGCCCGGCGGTCGCCTAGTCCAGCGGACCGACGCTCGCCGCCAGCGGCGCGCCGCGCTGGTGGAGGCGGTGAGTTCGCGAGAGACCGCCATCGAAGTTGATCGCCTTGCCGCCATGGTAGATCGCAGGCTTTTGGCCGCGGTGGGGCTTGTGGCCGAAGACCACGCGCCGGCTGTCCGTCAACTCGAGCCAGCGCTCAAGCCGGGCGGGCTGGGACTCGAAGACATTCGGGCCGCTGAGCAGGTCCCACAACAGTCGCTCGCCTTCGTCCGCCAGCAGATCCTTGGTTCGCCTGTTGACCGCATGGACAACATCTGACTCGACGGGCTGCACCAGGTTGAGGTAGGCGTCGTTGCCGCAGTGCTGGACCAGCGTCTGGTCGCGCAGCTTGAGCAGCGCCGGCCTCGTGCGCATCCAGTGCTGGAGGGCCTCGTCCTTGCGCAGCTCCTCCAGGTCGTGGGGCTGGCCGCCGATGCTGATCCAGAAGCCGATTCGGGTCGGGTCGTGCAGCGCCCAGAGCATCGCCACCTCGTGGTTGCCGAGCAGCACGTCGGTGTTGGGTCGGTCGCGCGCAAAGCGCATGACGCCAACGGCGAACATGCCGTAATCGACGAGGTCGCCGAGGAAGATCGTCCGCCAGCGGTCCGCCGGGTAGGGCTTCAGCGCGGCGAAGAGGCGCTCGATGTCGCCGTGGACGTCACCCACGATGAGGATTGGGAGCTCATCCGCGGCCACTGATCCGATGCTAACGGCGGGTCGCAGGGGGTTGGGTAGAATGCCGTAGGCGTATAGGGGCGTAGCTCAGTCTGGTCAGAGCATCGGTCTCCAAAACCGAGGGCCGAGGGTTCGAATCCTTCCGCCCCTGCTTCCGCCTCACAGCTCACCAAGTAGCCGCGCGTGCGGCCCTCGTTCACTGAGTAAGGGAATCGGGCCGGTCCGGGGAGGCGCGCATTTGGAGCCCGGCCAGCTCGTTTTCCGGCCTTTGTAAAATCAGGCGACCAACTAGACTCCCTGGTCTGGGGTGTCGGTTTTCGTTCTTGGCCTGGGCCGCTAGCTCAACTGGCAGAGCGCCGTGCTGATAACGCGGAGGTAGGTGGTTCGAGTCCACCGCGGCCCACCACTTCGAAACCCCAGAGTTAGTTCGCGTTTCGCACTAACCAAAGCAGAAACACCGGGAGAATCCACGCGAACGGAAAGATCGCAACATAGCCGAGGGCTGCAGGCAGGCCGCCTGCCGCGAGCCCCGCGCCAAACCCTGCGATCAGGAACGCGACCAGAACAACTTGCGCCCACCTCGGTGAGGCCCACGCCAGGAGCGCACCCAGCGGCAAAACAACCGCGTAGCCCGCGATCCACTCCAACGACGAATGATTCGACGGAATGAAAGCGAGTACGGCGAGAACGATCCAAATTGACGCGATGAGCACAAGCATCCAAACAGGCAGGCCGAGCCAGCCCAGCGCCCTGTGAAGAGGACCACCGGTCGGGGCGATCGGGTGTTTTGGCTTCGCCTTGTCCTGGCGCAAGAACTTCGCCGTGAACATCCCGTCAAAGTTGTCATCGTTCGGCCAGGCGCCACCCTTGAAGTCGATCAAAAACGTAATGTACTCACGCCCAAAGTTGGCAGCAGCTAGTACGACATCGACCTCATACCGGCCTGGGCGATGCTTGGTCGGCCACTTGCCTTGCATCTGGTTTGGAATTGGTTTGGCCGAGAACTCGAGCCAATTTGCTGCTCCCCGATCAACGAAGCAGAGGTTGCAGTATCGGAAAACGTTCGGCTGGATCATCGGCACAGTCACCTCAAGCTCCGGCCGAAGCTGCGGGCTGGTCACCATGTCCGCCCAAGACAACTGAACAGGTAGGAATGGCTGGACCCGAGTTGGTTTCTCAGCGTTACCAATGTCCCAGAGTTCCGAGAGCAGGACCTCGACGTTGTTGGCGGGTATCCGTCCGCCATCATTACTCACCTTGAACCGGCAGTAGTACTGATCCGATGCTTTACGTGACGACTGAAAGACCTTCGTCTCAACATCACCGGTGGACTGGTCAACGGTCTGGACTTGATTGGTCACCACTTCGGTCGTTTCGACCGGGCAGAAGTCAGGCATACCCGGCTCGAGGCTGACCTTGAGCCGTGGTTTGAATATCAGCCGTTGCGCGCCCAAGCCAAGTGCAAGCGCAACGACCAGTGCAAAGAACGTGGCGATCGATCCGACAGCCACCCATCCAGACCAGGACCACCCGCCCCACATCTGGATGTCGTGGATTACCTGGCCTGGGTCCATTCGGGCCGTAGTGTAGAGACCGGACTAGCTAAAAAAGAAAGGACCGGGGCGCTATACCCCGGCCCTACCACGCCGCCCCAGCGGGCGCGACTAGGTCAGCTTGCCGCCCTTCGACAGGATGATGATCCAGCCGGCGATGCGCTTGTCTATGTGATAGACGCGCGCGTTCCAGTCGCGGATGACGACCGCCGGTCGGTTCGGGAACCGGTTCTGCTGGTGGCCGATCGAGCTCATGCGCCCGGCGACCTCAAGCCCTTTCATGCCGACCGCCTTTCGAAGGTCCTCGAACGGATACGTTGGCGCGTGCTTAGCGATCTCCGGCAAGAGCTGCTTGGCGTTGTCCCGCAGGCTCCCCCAGAACTTCGTGAAATCCTCTGGGGTCCAGTCGATCGTCGCTGTCTTCGTCTCGACCTTCGCCTGCCCGTTCGGGAACAGCACCTTGATGAGTTCGGCCCGCAGGTCCTCACCAGGCTGCCCTTCGAGGGTTATTGTGAGCTTTGCCATGACTTCTACCTCCTTTGAGACACGGATTCTTTAAGGCGCCTGTCTCTGAAAGGGGATTATACAACTTGTAGTCTTGTTGAGTCAAGTTGTATCTACATTGCCCAGCCTATTCCCTCGCCGGGCGAATGAAGAGGGCCAGGCGAATCGCCTGCCCCCAGGCGGCTAGACGCCCTACCGCTTCGCGTCGTGCTTTTTGTCACGATCTCGTCGTTCGGCTCCTTCGCCGCAGGCAACAGTCACTCAGCGCGACGCGTGCCGCCGCCGATCCCGTCCTGACGCATGACGTTGAGCACGCCCGACCAGCTGAGGTTCGGATCCTCGCGCAGATAGCGCGCCATCTCGGCGGTGAACTCATCCTCATCTGGTGATGCGCTTCCCGAAGTCGTAGTTCTGGTGGCCGCCGGTCGCCTTCATCCTGCTAGGTTTTCCAGCACGGTGATCGCGCGTGCGCCACGGCCTGCGCTCGACTGAGCCACTAACCCTTCCGACCCCGAGCCTGGTCCTCGTGGACCGGGCTCGCCTTGGAACCGGTCAGTGCCGGCGCCGGCCGTAAGCTGCCGGCGAGCATCGCGATCCCGATCGCGCCCGCCAGCGGGATCAGCATCGCGACGCGCAGGCTGAAGCGGTCAGCCGCGTTGCCGATCAGCGCGGGGCCGACGATCGAGCCCGCGTATCCGGACGTCATGACCACGGTCAGCGCCGTACCGCTGGCGCCGAGGTTGGCGCCGGCCGCAAACGCGAGCGGCAGGATGACTGCCGTCCCGACGCCGACCAGAGCAAACCCGGTCGCGGCGCCGGCCAGCGCCGGGCAGGTGATCGCCAGAGCCAGCCCGAATGCTGCGACCGCCGCCCCCAAGCGCGCGACCACGACTGGGCTCGTGCGTGCGGTCAGGAGGTCGGCGCGAAAGCGCGTCAACATCGCGGCGAGCGAAAAGGCTGCATATCCAGCAGCCGCGATCCCGGCGTTGACGTGGCTCAGATCGCGCAGGTAGAGCGTGCTCCAGTCGGCGCTGCCGCCCTCAACAATGAATCCGCCGAAGGCCACGGCGGCGACCGCGACCACGGCGCCGCCGAGCCACAACCGCCGCGCGCCTGCCGGCGTCGCACCAGCGGCGCCCGAACGTGTATCCGGCAGCTCGCGAAGGAACCAGGCCGTCGCTGGGGCCACGATCACTGCGGTGGCGGCGAACTGCGTCAGGGGCGCGATGCCGAGGTACGCTGCCAGGCCTCGGCGACCGAGCCGATGATTGCGCCGAGGCTCCAGAAGGCGTGGAAGCCGTTGATCAACGGCCTCGCAGCAATGCGCTCGAGCTCCGCCCCCTGCGCATTCTCGAGCACGTCGAGAAGGCCCAAGCAGACGCCGATCAGCAAGAACCCGCCCATCAGCTCAGCCAGATTGCCGGCCAGACCCGGCGTGACCAGCGCGACGCAAAGGGCGGGCGTGCCGGCGCGGACGAAAGACCTGGAGCCGCGAGCCAGGACGAATCGCGCCGCCGTCGCGCCGGCGACCGCACCCACTGCGAAGAAGAGGAGCGAATATCCGACCTGAGCGTCCGTCATGTGCAGGTGGTCTCTGAGCGCCGGAAGCCTCGGCACGACGCTGCCACCCACGATCCCGAAGGCGAGGAAGGCGACCGAAACGGCACTCCGCTGCCGCACGATCAAGCGATCGGTGTCAGCTGGAAGGTGGTCTTCTCACCCTCGGTCAGTGGCTCGTCCGGTTTCGATGGCTTGACGAATGAACCGAACTTCCTGCGGCAGAGTTGCGAGACGCCGCGGAATTCTGTTTGTTGGCGCAAGCGACTAACGTCCATCCAATTGGGCAGGCTAACGTTTCGGAGAACGGTTTAGCTTTCCGCGATCACGGCGATGCTGGATGGCCGCCCCAACACCGTCACGTGGTTCGCGTTACGGAAACTACGGCCCACCATCGATTCATCCATAAAGCAAACCAAGCGTCCCAGTCTCCGGGCACGGCGATGCAGTACGCCGGGTCGCGTCGAAGTCCGAGAATGTTGCGCGGCGGACCAAGGGTGCTTACGTGAGCTACATCAAATCTGACGAAGTGCTAGGTCTGCTAACGGCTGCCGCCACCGGCGATCGCAAAGCCATGGGGCTGCTCAGGGAAATCGATGTACCCTTCGCCGCCTCGCCGGATTGGTCGGAGATGGTTGTAGTCCAGATGAAGAGTGCGACGGTCGACGTCGCGGGCCGAGTCCGAGTCCAGAACCTGCCACCTGACAGCAGTGGCCGACGTCAGCAGGGCCTGGATGTCTATACGCGCAATGCGATCGGAGCCGCGTGCTCATCAATCAGTCTTCCATCCGACTTCCGCGTGCGCGCGGTTGAATATCGCGACGGCACATTCGTTTTCGAGTCAGAGGACGGTCGATCCGTGCGCGGCACGGTCGCTCAGATCCTTCAAGGCATGAGGCCTGTGCAATTCGTACCTGAAGGGGTCACAGATCAACAGCTCGAGTCCAGCTTCCTTTCCATTCCCGTGCAGGTCCCGCCCCAGCCGAAACCACGCATGACGGCTGCCCAAAACCCACCCATTACCGACGAAACGATCGGAACCTTCACTTTCGACGAGCGCCTGCAGAGCTTCTATGTCGAGAATCCTGGCCGTACCCGGTTAGCAAACCTCCGCATCGAGACAGCTGACCGGGAACGGGCAAACACGCTGATTGACGTCGCCCGCAGACTGCTACATGACCTGGACACGATCGATCGCCATTGCAAGCAGCTCGCCGCTGATAGGCTGCTCGATCTCAAGAACCGCGGATGGCGAGAACCCGGCGAGGAGATCATCTCGGAAGGTCGATTTACCGCCTCGATCAGCCTCGAATCCATCTCAATTGACTCGCAAGGTGGAGCTACTGCCTACTACCGCGATGGCGACCTGTTCGGCGGTCACACGATAGTCATAGAGCTCGGCACCGACCACGCTCCTATGGATGCCGTCCTCGCCGGTTGATTGGGGACTGATCGGCGTCACAGCTGGTCGTTGAGTTCGATCTGGTTCGCGTTTCGGAAACTACGGCCCACCCCCGCCGGGGACGATAATCCGCGCATGGACGGCCCGTTTCGATCACGTGTCCCCGTTTGCATGTGGATAGTGCCGGTCCACCCTAAGCGAATGTCGGTGGCATGCCTTTAGAGGTCGAAACCCGAAATCTCGCAGGCCAGGTAACGGCATTGGGAAGCGGCGGTCAGTGCACCCTGGTCGTAGATCGGCCAATCGAGGCCGGTGGTGGAGGCCGTGGCTTCAATGGTGGCCAGCTCATGTACCTTGCGATCGCCGGCTGCATATCGAACGACCTTTTCCGCGAAGCGCTCGGACGTGGCATCAAGTTGGATCAGGTTGTCGTTCGAGTCGCTGGAGACTTCGTAGGCGACCCCGCGGTATCGACCGAAGTCACGTATGAAGTCGAACTCAACGGCGACGCAGACGAAGAAGCACTTCGAGGCCTCATCGACCACGTGGACGGGATCGCGGAGATACCGAACAGCTTGCGCAGCGGTACACCGGTTCGCCTCAAAAGACGCGCGATTTTGCCGATGTCCCGA
>Ga0209648_10000734_pt1 | contig 25641 bp, 13 predicted proteins | sample GraSoi2013_115cm_FD_185830 | JGI IMG/M metagenome (GOLD analysis project Ga0209648, IMG submission 185830) | Grasslands soil microbial communities from the Angelo Coastal Reserve, California, USA - Sample 9_17_2013_115cm (SPAdes) (version 2) | ecosystem: Environmental > Terrestrial > Soil >... | reverse complement strand
GGTCTTGAACAAGCGGTTTGGATTTTTGGGATCCACGATCAGATTCGCGAAGTAGAACGGACGCCATACCATCCATTGGCTCTTGTCCCGTTTCTCCCACGTCATCCCGCCGTCATCGGAAACGAACAACGCGCTATCCGGCGATTCGACAAAGGCGTAAACACGTTTGGAATTCGAAGGCGCGATTGCTACTGCGACGCGGCCGTATGGTTTCTTCGGGAAACCTTTGTTCGCTTCAGTCGTGATTTCCGTCCAGGTATTGCCGCCGTCTGTGGAACGGAACAATCCGCTGGCTGAAGGCGCGCTAGGACTGTCGCCACCGGATCGGTACTCCCAGCCTTTGCGCCGGAAATCCCACATGGCGGCCAACATGATGTCGGGATTGTTCGGATCGATTGCTATGTCCGTGCAACCGGTCGAAAGATTCGCTCCTTTGAGAACTTGCTGCCACGTTTTGCCGCCATCGGTTGTTTTATAGAGACCTCGGTCGGGTGAATCGCTCCACAACGCGCCGGGAACCGCGGCGAAGACCGTATCGCTGCTCTTCGGACTCACCGCGATCTTTGCGATGCGCTCTGACTTTTCCAGTCCAGTGTGAGACCACGTCTCGCCGCCATCGGTTGATTTGTAGATTCCATCGCCAATCGAAACGCTGTTGCGCGTCCACGATTCACCAGTTCCCACCCAGAGATTTTTCGAATTCTTCGGATCGAGCGCGATCGCGCCGATCGATTGGACATGTTGTTCATCGAACACGGGGCGGTACCGCGTTCCGCTGTCGTCGGATTTCCAAACGCCGCCACTGGCCGCGCCAACGAAAAGCGTGATTTTACCCGAGGGCTCGCGCGTACCCGCGATGGCAGAGATGCGCCCGCTCATTGTCGCGGAACCTATGTTGCGCGCGCCAAGGCCCGAAATGCTCGCCGAATTAAATGGAGCGTCATCTGCGTAGACAGGAATGGCGGAAAGAAAAAGCGATGCCAGAACGCATCGCACTCCAAAAGCACTGCATGCGAAATTCATAGACGTGCTAATTCGGTTTTGCCGAAGCTTTGGCATGTATGAGCGTCCTCACGTCGCTTTTGGTGATTCAATATCCCCATCGATTGATTAGCCCTGTGGTTGGGGGAGACTTATTTGGCCGGGAAAATGAAATATCGTGTCATCCACCGGCACGTTGGCTTCGACTTTATCGATAATAATTCTTTGTTTGTCCGGCGCTCCTTTGCGTCCGGACTCGATTGACGTGGGAACGAAGACGCCGCCGGCTTTTTCATAGTCCCCGAGATCGGTCTCCTCTTCTTCCTGCGCGCCGTGTCTCGTGCGTTCCGTCAAGATCCGAATCTCCAGGAAATGATCAGGGTCTAGATAAACAAAACTCACGTCTCCATTCTTCCGAACCACCTTCAACTTGTGCGCGGGCGTTCCGTCGACGTCCTCAGTTCCGAGGTATTCGACGCTGCTTCCCTTTGTCTGCCAATCAACCAATGCGCCGTCGATCTCCGAGTCTTCTATCAGCGCCTTGATGTCATCGGCAGCCATGCGTTCGGGATCTTTGCGTCCAAAAAATGGTGATACTGTCCATCCTTCTTTGCCGTCATAGGCCTGGATCTGCGTCATGCCTTGAAGAGAAGCTTCGGTGCGCACTTCATCGCCTCGTTTTTTGATTTGCAGATAGGCGAGTTCAATCTCGGTGCCGAACTGCACCAACAGCTTGCCCGTCAGGCGCAGCGACTGAAGGTCATGCAGCGCAGTCGCGCCGCCCTTGGCTTCGATGTTTTTGGCCACTAGTTCGTCGATGGTCGGCTGGCTTTTGTCTTGCGCGAAAATTTGCGGCGCGATGAGTCCGGCAAGAATAAGAGAAATTATAAAGCGCAGATGCATATGAAGTTTGCGAGACAAATCTCAGACAGCAAAACGCCACCGATATTCAAAGGAATTCGCAAAGCAAATGACGACTGGAGATTTGCGGATCTGCCGAAGAGTAAATTTGGGATAACTCATCTTATTCGGCGCGCAGCGCTTGAATCGGATCGACGTATGCGGCGCGTCTCGCTGGGAGCAAACATGCGATCAACGCTGTTGCCGCGAGTAAAAGCGTTGAGCCGGCAAGCAAAGCCGGATTGTGCGCCGAAACGTCATAAAGCTGCGACGTAATCAAACGACCGAGCGCAAACGCTGAGGCGATTCCGATGGCCAACCCTATGAGGACCGGTTTCATTCCTTGACTCACCACCAGGCGCAACACGTCGCTTGTTTGGGCACCGAGCGCCATGCGCACGCCAATTTCGCCAGTGCGTTGTTCGACAGTGTACGCGACCGCGCCGTAAATTCCGATGCTCGCAAGCAACAACGCCACTCCGGCAAAAATTCCAAGCAGCCACATCATCAAACGCGCCTGGCCCAGCGCCTGCGCGACAACAGCATCCATGCTTTGCGGCACGGCGATTGCCAATCCCGGGTTTACTTTGGTGAGCGCGGATTGCACGAGCTTCGTGACCGCATCGACTTTGAGATTGCTGCGTACGGCCACGTTAACGAATGGAAAATCTTCCTGCGCCCATGGCCGATAAAATTCCATGCCCGGCGCTTCCGCCACTCGAATGGAGCGCACATCTCCGACGATTCCGACGATCTCGCACGGCACACCGAGGCTTGTCACCAAGAGTGTTTTGCCGATTGGATTTTCATTTGGGAAAACCTTCTTCGCCCCGGTCTGACTAATCAGACAGACCTTCTGTGCGTCGGCCGTGTCGTGCTCATTGAACTCGCGGCCAGCCAGAAGGGGAACACCCCAGGTTTTGAAATAATCGGGCGCGATGTCGTGGCTTGGTGCGCCCGCGCGTTTCTCCATGGGCGGAACATCGCGGTCCGCGCGCGCATAAAGCGTTCGATTACCTCCATTCAAGGGAATATCGCCGCTGATTGTCGCGCTCTCGAGACCGCGAACATTGCGCAACTCATCAAGTATTTGTTCTGCAAAACGCTGACGCGATGGAGCATCGGGATATTGCGAGACCGGCAGTGTAACTGCGCCCGTCCAAAGATTTTGGGAACGGAAGCCGATGTTCTGCTGACTCAAACGGATGAAACTCGTGATGAGCAACGCTGCCCCGGCCAGTAGCGTCACCGAGAGCGCGACTTGCGCGCCTACGAGAATTTTGCGGAACCTTTGCTGCCGCACACTGCCGCTCGTGCCGCGGCCGCCCTCTTTCAAGCCGCCCACCAAATCGGCGTGGGAAGCTTGGAGCGCCGGATAAACTCCCATCAACAATCCGGTCAGGATCGATAGTGCGATCGTGAAAATCAGCACCGGAATCGACAAGCTCGTCGCGGTGTTCGCTTCCAACGGAAGGAAGTTGGAAGCAATTCTCGGGATGAGCGGAACCAATCGCCAGGCCACGAACGCACCGAGCGCGCCGGCAAAGACGCTCACCAGCAAACTTTCCCAAACGAACAGCCTGACGATGCTGCTGCGCGAGGCACCGATCGCCATTCGCAACGCGATCTCGCGCCGCCGTCCGCTGAAACGAACGAGTAATAGATTGGCAACATTGCTGCACGCAATCAGCAAGACGAAACTCACCGCAGCGAAAAGCGTGGCGAAGCCCGCGCGGAAAGTCTGCGTCACGTCCTGAGGCAGTGTCCGCAGCGTGGTGGTGAAAACGCTGTCGATCTTGTTCGGGTATTGGGTACGATAACTCTGATCGAGTGACGGCAACGCCGCCAATACGTGCCTGACCGTATTCCCTGATTTCATTCTTCCAATGACCCGGAGAAAACTCGTGCCGCGCATCAATCGTTCGTAACTGAATCCCGGCAGCTGAAACGGCTTGGTGGTCCAAACTTCGACAACCGGATTCGCGCCAAACCAGGTTACCGGCATGTTAGGAAGAACTCCGACGATCGTGTGTGGCGTACCATCGAGCGTAATGCTTCGACCGATCACATTCGGATCGCCGCCGAGGCGTTTTAGCCAGAAGTTTTTAGTTACCAGTGCGACGTCCGCGCCTTCTTCTTCCTCGGGCAAAAAATTGCGGCCGCGAATCGGGCGCACTCCAAGAACATCGAAATAGTTCGAGGTTAGTCTGCCTCCGAAAATTTGGGCTGGGTCGCCAAGGCCTGTGAGCGTAAAGGCAAAGAAATTTTCCGCGGCCAGTCCGTCGAACAATGTCTGCCCTTCGCGGTAATGCATAAAACGCGGCGCGGACACTCCGATATCAACGAGATCGCGCGATTTGTCTCCTCCATACAAGTGGACCACGCGCGACGGTTCCTTGAATGGCAGACCGCGCAGAAACAGATCGTTGATTAAGCTGAAGATTGCAGTGTTCAGCCCGATGCCTAGTGCGAGCGTGAGCACAGCAATCGCGGTGAACGCCGGTGATTGTCGAAGTTTACGAAATGCAAAACGGATGTCGTTCATATGAGTCTGTGACTATTGGTTCGAAATTCATTCAGTGCGCATTGCTTGAATTGGGTCGACCAGGGTAGCGCGGCGAGCGGGCACCAGGCAGGCGACAAAGGCGACCGCACCCAAAATCACCGTAACGGCAATCAACGTCGGTAAATCGGTTGCGCCGACCCCGAACAGCAAACTCCGGAACAACCGGGTGGAGACGAAGACACCGAACAAGCCGACTACCAGGCCAGCGCCAACGATGCGCATGCCCTGAACAATGATCAGTCGCAACACATCCTGACGCTGCGCCCCAAGAGCCAGACGAATTCCGATTTCCTGGGTTCGCTGCGTGACGGAATAACTCATCACGCCGAAAATGCCAGCCGCGGCTAACAGAAGTGCAATGACAGCGAACAGCGCTACCAGCATGGCGTTCAAGCGCGGTTGCGCGATCGAGCGTGCTCGATAATCGGCCAGCGACCGCCGCCGATAAGCTGGAACGTCCTTGTCTATTTCACTAACTGCGTTCCCTAAAGCAGTCGTCAACGACTGCGGATCAATTTGCGTTCGCATAAAGATCGACATCGACAGAATTGCGAACTGCTGGTGCGGAACATAAATCTGCGGCTTCGGCGCCTGGCGTAGGCTGATCAAATGCATGTCCGCAACCACACCAACGATTTCGCGGACTGGCGGCTTGCCCGGCTCGACCGATCCGTTCGGCGTGATCCGTTTGCCAATTGGGTCTTCACCTGGAAAAAATTGTTTGGCGAAACTTTCGGTTACGATCGCCACCGGCGAAGCGGCGTCGTCGTCGCGGTCGCTAAACGCGCGACCACGCAACAACGGAACGCGCATCGTTTTGAAATAATCCGGCGTTACGACGTTGAACTGCACGATCGGCTGCTGCCCTGGTGGCGCGGGCCGTTCCTGGATGTCGCAGTTGAAGCCAATTTCACTGCCGCTCAACGGGATCCACCAGGCCGCGGCGGCTGAACTTACGCCGGGCAAGCTTGAGACGCGCGCCATCAGTTTCTTGTAAAAGTCGGCCGCTTGTTGCGGTTTGCCGTAATTTGTCTCTGGCAGCGCGACTCGCGCTGTCATTACATTCGTCGGATCAAAGCCGGCTGAAACGCGCTCCAGGCGAACGAAACTTTCAACGAGCAAGCCGGCGCTTGCCAGCAACACCAGTGCGAGGACGATTTCCACCACGACCAACGCCGCGCGGGTGCGATGCCCGCGCGTGCCTTCGGTCGAACCGCGCGAAGTTTCATTCAACGAACCGGCCAGATTCGAGTGCGATGCGCGCCACGCCGGCAGAAGTCCTGCGACGACTCCGACGCCGAGACTGACGAGCGCGGTGAACGCGAGCATGCGAAGGTCCGGTGAAATTTCATCGATGCGCGGAAGGCTTGGCAAAAATGCTTTGACCGAATCGATGCCCCAGACCGCGATGACCAATCCGGCGAGGCCGCCAATCGCGCCTAACAAAATGCTCTCGGCGAGCAATTGTTTGATGATGTGCCAGCGCCCCGCACCGAGCGCAGCGCGAATGCTGATTTCCTTGTGGCGTGAAAGCGAACGCGCCAGAAGCAGATTGGCGACGTTGACACAGGCGACGAGCAAAACGCAGGCCGCCATCGCGCACAACATTAGCAGTGCGGAATTCGCGCTGCCGACCATCGCGCTGATTTCGGGGATGACCTTCGCTCCAGTATGAAGTTTTGAGTCAGTATATTGCTGGCGCCAGTTCGCGGTAATCGTGTCGATGTTTGACTGCGCCTGTTGAATTGAAATGCCGTGCTTCAACCGGGCAATGCATCGGAAGAAATCGTTATCGCGCTGCTCAGTCATCGGTGGAGAGCCGTCTCTCGATTCGCGCAAGGTCGACATCGGCACCCACAATTCCGGTGAAATCACGCTAATCGGAAAGGTAAATCGCGGCGGCATAACGCCGACGATCTCGAACTGCTGACCATCCAGTGTAACGGTTTTGCCAATGATACTTCGATCGTCGCCGAATCGTCGTTGCCACAGTCCATGACTTAAAATCACAACATGATTCCCCGGTTCGTCTTCTTGTGGCAAAAACGTTCGGCCGAGAAGCGGCTGAATGCCCAGCAACTGAAACAAATCGGCGGAGATTGCTTCGCCCTGGACGTGCGTCGCCTCATTGCCGTCAGTCAGGGTGCTGACGCTTTGATTTGTATAAACAGCGACGCGTTCGAAAACGTTGTTTTGGTCACGCCAATCGACGTAGTCGAGATACGAAATCGAATCGATTTCCGTGCCAGGATCAGTTTTTTCGCGCACATCGTATTCGCCCAGCGCGACCAGATTCTGCGGTTGCCGAAAGGGCACACCGCCGTATTCGCGCCAATCCCAAGCGCAAACGTCAAAATGACGATCGCGGTGAAGAGCGGCTGTTTGGCCAGAACGCGGAATGCGTAACGAAGGTTCTGCATAAACTACTCAGACCGAAGCGCGGTAATTGGATCGACGTATGTGGCGCGGCGCGCCGGGAGCAGACACGCCATCAGTGCGATCGCCGTGAGCAGAACTGTTGCGCCACCCAGTAGCAGTGGATCGTGCGCCGAAACTTGATAGAGCTGCGCCGCGATCAATCGGCCGAGCGCGAACGTCGCGATAATGCCGAGCGCGAGGCCGCTGACCACCGGTTTCATTCCCTGGCTCACTACGAGCCGCAGGACATCGCGCGTTTGCGCGCCGAGCGCCATGCGGACGCCGATCTCGCTGGTGCGTTGCTCGACGGTATAGGCAACCGCGCCGTAAATGCCGATGCTCGCGAGTAAGAGCGCGACACCGGCGAAAATGCCGAGCAACCACACCATCAGCCGCGTCTGACCGACGGCTTGCGCGACGATCGCGCTCATCGATTGCGGCAGCGCGACTGCGAGACCGGGATCGACAGTCGCCAGCGCGGAGCGGACCAACTTCGTGACCGCGTCCACGCTAAGATTGCTGCGTACATCGATGCTCAGGAACGAAAAGCTTTGCTGCGCCCAAGGCCGGTAAAGTTCTACATCATCGGGCTCCGCGATCTTGCGTGTGCGCACGTCGCCAACGATGCCGACGATCTCGGCCGGCGTGCTGTCACTCCCGACGAGCAACGTTTTGCCGATCGGATTTTCGTTGCCGAAGATTTTCTTCGCGCCGCTCTGGCTGATCAGGATCACGTTTTGGCCGCTGGCGACGTCATGCTCATTGAAATCGCGCCCCTCCAAGAGCGGAATGCCAAAGGTCTTAAGGTAATCCGCTGCAATGTTGTGGAAGACGGCGGCGGCACGCTTGTCGATCGGGAGAATCTCGCCGTCGGGGCGCGCATAAAGTGTGTTGCTTATGCCGGCTGGGATCAGCGGAATGTCCGCGCACATCGTCGCGCTCTCAATACCCGGCGCGTTGCGCAGTGCGGCCAGAGTTTGTTCCGCGAAACGTTCTCGCGAACTGTCGTCGGGATAACGCGCCTGTGGCAAAGTCACGAAGCCGATCCAGAGATTGTCGGCGCGATAGCCGATGCTTTGCTGGCTCAGCCGCACAAAACTGGTGATGAGCAACGCCGCGCCCGCGAGCAACGTGACCGACAACGCGACCTGCGCGCCGATCAGGAACTTACGGAAGCGCAGTTGCTGCACGCTGCCGCTCGTGCCCCGGCCGCCTTCTTTCAAGCCACCGACGAGATCAGTGCGCGAAGTTTGCAGCGCCGGATAAATTCCCATCGCAACGCCGGTGAGGATCGACATGACGATCGTGAAGCCGAGAACGCCTAACGAAAGCTGGACACGCGTGTCCGGATCAAACGGCAGAAAGTTCGCCGCCATTTTCGGCACGATTGGAACGACGTACCAGGCGAGCAACGCGCCTGCGATCCCGGCGATGACGCTTACGAGCAAGCTCTCGAAAATGAAGAGCCGCAAGACGCTGCGACGCGAAGCGCCAATCGCCATCCGCAACGCGATTTCGCGCCGCCGTCCGCTGAACCTCACGAGCAACAGGTTCGCAACATTGCTGCACGCGATCAGCAACACGAACGCGACGGCGGTGAGCAATGTCGCAAACGCCGGCCGCAGATTTCCGGTCGTGTCCTCCGCCAGCGTCTTCAGCGTCATCACCGATGAGCTGTCGACCTTGTCCGGATATCGAGCCCGGTAGCTTTGCTCGAGCGGCGGCAACGCAGCGCGCGCCTGCTCTAATGTCATTCCAGGTTTCAGCCGGCCGACAACGCGCAGAACACCCGAGCCGCGCATGATGCGTTCGTAGGAAATCCCCGCGATCTCGAACGGCTTCGTCGTCCAGACTTCCGCCGCCGGTCCGACCCACGAAAAAGGCAGGTTCGGCAAAACGCCGACGATCGTGTGCGGCGCTCCGTTGAGCGTGATGCCGCGGCCGATCGCATTCGGGTCGCCGCTGAGGCGTTTTTGCCAGAAGGTCTCCGTCACCATCGCCACATCGGCGGTTTTTTCTTCTTCCGGCCAAAAGTTGCGACCGCGGATCGGTCGGACGCCGAGCACATCGAAGTAGTTCGATGTCACCTGCCCGCCGAGGACCTGCACCGCATCGCCGAGGCCGGTGAGCGTGAATGCGGAGACGTTTTCCGCGCCGAAGCCGTCGAAGATCGTCTGGCTCTCGCGATAATGCTCAAAGCGCGGCACAGAGATTGCGAGCTCGAGCAGGTTGCGCTCGCGCGCGTTCGAATACATGTGCACGAGTCGCTGCGGCTCCTTGAATGGGAGTCCGCGCAGGAACAGGTCGTTGATCAAACTGAAGATGGCGGTGTTCAGTCCGATGCCGAGTGCAAGCGTAATGACAGCGATCAACGTGAACGCGGGTGATTCGCGAAGTTTACGAAAAGCGAAACGCAAATCATTCATATCATTCAGCGCGCAGAGCTTGAATCGGATCAACTCGTGAGGCGCGGCGCGCGGGAATCCAGGAAGCGAAGAAAGTCGCGGCGAACAGAAGGGCGCCGACGCCAAGATATATTCTCGGATCGATTCCTTTGACTTCGAAAAGCACGGTTTGCAACGCGCGTGAAAGCGCAAACGCCGCAAGCAGGCCGATCGTGGATCCGATCAAGAGCAACTGCATTCCGTGGGAAAGAATCAGAGCGCAGATTTGAGCGGGCCGCGCGCCAAGCGCGAGACGGATGCCGATTTCCGGAACGCGCTTGAGTGTGGTGTAAGCGAGAACGCCGTAGAGTCCAATGCTGGCTAGCAGAAGCGCGAGTGCTGCGAACGCGGAAAAGAGCAAAGTTAAAAGACGTTGCGCACCCCAAGTCTCGTGGACGCGGTCCGTCATCGGCCGCGCATCGTAGACCGGCAGCGACGAATCAATTGCAGTGACGGCCTCGCGGATTGCACGCTCGAGCGCCGAAGATGCCATTGTCGATCTTACGAACAAAGTAAGACTCGTTCGCTGCGCCTGGGCCAAGGAACAATAAATTACCGGAAGTGGCGCCATTTCATCGACGGCATGAAAGCGCATGCGCGCCACGACGCCGACGATTTCGCTCATGACCCAACCTTCTTCGTCGTTGCCCGCATCAACGCCGATGCGTTTACCGATCGGATTCTCGCCGCGAAAATATTGTTCGGCCATCGCCTGATCAATAATCACGACACGCGGAGAGTCTTTCGTGTCACGCTCGGTAAAAGTGCGACCGCGCAGCAGCGGCACCTTGAGCGTGGAAAAATAATCGCCCCCGATCACCTCGAGGTCAGCATTCAACATATCCGACGGCTGCGGTCGTCCGTTCTCTTCTCGCCAGAATCCAGTTTGCCAGCCGCCCATCAACGGCCCGTTCGAACTGACGGCGGCGCTTTGGATACAGGGCAAGGCGTGCACTTTGTCAATCAATGCCTTGCGAAAGGTGTTGATCTTGTCCCTTGAGGGCACCATCCCTGATGCTGAACGGTCATTGTATTTCTTCCACGGCAATTCGAAGCGCGCAGTGAAGAGAGCATGCGGTTCGTAGCCGAGCTCAAGCGATTGCAGCTTTGAAAAACTTTTTAGAACGAAGCCGGCCGCGACCAACAAAGTCAGCGTAAGCGCAATCTCGCTGATAACCAGCCAATCCCGCGCGCGTTTGGCGGACGGCGGATCACCGCTGCCTGCCGAGCCGGTTTTTAATGCGAGCTGAACGTCAGTGTGCGATGCCTGCCAGGCCGGCCACAAACCGAAGAGCACGGTCGTAAGCGACGCGATTAAGAACGTGAAACCGAGAACCGTCGGATCGAACGAGATTTGTTGGAAACGGGAAACGCCTCCCGGACTGAGCGCGATCAAACCGTCCCGGGCCCAAACCGCAATGAAGAACCCGACCGTTCCACCGAGCAGCGCGATTAGAAAACTTTCCATCAATAACTTCTTGATGATCTGACCGCGCGTCGCGCCAACTGCGGCGTGAACGGCAAATTCTCTCGCGCGCGCAGCGCCTCGCGCGGCAAACAAATTTGCAAGGTTCGCGCAGGCGATCAGCAACACCAATCCGACTGCCCCGAGAAGCAATCCGAGATTAGTCCGATATTTGCCGACGAGATTTTCCAGTAATGGCGTGACGACGGCGGTCTCCTTCCCGTTCGTGTCGGGATAAGTCTTTTCCAAACGCGCGGCGATCGTCTTCATTTCCGTGCGCGCTTGAGCGACTGTCACGCCATGCTTGAGCTTGCCCCAAACGTAAATCATCGGGTGAATCGAACGATCCATCCAGACGGGGTTGTTGCTCCTTCGCATCATCGACAACCAGACATCTGTATCCTGCGGCGAAGTTACCTGCGGCGGCATCACGCCGATGACGGTGAAATTTTGATCGTGCAACGTGATCGATCTTCCCAGCACCGCCGGGTCACGATTGAACGCGCGTTGCCATAACCGATCGCTAATTACAACTACTGGCGGCGCGCCGACTTTATCTTCGTCTTCAGCAAACGTGCGGCCAATTTTTGGCGGCACTCCGAGGATGTCGAAAAAATCTCGGGTCACCGAAGCGCAGGAAATGCGTTCTGGATCGCGACCCGGAATACCACTGAGATTTCGCGATTCCTTATGCGTCGCGGCGAGATGTTCGAAAACCGTGTTGTCGTTTCTCCAATCGAAGTAGTCAGGAAGCGCAACGGAGTAATCCTGCCCGAGCCCCGACGATTCGTTGAGCACCATGATCCGATCCGCGTCTGGATACGGCAGTGGCCGAAGCAAAACCGCGTTGACGATGCTGAAAATCGCTGTGTTCGCGCCAATGCCAAGTGCAAGCGTGATGATCGCGACCGCCGAAAACGCCGGGTCCTTGGTCAACTGGCGAAGAGCAAGACGCAGATGGTTCATGTCATTCGTAGCGAAGAGCGACGATGGGATCGACGCGGGTAGCCCGGCGCGCGGGAATCAGGCAGGCGAGAAGAGCGGCAAGCGCTAGACCGGTGGCGGTGAGAACAAGCAAAAATGGATCGTGCGGCGAAATCTGATACAGCTGCGCCGCGAGCAGCCGACCAACGACAAATGTTCCGGTTAGACCAATAATCAAACCGAGAATGACCGGAGTCATTCCCTGCCTGACGACCAGACGCAATACATCCTGTGTCTGCGCGCCCAGGGCCATGCGCACACCAATCTCGCCGGTGCGCTGTTGGACGGTGTAAGCGACGGCACCATAAATTCCAACGACCGCGAGGAGTAAGGCGATGCCGGCAAAAACACCCAGCAGCGTCATGGTCAATCGCTCTTGACCGAGCGATTCCGCGACGATTGCATTGAGTGTCCTCGGTTCCAGAATCGGCAGGCCGTTGTCGACCTTGTTCAGCGCGGCGTGAACAATTCCCACAGTCGCCTCCGGTTTTGTGGCGCTGCGCACCAGAACATTGAGAAACGGATAGCTTCGCTGCGGCCACGGCCGATAAAATTCGACGTCGTTCGCTTTGGCCAGTTCTCGGGAACGGACATCGCCGACTACGCCCACCACTTCCGCCTGAAGTCCATTGCCGTTGTCGTTGCCGAAAAGCATTTGATGGCCGATCGGATTCTCATTCGGGAAAAGTTTCTTCGCGGTCGAGTTGCTCAGAATCACCGCGAACGGTGGATCCAGTTTGTCTTGTTCGGTGAAGTCGCGACCGGAAAGAAGCGGAATCCCTAACGTGCGAAAATATCCAGGCGAAATGCTCCGGGTGAGCCCGAGCGGCCGCTCGTTTACCGGGACAGGGTTTCCATCCACGCGCGCATAAGGTGTGGTCGAGTCGTTTCCGGAAAGGGGGACGGCATCGACGATCGAAACGGCTTCGACACCAGGAGCGGTCTGCAATTCGGCTTGCAATCGTTGCACGAAGCGTCCGCGCGAGGCGGGATCAGGATAAGACGCTGGCGGCAACTGAATACCTCCGGTCCATACATGTTCCGCCCGAAAGCCTGTTTCCTGGCGGCTGAGCCGGACAAAACTGGAAACCAACATGGCCGCGACGGCCAACAGCACGACCGATAATCCAACTTGCGCCGTCACCAAACTCCGACGCAAACGATGCTGACCGCGGCTGCCGGTGACCGCGTGACCGCTATCTTTCAATGCATCGACGAGATCGGCACGCGAACTTTGCCATGCCGGATAAAGACCCATGAGCAGGCCGGTCACTAGCGACAGTCCGAGTGTGAAAATGAGCACGGGCCAATGCAGCGTCACTCCGCTTTCCAGCGGCATTCTTTGTCCAGCCACTTGCGGAACGACCGACACCGTCCAAAGCGCCAGACACAATCCGATCACGCCTGCGATTACACTAACCAGCGTGCTCTCGAACACGAACAACCGCACGATGCCACTCCGCTCCGCTCCCACCGCCATGCGCAGCGCAATCTCACGCCGCCGTCCAGTGAAGCGCACCAGCAACAGGTTTGCGACATTGCTGCACGCGATCAACAACACTGCGCTCACGGCGGCTAGCAGCGTCATGAAAGCCGGACGCAGGTTTCTAGTCACATATTCCGCAGCCGGCACCAATACCGACGTCCAACTGTTGTCGGCCGTTTCCGGATGTTGCTCGCGATAACTCTGAACCAGTGCCGACATCGCTGCCTGCGCTTGCGCAATAGACACACCCGGCTTCAACCGCGCGATTACACGCATGAAACTGACCCCGCGCATCATACGGTCCTTAGCAAGATCTTGCCGTTCGAACGGTTTGTTGGCGAAAATCTCCGAGTCCCGGTCAAACCACAAGATCGGCAAATTCGGCAGCACTCCCACGATAGTAGTGGGCACACCGTTCAGCGTAATGGTGCGCCCGAGCGCTGTCGGGTCTGAGTTAAGACGTCTGCGCCAGAAAATCTCCGTCACCAGCACGACGTCGCCTTTGCTCTCTTCCTCGGGTAGAAAATTGCGCCCAAGAATTGGGTGGATTCCGAGCAGATCGAAATAGTTTGCCGTCACGTGGTAGCCGAACAATTGCACCGGCTCACCCATTCCGGTCATGATGTAGCCATTACTCCAATCCGCTGCGATGCTGGAAAAAACATTTTGCCCGTCGCGATAATGCCAGAATTTCGGCACTGAAAACGGAAGCCGCGTTAAGTCGCGCTCTTTCGCCTCACCGTAGATGCGCACTACGCGTTCTGCCTCGGAAAACGGCAGGCCGCGCAGGAAAAGATCGTGCATCAAACTGAAGATTGCCGTGTTCATCCCGATGCCGAGTGCGAGCGTCAGCGCCGCCAGACAGCTGAAGGCTGGAGTTTTCCGAAGTTGCCGCAGCGCGAAACGAATTTCAGCTAACATGGAAGCAAGTCGTTCATCAGGTTCACTCGTAACGAAGAGCAGCGACCGGATCGACGCGCGTCGCGCGTCGCGCGGGAACGAAACAAGACGCCGCGGCCACGAGCGTGAGCAGTCCAGCGACGGCGAAATAAATGGTTGGGTCGAGCGCGTCGACCTTGAACAAAATATTTTTCAACGCAGCTGCGGCCAAGACTCCGAGCAGCAACGCCGCGCCACCCGCGCCAAGCACAAGACCGATGACGAGCTGCCATGCGCCCTGTCGCATCACCATTCGGAAAATCCGCGCTGCGTCCGCGCCGAGCGCCATGCGAATTCCGAACTCCTGCGTGCGCTGGTTCACCGAAAAACTCATCACGCCATAGAGCCCGACGGCTGACAGAACAAAGGCAACTGCGCCAAAAATCACGAACAAGTTGGCGATGATTCGGTTGCCACCAAGGAACGCGTTGTGTAGCCGCGCTGGTGTGCCGGGAAAATAGATTGGCAGATCCGGATCAAGCTGAGCGACTGCTTTACTAAGCGCTGGTCCAAGCGTTTCTGCACTCTGTCCGGCGCGCGGCCGAACGATGATCGTGCAAAATTGCGTTGCTGGTTGCGCGCCGAGCAGCGGCATGTAGAAACCTGCGTTGTCGGTTTGCTGGTCGAATGGCCCCTGCATCAACGTGTCCGGAACCACGCCGACGATGGTGCGCCACTGCTGCGGCTGACCGGGATTGAAAATCCGGACTTGATGACCGAGCGCGCTTTGGTTCCCCCAATGCCTGCGCGCAAAACTAGCGTTCACAATGGCGACTGGTTGTTTCGAATCGGCGTCGTCGATGGTGAAATCGCGGCCTTCCAAAATTTTCAGCCCGAGCGCGCTGAAATAATTGTCAGAAATCGACTCGTAATTTCCGCGCGGCCGATCGCGATCGGTCAAATAATTTTGTCCGTCCACTTCGTACTGGCCGCCGCCGGCGAAAGTCATTTGAAAACGGTCGCTCAACGCCACCGCTTCGAACTGCGGATTCGCGCGCAATTCGTGCACGGCACGTTTGAAAAAGTCGCGGCGCCCGTCCTCAGTGTAAGCGCCTTCCAGTAAGGCCATGCGCGCGGTGAAGACCGCGCTTTCATCGTAACCGTAATTGAGCTTGAGCTGATTGCGGATGGACTTGATTTGCAGCGTCGACGCAATCAACAGCCCCGCGGTCAAAGCGATTTGGCCGACCACAAGCACGCGCATGATAATGTTGGCGAGCCGGCTGGTATTGCCGCGCCCGCCTTCTTTCATCATCTCGGCGGCATTGCCGTGAGCACTAATCAATGCAGGCAAAAGCCCCGAGGCGATCGTTGCGACCAAAGTAACTCCGACCGTGAATAAGAGAACGCGACCATCGATCGTGAATTGAACCCAGTAGGGCAATGGATTCGACAGCGCACTCGTAACGCGCGTGAACATATCGACCGCCCAGAAGGCGAGGAGAATTCCCGCGACCGCTCCGAGTCCCGCGACCACGAAACTTTCGGTCAGCATTTGCCGCACCAGCCGCCAACGAGTTGCGCCCAGCGCGCCGCGAATCGCCAGTTCTTTCGCGCGCAACGCTACGCGGCCGAATTGCATGTTCATCACGTTCACGCACGCAATCAGCAACACCAGAATGACGGCAGCGAGCATCGCCCAAACTGTTTGGCGAAATTGTGGACCAATCATCGAGTTCAACAGCGGCTGCACGCTTGCCGACGTGAAATTTTGATTTGTCTTCGGGTATTCCTGGGCCAATCGCCTGGCCAGACCTACGAACTCCGCATTCACCTGGTCCAGGATGACGCCTGGTTTGAGCCGGCCCATCACCGAAGGCGCTGCGTTATTGGGTCCGATCCGCAACTCGCCGCGCGGAATCGGCGGAAATTGATTGTAAAGCGGCGTCCAAAGTTCCTCCGACACCGGAAATTTAAAATTCGGCGGCATCACGCCGACGATCGTCGCGGCCTTGCCATTCATCCGAACGCTTTGTCCGATGATGTTGGGATCAGTATTGAAGTCGCGTTTCCAGATTTCGTGACCGAGAATCGCGACCTTCTCCGCGCCTGGTTTGTTGTCTTCCGCGGTGAAATCGCGCCCAAGAATCGGCGAGACGCCGAGAATTTTAAAGAAATCCTCAGTGACGTAACCGCCGGTGTAACGCTGCGGATTATTTTTGTAGCTCACGTTGATTGTCGATCCGTTGAGGTAACCGGCCATCATCGCGAACGACTGCTGCGCGTTCTTCAGGTCTTCGTAGTCCTGCGCTGTCGGGATGAAGCCCAACCCAAAGTTGTTATTTTGATCGCTCGCCTTTGGATCGAGCAAGCCTACCGACATCAACTGCTCGGAATGCAGGAAAGAAAGACCACGCAGCACGATTCCGTTCACAACTGTGAACTGCGTCGTCGCAGCGCCGATGCCGAGCCCAAGTACGAGCACAGCCAAAAAGCAGAACGTTTTGTCCTTGAACAAAAGTCGCAGCCCGACGCGAATGTCCTGAAAGAATGAATCAAACATATGAGTTAAGAAGTTGAGTTGTTTGGAACGACCCAGCCGTCCCGAAGCTGAATAATGCGTTTCCCATAAGATGCGTTTTTCTCCGAGTGCGTGACCTGAATGATGGTCATGCCTTCGTCATTGAGCTTGCGAAACAGCTCCATGATTTCTTCGCCCTGACCAGAGTGCAGGTTTCCCGTGGGTTCGTCAGCGAGCAGCAGCTTGGGCTCAGCAATAATCGCCCGCGCCACACCGACGAGCTGTTGCTGCCCGCCGGAAAGCTGACGCGGATACAAATCTTTTTTGCCGACGATTTGAAAACGGTCGAGCATGTCGGCCACCAGCGCGGCGCGCTCGCTTTTGCTGTACCGGCGATATGAGAGTGGTATATCGAGGTTCTCGTAAACCGTGAGGTCATCGAGCAAGTGATACTGCTGAAACACGAAGCCGATCTGCTCGTTCCGTAGTGTGGCGCGTTCCTTCGGTTTCAGACGATGAACGGCGGTTTCGCCCAAAAAATATTCACCGCGCCAGCCGTGATCGTGCATTCCGAGAATGTGCAACAGCGTGGATTTGCCGGCTCCCGACGGCCCCATGATCGAGACAAAGTCGCCTTCCTCAATTTCCAGATTCTCCTTCCCGAGAGGATAACTGCGTTCCAGATTTTCGAGTTTAATCATGGTCGAGTTCATTCCATGCGCAGGGCTTCAATTGGATCTACGAGGCTGGCGCGCCACGCGGGCAGGAAGCAGGCGACAAATGCCACGAGTGAAAGCGCCAGCATCGCGCCGGTCATTGCCGCGGTATCCAGCGAGGCAACATTGTAGAGCACACTTCTTAATGCGCGGCTGGCAATGAACGCGCCGAGCAATCCGGCGGCGAGACCAAGCCCGACCAACACAGCACCCTGGCCAAGAACAAGTCGCAGGACATCAGCGCGGTTGGCGCCGAGCGCAAAGCGAATACCGAGCTCGCGGGTGCGTTGGGCGACAATTAATGCCATTACGCCGTAAAGCCCGATACTCGCGAGGGCCAGCGCGAGTCCCGCAAATACGCCGAGCAATGTCATCGTCAGACGCCGCGAAGCGAGGCTGTCGTAGATGTTTTCTTCCATCGTGGCGATTTCGGTCACGGCCTGGTTACGATCCAGCATTGCGATTTGCTCTTTGATTGGAGCGACGAGCGAATGCGGATTGAACCCAGCTTGCGCGCACACGATCACGTTCTGCTCGCCCTTCGTACATCATTGGCAAATTCCGAACATCAACTTTGTCGCCCGGCGCATTATTGCGGGTGTGCGGAACGATTCCGACAATGGTAACTGGAACGGGCTTCTCGTTGCTGTCGCCAGTGGTAACCGGATCGTCTATCTGTCTCCCGATTGGATCAACGCCACGAAAAAAATTTTGCGCGGCAAGCTCATCGATCACGGCCGTTGCGGGATGACCACTGACATCTGCCGGTCCAAAATCTCTGCCGCGCAAAATCGACATGCCAAGCGCGCGAAAGTAATCCGGCGAAACGATCGCCATTTCGCTGACCGGTTCCTGACCGGGACGATCTGGCGGCGTGCCGGTGATGTGAAATGAACTGTCCCATTCCTCGTGATCGAACGGCGCGTTGTTGCAAACCGCCGCCGCGCTCACCCCAGGGAGGCGTCTCAATTTCTCGAGCAGTTGATCGTAAAAGCGAACAATCTTCTCCGGTGAATCGTAGCGCGCCGGCGGCAGTGCGACGGTCATGGTCAAAACTCCACGCGGATCGAATCCAAGCGGCACCCGCTGCGAACGCCAAAAGCTCTTCAGTGTTAATCCTGCCGCTGCGAGTAACACGACCGCAAGAGCGACTTGTGCAATCACGAGCACTCCACGGGCGCGCTGTCGTTGCGCGCCGCTGGTGCCGCGTGCGCTCTCTCCATGTAACTCGCTCGCCACTGAGGCGGTGTTCGAAACGCGAAAAGCGGGCCAGATTCCGACGAGCAACCCGCCCAGCACTGAAATAACTGTTGTGATCCCAAGCACGAGGCCGTCGATATTGGTTTCCTGAAATCGCGGCACGTTCGGCGGAACGAGCGTGCGAATCGTGTCCAGACTCCAGACGGCGATTAGCACAGCGCAAATGCCGCCTAACAACGCAACCACTCCGCTTTCCACCAACATTTGGCGCGCAAGATCCCAGCGGCTCGCACCAAGCGCGGCTCGCACCGCGAGTTCTTTGCGCCGCGCAAGACCACGCGCGAGCTGAAGATTCGCCACATTCGCGCACGCGATCAAAAACACGCAAGCCACGGCCGCGAGCAGCACAGCCAGAAGGTATCGGTATTCGCCTACCGAAAATTCCAGGAGCAACTTTGCGGAAACCTGACGCCCGGTATTTGAATCAGGATAACGCTGGGCAAGATCGGCTGCGATGGTGTCCAGTTCTGCTGTGGCCTGCTGCAAAGTCGCATTCGATTTGAGCCGCCCGATCGCGGAAAAAGCCTCGTGATTTCCGCGAGCGAGAAAATCATGATCCGCACGCAGATCAGCCAGCAGCAGGAAACTGTCGCAGTCGCGCGGAAAGCGAACTCTCTGTGGCACAACGCCGATGATCTCGCGCGGAACTCCATCGACATTCAGTCGTTGGCCGACGATGGCCGGCGATGCGCCGAAACGCGTCCGCCAAACTCGCTCGCTGATCAGCGCCACTTTCGCTGCGCCAGGAGCGTCATCGCCCTCGACGAAGTCACGGCCGATCAGTGGCGGGACTTGCAAGATCGACAAATAATTTGCGGTGACGCGCGCCGCACGAATTGCCTGCGGCGCCGATTTTCCGTCAAGAGCCGAAAGGCTGACGCGCTCCGCCCTTGCCAGTCCAAGATCGGTGAAGCTCTTCTGCGCACCGCGCCAGTCGAGATAATTCATGTAACTGACTGAGCCCGACTCGAAACCGGCAGGCCCGAGTAATCTCTCCCGAAGCAACACCAGTCGCTCCGAATGTGGGTACGGCAGCGGCCGCAGCAACACCGCATTAACGACGCTGAAAATCGCTGTGTTGGCGCCGATACCAAGGGCGAGCACCAGAACGGCAACAAACGTGAACCCAGGCGACTTGCGGAGTTGGCGCAGAGCGAATGTTAAATCTTTCATATCATTCGGCATGAAGCGCGGTTATTGGATCGGCTTTGGTTGCGCGCATGGCTGGCAGATAACTTGCGGCCAATGCGACAGCGGCCAGCAAGATTGTGACCAGCACAAAAGTCGATGTGTCGAAAGCGCTCACGTTATAGAGCAACGCATGCAACGTGCTCGTGCTCATTAGCGCGACGATGAGTCCGATGGCCGCTCCAGCAGAAATGAGCTTAAGCGAACGGCCGAGGATCAGTTTCAGAACGTCACTGCGCTGCGCGCCAAGCGCCATCCGCACTCCAATTTCCTGGGTGCGTTGAACGACAAGAAACGACATGACGCCGTAAATCCCGACACTCGCAAGTAACACCGCGACGCCCGCAAATACTCCGAGCAAAACAACAGCAAGCCTCCGCGGCGCGACTGAATCGGCAATCACCTGCTCGAATGTGCGAACGTTCGCGAGAGGCACAGCATAATCGATCGCCCGGATCTCGCGCCGAATCGCTGGAAGCAAACCGCGCAGGTCCTGGTTACTCCTGACTACGTAGATCGTCGTGAAGTACGGCGTCTGAGCGAACGGAACGTACATTTCCGGTTTCGGCTCAATATCCAATCCGAAATGATGGATATCGCCGACAATTCCCACGACCGTGATCCACTTCGGATTTTTCTTCGGATCATCATCAAAGGTAATGCGTTTGCCTAAGGCGTCGTCATTCGGCCAGAATTTCTTCGCGAATGCCTGATTGACGATGATTACCGGGGGCGCGTCTGCGTTGTCCGCATCCGTAAAGAACCGGCCTTTGATCAATGGCGTCTCGAGTGCCCGAAAATAATCGGGAGAAACCTGCCTTTTTTCTTCGTCAGGGCTTGGGCTGTTGTCGTTTAAAGGTCGGCCTTCAATCGCAAAAGACCAATCGCTGTTGGTCCCAGCGAGCGGCAGGATTGTGCTGAATCCGGCAGCTTGTACTCCCGGCAGCGCGGCGATACGGCGTTGCGCTTCGCTATTGAAACGGACGATCGATGCGTCGTCGGGATATTGCATCTTCGGCAGCGAAATCTCGAACGTCAGCGCGTTACGAGGATTGAAACCAGGAAGCACGTTTTGCAGGCGCGCGAAACTTTTCATGAGAAGCCCGGCGCCGCTAAGCAGGACCAGCGCGAGCGCGACTTCGCCGATCACGAGTCCATTGCGTAAACGATTGCGCCGTGTGCCCTGGGTCGAACTTCGGCCGCCCTCTTTGAGAGCCTCGGTGAGTTCTGGTCGCGCGCTGGCGAGACCGGGAACGAGGCCGAAAATCATTCCTGTGCCGACAGCGATGGCCAGCGTCACACCGAATACTGTAAGATCGACATTCACCTCGCCGAGGCGTGGCACCGTTTGCGCGCCGATGACTTTCAATAATTCAATTCCCCACAGCGCCAAAACAACGCCCATGGCGCCGCCGATTAGCGCAAGCAGCACGCTCTCAGTTAGGACTTGTTTGAGCAATCGGAGCGGACCCGCGCCGAGTGCGACCCGAATGGCCATTTCGCGTTCGCGCGCAGCCGCGCGCGCGAGCAACATCGTAGTGAGATTCGCGCAGGCGATCAACAGGACGAGAAAAACAGCGGCGAGCAAAATGAGCAGCGCCGGACGCATCCCGCCGACCGCCAGTTCGTGCAACGGAAATAAATCGCCGCCGAAACTGTTATCCTGTGTGTAGTTGTTTGGATGTTCGCGGCGCATCTGCGCATTAATCGTCTCGATCTCCGCCTGTGCTTGCGCGACCGACGTCCCCGACGCCAATCGGCCGATGATCGCGAAACCGCGCGAGGACCGCAATTTCATCTGCTCATCGGTGAACGCTAGTGGCTGCCAAATCTCAGCGCGCTCGCCAAATTGGCCGCCGTTACCGAGATTGAAAAGCTGAAGCGGAAAATCGAAACTCGCCGGCATTACGCCGACAACGGTGAAGCTTTTGCCGTTGAGGAGAAGCTTCGTCCCAATGATCTGCGGGTCGCTGTTGAACCGGCGCTGCCATAGACGCGCGCTGATGATCACGACATCGCCGCGACCGAGCGTGCATTCTTCTGGTTCAAAGAATCGCCCCTTGATTGGTGATACACCAAGTAACGGAAACACACCCGCCGTGACAGTGGCGCCTGAAATTCGCTCCGGCTTATCCTCTCCGGCGAGATTGAAATTCGTGTAACCGAACGCCCCGAGTTTTTCAAAACTGTGCGCTCTGGTTTTGTAATCGACGAACTCGGGCGGCGAGACGGGAATGCGCTCGAGATTCTGCGATTTGAAATGCTGAAGGAGCAGAACGAGCTGCTGTGGCGCTCGGTACGGCAACGGCCGAACGAGCAGCGCGTTGACGAGACTCAGCACCGCAGTGGTCGCACCGATGGCGAGTGCAAGCGTAAGGACCGCAATGGCTGTAAAGCCCCACTGCTTCACCAGTTGACGCAACGCGAATCGAAGGTCTTTCAGCATGGGCAAGTAGCCGTTAATTCGTCACTGTTCACGTAACGCCTGAACCGGATCGATGCGCGTGGCGCGCCAGGCCGGCAAAAAACACGCAGTCAGGGCGACGATTGTGATGACTACGAACGCCAACCCGAACGCTACGGGGTCGCGCGGACTCACTTTATAGAGCAGGTTACCCATTAAGCGCGTGAGCACGAGGGTTGCGATTGCGCCGATGACGATTCCGGCCGTCGTCAGCCGCAGGCCGCGCGAAGCAACGAGTCGCAACAGATCGCGTGAGCCGGCGCCGAGTGCCATTCGTAAACCAAGCTCTCTCGTTCCCTGCGAAACCGAATAGGACATTACCGCATACAATCCAATAGCCGCCAGGAACAGCGCCATCCCCCCAAACAGTGCGACGAGCGTAACCGCTAGCCGCTGGCTATAACTCATTCGGTCGACCTGCTCCTGCAATCGGTAAGCGACTCCCGGCGCAAGGGTTGGATCAAGCGCGTGAACCTCGCGCGCGAGCGCATTCATGATCGCACCGGGCGTCTCCCGCGTGCGGATTAGCAAACTGTTTCGCACACCAACAAAATTTTGTCGCAGCGGCACGTAAAAGAACGGCGTTGGCGCCTCAATTTTCGTGCGGTAATTCGCATTTTTCGCGATCCCAATGATCTGCAACCAACGATCTTTGACTTTAAGTCGCTGACCAAGCGCATCCTTCCCCGGCCAATATTTCGCGGCCATCGTTTCGTTGATAATCGCTACCGGCGGCGTGTTCTCATCGTCCGTGCGAATGAATTCGCGACCGGAAACAATTGGGATTCCAAGCGTTGTGAAGTAATCCTCCGTGACTTCGTAGTACTCCACAGTCGGTTGTTCATTAGGCGGCGGCTGGTACCCGTCGACCTCAATTGGCGTGGAAGAAAAGTCGGTATAACTGAACGGGTAGACACGAGTAAGCGCGGCCGATTCAACGCCGGGCAGTGTCCGAACCCGATCTAACAATTGCGTGTGAAAAATCTTGGCATGCTCGAGATTGTAGCCCCCCGAAAACAAATCTACTCCGGAAACGATCACACCTGTTGAGAAACCGGGACTGGCGTTTCGCATTTTGTTCAAGCTTTGCAAAAGCAACCCGGTACCGGCGAGTAATACGAAGCTGAGTGATACTTGCACCAGCACGAGCGCAGAACGCAATCGCGAGCGACTGCTTCCGCTAAGGACACCGCCGCCTTCGGTTTTCAGAGCGCTGGAAAGGTCGACGTGGCTGGCGTGAATCGCGGGCACGAGCGCAAATAACAGAGTCGACCCGATACAAATTCCGGCGCTGACCACGAGCACTCGCCAATCGATTTGACCCGGATAGTCGATTACGATCCCTGCCGCGGGTGAGGGGAATGCGAACACGAGTGCGTTGCGACACCAATACGCTACCGCAATTCCGCCGGCGGCCGCGATCAACGAAAGCAACAATCCTTCGGTCAAGAGTTGCTGCACCAGACGGCGTCGACCGGCGCCAAGGGCGAGTCGCATCGTGATCTCGTGGCGGCGGAGCAAGGACCGCGCGAGCAAAAGATTGCTCACGTTCGCGCACGCGATGAGCAACACCAAAAACACGACCGCCATCGTGATCGCGAGCGTCGGCGACATATTTCCAGCGCCATTGAACGGCGTTTTCCACAATGGGAAGAGCTGGACTTCGTGGCCGCGATTCGTATCTGGAAAATCGTTTTCCAACCGTTGCGCGATCGAGTTCAGTTCGGCCTGCGCCTGCTGACGCGTAACGCCAGGTTTGAGAAATGCGTAGCCTTCGATCCAACGCGCCCCACGGTCTTCCAATTTGTAACCGGGCGAGTCGAATGTCTCCTGCATCGACGTCGGCACCCAAAAGCTGAACGAGTAACCGATGAACGTGCCGTGAAATTTTTCCGGTGCGACGCCAACGATCGTGTGCTGCACGCCGTTGAGATATTGGGTCTTGCCAATGATCTCCGGGTCGGACTTGTAACGATCTCTCCAGGTTCGATAACTGATCACGATCACCGGATGCGCATTGCGTCCGGTCCTTTCTTCGGATCTGAATCCGCGGCCTAGAATTGGCCGCACGCCGAGTGCGTCGAAATAATTCGCCGTAACCATCCCCACCGATGCGATTTCGGCCCGATCGCCAACGCTCAAAGACGTGCCCGTGATTTTATCGACAATGAACGATTCAAACAGTGTCGAGTTTTTTTCGAAATCGACAAAGTCAGGATAGGAAAGCCCGTTATGGCCTTCCACCCCGCGTGCCGTATCAGAATTCCTTCGATCCAACTGAACACGGCCGCGTTCGATCCGATCCCAAGGATAAGGCAGAGCAATGCGAGGATAGAAAAGCCGGGACTCCGCCTAAGCATCCGGAAGCCGAAGCGAAGGTCTTGAAGAAACGTTTGCATTGAGTTGGCTATTCGGCGCGTAGCGCGATTACTGGATCGCCGAAGCCCGGCTGCTTCAGCAACATCCACGCGCCGTAACGGAGATCCTGCCAAAGCGTTTGCATTGTTGGCCTATTCGTACCGTAGCGCTTCGACTGGATTTAATGCGGCCGCCCGACGTGCCGGCAGCCAGGTGGCGACAAGGGCGGCGATGGCAAGCAACGTCGGCGCTGCGGTGAAGGCGATTGGATCGAATGCGCCAACCTCGTACAAGATTCCGCTGAGTATTTTTCCGGTCGCGGCAGCCAGAAGAAGACCTAGCGCGATGCCGCTGAGAAGCATGATTAAGCCCTCTCCCATGATCAATCGCAAGACTGCAGCCGGCTTTGCGCCAAGCGCCATGCGGATCCCGATCTCACGGGTTCGTCGCGCGACCGAATAAGCTTTGACTCCGTAGAGACCAACTACGGCCAGACCAAGCGCAAGTCCCCCAAAGATGGAGAACAACGCCGCGCCAGCACGAACAAGCCAGAGATCCAGGTTCGAATCGAGATGCTGCGCGAACGTTCGCAACGAAATGATCGGGATCGAAGGATCGACATCGCGTACGGTGCGTCGTAGTAAATCGGCCGTGATGGCTTCGTTTCCGGGAGCGAGCGAACGGAACCGAACGAAGAAAGAAACGTCGCTTTGGAATCCGCGCGCGAAGGGCAAGTAAATTCCGCCAACCGGCTCTTTTTCAAAAAGCGCGTGGCGCGTTGCTGGCACGATGCCGACTATTTCAATCGTCTCTGCCTGCTTCTCCTCTCCACTTAAATCGGCCCTTCCTCCAGCGTGGGCGCCTCCACTGCCCTGGGCCGACGGCGCATTTTCGCCCGCATATTGAATGCGTTGTCCAAGCGCATCACCCTCCGGCCAGAGTTTCTTTGCAAGAACTTCGTCAATAATCGCGACCTTGGGACCGGGCTGGGTCGCCTCTGCTTCGGTGAAC
>Ga0209648_10000731_pt1 | contig 25715 bp, 12 predicted proteins | sample GraSoi2013_115cm_FD_185830 | JGI IMG/M metagenome (GOLD analysis project Ga0209648, IMG submission 185830) | Grasslands soil microbial communities from the Angelo Coastal Reserve, California, USA - Sample 9_17_2013_115cm (SPAdes) (version 2) | ecosystem: Environmental > Terrestrial > Soil >... | reverse complement strand
GTTTGGTCTCCCAAACCACGAATCCAAGCACCGGACTCATTCATTACTCGAACTTGGAGGAGGTACACGGCAAGGGTTTGGAATTCCAACTGAGTGAAAAGCGGCCCAGTGGATGGGAAGGGCGTCTCTCCTACACGGTGCAGGCTTCCCGCAGTAATTTGACCGATGACAACCTCAGCAATTCCCCTAGACATCTGGCTAAGATCAATCTCATCGCTCCTGTGTTGTCCAAGAAACTTTTCGCCAGTTTCGAGGGGCAGGAAGTGAGTCGGCGGGAGACTCCAAAGGAGAAGTTCGTCGGAGGGTTCTTTATCGCCAATGCCACGCTGTTTTCGAAGGATATGTTCGGCAGGCTGCAAGCTTCCGCGAGCCTTTACAACCTGTTCGACAAACGCTACGCGGACCCCGCCGGGAATGAGTTTCGCCAGGATTCGATTCCGCAGGATGGACGGAACTTCCGCGTGAAGGTCACTTACCGTTTCTAGCGTCATCCAATGGCGCAACCGATTTGGTGAGACGAAGGTTGAGTCCAATCTTGAAGAGCGCGCGGACAGAGAGACAGATGGCCCTGAGCAACAGAGTGATGGCGGACGCGACTGGCGAACGCCGGCCCTCGATGAAGAGCGTTCGTATGCGGTCTCGGGTGTCTTTTTTATTGGTCCTAACCATGGGTCTATTGGTCTTAACCACGGGTCTATTGGTCCTAACCATGGGGTTCTGCGCAAGCAACGTGCTGGCGCAGACAAGCGCCAAGGAATACCGGATCAAGGCGGCTTTTCTGTTTAACTTTGCGCACTATGTGGAGTGGCCGCCGGACGCGTTCAGGGATGCCAATAGCCCGCTGACCTACTGCACGATTGGCGACGATCCCTTTGAGGGCGTGCTCGATGAAAGCCTGAACGCAAAGTCCGTGGGAACGCACCCGCTGCGGGTGCAGCATCTTAGGCCGCCTGAAAACTTCCAAGGCTGCCAGATTGTGTTTATCGGCGCGAACGAGAAAAAGCGCATCACCTCGATATTGGAAACCCTGAAGCAATCGCCAGTTCTTATCGTAGGAGAGTCGAACCACTTCATTCAGCAGGGCGGGACCGTGGGCTTTCTATCGGAAGAGAACACCGTTCGGTTTGAGGTTAACCTGGATGCCGCGCAGCGCGCGCGGTTGAACATCAGCGCTACGCTGCTGTCGGTTGCGAAAACAGTGATTGATACGGCCGGAGGCAAATAGCGTGTTCCTGGAAAACACTTCCATCCGGCGCAAGTTAACGGTGGTCAATCTTGCGACCAGTTGTTTGGCGCTCGGTTTCGCATGCCTGGGGTTTACCCTTTACGAGCGTGCCAGCTTTCGAGCCGCAATGAAGAGCGAGTTGTCTACGCTGGCCGATACCTTGGGCGCCAACACGGCGGCCTCTCTGACCTTTAATGAACCCAAGTCGGCGCAGAAAGTGCTCAGTGCGCTGCGGGCGGAGAGCCATATCGTGATGGCCTGCCTGTACGACAACGAACGGGCGCTCTTTACGGAATACCGGCGCCCAGATGTTCCCCCGGGCACTCCGATGCCGGCGTGGCATGAGGACGCGGCCGAGTTCGGCGCCGATTCTCTGACCTTGTATCGAGGCCTGTCCGTCGGCGGCCAAAAAGCGGGGACGATCGTGATCGTGTCGGACCTCGGGTTGTTGCGCGCCAAACTGAGGGAATACGCGGAAATCGCGGCGGTCGTTCTGCTGTTGTCCATCGTGGCAACCTTTCTGGTTTCCTCCCGGCTGCTCCGTGTAATCACCGAACCGATTCTAGGGCTTGCCGGGATCGCCGCGAGGGTTTCCGCGGAGGAAGACTATTCGCTGCGAGCCGTACCGCGCGGCAAGGATGAAGTGGGGGAACTTGTCATTTCCTTCAACCAGATGCTGGAGCGGATTCAGCAGCGCGATGCCGCTCTGCAAGCCGCCAGAAATACCGCGATAGAGGCGAGCCAGGCGAAGAGCGAGTTTGTAGCGAACATGAGCCACGAAATCCGCACGCCGCTGAATGGCGTGATGGGGATGACGGACCTGGTGCTGGAGACCGAACTGACCCCCGAGCAGCGGGAATACTTAGATACGGTGAAAATGTCGGCCGATTCGCTGCTTACGGTAATCAACGACATCCTGGATTTCTCCAAGATCGAAGCGGGGAAAATAGATTTGGAGGCAGCGGATTTCAATCTGCGCGATTGCCTGGAAACAACACTTAAAACACTTGCTCTGAAGGCGGATGAAAAGGGCCTGGAGCTTCTGTGTGAAGTAGCTGCGGAAGTGCCGGAGGCGGTACGAGGAGACGCGAGCCGGCTGCGGCAAATCGTGGTCAACCTGGTTGGCAATGCGATTAAGTTTACCAACGAAGGAGAAGTCGTCCTGCGTGTAAAAGCTTTGGAGAGCAAGGGTGAGGAGCGGCTGCTGCAGTTTACGGTATCGGACACGGGAATCGGGGTTCCGCTGGAGAAGCAAAAGGCGATTTTTGAACCCTTTACGCAGGCCGATAGCTCCACAACGAGGAAGTACGGGGGAACAGGTTTAGGACTAACGATCTCCAGCCGTTTGGTGGGGATGATGGGCGGGAAAATGTGGGTGGAGAGTCGGCCGGGAAGCGGAACGCATTTCCATTTCACCGCCAGGCTGGAAGGCGCCGATGCGCAAGCGATCAAAGTAGGAACGATTGCACCGCCGGAAATACTGCGGGGCGTGAGAGTCCTGATTGTCGATGACAACCGCACCAACCGAGGGATTTTGGAGGGAATGCTGAAACGCTGGGAGATGAAACCGACGGCGGTCGAAGGCGGTGAAGAAGCTCTAAAACAACTGGCCCTGGCTTGGGAAGCCGGAGACCCATACGGGCTAATACTGACGGACACGCACATGCCGCAAATGGATGGCTTCCGACTGGTGGAGCGAATCCGGGAGAGTCCTCAGTTGGCGACGGCGACGATCATGATGCTTACCTCGGCCGGTCGTCGAGGTGACGCGGCGCGCTGCCAGAAACTTGGGGTGGCGGCTTATCTTTTAAAGCCAATCCGTCAATCCGAATTGCGGGAGGCTATCGGCCGGGTGCTAGGGGCAGAGCCGGAGGACGGCGCAATTCCACTGATCACGCGATTCACCCTGCAAGCCATGCGCGAGCCTTCGGCGTTCCTGAGTGTGCTGCTGGTGGAAGATAACGCAGTGAATCAACGGCTGGCGGCGCGCTTGGTGGAGAAGAGAGGACACCGCGTGGTGGTCGCCGCAAACGGCCGGGAAGCGCTCGCGGCGCTGGAGAAGGACGACTACGATTTGGTTTTGATGGATGTGCAGATGCCGGAGATGGATGGGCTGGAGGCGACGGCGGCGATTCGCAAGATGGAAGAAGGTAGCGGCAAACATCAGACTGTGGTTGCTCTTACGGCGCATGCCATGAAAGGGGATGAGGAGCGCTGCCTGGCGGCAGGAATGGATGGTTATCTCAGCAAACCGATCCGGCCGGCGGAGCTCGACGCGATTTTGGAGGGCTATGTGGCTCGGCGTAAGGGGAGCGCGAAAGAGGGAACTCCTATTTCTAATGACTGAGGTTGTAGATTCGTTTCTGGGCTATTTTCTTCCCCACCTTCTCAGGTAGGTTCTCACCCGAATAGTCTCCTTAATCCAGCATGGCAAAAGCGCCCGCGAAAGTCCGCGGCCGCTACACAGGCGCCTTCGACACCGGGCGCTCCCGCGTGGCTTACGCCGCTGGCCGTCTGAAGACGGCCGCTATGCTTCTCACCCGAATAGTCTCCTTAATCCAGCATGGCGAAGGCGCCCGCGAAAGTCCGCGGCCGCTACACAGGCGCCTTCGACACCGGGCGCTCCCGCCGCGCGCCCGTCTGAAGACGGCCGCTACAAGTGCGACGCGCTCCTGTCGTATCTGACGATGAACTACCGTATGCGCGAAATAACTATTCAGAGGGATTTTGTGCGGGCTTGGCGCTTTTGATGTAAAACACTTCAGTTCATTTGAAGAATGCAAATTTGGAGGCGGCGGAAATGGCGAAGCGTTTGGTCTTGGTGATTGCGGTGGCGATGGCGATGTTGTTTTGCACGCCGGGAATGCTTGCGCAGGGGAAGGGCGAGCCGGCGGGGGAAAAGGCTGCGTCCCCCGCAGAAAAGACGACCTTAATTACGGAGAAGACGACTTCGATTACGGAAAAGACGAAGTCGATGGAGAAGATGGCGGGGTATTTCAACATTTATTGGGATGCGAAGGCGGGAAAGCTTTGGCTGGAGATCGACAAGTGGGGGACGGAGTTTTTGTATCAGAGCTCGCTGCCGGCGGGGATTGGGTCGAATGATATTGGGCTGGATCGCGGGCAGCTTGGCGGGACGCGCGTGGTGCGGTTCGAACGGAGCGGGCCGAAAGTGTTGCTGGTGCAGTCGAATTTGGAATTTCGCGCGGTCAGCGAGGATGCAGACGAGCGGCGGGCGGTGCGGGATTCGTTTGCGGAGTCAGCGCTGTGGGGATTTACGGTGGCGGCGGAGGAAGGCGAGCGGGCGCTGGTAGACGCGACGGAATTTTTCTTGCGTGACGCGCATGGCGTGCCGGCGGCGCTGCGCCGGACGAAGCAGGGGGCGTATCACCTGGACGCTTCGCGATGCGCGCTGTATTTGCCGCGGACGAAGAATTTTCCGCTGAACACGGAGGTGGAAGCGACGCTGACGTTTGCGGGCGATGAGCCGGGGCAGTGGGTAAAGCAGGTGACTCCGGAGCCGGACGCGATTACGGTGCGGGAGCATCACTCGTTTGTGCAGTTGCCGCCGGCGGGGTACAAGGCGAGGGCTTACGATCCGCGGTCGAGCTTTTTCGGGATTTCGTACATGGACTATGCGACGCCGATCAGCGAGCCGATCGTGAAGAGGTTTATCGCGCGGCATCGATTGGAGAAGAAAGATCCGTCGGCAACCGTGAGCGAGGCGGTGAAGCCGATTGTCTATTACCTGGATCGCGGGGCGCCGGAGCCAATTCGGTCGGCGCTGCTGGAGGGCGCGCGATGGTGGACGCAGGCGTTCGAAGCGGCGGGATTCAGGAACGCGTTTCGCGTGGAGCTGATGCCGGAGGGCGCGGACCCGATGGACTTGCGCTACAACGTGATTCAGTGGGTGCATCGGGCGACGCGCGGGTGGTCTTACGGCGCGAGTGTGATCGATCCGCGGACCGGGGAAATTATCAAGGGGCACGTGACGCTGGGATCGCTGCGGGTGCGGCAGGATTATTTGATTGCGGAGGGATTGCTGGCGCCGTACGCGGACGGGAAGGCGTTGCCGGCGGGGCAAGATGGCGCGCGAAAGATGGCGTTGGCGCGGCTGCGGCAGCTGGCGGCGCACGAGGTGGGGCACACGCTGGGGCTGATGCACAACTACTCAGCGAGCACGGTGAATCGATCTTCGGTGATGGATTATCCGCCGCCGGTGGTGAAGCTGGGCGCGGACGGCGTGCCGGATGTTTCGGATGCGTACGCGACGGGGATCGGGGAGTGGGACAAAGTTTCGATTACGTGGGGGTACAGCGAATTCGCGCCGGGGACGGACGAGAAGGCGGCGCTGGGGAAAATTCTGACCGATGCGTTTGGACGCGGGCTGCGGTATCTGACGGATCAGGATGCGCGGCCGGCTAGTTCGTCGAGCAGCGTGGCGCATTTGTGGGACTCGGGTACGAACGCGGTTGATGAGCTGAATCGGTTGATGCAGGTGCGCGCGGCGGCTTTGCGGCGGTTTGGGGAAAAGAATATTCGCGACGGGGCGCCGCTGGCGACGATGGAAGATGTGCTGGCGCCGATTTATATGCTGCACCGGTATCAGGTGGAGGCGGCTAGCAAATGGATCGGCGGGATGGATTATACGTTTGCGTTGCGTGGGGACGGGCTAACGCCGACGCAGATTGTCGCGGCGGCGGAACAGCGGCGGGCGCTGGCCGCGGTGCTGGCGACGTTGAAGCCGGAGGCGCTGGCGTTGCCCGAATCGCTGCTGAAGATGATTCCTCCGCGGCCGCCGGAATACGAGCGCGGGCGCGAAGATTTCAAGATTCGGACGTATCCGGCGTTCGACGCGCTGGCGCCGGCGGAGGCAGCGGCGCAGCACACGTTGCAGTTCTTGTTCAATCCGGAGCGGGCGGAGCGGCTGGTGGAGTTTCACGCGCGGGACAAGGCGAATCCGAGCCTGGAGGAAGTGTTTGACGCGGTGCTGGATGCGACGTGGAAGGCTCCGCACGGGAGCGGGTATGCGGAGCAGATCAACAATGTTGTGGATGATGTTGTGCTTTACGACTTGATGGCGCTGGCTGCGAACGAGCGGGCGAGCGATGAAGTACGGGCTGTTGCTGCGCTGAAGGTGCACAGTCTGAACGAGTGGCTGAAATTACCATCGGGCGGAAGACCGACTATTTCGGATCAAGCGCACATTTTCTTTGCTTCGAAGCAGATCGAATTATTCGAGAGAGACCCGAAGCGGTTGGACCTCACGGCGCCGGCTGAGCCGCCGGATGGACCGCCGATTGGGGGCTTTGGTGCGGAAGAGGAATGGTAACGGGCGAAAGAAAAGGCAAGGCTTAGCACAGAGCAGACAGAGACCGGAACACCCTTCGAGGCTCAGGGTAAACAGGGGTCACGGAGAGGCCCGGGGAATTTTTGGGGCGGGCAAGACCATTGGGGTGGGTGCGTCGTCTATGGACATGGAGGGGATGTCCTATGAAAACGCGCACAGTGATGGCCATGGTTGCGGCTTGCTTCGCCTACATATTATTGCTGCTGCCTTTGACGCGGGTTCGGGCTCAAGCTAGTGCGGCGGTTCCGGAGCCGGCGCGTATGGCGGTTCCAGCGATTCCAGCGTTGCCTGCGATGCCGGCTTTGCCCGCTGTACCCGCGATTCCGATTGAGCCAGTAACGCCAGCGGAACCGGGCGCTCCCGCATGGGGAAACGCACACTTCCGGGGCTCGGCGCATTGGGGCGATGGGCCGGCTGCGGACTGCTCCGATCTGCGCATCCGCATGAACGATGAGCGGCCGACGATTGAAGTGGAAGAGCGGACGGTGACGAAGGCGGAAGCTGGTGTGCTGCGGGTGAAAGAAGTGGAGAACGGCGGCGTGCAGGTGCAGGGGTGGGATAAGGATGTGTACTCGGTGACAGCGTGCAAGGCGGCGGTGGGAGGCGATGCGGCGGGGCTGCTGGCGCAGATTAAGCTGGCGGTGCAGGGCGGCGAAGTTTCTGTGAGCGGACCGCACGGCGCGCGGGGCGAGTGGACGGTGTTTCTGCTGATTCGAACGCCGCGGTCGGCGGATATTGATGTGACGACACACAACGGGCCGGTGAGTTTTTACAGTGTGGATGGGAAGATCGCTACACGGGCAACGAACGGACCGATCAGCATGAAGGATTGCTCGGGCGAGGCGAACATCTCGGCGGAGAACGGACCGATCAGTTTTTCGGGGACGAGCGGGAAGCTGCGGCTGCATACGCAGAACGGGCCGATTACGGTGTCGCTCGGTTCGAATTGGGATGGTTCGGAGCTGGTGGCGGATGCGGTGAATGGGCCGCTGACGCTGCGCGTGCCGTCGGGGTTTCGGTCGAGCTTTCTGGTGGAGTCGAATGGACACTCGCCGGTTAGTTGCCATGCGAGCATTTGCTCCGATGCGCGGAAGACCTGGGATGACGAGCATCGGCGGATTGAGTATGGGAGCGGGTCGCCGGTGATCCGGCTGTCGACGGAGAATGGGCCGATTTCGGTGGCGGATTAGGGGCTTCGAGGATGGCCCGCCAGCAAGATGCTGGCGTTACCAAGGCGCCGTGACTCCAAGGCTCGACGCAGATGCGGATGGAGGACGAAACTCCAGATCGCTCGCTTCGCTCGCTAGCTGGCCTAAAGCCCAGCCACTACACGACGGCTGCGTGCATTTCCTTCGTCACGATTAATTGGAACGCAGCCCTGGCTTCAGTCTAGGGCAGGGTTGCACCGAGAAAGCGGCGGCCCTTCGAGGTTCAGGGTAAACAAGACCGCCGCACTCCACATGGCGGATGGACGGGCTGCTGTGTTGCGGATAAAATTTGTGGATGCTGCTGGAAGAACGGGTTGCTCGGGCGACTACGGAAGCGGAAGCGGTGGAGCTTGCGCGGGAATTGTATGGGCTTGACGTCGCGGCGAAGGCGCTGCCTGGCGAGTACGACGATAATTTCCACCTAACTACGCTGCACAATCTGATCGGAGGACGGCCAGAAATGGCTGTCCCACTTTCGAATTCAGTCGACACTACGGATGGTCGTGCTGCCGGATTTGTGCTGAAGGTGATGCATCCGGCGCGCGAACGGGGGTTCATTGATATGCAGTGCCGGGCGCTGCAGCACCTGGCGCAGCGCGCGCCGCAGCTTACGCTGCCGCGTGTGCTACTTAACCGGCGGGGCGAGGCGTTTGCTGCGATCACTGCGGGGGATGGAACGCAGCGGCTCGCTTGGCTGCTCAGCTACGTGCCGGGAACGATGTTGGTGAAGGCGCGGCCGCACTCGCGCGAACTGTTGGAAGGTCTCGGCTGCTTTCTTGGGGAGATGGACGCGGCGCTCGCGGATTTTGCGCATGCCGCGGCTTCGCGCGAGCTGAAATGGGATTTCGTACGGGCGGGTTGGATTCGAAATCATACGCACTTGATCGGCGACACCTCGCGCCGAGCATTGGTTGAAAAATTTATTTCCCTTTACGAGAGTGAAGTGGCGCCGGCGCTGCCGCGATTGCGGCGCAGCGTGGTGTACGGAGATGCGAACGATTACAACGTGCTGGTTGGAGAGCCGCTCCCGCTGCCGAGGAAGGTGGTCAGCGTCATCGATTTTGGCGACCTGCACGAAACGGTGACTGTTTCGGAAGTTGCGATCGCGGCGGCCTATGCGATTTTGGGGAAGAAAGATCCGCTGCGCGCGGCGGCGGAAGTCGTGGCTGGTTACCATCGCGCGTTCCCGCTGGCCGAAGACGAATTGAGCGTTTTGTTCCCGCTGATCGGGATGCGCCTGGCCGTCAGCGTGACAAATTCGGCGCAGCGGGCAACGGTCAAGCCGGATGATGCGTATGTGACGGTCAGCGAAGGGCCGGCCTGGGAGGCGCTTGCGCGGCTTGGGAAAATTCATCCGCGGTTTGCGCATTACACGTTGCGGGCCGCTTGCGGGTTGGAGCCCGTTCCGCACAGCGGTGAGTTGAAGACGTGGCTCGCGGAAAATGGACATGCGGCGGCTTCTGTGCTCGATGCGGACCTGCGCACGGCACCGAGCCTGGTTTTTGATTTCAGTGTCGGAAGCAGATTTCTTGGGGCTGATCCGAGTGCGGCTGATCCCGACGTCGCAAGTGAACGAATGTTTGCGGAGATGAAACGCGCGGGCGCTGAGGTAGGCGTTGGGCGGTACGACGAGGCGCGGGCGATCTACTCCGCAGCGCAATTTGGAACGAGTTCGAATCCGACGGACGAGCGGCGCACGGTTCATCTTGGGATTGATTTACAAGTGCAGGTCGGAAGCGCGGTTCGCGCGCCGCTGGATGGTGTTGTGCATGCGCTGGCAAATAACACCGCGGCTTTTGACTACGGGCCAGTTGTGATTTTACGGCACAGCTTCGATGCCGGCGCGCGGGAATTCTTCACGCTTTATGGACATCTGACGGCGCGGACGCTGGACGGATTGCGGGTGGGACAGAAGATTTCTTGCGGCGAGAAATTCGCCGAAGTGGGGGCGACGCACGAAAACGGCGGGTGGACGCCGCACCTGCACTTTCAGATCATTAGCGATCTGCTGGAACTGGGGACCGATTTTCCGGGTGTGTGCCGCGCGTCCGAGCGTGGCGTGTGGACGAGCTTGTCGCCCGATCCGAATTTGTTGTTGGGGATTCCTGCGGAGCGCTTTCCGGCGAAGGAACGTGGGGCCGGCGAGATTTTGGCGGCACGCCGCTCGCTGCTGGGGAAGAACCTCAGCGTTTCGTACCGGGAGCCGCTGAAGATTGTTCGCGGATGGATGCAGTATTTGTATGACGAGACGGGACGCGCGTACCTGGATGTTTACAACAATGTGCCGCTGGTGGGGCACAGCCATCCGCGGGTGGTGCGCGCGGCGCAGGAACAGCTTGCGCTGCTCAATACCAATACGCGGTATTTGCACGATAACGTGCTGCGCTACGCGGAACGGCTGACGGAACTTTGCCCGCCGCCGCTGCGCGTCTGCTACTTCGTCAATTCGGGAAGCGAGGCGAATGAGCTGGCGCTGCGGCTGGCGCGGGCGCATACGGGCCGCGAGGACATTATTGTTCTGGAGCACGCATATCACGGACACACGAACGCGCTGATCGATATCAGCCCGTACAAATTTAATGGACCGGGCGGACGGGGGCGCAAGCCGTGGGTGCACGTGGCGCCGATTGCGGATGATTATCGCGGACCGTACCGGCGGGGAGACGCGCAAGCGGGCGCCCAATATGCCGAGCACGTCGGCGAGATTCTCGAGCGAGTGCGCGACGAAGGCCGTGAAGTGGCGGCATATATCGCGGAGACATTGCCGAGTGTGGGGGGCCAGATTGTGTTTCCGCCGAATTATCTGACGGAGGCGTACCGGCGAGTGCGCGCGGCGGGGGCGGTGTGCATTGCGGACGAAGTGCAAGTGGGCTTTGGCCGGCTTGGCACGCACTTCTGGGGATTTGAAACTCAAGGGGTCGTTCCGGACATCGTAGTACTTGGGAAGCCGATCGGGAATGCGTTCCCGCTGTCGGCGGTGATTACGACGCCGGAGATCGCAGCGTCCTTTGCGAATGGGATGGAGTTTTTCAGCACGTTCGGGGGGAATCCGGTGGCTTGCGCAGCGGGATTGGCGGTACTGGATGTGCTGCGAGACGAGGCACTGCAGGACCGGGCGCTGCGGGTTGGGAAATATTGGATGGCGGAATTGAAAAAGCTGCAGGACTGTCACCGGCTGGTGGGCGATGTGCGCGGTTCCGGGCTTTTTCTGGGAATTGATCTGGTACGCGACCGTGAAACGCGCGAGCCCGCTACGGAAGAAGCGGATTACGTGGTGAACCGGCTGCGGGACTGCGGAATTCTGGCGGGAACCGATGGGCCGCATCACAACGTCATAAAATTGCGGCCGCCACTGGTATTTTCGGAGGCGGATGCGGACCTGTTTGTAACGACTCTGGAATCCATCCTGCAAGAGGATGCCGCGCAAGCATAGGCAAGATTGTTGCCAAGAGCCGCAGGCAACGCGGTGAACACTTTGCGATTCAAAGCGAGCGTAGACAATGCGTGTTGGCTGCGCGAATATCTGAGTTTCTTGAACGCGACTGCGGGAACCCGCCTAAGTAAGGACCGAGGACAAATTATGTATCTTGCCCGGATCTCTCCATGTTTGCCGTTGACATTGCTGTTTTGCGCTTCGGCGGCGCTGGGCCAATCGGCCCCGGATGCCACGGAATGCGAGTCAACACGCGCTGAGAGGGTTTCGGGCTGCGAGGAAGCCCCCCGAGAGGACGCTCTTGTTTCCCTGTGCGCGCCGCCTGCGGCAGCGCGCGAATCGGCAGTGGCCAGAGCCGAGAGCGTAGCGCCGGCTACAATTCCGCTGACAATATCGAGGGGAACGCCGCTGCGCATCGCGGTGGACCAGAAGGTGCGGATTAGCCAGTCCGGCGAGGTTGTTCATGGCAAGGTTGTGGAGACGGTGTACGCGTTCGACCAAGAGGTGATTCCGGCGGGAAGCGTGGCAACGGGTCACGTGAAGAGCATCGCTCCGGTTTCTGGATTGAAGCGCACGATGGCTTATGCGAATGGAGATTTTTCGCCGTTCCACAAGTATGAAGTGGCGTTTGACACGCTGACGCTTCCGAATGGGAAGCAGATGTCGATAACGACTACGGTGACGCCGGGAACGGCGGATGTAGTGCACCTGGTGAGCAATCCTGCAAAGCAAGCGCAAAAAGGCGCGGCGGGACAGGCCACGGACCGGGCCAAGGCGGAGGCTAAGGGCAAGATAGCGGAAGCGAAGCAGCAAGCGCATGACGGTTGGCAAAAGCTGACCGCGCCGGGGAAAATGCAACGACTCAAGGACTTCGCGGTTGCACAGTCACCGTATCGGCGGCAATACGTGCAGCCGGGAACGCGCTTTGTAGCGGAATTGGACGCGCCGCTCGATTTTGGCACGACGATGCGAACGAGCGAACAGCTCGCGGTGGTGGGAAGCGAGCCGGTGCCGGACAGCACGCTGAAGGCGCGGCTGGTGGCGGAAGTCAGCTCAGCGACGGCTACGCGCGGCACTGCGGTGACGGCGGTCCTCACGGAGCCGCTGTATTCTCCGACACATCAACTGATTCTTCCGGCGGACAGCCGATTGATTGGAGAAGTGCTACAAGCCAAGTCGGCCCGAAAGCTGCACCGCAACGGCGAGCTGCGCGTGATTTTCGAGCGGATTGAAACTTCCGAGGAGGGCGTGCAGGCGCTTGCGCAATTGCAGAAGCAAACACAGGCGCAAGGGGAACAGCTGGAAGCTGCGCAACCTCAAGCCGGGCAATCTCAAGCCCAGTCCCAAGCAATGATCGGCAACCTGGAAGGCGTGGAAGTAGATCGGCGCGCCCATATGGAGCTTGATGAAGAGGGCGGAGCGCATGCTACGGACAGCAAGACGCGCTATCTGTCCACTGGGCTGGCGGTTATGCTGGCGGCCGCCGCTTCCCATACCGAAGTCGAACATGGAACAACAGAGACGGCGGGGCCGGGGGTGCGGACGGCGGCGGGCGGGTCAGGATTTCGGTTAACCGGCGCTCTATTGAGTCTGGTGGCAAAGTCTACTCCCGTCTCGGCAGCTATCGGCGCTTACGGCGCTTCGACTTCCATTTATGCGAATTTTCTTTCACGCGGCCACGATGTCGTTTTGCCGAAGGACACACCACTCGAAATCGGGTTTGGGGCGCCGCACACGAAGCCGCAATAACTGTTGAAAGCAGTTCCACTCGACTAGAGTCCGCATAAGGTAATAAATAAGGGTAGTTGACAATAGCGTTATTCTGCGCGTAGGCTCGCGGAGCGATGGAGCTAGACGCTTCCCTCTCCTGGCTCGCGCTGGCGCTTACTCCTGGGCTGGCTTCGCGGCTGTCCGCGCGGTTGCTGCGCGAATTTGGCTCGCCGGAAGAAGTGTTTCGCGCGCCGCTAATTCGATTAGAAGCTTGCAAGTTGCCGGCGCCGGTGGCGCAAGCCGTCTTCAAGAAACAGTCCTTCAAACGCGCCGAAAAAGAGCTGGCGCTGACGCGACGCATCGATCGCTGCCAACTGCTGAACTGGACCGATCCGGAATATCCGCAGACGCTGCTGCAAATCTACGATCCGCCGGTGATGCTGTATGTGCGCGGGGACGCCCAGGTGCTGAATCAGCCAAGCATCAGCATTGTGGGCACGCGACGGCCGACGCTCTACGGCACACAGATGGCGGAACGGCTGGGGCGGGAGTTGGCGGCTCGCGGCTTGGTGGTGGTGAGCGGCATGGCGCGCGGAATCGACGCCATCGGGCACCAGGGGGCGATGGCGGCAAACGGCCGAGGGATCGGGGTGCTGGGTACGGGCGTGGATGTCTGCTATCCCAAGGAAAACAGGAAACTGTACGAGAAAGTTCTGGAGCGCGGCGCGATTATCAGTGAGTTTCCGCTGGGGACGCACCCGGCGCCGGAGAATTTTCCCGTGCGAAATCGCATTGTGGCGGGTATGCCGCTGGGCGTAGTGGTGGTGGAGGGAGCGCAGTACAGCGGGTCGTTGATCACTGCGCGGCTGGCGATGGAGTTTGGGAGGGAAGTGTTTGGCGTGCCGGGAAACGTCACACAGCCGGTCAGTTTTGCGCCGAACCAGTTGATCAAGCAGGGCGCGAAGCTGGTGACCAATGGCGCGGACGTGATCGAGGAGCTGCCGACGCCGGTCCGCGCAACGCTGGTGCATGCCGAGCAACCGGAAGCGGAACAACGGAATCTGCTGGCCGCGGCGTCGCTCAATTCCTCAGAAAAGAAGATTTACGACCTACTGAACACGGACGAGCCGAGGCATATCGACGACATTGTGGAGGCATCGGGGTTGAACTCTTCGGAAGTTCTGGCTACGCTGTTTGACTTGGAGATGAAGGGGATCGTCCGGCAGATGCCGGGAAAGCAGTTCAGCAGGGTACTTTTGTAGCGGCGGAGAGTTCGGCCCGCCCGCTCGAGTTGGCGGAAAACAAGGTAAGGTGAGATGTCTCGGCCCGGCTGAAACGCGTCGGGACCTGGGGATGGGACCCTCGCTCGGAAGTGCCGAAATATTTGAAAAGGCGCAAGTTAGGCCGCTCGTGAAGAGGGCAATGAATCCGTAGAGCGCGTTTGCGCATCTGCTGTAAGGTAGCGAGAAGGACACAAGCCCCGCCAGATGGGCCTTCCTGCGAGGGAATCCGGGGTTACAAAGACAAGATGGCACGTTCGCTGGTTATAGTGGAATCGCCTGCCAAGGCGAAGACAATCAATAAGTATTTGGGACGCGACTTTACCGTCAAAGCGTCCATTGGGCACGTGATGGACCTGCCCAAGAAGACGATAGGTATTCGTTTGCCCGATGAAGAGCCGAAGAAAAAGAAAAAGGGCAAGGGCAAGAAGAGCAAAGCGGCCCCAGAGAAAGTCAACAAAAAGCCGATCACCCTGGACGATGCCAAGATTTTCGAGCCTACGCTGCAGATTATTTCCGGCAAGGGCAAGGTTATTAATGATTTGAGGAAATCGGCCAGCGCCGCCACGGCGGTGTATCTGGCGGGCGACCCGGACCGCGAGGGGGAAGCGATATCGGCGCACCTGGCGATGGTGCTCTCCAAGCCGGCGAAGTACTCGGAGGATGAAGCCTCCAACGGGCATAACGGCAAGGGTGGCGCCGAGGCGAAGGAAGAGGTTGAGTCCAAGGATTCAAAGGGCAAGTCCAAGAGCGCCAAGAAGAACCGGGACGAGATCAGCATTCCGCCGATTGATCCGAAGAAAATTTTCCGGGTGACGTTCAACGAGATTACGCCGAAGGCGATTCGCGCGGCGTTTGACAAGCCGCGGCAGGTGGACACCAACCTGGTGGACGCGCAGCAAGCGCGGCGCGTGCTGGACCGCATCGTGGGCTACAAGGTTTCGCCGCTGCTGTGGGACAAAGTGCGGCGCGGATTGTCGGCAGGGCGGGTGCAGACCGTCGCATTGCGGCTGATCGTCGAGCGCGAGCAGCTGATCCGGGCGTTTGTGCCGCAGGAGTATTGGACGATTCACGCGATGCTGGACGCGGGCGAGCCGCCGATCTTCGAAGCCAAGCTGAGCAAGTACAAAGGCGAGGACATCGAGGTTGGGAATCAGGAAGCGGCGGACAAGATCGTCGCGGCGGTGAGCAAGGCGAAGTGGCAGGTCGCTTCGGTAGCGCAAAAGGAAAAGAGGCGCAACCCGCCGCCGCCGTTCACGACTTCCAAGCTGCAGCAGGCAGCGTATAACCGGCTGCGCTATACGGCCAAGCGCACCATGGGCGTAGCGCAACGACTTTATGAAGGCGTGGAACTCGGCGAAGAAGGATCGGTGGCGCTGATCACCTACATGCGCACGGATTCGGTGAACGTTTCGCAGGACGCGCTGCAACAGGTGCGCGAAATGATTCCGCAGCGCTTCGGGGCAAATTATTTGCCGGAAAAACCGAACTATTACAAGTCCAAGAAGGATGCGCAGGAAGCGCACGAGGCGGTGCGGCCTACGGACGTTTCGCGGACACCGGAAGATGTTCGCAAGTATCTGCCCGAGGATCAGTTCAAACTGTATCAACTGATCTGGCAGCGGTTTGTGGCGTCGCAGATGTTGCCGGCGATCTTCGATCAGACGAGCATTGATATTTCGGCGGGAGATTACACATTTAGGGCGACGGGCTCGGTGCAGAAATTCGACGGGTACCTGCGCGTGTACCAGATGCCGGTGGCCGGAGCCGACCGCGAGGACGATGAAAAGGATGACGAGGGCGAGGGCAAGGCGCTGCCGCGCGTGACGGAAGGGCAGACGCTGCGGCTCGACCAGATTCGCCCGGACCAGCATTTTACGGAGCCGCCGCCGCGGTACACGGAAGCGACGCTGGTGAAAGAGCTGGAAGAAAAGGGCATCGGGCGACCGTCGACGTACGCTTCGATTATTTCGACGATTGTCGACCGCGAGTACGTGAGGAAGGACCAGGGGCGGTTCACGCCGACGATGCTGGGCGAGCGGGTGAGCGTGCTGCTGGTGAAAAGCTTTGATGACGTGTTTGACGTGACATTCACGGCGCGGCTGGAAGAGGAGTTGGACGAAATTGAGGAAGGCAAGTTGCCGTGGCGCGACGCGGTGAGAGAGTTCTGGGGAAAATTTGTCGTTGACCTGGCGAAGGCCGGCGACGAGATGGTGTCGTATAAGGCGGGAATTCCGACGGGCAAGAAGTGCGAAAAATGCGGCGAAGGCGAGCTGCTAGAACGCATCAGCCGGCATGGATTTTTCCTGGGCTGCTCGCGGTATCCGGATTGCGATTTCATTCAGGATATGGCGCCGGAACTGAGTGACGACGGCAACGGTGAAAACAAAGTCGAGTATTGCGACAACTGCGGCAAAGAAATGTCCATTAAGCGGGGACGATTTGGAGCGTTCCTGGCTTGCACGGGCTATCCCGATTGCAAGACGACGCGGCGGCTGGTGGAGGGAACGCGCATCGCCCACGAGCCGGACGAACCGCTCGAGGAAAAGTGCACGCTATGCGGCAATCACCTGATAAAGAAGAGCGGACGCTTCGGTCAGTTCATCGGCTGCTCCGGATATCCGAAGTGCAAGTACACGCGGCCGATCACGATGGGCATCAAGTGCCCGAAATGCAATGAAGGCGAATTTGTGAAGCGCGGAAGCGCCGGTAAAGGCGGACGCGGACGCCCGCGCGTTTTTTATGGGTGCTCGCGATACCCGGATTGCGATTACACGACGCCGCATATGCCGGTGGCGGAGCCGTGCCCCAAGTGCGGCGCGGCGTTTATCGTGGAGAAGAAGACCAAGATCGGCATGGTGCGCAGTTGCTTGAAGGAAGGGTGCGATTGGGAGTCCGTGGTAGCGGACCCGATGCCATCGCAGCACGAAGAGGCAGCGACGCCGGTGGGCGCAAAGCCGTAAGTCCCGACCGACAAGTTTTCATTCACAACTTTTCATTTCACAACTTAGCGGCCGGTGACAAGTCAGCGGCATGCATTTGTGAATTGGAGTTCGCGGAACTCTGCGCGACTATACTTGGTGTGAGTTGTGGTGCCTGGGAGCGGCCCGGCAGAGATGAAACAGGCCATCGGGAAATATTTGCAGTACCTGGAGTCGGTGAGGAATTCCTCTCCGCACACAATTCTGAATTATGGGAAGGACCTGGAGCAGTTTGTCGCATATCTTTCGCCTCCGGGCGCGCAGCCACCGGCGCTGCCGAAGATTACACATCTGATCATCCGCGAATTTGTGGGGCACTTGCACGAGCAGGGGCTGGAGAAAAGCTCGATTGCGCGGAAGCTGGCGGCGCTGCGTTCGTTTTTCAAGTATTGCGTGCGCGAAGGGATAGTCAAGGAAAATCCGGCGCGGCTGGTACCGACGCCCAAGCTGCCAAAGCGGATTCCATCGGTACTTTCCGCGGAAGAGATGAATGGATTTTTGAATGAGCTGGCGGGCGCGGGGCCGGCTCCGGCGAGCGGACATCCGCCTACAAAGAAGGGTGACGGTGGCGCAGACGAACAGCCGGGTAGCGCAGGATTGTTTCTACGCCGCGATCGGGCGCTGCTGGAGATGCTGTATGCGGCAGGATTGCGTGTGAGCGAGCTGACGGGCTTGAACCTGGAAGACATGGACCAGAAAGAGCGGATGCTGCGCGTGCGCGGCAAGGGCAACAAGGAACGCATCGTGCCGTACGGGACGAAGGCGCAAGAGGCGCTGGAAAAATACTGGCCGCTGCGGGAACAGCTCTTGCTGCAAACCTCCGGCAGCGGAGGGGCGCTGCGGGCGGCACCGAGAACCAATGCGGTGTTTCTGAATTATGCGGGGCGGCGGCTGACGCAGCGTTCCGTGGGGCGTATCGTAAAAAAGTACGTCAAGCTGGTGAATGTTAATTGGGACTTGCACCCGCATTCGCTGCGGCACGCGTTCGCGACGCATTTGCTGGCGGATGGGGCGGATCTGCGGGCGATACAGGAACTGTTGGGGCACCAGTCGCTTTCCACCACGCAGAAATACACGCACGCGTCGATCCGGCAGCTGATGGAGATTTACGACAAGGCGCATCCGCACGCCTGAGCGCGCAAAAGGATGCTGCAACGGGCGCGTTCGTAGCTTCCGATAACATTGGTGGTCGACCGATATTGAGGATCGCTTCGTGCGGCCTGGATTTGTGTCACGAATTGTTTTGGAAATTTTCTTCGCGCCGTAACCTGGATTACACTTCTCGGGAATAGAACGCGCCCCAGGATTTTTCCGAGGAGGGCTGGTCAATGAATCGAAGACTTCTGAGGATTGTGAGGGTTGCCCGCAGGAAATCGCGCGGTATAGTCCCGGCGGTTCGCAAGGCGGTTGCGACCGGGCTGTCGGCGGCACTTGTGGTTGCGCCAGCTATGTGGGGTTTCTTTCCCGGTTCAGTCGAGGCCAAAGCGCGTCCTATAGCACCGCAGGCGCTAGTAAGCTCCAGCAACCAATGCATGTTGCATTCGGCGCATGGCGACATCAAGCACGTCATCTACATTCAGTTCGACAACGTTCACTTCACTCGGGATAACCCGAACGTGCCGTCGGACCTCGAGCAGATGCCGCATCTTCTCAATTTTTTCGTGAACAACGGCACGTTTTCGTCGAACCACCACACTCCGCTGATCTCCCACACCGCCGACGACATCCTCACGTCGCTGACGGGCGTTTATGGCGAGCGGCACGGCCAGCCCGTTTCGAACAGTTTCAACTATTTCAATCCCGCTGATCCCGGAGGGCTCGGATCAACGTTCACAACGTCTTTCACGTACTGGACTGATGTTGTTGATCCCGTTGCAGATCCGAGCTTCAATCTGCTCACTCCATCCGGCGCAAACGCGCCAGCGCCATGGGTGCCCTTTACACGCGCCGGATGTAACGTTGGCGCCGTGTCCATTGCGAACATGGAGCTCGAGAACACGAGAGCTGACATCACTACTGTGTTTGGCGCGGGTTCCCCGGAAGCTATCGAGGCGGCCAGCAATCCAGGGCAAGCTAACAGGGACTTCGTGGGCATCGCTGTCCACTGTGCTATCGGGGATGCGGTGTGCGCCGGGGCGAACGGCAAGCCCGATGTGCTGCCGGACGAGCCCGGCGGCTACTCTGGGTTCAATGCCCTTTACGGCCACAAATATGTGGCGCCGGTAATCGCTCCAAGCGGGCTGAGCGATCTTTTCGGCAATGCGATCACGGGATTCCCTGGCTTTGGCGGTATCTCCGCTGCGCAATCACTTGCGTATACAGCTGCCATGCAGGAGAACGGCGTGCCGATCACCTACTCTTACATCTCCGACGCGCATGACAGTCACTCGTTCCCTTTCCGCGCGTTCGGACCTGGCGAGGCCGGCTACGTCAAGCAACTTGCCGCCTATGACAGCGCCTTCGACAAATTCTTCACGCGGCTAGCTAACGACGGCATTACGCCCAGCAACACGCTCTTCATCCTTACTTCGGATGAAAACGACCATTACGCAGGAGGGCCGCCGCTCAATGGCGCCTGCGATGGCGTCAACACTGCTTGCACCTACACGGCAGGCTCGTCGGGACCGAACACCGTTGGCGAAATCCTGACCAACATTAAGGCGCTGCTCGGCCAGGAAGATCCGACACTCGATTTCACCAAGACGCCATTCGACATTCACTTTGACATGGCGCCCGCGTTTTACATCAGCGGCCAGCCGGCGCGCGACTCGGCTATTGCGCGCCAGTTCGAGCATGACGCTGCGGCTCTGACCGCGGTTAATCCCAGAACGGGCAACGTCGATACACTCACGCGTTTTCTGGCCGATCCCGTCGAGATGAAACTGCTGCACATGATCACTGGGGATCCTCTGCGCACGCCGAGCTTCGTCATGTTCGGCGATCCCGACTATTTCTTCCAAACCTTCGTTCCGAGCGGCGCGCCGAATGTCGGCGTGAACCCGGGTTTTGCGTGGAATCACGGCGGCGTCGCACCCGAAATCAACAACACCTTCCTCGGCCTGGCCGGTCCGGGCGTCAGGAACAGCGGGGTTACACACGCCGTTTGGTCCGACCACACAGACATCCGCCCCACACTTCTCAGCCTGGTTGGATTGCAGGATGATTACGAGAGCCAGGGCCGCGTCCTTGCCGAAGACCTGCATCTGTGGGCCTTGACTCCCGGGGTGCAGACTAGCGGCGCCGGTTTCGAGGAGCTTGCGAAGGCCTACAAACGCATCAACGCTCCGCTGGGTGAACTCGGTCTAGCCACGTTGAAAATCTCCACCGCCGCTCTTGCGGGCGATGACGCAACCTACAACGAGCTAGAGAACCGGCTGCAGGTCGTCACTGCCTTCCGCGACGCGCTTGCCGCTGAGATGCTCGAGCACCTCACCGAGGCGGAGTTCCGAGGGAAGCGCATCCGCGGCATTGAAGAACAGGCGCTGGTCCTGCGAGCCGATGCGCTGGTCGACTACGTGAACCGGCTTGCCACGCGGCAGAGTGCCGCCCACTAGCCCGCAGCAACGCTCCATAAAGTTAAAGTGCCGGGATGCGGGTCAAAAAAACGCGGCGGCCCGAAGCCGCCGCGTCAATTGCAATGGAACGAAGCTCGCTAAAACAGGAAGCGAACGCCAATCTGGATCTGCCGGACCGTGTAGGCGAAATTGCTGTTGGCACTGGTAAACGTTGAGAACGGCGCGTTAAAGGTCAGTGTGGGCGCCGCGGTAGTTCCTCCAATGATATAGCCAGTGGTGTTGACGCCGGTGAAGTTGACGTGATTGAAAAGGTTGAAGCCTTCGCCCAGCACCTCCACTTTGTATTTCTCTTGGAAGGTGAATTTCTTGGAGATGCGCAGATCGACGACCTGGGTCCGCGGCAAGCGGAATGTATTGCGTCCAATGACGTCGATGCCTTTTCTGCCATTGGAGCCGTTGATGCCGGAGCCCAGAGGCCGCAGTCCGGCCGGTGTACCGGTGGGTGTCGGCGGAGTTCCGGCTGTCAGCAAAGAATAGGGCAGGCCGTTCTGAATTTGATAGATCGGCGCAAGTTCCCATTCATTGGCCAGATATCCGAGCCATCCTTTCACATGCCATGGCGAGTTGACGATAGCATTAGCGACGAAACGGTTGGGAACATTGAAATTGGAATTGCCATACTCCGCGCGAATGTTATTGGGAGCAAGCAAGTCGTTGGTGTCTGTGAAGGTGCTGGCGTTTTGGCCAAAATCCAATGAGTGCGACCAGGTGTAGTTCGCAGAGAACTGGACGTTGTGGCTGAGGCGGTGCATGGCCTGGACGGTGAGCGCATTGTAACTGGAGCTTATGCCGCTGAAGATGTCGGTCATAGAACCGAACGCGGTGTTCAAGCGCTTTACATAGACGTTCGTCGTATAAGTCGGCGAGGTGATCGGGCCGCCCCCCACAACAGAGTAAGTAATTGGCTGGGTTACGGTCCTATCGATGTTGGTGTCCACGAAGTCCGGCAGGCTCCTGCCGAGACTGCCCAGGTAGCTAAGGGACAACACGGTGTTCCAGCCCAGCTCGCGCTCCACAGTGAGATCCATTTCGTGAATCTGCGGAGCCTGGAAGTGCGAATCGAAGTAAACCACGTTGGGACCGACCAATGCCGGGGCTGCCGAGAAAATTTGCGGGAACTTGGGCCCTGTAGCAGGCAAGAAAAAGAACTGGAACTGTCCGCCGGCCATTCCAGTGGTCGTCAAAGCGTTGTAGATCGAGGAGTTGATGATGCGGCCGTAATAGATGCCATAGCCTCCGCGCACGGACGTCCTGCCATTGCCGAAGATGTCCCAAGCGAAGCCGATGCGGGGACCGAAATTGTTCTTGTCACTGGGGAGCTTGCCGGTCTGCGGTACGGCGGGATTGATTAGAGCGCCGAAGGGATCGGGCATCTTCTCGTATTCGTAGCGAAGGCCAAGATTTAGCGTGAAGCGCGGGAGAATGCGCCAACTGTCTTCGGCGAAGAAGGCGATATCGTCGGTGTTGAACGCGAACCCGAGCGGTCCGAAAGCCTGCTGGAAGTTCGAGTAGCAAGGGGTATTGTGCCCGGCGCCGCAACTGCTGGGTTTGTAGAAGTCGGACAAATAGTTGCCGATGTTGCTGTAGTTGTAGGAGCCGTATTGAAAGCGGAGATTCTGGCTCAGGTCATGTGTGCGGGCGAAGTCGAGACCGAATTTGAAACTGTGGCGGCCCTTGGTCCAGGAAACGGTGTCAGCAAACTGGTGGCGGCGCTCGTCGGGGAACGATGGCCGCTGCAAGAACGTAGGGACACCCATGTCGAACCCGTTGGTGATGAGGACGTCCGGCGGCAAGCCTAGAGGATTGGTGTAACCGGCGGGGTTGACGAAGGTCGTAAGCTCGTATGGTGAAGGTGGCTGCGCGAATTCAAATTCAAAGTCGCGGCCATACTGGTAACGGGCTTCGTTGGAAAGGCTCGGAGTGATGAAGGTGTACAGCTTGGCTACTCCCCAGGTGTCGCGAACGTAGTCGTTGCCGAAGCTGGCGATTCCGAAGGCGTTGGAGGCCTGCGTCTGGATTCCAGCCGGAGAAGCCCAGCGCATGCGATTGACCTCAAAGGAGGCGCGGTTTTTCTGATTGATGGTCCAATCGACCTTGGGGAAAAAGATGGTTTGCTCGCCCTTGCGAGGCACAGGACCGAGTTCGCCGAGCAGGCCGCTGAGGCCGTTGTTGTAATCGGAAACGCCAGCGGCGTAATTGGGAAGGCTGAGGTTGCTGACTAGAGTGCACGCGCCACGTGTAGCGGCCAACACGTTGGCGCCATTAGGCACGGCGTTGGGACCGCTGGTAAAGGCGGCAGCGTTTAAGGTGCTGCAGGAGCCGCCATAATTGGTGAGATCAGGAACGGGGGTGGCAAAAAACGCGGCGGGGCTGGCCGGGACTGCAGTGCCCGGGAAATCGCGGGTGTAGCGATCGAAGGCAAAGTAGAAGAAAAGCTTGTCTTTGAGGATCGGGCCGCCGACGCCCAAGCCCCAGATCTTGCGTACGTCCGTGGGTTTGAAGGGCGAAGAAGTGAAAACACCTGGGGAGGTTTGCGTGGTGAGCCTGGTGAAGGAGTTTGTGGCGCCCCACTCGTTGTCGCGATCGTAGAAATATCCCTCGCCGTGGTATTGGTTGGTGCCGCTCTTGGTGACAGTGTTGACCACCGCGCCGGCAGCACGGCCGTACTCGGCGGAATAATTTGACGTATTAACCTGGAACTCTTGTACGGCGGCTTTAGCGGTGGAGTAACCGGCGCGTGTGCGGCCGCGCTCCTCGGAGAAGAAAGCTTGGTTGTTGTCGGCGCCGTCGACGGTATTGTTATTCAAGAGCGTGCTGATGCCGCGGAAGCTGAGCAGTCCGAATCCATTGGAGTCATTGACCACGCCCGGGGTAAGCAATGCGAAGTCTGACCATCTGCCACCGTTAATCGGGAGATTGTTGATCTGCACCTGGTCCACAATGGGAGCAAAATCTGCTGAGGAAGTATTGATTTGAGGTAATTCCGAGGTAACCAATACGGATGCTCCCGTAGTCGCAAGAGGCAGATGGGCAGACAGCTCCGTGACAGCACCGACTTGAACAATCACATGCTCAGCCTTCAGCGCAGCGAATCCCGTCGCATTGATGCTGACCGCGTACGATGCCGGGGGCAACTTGGAAACTCGATAGTAGCCGGATTCATCCGTTACGACGACAAACTCCAAGTTGGTACCAGCGTTCCGCACCGTGACCTTGGCATTCGGTACGACTCCGCCACTCTGGTCATAAACGGTGCCGCTGATAGCGCCGTCGGTGGTCGATTGCGCATTTGCGTACGGAATATTTGGGTAGCCAAACAGAAGCAGGCAAATGCCCACAAGTAGCCTGAATGCTTTGTCTCTCATCAAGGGTCTCCTAAGGATATGAGCCAGCGGAAATTGCACGACTGCGATGATGCACACGGGCGGACATTTAAGAACGTCAGAGAGGAGTCCGAGGTCACCCCACCACGCAAACCGACCCGCCACCCGCAGCGGAGTCTGGATGGGATATGTTACTACCACATGAATAAACCAAGAGCAATCGGCGAAAGGTGGAAATCTGTGGATATTAAAGGGCGGCCGGCTCGCGGATTTGCGGCGTCGAGGCAAACGCGTTACTGTCTCTTGCTCGCAAGAAAGGAGTCTGGCCTAATTGAGCAAAATTGGTTACGTGTGGATGCTGGTAGGTGCGATTTGCGGCTCGGCGTCGATCACGAAGGCTCAGGATAATTACGAAATTCAGGTGTATGGGTACGACATGGTCGAGCCGAAGCACACCATGGTGGAGTTGCACAGTAATTTCACCATTGACGGCAGCAAGACCGTGCAGGACGGAGTGCTGCCTACCAACCACGCGATGCACGAAACGATTGAGATTACCCATGGCTTTACGGATTGGTTCGAGACGGGATTTTACATTTTCACTTACGAGCGCAATGGATTTGGCGTGCAGTGGGTGGGGGATCACATCCGGCCGCGGGTGCGCATTCCGCCGAAGTGGAAATGGCCCGTCGGCCTGAGTTTGTCGAACGAGATCGGCTACCAGCGGGCAAAGTTTTCGCCGGACACGTGGACGTGGGAGATGCGGCCGATTATCGACAAGCAGATTGGGCCCTGGTATCTGGCGTTCAATCCGACGTTTGACCGCTCCTGGCATGGTCCCAGCGTGCATGATGGGTTTATTTTTTCGCCGAACGTGAAGGTCGGCTACGACTTCACCAAGAAAATCAACGCCGGGATTGAGTATTACGGCGCGGTGGGACCGGCGACGGACTTCGTGCCCATCAGCCTACAGCAGCACCAAATTTTTCCGGTAGTCGATTTAAATCTCTCGCCGAAGTGGGAAGTGAATTTCGGGTTGGGAGTGGGAGTGACGAGGTCAACGGATCACTTGATTGCGAAAATGATCCTGGGCTATCGCTTCGATTTCTGACGCGGACTTTGCGGAAAAGAAAAACGGCTGGCCGTGTTTGCGGCCAGCCGTTCTGTCTCTCCGCGCCGAAAGATACGGCGCTACCATGCGTGCTTAGCGGTGCCCGCCGCCTCCGTGGCCACCGCCACCGTGAAAGCCGCCACCACCGTGGCCACCGCCGCCATGAAACCCGCCGCCACCGTGGCCACCGCCGTGGAACTCTCCGCCTCCGTGGAAGTTACCTCCGCCGTGGTAACCTCCGCCGTGGAAATCGCCGCCGCGATAGCCGTGGTCGAATCCGCGTCCGTACCCGCCGCGGCCGTAGTACCCGCCGCGGCCATAATACCCGCCGCGACCGTAACCGTATCCGCGGCCGTAGTAGCCGTGTCCGTAATAGCCGTGGTACCAGGGGCCGGCGCCGATGAAGACGCCGCCTGCGAACCAGTCAGGGCCGTAGTAGCCGTAGGGCGCGCAGTCGTAAGGAGCATAGTCGTAATAGCCATAGGTGCAGACGGGAGCTGGGCCGTAATAGGCCGGCGC
>Ga0209648_10000730_pt1 | contig 25752 bp, 26 predicted proteins | sample GraSoi2013_115cm_FD_185830 | JGI IMG/M metagenome (GOLD analysis project Ga0209648, IMG submission 185830) | Grasslands soil microbial communities from the Angelo Coastal Reserve, California, USA - Sample 9_17_2013_115cm (SPAdes) (version 2) | ecosystem: Environmental > Terrestrial > Soil >... | reverse complement strand
CCGGTCGATGGTGGCCTGCGCCTTGCCCGGCTGCGCCGAACCAAGCATGAGCGCGGCAGCGCACGTCGAAAGCCACCAACGCAACGCCGCCGGACGGTGGCGTTGACGCAACCTCGTGGTGCGCCCTCGCTCCGGTCGCGGGGAAAGGGCGAGCGAACCGCATGCGCCGCGATCACACGACGCGAGCGCCAGACTGCCTGCGCTGCGACCCGACGCGGGCATCAAGCCGGTATTGGGATCTCGCCGACGTCCTTCGGCACTTTGTAGCCCTTCTGAACCGCCGGCCGCTTGGCAATGGTCGTGTACCACCGCCTCACGTTGGGATACTCCTTGAGATCGACGGTCTGCCATTCGTAGCGCGAGACCCACGGCCAGATGGCGATATCGGCGATGGAATATTTGTCGGCGACGAATTCGCGCTCCGCCAGGCGGCGGTCGAGCACGCCATAGAGCCGCCGTGCTTCCTTTAGGAAACGCTCCTCGGCGTAGGGCGCCTTGCCCTGGTTGTATTTCACGAAATGGTGGACTTGCCCGAACATGGGGCCCGGTCCGCCCATCTGCCACATCAGCCACTCGAGCACGCGATAGCGCGGCTCACCCTCTTTCGGCATGAGCTTTCCAGTCTTGTCCGCGAGGTAGATCATGAGCGCGGCCGATTCCATCAGGCTGATGCCGGTGTCGTGGTCGACGATGGCGGGAATGCGGTTGTTCGGACTGATCTTCAAGAATTCCGGCTTGAACTGCTCGTCCTTGCTGATGTCGACGGGATGCGCGGTATACGGCAGTTGCAACTCCTCGAGCAGGATGGAGGCTTTGCGGCCATTGGGGGTCGTCCAGGTATAGAGATCGATCACGGTTTTGGTTCCTGTGCTCGCACTGTGGCGTGACTTGCTTTTGAGAATTTGGCCGGCGGGCGGCGCCGACGGGGCGTCGCTGATGTGGGGGACTTGAGTTTCCTACGAGCATGCAACGAGGTCGCAGCGTCAAATAGAACCTCGTCGGCGTCGTGCTTGCCAATTCCCCTTTGATCATCCCCTGCGCCCGATGTCCATCACCTCGACCTCGACCGGGATGTCGCGGCCTTCCCGCTGCACGGTCAGCGTTACCCGCTTGCCCACCCCGACGCGCTCGAGCTCTTGGATCAGCTCCGCGAGCCCCCGCACCGGCTTGCCGTCGAGGGCGACGATGACGTCGCCCGGCTTTCCGGTATTCGGGTCCATGCCGCGCAATCCGGCGCGCGCGGCGGACGAGCCCGGGGAGGTTCTCACGATAACGACGCCCTGCACGCCCGCGCGCGCCGCCACGGCCTCGCTGGCGGCAACGATCCCGATGCCCGGCGTCGGTACCGAGCCCCTGCGGATGAGTTCGGGCACGACGCGATTGACGGAATCGATCGGGATGGCAAAGCCGATGCCCGCGTTCGTTCCGGACGGGGAAAGAATGGCGGTGTTGACGCCGATCACCCGCCCCGCCGAGTCGAGCAGCGGACCGCCGGAATTTCCGGGGTTGATGGCCGCGTCGGTCTGAATCACGTTGGTGATTTCGCGGCCGCCGCTGGTGGGCAGCCGACGCTTGAGCGCGCTGATGATGCCGGTGGTCAAGGATTGATCGAGCCCGAACGGGTTGCCGATGGCGAACACCCATTGCCCGACCTTGAGGTCGTCGGACGTGCCGATCGCGATCGGCGGCGGCAACGCGCGCGTATTGTCCACGCGAACCACCGCGAGGTCGTAGTTGGGTGCGGTCCCGACGATTTTGGCCGGCAATACCTGGCCGGAGGCGAGGCGAACGGCGAGGCTGCTGGTCCCCTCGACCACGTGATCGTTGGTGACGATGTCGCCGGCGGCGTCCCACACGAAGCCTGTCCCCGATTGCGCCGGGACGTTCTCGTCCTCGGATGGCAGTGCTGCGATCCCGTCGGCGCGCCCTACCACTTGCACGACGGAAGGAGACGCGCGCTCGAAGATTTCAATCGAGGTGCGCTCGATCTCCGCCAAACTGCCGCGCGGCGCGACCGCGCGCGGGGTCGAAGCCGAAAACAGCAGACGGTCGACGTAGGGCTGCCCGAGATAGACCGCCAGGACGACCAGAAGCACACCAACCACAATCTTCGAGAAGCGGTCGCCCATCGCAGGCCTCCTCGCTCATTCTATCGAAAAGCGCGCGCGTGATGAAATTGTTCCGGGGAGGGGACACGGGGAGCGTTTCGGCTCTCCGCGAACTTGCGTCCTGGGGTCATGATCGTGCCGGCACGATCAGCACGTCGGCACCGGGCGCCGGCGCGAACAGCCGCTCGACCTCGGCCTTGCGCCGCTCGAGCGCGAGCCGCTGGTTGATGTAGCCCTTGTCGGTGATCTCGTTGGCGTCGATGGAGGGCGCGTCCGGCAGCAGCAGCACCCGCGCGATCCGCTGCGAGGAGCCGCCGTGATCGGCGTTCCATCGGGCGATGGCGCGCCCGACGTGCTCGCGCACGGTGGGATTGCGGGCAAGCTCGGGCAACGCAGCTTCACAGCCGACGAGCTTGCGGCAGCCGGCGGCGTTGAGCCACGCCAGCATCCCGACCCATTCGCGGTTCTCGCCGGCGATGATGGCGTCCTGCAGCGCCGGCGAGGCGGCGGCGAGCGCTGCGACACGGAGCACGCCCACGGCGACCCAGGTGCCGGTGGCGAGCTTGAAGTCCTCGGCCAGGCGGCCGTCGAACAGGATGCCTTTGGCCGGCTCAGCCGGGTCGGCAAAGCGCACGGCGTCGCCCGGCTTGTAGAAGCCATCCTCGTCGAATGCCGCGCGCGTGAGGTCGGGCCGTTTCCAGTAGCCGGGCGTCACGTGCGGCCCGCGCACGCGCACTTCGAGCTTGTTGCCGGTCGGTACGAGCTTGAGTTCGACGCCGGGGACGGGCACGCCGATCGGACCCGCGCGCTCGATCATGAAATGCGCGGCGGTCGAAAGCGGCGACGTCTCGGTGGTGCCCCACGACGAGGTCATCGGCACGCGCTCGCCGGTTGCGCGTTGCGATACCGCTTCGAGTCGTTCCCACAAGTCCTGCGGCAAAGCAGCGCCGGCGTAGAAGATCAGCCGCAGCGTGCGGAAAAACGAGCGCGCCAGTGCCTCGTCGCGTTCGAGAAACGGCAGCAGCGCCGCGTAGCCCGCCGGCACGTTGAAATAGACCGTGGGCGAGACCTCGCCGAGATTGCGCACGGTCTCGTCGATGAGACCGGGAACCGGCTTGCCGCCGTCGATGTAGAGCGTGCCGGCATGGCGCAGCACCAGATTGAAATTGTGGTTGGCGCCGAAGGTGTGGTTCCACGGCAGCCAATCGAGCAGCACGAGCGGCGCCTCGTCGAGGAACGGCCAGATCTGCGCGAGCTGCTGCTGGTTCGCGGTCAGCATGCCGTGGGTGTTGACGACGCCCTTGGGCAAGCTGGTCGAGCCAGAGGTGAACAGAAACTTGGCGATGGTGTCGGCGCCGATTGCCGCGGCGGCTTTGTCCAATGCCGGGCCGGGACGGCCCTGCGCCAAGCGATCGAAAGCGGTGACGCCCTCCATGTTGGCGCCGTTGCGGCTCGCCACGATCTCGGCTTTGAGCTCGAGCGCGGCGAGCGCTTTGGCGAAAGGGCCGGTGTCCGCGACGTAGACCAGGCCAGGCGCCAGCAAGGCCGCGATGTGCTTGAGCTTGGCGTGGTCCTGGCTCTGAAGCGAGTAGGCGACCGAAATCGGCGCCACGGGAATGCCGGCGGTGTGGCCGGCGAGTATGAGCAGGGCGTGATCGATGCCGTTGGCGGACAGAACCATCACCGGCCGCTCGGCCGAGAGCCCGCGCTCGATCAGACTCTGCGCCAGCGCGTCCACGAGCGGTCGCGCCGCCGCATAGGTCAACTTGCGCCAGCCACCGCCGTTGCGCTCGGCCAGGAACAGGCCTGCGGGATTGCGCTCGACCGCCGCACGGAAAAGGCGCGCCAGGCTCGGATCGTGGGGCGCCAAGGACTCGCTCGAGCGACAGTGCAAAGCGCCGTTGCGGCCCGCTTCGCAGACGATGCGTGGGCGCGCGTAGGCGATCGGGCGTAGCCGCGGTCCGGGCATCCGTCTCCTCCCCGCCTGCCCCCGCGCGCCCAGGGGCCTTGCTTGGCCGGGAGCGGGCGCCCCCCGGCGGACGACTTGAAGCATGATAACGCACAATGGCAGGGTAGGGATGGCCCGCTGCGCCGGGCCGCTAGTGTCTCGATTCCGAAGTTCGCAAGCCCTTGCGGTACACTCATGTGCGAACTTCGGAATCAAAGGGACACTAGCAAACTTATGACTCTAGTGTGGTTTTTGGATTTGAAGTTCCTATACGAGCTCGCTGCGAATGCGTAGGAACTTCAAATCCACCACACTAGCACTCGGGCCGCCATGACCGCCGCAAATTCATCCGCGCCGAAAGAGCTCATCACCGCCGCGCTGCTTGTGATCGGCGACGAGATCCTCTCCGGCCGCACCAAGGATAAGAACATCGCCTATATCGCGGAGTATCTGACCGCGGTCGGCATCGATCTCAGGGAAGTCCGCGTGGTCGGCGACGAGGAAGGGCCGATCGTCGAGGCGCTCAACGCGTTGCGCCACCGCTATACTTACGTCTTCACCACCGGCGGTATCGGGCCGACCCACGACGACATCACCGCCGACTGCGTCGCCAAGGCGTTCGGGGTGCCGATCGACGTCGATCCGCGCGCGCTCGCCATCCTGCAGGAGCGGCTGCGCGCAACCGGAGCGGAGATGAACGAAGCGCGGCTGCGCATGACGCGCATTCCCAAGGGCGCCGATCTCGTGATCAACAAAGTGTCGGGCGCGCCCGGAATTTGGATCGGCAATGTGATCGTCATGGCCGGCGTACCGACCATCATGCAGGCCATGCTCGACGAGGTCGCCCCCAAGCTCAAAACCGGTGTTCGCATGCTGTCGCAGACCCTGCGCGCGGACGCGCGCGAGGGCGATATCGGTACCCAGCTCGGTGAGATCGCCAAGGCCAATCCCGAAGTCGCGATCGGCAGCTATCCGTTCTTCGATCCGCAGCACGGGCCCAATACCAACGTGGTGCTGCGCGCGCGCGACGCGCAAAAGCTCGCGCTTGCCGCGCGCGCGGTGGAGGAGATGCTCGAGCGGGTGCGGGGCGCGCAATCGAGCGGGGGGTGATCGTCGCGGGCCTGGCTGGGGGACAAACCCGCGCACGGTCCGCAGATCAGGCAACTGACCGGCGCGCGCTGACGCGCTCGTGATGCCCGCCGGCATCGGCCGTGGGTAAGATCGTAAAGGGGCGGGCTCGCATGCGAGGAGGCCGTCATGCCGTTTCATCCTACGCGCCGCCGAGTGCTGGGCACTCTCGCCGCGGCCGGATTTGCATTCGATGATGCGCTCGCGGCGCCGCTTGCAGCGACGCCGGCATGTCACGACGGGGATGAGCCGACCGTGCGGCAGACCGAGGGGCCGTATTTCAAGCCCAGTTCGCCGCTGCGCGCCGATCTCGTCGAACCGAACAGCCCGGCGCGGCCGGTCGAGGTCAGCGGGCAGGTTCTCACGCGCGCCTGCCAGCCGGTCGTGCGGGCGCTCCTCGATTTCTGGCATGCCGACGAGCGCGGCGAGTACGACAACGTCGGCTTTCGCTATCGCGGACACCTTTTTACCGATGCAGAGGGCCGCTACCGCCTGCGCACCATCTTGCCGGCGCTCTATACCGGACGCACCCGCCACTACCACGTCAAGGTGCAGGCGCCGCAACGAGGCGTGCTCACCACTCAGCTCTACTTCCCGGACGAGCCGATGAACCGCCGCGACGGGCTGTTCCGCCGCGAGCTGGTGATGCGAATGGCGGAGGCCGGGGACGGGCTCGCCGCACGGTTCGATTTCGTGCTCGACATGCGCTAGAAGGCCCCAGCCCTTTTCCGCTTGGGGAGGACGATGGCGCAACCGCTCGAGCAGGCGCAGCCGCAGCCGCAGAAAGCCTTTCCGGTCTCGTGGGACCAATTTCATCGTGATGCGCGCGCGCTCGCCTGGCGGCTCGCCGGCGCCGGCCCGTTCCAGGCGATCGTCTGCGTGACCCGCGGCGGACTGGTCCCCGCTGCGATCGTCGCGCGCGAACTCGGCATCCGGCTGATCGAGACGGTGTGCGTCTCGAGCTACAACCACATCACGCAGGGCGAGGTCAACGTGCTCAAGGACGTGGCACGCAGCATCGTCGGCATCGGCGGCGGGCGCGGCAAGGGCGTGTTGATCGTCGATGATCTCGTCGATACCGGCAGAACCGCAAAGGTGGTGCGCGAGCTGCTGCCCGAGGCGCATTTCGCGACCGTCTACGCCAAGCCCATGGGCCGACCCATGGTCGACACGTTCATTACCGAAGTATCGCAAGACACCTGGATCTATTTTCCCTGGGACACCGGCCTTGCCTTCCAGCCGCCGATCCGGGACGGTGGATTGTAGAGGCGCGCTAGGGGCGGTGGATTTGAAGTTCCTATCATTGTGGCTGGGAGCTCGTTTAGGAACTTCAAATCCAAAACCGCCCTAGAGTCATAAAGTTGCTAGTGTCCCTTTGATTCCGAAGTTCGCATCAGAGGGTGCCGCGAGCGTTTGCGAACTTCGGAATCGGGACACTAGCCCCGCGTTCGGGTATGATCGCGCGCACCACGCCGCGACATCGCGGCCCGAGGAGGAGTGGCCATGGACGCCGTCACGCCGAAATTACAAAAATCCGCCGAGAAGCATTCCCACGTGGTGCGGCCCGCCCAGATGGAATGGCAGAAGACCCGCTTCCCCGGCTGTGAGGTCAAGACGCTGTTATTCGACCGGGAGACCGGTCTCGTCACCGCGCTGATGCGTTTTGCGCCGGGAGCCGTTCTTCCCGACCACGAGCATGTGAAGATCGAGCAGACCTACGTGCTCGAGGGCAAGCTCGTGGACAAGGAGGGGCCCGCTGCCGGCCTCGAGGTCCAGGCCGGCGAATTCGTCTGGCGCGAGACCGGCAGCCGCCACGTCGCCTGGACACCCGAGGGCGGGTTGATGCTGGCCATGTTCCAGATTCCCAATAAGTTCTACGAGCGCGACGGCCGCGTGACCGACGTCGCCGGGCAGGACTGGGAAACCGTCTGGGGCCGCGCGCTCAAGCAGTAAGCGGCGGCACCCGTCGCTCCCGAAATCGGGAGCTTGCGCAGACCGGGCAAACGTGCGTGCGCCAGCACTGCTAGAAGCGCTTGCGCCTAGGCCGCGTGGTGGAACGGTAGACACAGCAGACTTAAAATCTGCTTCTGGGAAACCGGAGTGCCGGTTCGAATCCGGCCGCGGCCACCACCCGCGTTTTCAGCGCTTGGTTTCGTTAGCTTTTTTGCGCTGCTTGTCAAAAAGGCTCGCTGGCTTTGACGATGTTGTTTCCAATTTGGTCTGGGCCGCGCGTGCCAGCGCGCGTTGATCCGCCGAACGCGTGTAGCGCGAGGCCTCGCACAACGTGCGATGCCCGGACCACGCTGCGATCTCATGGCCGGTTGCACCAGCGCTGGCCAAGCGACCGCAGGCGGTGTGGCGCAAGCCGTGCGCGCTCAAGCCATGCAGCCAGTGTCGTTGCAGCGATCGCGCGCTTTCGCGCCGGCGAAGGCGCGCGGCGTGCAAGTGTTGGCGCACTAGTGCCTACTCTGGTTGGGGTTCTCAAGCTTTCGGATCAACGCGCGGAGGTCTTCTTCGGTGATCCCCTCCTCTGCCAATTGATCTTTGATGGTCTCGCGAACGAGATCAGGAAAAAAGGCGCCCAGCACCCGTGTGGCACGAATCGGGTCTTTCGCAAGCTCGTCCAGCGCTGCTGAAAGCGCCTTTTGTCCACCAGCGTCATAGGCGTTTTTCAGCTTGTTGATTTCTGCCCAATCGGTATCGGTCAAGCCAGTGGTGTCGGCGACTTCCAAAGGATCAGATTTTTTTGTCATGCTTCCCGCCTCTAACTCTTCGCGAACGCCGCCATCGCTGTAAATTAATGGCGCGCCCTGCAGTGTGTGACTTCAAACCCGTGTTTCCCGCCGGCGTCTCGACGCGCGGCGTGCAGGACATAACCCTAGGGGCGGCGGCGCCAGTCGCACACGCCTTTTGACAGTTGCCGGAAAACCCTAATTGCGCCAATGCGGTCGATAGCAGCGGTTTGACACCTAAACCATTGAGGTTGTTGGTTCGTGCTCCTTCGGCCGCGGCCACCACCCGCGCGACCCGTGAACCGTCGGCCGCTGGCACCAATTCCGTTCCGAATTCCAAAAATCCGCCGCACGACCGCGAGCGCCGGCCCACCTCGTTGCACGGCTATGTCAGCGTGACCATGCCGCTCCAGAATTGCTGGCCTTTGCCGGTGTCGACGTCGTACTTGCGCACGAACGAGAGCCTGCCGTCGCCGGCGATGCGATAGACCATGATCCCGGCGGTCAGCGTCTTGAGCGCGTTGCCGTCGCGCACCGCAAGCGGCCTGATGCTCGCCGCCACGAGCAGCTGCCCGCTCGGGTCGATGCCGAAGGTTCGCAGATGGATGCCGTGGCCTTCGACGGTCTGGACCAGGCTCGGCTCCCCGGTCTGCGCATCGATGGCGAAGACGGCAACGTTGTTCTCGCCACCGTTGAAGACCTTCTTGCCTTCGAACTCGACCTCGCCCTGGTTGCGGTTGGTGAGATAGACGAAGCGGCCGTTCGGATGCACGTGAATCGGCCCCGCGCCTTGCGCCGGTTTGACGTTGGCGGCATCGGCCAAGGTATCCTTGACGAAGATAGGGTCGCGGCCGAGGGCACCGTCCGATTGCAGCTTGTAGGTGTAGAGCTTGTTTTGCCGCTCGATCGAAACGTAGACCCAGGGCTGCGAGGGATGGAAATCGAGATGCCGCGGCCCGAAGCCGAGCCCGGTTCCAGGCGCGATCGAAGCCAGATTCGTCAGCGCACCGCGCTTGAATCCGAAGAGCTTGAGCGCGCCGGGATCCTCCAACTTGCCACCGGCGGCGTTGTTGCCGCGCGTGACCAGGATCGCGGTTTGGTTTCCCGGCGTCGTGCGGATCTGATGCCCGTAGATGCCGGCATCGAGCTTGTCCGGCTGGCTCACCCGCTCGCCGACGGAGCCGTCGCCGTTGATGCGATGGACGGTGACGTTGCTCGGGTCGTTGTAGGCGGTGAGCAGATATTCGCCAGACCTGTCGAGGCTGGTGTGAATGGGACGCGACGGCAGGGATTGCGGCTCGCCGTGCGGCGCGAGCGCGCCCGAAACCGGATCGATGCGGAAGGCGTTGGCCAGATGCGTGGTGCCGGCGACGCCCGGTCCGCCGCTGCTCGACACGACGTAGAGATATCGTTTCGACGGATGCGGCCAGGCATATTGCACGTTGGCGGGCAGCGTCACCGTGCTGCGCTTTTGGAGCGCGGCATCGCCGACGTCGATGTCGAACAGCGTGAGCTCCGGCCCGGCGCTGGCATAAAAGGCAGTCTTTGCTGTCACTTGTTGACTCCACGCGCGGTTAGGGGCTGCGACCGTGCCGGCAAGGAGCGCGGTGAAGGTACGGCGGTTGATCATGGGGGCTTCCTCCGGCTGAGTGGCTTGTTCTTGAAACCGATGGTAGCTCGGATGCGGTGCCGGCGAAATCCGTGCTCATCGGTTCGGCCACGCCGACGCTCGAGGCTGACTAAATCAATGCATCGTGCAAGGCTCGTGTCCGTGGGCGAATTTCCATAAGCTGCGGGCGGCAGCATCGCAGTCGAGGACTCCATGCGTCTGAAGGACAAGATCGCGATCGTGGTGGGCGCCGGCCAGTCGCCGGGCGAGGGCATGGGCAATGGCCGCGCCACGGTCCTGCGCTTCGCGCAGGAAGGCGCCAAGGTGCTCGCCGTCGACAACAAACTGTCCTCCGCCGAGGAAACGGTGGCCATGGCGCGACAGTCAGGCGGGGAGTGCGTTGCGTTCGAGGCCGACGTCACCAAGGAGGCGACGCTCGCCGCGATGGTCGAGGCCGCGCGGCAGCGTTGGGGCCGCATCGATGTGCTGCACTACAATGTCGGCGTCAGCATCGCCGGCGGCGACGCGCCGCTTGCCGAGATCACCGAGGCGGCATTCGATCGCATCGCGACCATCAACCTGCGCGGCGCCATCATGGCCTGCAAGCACGTCTTGCCGGTGATGCGCGCGCAACGCTCGGGCGTCATCATCACGATCTCGTCGGTCGCTGCGTGGGAGCAATATCCCAACGTGGCCTACAAGGCGACCAAGGCCGCAATGATCGCGTTCACTCAGCAGATCGCCATCCAAAATGCCGAATTCGGCGTGCGCGCCAATGTGATTCTGCCGGGATTGATGGACACGCCCATGGCGGTCGATACCCGCGCTCGCGCGAGCGGAAAGAGCCGGGCCGAGGTCGCGGCCTCGCGCGACGCGCGGGTGCCGCTGCGTCACAAGATGGGCACGGCCTGGGACGTGGCGAACGCGGCGCTGTTTCTTGCTTCCGACGAGGCCAATTTCATTACCGGGGTGGCGCTGCCGGTCGACGGCGGCGCGCTGGTCCACATCAACTGAGCGGCTAGTGTGGTGGATTTGAAGTTCCTACCGACATGCGGCGAAATCGCATAGGAACTTCAAATCCAAAAACCACACTAGAATCATAACGTTGCTAGTGTCCCTTTGATTCCGAAGTTCGCACGAGAGCGTGCAGCAAGGGCTTGCGAACTTCGGAATCGGGACACTAGCGCGGTTTCATGCGAATCGCTTGCGCGCAAGCTCCGCGCCCTTGCCGAGCGCCTCGAGCTTGCCGAACGCGATATCCCACCGCATCGGCGCCATGCCGCAATTGGTGCCGGCGATGATGCTTTCCTTGGCCAGGTATTTCGTCGCTTCGCCGATGACCGCGGCGACCTCGTCGGGGCTCTCGATCTTCTCGCTCGCCACGTCGATGGCGCCAACCTGCACGTCCTTGCCGTCGAGAAGCTTCAGCAAGGCGATCGGGACACGGGAATTTCGGCACTCGACCGAAACCTGACCGATCCGGCTCTTGGCCAGCGCCGGGAAAATCTGCTCGTACTGGCGCCATTCGCTGCCGAGCGTTGCCTTCCAGTCGATATTGGCCTTGATGCCGTAGCCGTAGCAGATGTGAACGGCGGTGGTGCAGGTCAGGCCCTCGATCGCGCGATGCAGCGCGTCGATGCCCCACTCTTCCACCTCGCGCAGATAGACGTTGAACGCCGGCTCGTCGAACTGGATGACATCCACGCCGTCGGCTTCGAGCGCGCGCGCCTCGGCGTTGAGCAGATCGGCGAACGCCATCGCCATCTTCGTGCGATCGCCGTAATGGGCATCGGCGACCGTATCGACGATGGTCATCGGCCCCGGCAGCGTAAACTTGAGCTTGCGCTTGGTGTGGGCGCGCGCAAGCTGCGCCTCCTGCGCGTGCACGCGCGTCTTGAGGCGAAGGGCGCTCGTGACGGTCGGCACCATCGCCTTGTAGCGGTCGGCGCGGATGCCGATCTCGACCTTGCGCGCGAAATCGATCCCGTCGACGAGTTCGAGAAAGCCGTGCACGAAATGCTGGCGCGACTGCTCGCCGTCGGTGACGATATCGATGCCGCAGTCCTCCTGCAGCTTGAGCGCGAGCAGCGTCGCGTCGCGCTTGGCGTCGGCGAGGGCCGCGCCGGCGGCCCGCCAAGGGGCCCACAATCGGTTGGGCTCGGCGAGCCAGGTGGGCTTCGGCAGGCTTCCGGCGATGGTGGTCGCAAACAGCGGCATGCTAGGGCGATCTTAACCTCAGCCCGGCGTCCAGCCATAGAGCCAATCGTAGCGCGCGAGCAGCCGCTCGCCGCCGATGGCGGTGAGCGCGAGGGTACGCAGAAACGCCCCCGCTCCGCCCAGCTGATAGACCATCCCGTTGCGGCGCGCGGCGCGTTGGGCGCGCGCGGTGCGGGCGCGGCGGTGGCGCTCGTAGCGGCGCATGGCGGCGGCGGGATGGTCGCGCGCGTCCGCCAGCCGCTGCGCGAGCACCGCCGCATCCTCGATCGCCATGGCGGCACCCTGGGCGAGATAGGGCAGCATGGGATGGGCCGCATCCCCCAGCAACGTGGCGGGGCCCTTACCCCACTGGGCAAGCGGCGCTCGGTCGTAGAGCGCCCATTTCTGCCAGTGCTCCGGCGCCGCAAGGATGGCGCGCGGGACCGCCGACCACATCGGTGCGCGATAGCGGGCAAGGATTTCCGCGCGCTCGCCAGCTGCGCTCCATCCAGGCTCGCGCCAGTCGTCGCCTACGATGGCAACGACGTTGATGAGGGTGCCGCTCCGGACCGGATAGTGCACGAGGTGGGCCCTGGTGCCGAACCAAAGATTGATCGCCGGGGCCCGCAGTTCGGGCATCAGCGCGTCGGCGGGCGCCAGCGCCCGCCAGGCGGTCCGGCGGGCAAAGCGTGGCTCGCGCCGATGACCGAGGCACTGCCGCAGGTTCGACCACAACCCGTCAGCCGCGATGAGGGCGACGCCCCGCTCTTCCAGCCGACGCTGCGGGGAGCGGGCGGCGATCGTGACCCCGTCTTCGCCGAACGTAAAATCCTCGACCCGTATCCCGAGATGAAGAGCGATATCGGGATGGGCGCGTACCGCATCGAGCAGCACGGCTTGCAGGTCGCCGCGATGAATCAGCCAGTAGGGCGCGCCGTAGCGCTTCTCGGCGACCGCGCCGAGCGGCGCGCGCGCGAGCACACGCGCCGTCCGCGCGTTCATGACCCGCAGCTCCTGCGGAGCGACGACATGCCGCCGCAATTGCTCGCCGAGGCCAAGCGCAATCAGAATGCGCGACGCATTGGGCGACAATTGAATGCCAGCGCCGATCTCTTCAAGGCGTTGCGCCTGGTCGAATACGGTGACGCCGAATCCGTGCCGCGCAATCGCCAAAGCCGCGGTCAGCCCCCCGATCCCCGCGCCAGCGATGATGACGGTGCGCGAGGACGCCACGGCTCATGTCTCCGTCGCATCGATTGCCGCTGCTACGCGGTTGCTCCATCCGCCAGCGCGCATTCCGCCGGGCGTGCCGCATGGGGCCCAAGCGTGGAATCGTAACGAAAGAGCGTCGAGCAATAGGGACAGATGATCTCGCTTGCGTCGCCCATGTCGAGGAACACGTGCGGGTGATCGAACGGAGCCAGCTCGCCCTCGCACATGAACTCCCGCGCGCCGATCTCGATGACCGCGACGCCCGGCGTGTTGTGGAAGTGAGGAACAATCCGCTCCGCCATGTTCTCCGTCCGCCTTCGACGCGACCGAGCTTACGCCTCCCGCGACCGCGCGGCACCATAGCCAGCCGGGTTGGCCATGGCTAGGTCAATCGTTTTCGTCCGCGAACCGACCGCAGTCTAAATGCCGCGGTGGGTTGCATGTCCCCAGCCGTGGCCAATCGGCAATTTTTCGCCATGGTCCCTTGCCGGCGCCACCGCGCTTGGCGAAATTGAGGGCGGGGGCGCAGGAGAACGATTCCGTGACCGCAGCGCGCATCGCAGTGCCGCTCGCGCTCGCCGTCGCCTTCGCGTTCGCCGCGTTGGCCGCCGCGCCGCGCGCCTTCGAGGCGCAATTCCTGCTCGCCGCCCAGGACGATCCGGCGGCGCTCGCTGACCACGCGGTCGCGCGCGCCTTCAACGCCGACGCTGCGGCGCGCGAGATCGACGCCGCGCTCGCGGCCGACGACGCCGACCTCGCCATGAGTTTTCTCGATCTTGCCCGCGAGCGGAACCTGCCGATCGACCCTGCGCTCGCCGAAAAGGTCGAACGTGCGAACGCGACCATCGCCACCGCCGCGCGCACGCTGGGGAGCTTTGCCCGTGGTCTCGTTGTCGGTGAAGCCGCGGACATCTCGGGGCTTGCGGGCACGGCGGTAGGCGACCTGTTCGTGCTCGGCGATGTGCGCGATGCGCTGCGCGAAGGCACGCGGCTTGCCGCCGGCCGCGACGGCGACGAGCTCGTCCTCGGTTTGGCTTGCGTCGGTCTGGCGGTGACGGCGGGAACCTACGCGACGGTGGGCGCGGCCGTGCCCGCGCGCGTGGGCCTGACCGTGGTCAAGACGGCGCGCAAGACCGGCCGGCTCGGCGCACCTATGGCGGCATGGATCGACCGCTCGCTGCGCGAGGTCGTCGACTGGACGGCGCTCAAGCGCGCCGTCAACGGCGCAAGCATTGCCGAGCCCGCGGCCGCCATGCGTGGCGCGCGCGAAGCGGTCAAGGTCGAAAGGGCGCAAGGGCTTGTGCGGCTCGTCGGCGACGTGGGACGCGTGCAGGCCAGCGCCGGAACGCGAGCGGCACTCGACGGATTAAAGCTCGCCGAAGGATCGCGCGACATGTCGAGGATCGCGCGCCTCGCTGCGGCCAAGGGCGGCAAGACCCGCGCGATCCTCAAGCTCGCGGGCCGCGGCGCTATCGTCCTCGCGGTGGGCACGTTCAACCTCGCGACGTGGCTGTTCTGGGCGGCCGTGACGCTCCTCGGTTTTGTTTCCTCGCTCAAGCGTACGGCCGAACGGATCACCGAACGCCATTGCGCGCGCCGCAGGCTTCGCCGCGCGCGCTGCGTCCTCGGTGCGCCGCTTGCGCTGATCCCATCCCATAGGACCGCGGCCTAGCGTTCCTGCAACGATCCCCGCCGGGCGGTCGAGAGCGACCTTCGCGCAGTACGAATATGCAGCGTTTCCAGCACGACGGGGTGGAAATCGCATTTCTCGATGAGGGCGAGGGCGATCCGATCGTCCTTGTGCACGGTTTTGCCTCGACGGCGGAGGTGAACTGGCTCTATCCCGGCTGGGTTAAGACGCTGACCGCGGCCGGCCGACGAGTCGTCGCGCTCGACAATCGCGGGCATGGCGCCTCGAGCAAGCTCTACGATCCGGCGGCCTATCACAGCGCCCGCATGGCCGAGGACGTACGCGCGCTGCTCGATCACCTCGATCTCGCCCGCACCGACGTGATGGGTTACTCCATGGGGGCGCGCATCACGGCGTTTTTCGCGCTCGCCTATCCCACGCGTCTGCGCCGGGCCGTCTTTGGCGGGCTGGGCATTCATCTCGTCGACGGCGTCGGGTTGCCGGAGAGCATCGCGGAGGCGCTCGAGGCGCCCTCGCTCGCGGATGTCAGCGATCCCATGGGACGCACGTTCCGCGCCTTTGCCGAGCAGACCAAATCCGACCTCACGGCGCTCGCGGCCTGCATCCGCGGCTCGCGCCAGACGCTTGCGCGCGAGGACGTGGCGGCCATCCGCGCGCCAGTGCTGGTCGCGGTCGGCACCGAAGACGTGGTTGCGGGTTCGGCACACGAGCTCGCGGCGCTGCTGCCTTGCGGCCGGGCGTTCGACATCCCGCGGCGAGATCACATGCTGGCGGTGGGAGATAAGGCGTTCAAGGCGGCGGTGCTGCGCTTTCTCGCGGAGCAGCCTTGAGGATTTTGCAGTGGCGCAGGGAGGCGCCCATCCGTGCAGCCCTCCCCGCGGTAGTCTTGTCCGCTTGTTGCCCGCTTGATGCTTGTCAACGCATCTCCCGCTTTCGCGGCGTAATCTCCATATACGCCTATCACCAGGTCAAATTGTGCTAAGCTGACCGCCGGAACGAATGCGGGAGACGATCATGGCCCAGCGACAGGTAAGGGCTGGAGCGATCGAAAAGGTCGACCCGGTATGGACGCGTATCCGCGGCGAGGCCGAAGAGATCGCGCGTCGCGAGCCCGAGCTTGCGACCTTCATCTATTCGACCGTCCTGCATCACGACAGTTTGGAAGCGGCGGTCGTGCACCGCGTGGCCGAGCGGCTCGATAGTCCCGAGGTGTCGGCCGAGATGATCCGGCAGGCCTATGCCGACGCGCTCGAGTCCGAGCCTGCGATCGGCGCGGCCTTCCGCGCCGACATCGTCGCGACGGTCGACCGCGACCCCGCAACCAACCGCTTTCTCGAACCCGTGCTTTACTTCAAGGGATTCCACGCGATTCAGACGCACCGCCTTGCCCATTGGCTGTGGCGCAGGGGCCGCAAGGATTTTGCTTATTATCTGCAGAGTCGCTCGTCGGCGGTGTTCCAGACCGATATCAATCCGGCTGTGAGCATCGGGCGTGGAATTTTCCTCGACCACGCCACCGGCCTGGTGGTGGGTGAGACCGCCGTGATCGAGGACGACGTCTCCATCCTGCAGGAGGTCACGCTCGGTGGAACCGGCAAGGAGGCGGGTGATCGCCATCCAAAGATCCGCCACGGCGTGCTGATCGGCGCCGGCGCCAAAATTCTCGGCAATATCGAAATCGGCCACTGCGCGCGCATCGCCGCCGGATCGGTCGTCCTCAAGGCGGTGCCGCACAACACCACGGTCGCCGGCGTTCCGGCGAAGGTCATCGGCGAAGCCGGCTGCCCGGAGCCGTCACGCGCGATGGATCACCTGTTTGATGACGACGACGGCTGAGCGAAGGGGCGCGATCCGTGGACGTTGGGGAAGTCAAGAAGCTCGAGGCTTATCTCAAGCGGCTGTTCGGCAACGCGCGCATCCACGTCGTGCCGACGAAAGCTGATGCCGCCGACGTCTTTGTCGGGGCGGAGCGCGTGGGCATGCTCGCTCTCGATGAGGACGAGGAGGACGACGAGCGGTCCTACAATTTCGAGGTAAAGATCACCGTGGGCGATGCTTCCGCTACTGGTCCGGATATCAAGAAGCTCGACGCCTACCTCAAACGCAAATTCGACACCGAGCGCATCCGTGTGGTCCCGCGGCTCAGGAAGAAGGACTCCGCGGAAGTCTACGTGGGCGACGAATATATAGGGGTGTTGTTCTTCGACGAGAAGGACGCACGCTCGTCCGTTTTCGAGCTGCCGATTCTCGCGCTCGATTTGGACGAGCCGGGACTGCTCAAGGAATAGCGATCCACGCGATCAACGCGCTCGCCGCAAGCTTGCGATCAGCCGATCGAGATTGGCGGCAACCATGCGCCAATCGCGCAGCCAATCGCGCGGGAAGCGCACCACGATGTCGGCTGCGTCGATGCGTCGTTCGTAGAGGCAGATCCCCGGCACGGGACCCGCGCGATTGCGGGTGCAGCGCACGAAAAAACTCGGTGCCGGGTCATCGTAGATTAAATCCTCGCCTTGATAGGGCGTGCCGTCGCGGAACGCGAGCACGGTCAGTCCGCCGGGGCCGGGCGCGGCTTCGGCGGCGGTGTAGCGCGGATAGATAGTCAGCACGCGATCGGCGGGGGCAAGCGTGTCGCCGCCCGAGGCGATGGTCATGAACACGCGCGCGAATGCTTGCGAGGTTTCAGCCGCCGGGCCGGGCGCCGGCGGCTTTGCGTTCGGATCGGGCGGCTCGAGCGAAGGCCATAGAAAAGCAAGATCGACCCGCTCTTGCGTGCCGGGCCGACGCTGCACCGGCACGCGAATGGCAGCCGGCGGCAGATTGAAGGCCACACCCGCCACGGTGATCGGCAGCGCCGGAGCATCGAGGCGGGGGGTCGGCCAGCGCGGCCACAGCACATAGCCGATATAGACGAACGCCGTGAACGCGACCGCCGCAAATACGACGAACGGCAGCAAAAGCTGACTCTTGCCGCTCTGGCGCCGGCGCAAGTGCCGGCCCCGCTCCTGGCTGACGTGAACCGTGGTCATGGGTGGCGAGCAGGCCCCGCGAATCAGTCGTCGTCATCAGTCCTCAATAATCAGGCGTCGCTGTGTCCTGACGCTGGCGTCGGGATTGCCGAGGTCAGCACCGAGCGCGGAATTAACCCTTAATTAAGGATGTTGTGGCGCGCGGCGTCGCGCCGTGCGAAGGATCAAACGGGGTTATTCGAGGGGGGCGTCATGACAGCAGAACAGGTTGAGCATGTCTTCGCGCTCGCGATCGGCTTTGCCATCGCGGGCTGCTGGAGCGTGATGTCCGGCGCCATCGTGGTGATGGGACTGAGGGCGTTCGGCGTTTCCGTCGGCTGAGCGCGTATCCGCGCCCCGAAGCCGCCTCGCCAATCTATGTGCGCCGTGGCAAGGTCGCGCCTCCCACCGAGGAGGGGAGGCAATGGCGATCTTCGAGCTTGATGGCGAGGCGCCGGACCTGCCGCCCGACGGCCGCTATTGGATCGCCGACAGCGCCATCGTGATCGGGCGCGTGCGCCTCAAGACCGACGCCAGCGTCTGGTTCAACGCCGTGCTGCGCGGGGACAACGAATGGATCGAGCTCGGCGAGCGCTCGCAGATCCAGGACAACGCGGTGCTGCACACCGATCTCGGCTTTCCCCTCAATATCGGCGAGGATTGCGTCATCGGCCATAACGTGGTTTTGCACGGCTGCACCATCGCGCGGAACAGCCTGATCGGCATGGGCGCGGTGGTGCTCAACGGCGCAAGGATCGGAAAGAACTGCCTCGTCGGCGCCGGCGCCGTGGTGACCGAGGGCAAGGAATTTCCGGACAATTCGCTGATCGTGGGGACGCCGGCGCGCGCGCTCCGCACCCTCGATGAAAAAGTCGCACAAGCGATCACCCGCGACGCCGACATCTACGTGCAGCGCTGGCAGCAATACGCCAAGGGCCTCAAACGGATCGGGTGAGGAAGCGGATCGGGTGAGGAAGCAGCGTCGCGGAACCGCGCTTGCCTGTGCGCGGCTACACTTCTGAAAAAAATGCGGCCGGCTCCAGGGACGGGGCCAGCCGCAGGCAAACCGGTCTGGTTCGGGGAGCGAGGCGTGACCGGGCTCGCCGGATCTCGGAAAGCCTGTCAGCGCGAGGTGGCGGTGGCGGTTGCCGGACGCGGATCGCCGAGCGCGATCCACACATTCGGATCGTTCTGCGACTGCCGCTTCACGAAGCGGTATCCGGTCTCAGACCAGAGCAACACGTCCTCGTTCTGGTTGTCGAGGATGAACTCGCCCTCGTCGGTCTTGACGGTGAGCACGGCATGCCCGTCGCCCTGCCGGTCGCGCACCACCGTGATGAGCAGCGCCTGGCGCGGCCATCCCGCTTGCATCAGCATCCTGCGCTTGAGCAGCACGTAATCCTCGCAGTCGCCGTAGCCGTCGTCGGGATAATTCCAACGCTCGGCCACGCCCCAATGCTCCAGGTCGGTCATCGGCTTGATCGTCTCGTTGACCCATTGGTTGATGCGCAGCAGCTCGTTCCAGGCTTGGGTGGTCAACACGACGTCGCGCGCGGGCATGGGCGTCGTCTCGCATTCCGGCGCGTATTGCGCGCAGAACTCGCGCCAGCCGATCGGAGCGCGGGCGGCGGCGCCGAGCGACATCAACAGCGGTTGCTCGCTCGCGGCCTGGACCGGCGTCACCGCCAGCGCCGCGGCCAGCGCGGCGCCGGCAAGGCCGGCTCCCAGTATTTCGGCAAAACTCCATTTCATTTTGTGGCCTCTCCCTGTTCTTGAGGGCCACATTTCTCACAAACGATTTGAGTCGCCGCTAATCGGGCAAAGTCATTTTGAAGACAACGCAAGTAAACAGCACGACGAATACTGACATCATTCGACGCGAATTCGAGTAAAATTGAAATTGCTACAATTTGACTCGAAGGCCGGCATTAACCCGCCGACACCGGCGGGACGTCGCCCTTGTTGCGCCCGCGCCATCGCCGTTAACGCCCGGCCTGCCGCGCTCGCGGCGCAGCCACGCAAAGAATGAGGCTGACGAGGCCGCGATCGGCCGCCGCCGCGGCGTGCGCGGACGTCCGGGCGTTTACCGGTCGGTGACCTTCCTTCCGAGAAACCCGCGGGGCTCGATGGTGGCGCAACCGTGAGCGGGCCCGCGCTTGCCCGAATGCGCGTGGCGGCCTATGTCAACCCGGCCGATCGCCTCGATCGGCTCGCTTCCCATCAAATCACACCGCCCAGGAACCATGTTCGATCAGCCTCGCCGCGAACGGATGCTCAACGTGCCCGCGGTCGTGGTCGCGCTGCTCGTCGTGCTCGGGGTCATCCAGGCGGTCCTCCAGCTCGTGCTGACGCCGGAGCAGACGACCGAGTTTCTGCTGCTGTTCGCGTTCATTCCCGCACGTTACGACGCCAGCGTCCTGCCTGACGTCGCGTGGCCCGGAGGTTGGGCCGCCGACATCTGGACATTCGTCACTTATGCGCTCATCCACGCCGACCTCAGCCATCTGATCTTCAATGCCGTATGGCTGTTGGCGTTTGGCTCGCCGGTGGCGCAAAGATTCGGAGCGCGGCGTTTCCTCGCGTTCATGGCCGTGACCGCCGCCGCCGGCGCCGCAGTGCACCTCGTCACCCATTTCGGCGAGCTGTTGCCGATGGTCGGTGCCTCGGCCGCGATTTCGGGAGCCATGGCCGCGGCGACACGGTTTGCGTTCCAGCGTGGCGGCCCGCTTGAGCTGTGGCGAGATCCCGCCGAGGCGGGTCGGGTGCCGGCAGCGCCGCTCGCCACAAGCCTTCGCGATCCGCGTGTGCTCGCATTCGTGCTGGTCTGGTTCGGCGTCAATATCCTGTTCGGGGTCTTCTCCGTGGGCATGCCGGGCATCGAGCAGGCGATCGCTTGGCAGGCGCATATCGGCGGATTTCTGGTCGGTCTTTTCGCCTTCGCCGCATTCGATCCGGTTCCGACTTCAACCAAACTCGACAGCGGAAAAGGGTCGGATCCGACACCGACCGTTCATTAACCAACGTCCTGGCGGACAGGCGCGCTTAAGCGGCAACGCTTGGCGGCACCTTGCAGCGCCGCGGCTTCCGTCCGATAATCTCGGCTCGGTCAGTGCCGCGTAGCGGTTGACGTCGAGAGCGCAGCGATCCGGTCGCTCTGCGCCCAGGTCGGGGCGGCTCGTCCGTGGCCGCATGGCGCAGCTGACGGAACTCGATACCAAATCGAGCATTATCGAGCCGGCACTCCGGGCGCTCGGAGCAAGCCGAGGGAGGCGACCCATGCACGTCAAGAACATTCTCTCCGCCAAGGGCGGCAACGTCGTTTCAATCGAGCCCACGGCGACCCTCGAAACCGCGGTACGCACGCTCGCCGAAAATAAAATCGGCGCGTTGCTCGTGCTCGGCCCGGATCGCCGGGTCATCGGCATCCTGTCCGAGCGCGATATCGTGCGCGTGCTCGCGCAGCATGGTGCGAGCGTGCTCGCACAGCCGCTGTCGCAGGTCATGACGCGCAAAGTCGTCACGTGCAGCCCGTCGGAGACCATCGGGGTCATCATGGAGCAGATGACCGCGGGCAAGTTCCGCCACGTTCCAGTGATCGAGCAGGACCAGATCGTCGGCATCGTGTCGATCGGCGACGTGGTCAAGTACCGGCTGCAGGAGATGGAGCACGAATCCGCCGCGCTGCGCGACTATATCCAAACGGCGTGACGCCGGGCGCGCTGGGCGGGCGAGAACCTATCGGGCGGCAAAGCGGGTGGCGATCTGCTCGAGCGGCGGGCGGGGCCTGTCCTCGGGCGGCGCGCTCGGCCGGCCGATATGGACGAATCCCGCGATGCGCTCGTTCTCCTGCAAGCCGAGCGCGGCGAGCACGCCGCGATCGTAGGCGTACCACTCGGTGATCCAGCTCGCGCCATAGCCGAGCGCGTGCGCGGCCAGCACGAGGCTCATGGCGGCGGCGCCCGCGGAGAGCACCTGCTCCCATTCCGGAATCTTCACGTGCGGCGCGGCGCGGCTCACCACCGCGATGACCAGCGGCGCGCGCGCGAGACGGGCTCGTTCGGCTTCAACGTGTTCGGGCTTGGCCTGCGGGTATTTGGCGCAAAACGCGGCAACGATCGCTTCGCCGGCGGCCAACCTCGCCTCCCCTTCGAAAATGATGAAGCGCCAAGGCACGAGCTTGCCGTGATCGGGCACGCGCGAGGCGACCGTGAGCAGCGTCTCGATCTCGGCGGCCGAGGGGGCGGGGCCGGCGAGTTCGATCGGCTTGATGGAGCGTCGCGTTTTGAGCAACTCGAGAGCGTCGGGCATCGGCCTGGTCCGCGCAGCATGGGAACGCGACCGTCTCGAAAGATAGCCGCATTTTGCGCCGGCATAGATCGGCGACGGCTGCGCCTAGCATAGGGCGGCAGCGGTGACAAACGCCTGCCAACGGCTTGAATTTGCCGCTATTGCCCTCGAAAACTGCGGTCATGAGGATCGGGGGGACGAGGCTCGGCAGGGGGGGCCAACTCGTTTTGGCCGCCGGCGTTTGGCTCGCGGCGCTGGCCGCGACCGCCAACGCGCAATTCTTCGGCAGCACCCAAGGCCCCGACAACTTCACGCTGCGTCCACCACGAGACGTGCCGTCGGTCCCGCCCGCCCCGACCCAAAGTCTCATTCCTCCGAGCGGCAACGTGGCGCCGAAAGGACCGTTGCTGCCATCGCTGCCGGCCGCCCCCAACCCGGGTGCGCAGGCTCATGTCGCGCCGACCGCGCCCAGCGTGCCGGCTGGACAAGGCGTGCTCGCGGTCAGCGCGCGGTTCGGCCACGATCTGCCCACCATCAATGGCGGATTGCATTGGCGGGTCTATCGCACCGAACCGAACGGTCTCCCGCGCCTGGTCAAGGAGGAAAAAGGAGCCGCCCCCAGCTTCGTGCTGCCGCCCGGCGCCTACGTCGTCAGCGCGGGTTTCGGGCTTGCGAGCGTGACCAAGGCGGTGCAAGTGCGCGCCGAAGCGATGAAGGACGTGTTCGAAATTCCAGCCGGCGGATTGCGTATCGAAGGCCGCGTAGGCGACGCGCGCATCCCGCAGGGACAAATTTCATTCGACCTTTACAAGGGTAGCCAGTTCGAGCCCGGCGACAAACGGCCGATCGCCAGCGCGATCATGACCGGCGACATCGTGTTGCTACCGGAAGGCGCCTACCACATCGTGTCGAACTACGGCGACGCCAACGCGACGGTGCGCTCCGACATCCGCGTGGAGGTCGGCAAGCTCACCGACGCCACGATCAATCATCGCGCCGCGATCATCACGCTCAAGCTCGTGAACGAGCGGGGTGGCGAAGCGCGCGCCGACACCCAGTGGTCGGTGCTCACGCCCGGCGGCGACGTGGTCAAGGAATCAATCGGCGCCTTCCCGCGCGTGATCCTGGCGGAGGGCGAATATCGCGCGATCGCGCGCAACGACAACAAGACCTACGAGAGCGAGTTCCGGGTCGTCAACGGCGTCGACCGCGAGGTCGAGGTTATCGCGCGCTGACGCGGTGATTGCTTCTCCGCAAGCGAACTCCCCCGCGCTGTGACCGTCGTCGGTGCCGGCGGGTCGGGCGAGGCAAGCGAAAACGCCATGGGCTGGCTGCGCATGATCGCGTGGTGCTCCTGATCGCGGGCATTGGCGCCCCCGAAGCGGCGCCGCTCGTGCCGTCGGGCGATCTGCCCGGCCGCGAGCGCTATCGCCTCGCGCCGTCGCCGCTCGACCGTTTCATGCAGCCGAACCCGCCGGCGAGGCCGCTCTTGCAGTGGGACTGCGGTCCGCGCGGCGGATGGCGGGGAAAGGCGCGATCGCGGCGAACGCGGCCTTGTTGACGATCGGCGCTTGCGGCGCTCTCGCTGCGGACGGCCCGGTCGGATCGTCTTCGAGTGCCGCGAAAGCTACGCCGCCTGCTTTGACCGCTGCACGTCGGGCGGCACCGCCTCCTCGGCAAGCGCGGCGAGCGCCTTATCGAGCGGCAGCACGGTCTGCCCGTCCTTGCCCAGGCGGCGGATGGAGACCGTGCGGTCGGCGGCTTCCTTGCGCCCCACCACCAGCAGGGCCGGCACCTTTGCGAGCGAGTGCTCGCGCACCTTGTAGTTGATCTTTTCGTTGCTCAGGTCGTCCGCGACGCGTAGCCGCGCGCGCTGCGCGGCGGCGATCACCTCGCGCGCGTAGCCGTCGGCGTCGTCGGTGATGGTGGCCACGACGGCTTGTAGCGGCGAGAGCCACAGCGGCAGGTGCCCGCCGTGGTGCTCGATGAGAATGCCGATGAAACGTTCGAGCGAGCCGAACATGGCGCGGTGGAGCATCACCGGCGTCACCTTGTTGGAGTGCTCGTCGATGTAGAAGGCGCCGAGGCGTCCCGGCATGTTGAGATCGACCTGCACGGTGCCGCACTGCCAGTCGCGGCCGATTGCGTCGCGCAAGACGTATTCGAGCTTCGGCCCGTAGAAGGCGCCTTCGCCCTTGTTGAGCGTCCAGGGCCGCCCGGACGCCTTGAGCGCCGCCATCAGCGCCGCCTCGGCCTTGTCCCACACCGCATCCTCGCCGATGCGCTTGTCCGGGCGATCGGAGAACTTGATGGTGACGTCGGAAAAGCCGAAGTCCTGATAGATCGAAAGGATCAGGTCGTTCATGGCGAGCGCTTCGGGGGCGATCTGCGCTTCGGTGATGAATACGTGCGCGTCGTCCTGGGTGAACGCGCGCACCCGCATCAGCCCGTGCAGCGCGCCCGAGGGCTCGAAGCGATGCACCTTGCCGAATTCGGCGAGCTTGAACGGAAGATCGCGGTAGGACTTCAGGCCGTTCTTGAAAATCTGAATGTGGCCCGGGCAGTTCATCGGCTTGACCACGAACGTGCGCTCATCGTCCTCCCGCGGCTGCGTCAGAAACATGTTCTCACGGAAGGTCGCCATGTGGCCGGAGGCGACCCAGAGCGAGCTGTCCATGAGCTGCGGCGAGTTGACCTCGGCATAGCCGGCCTGGGCCTGCCGCCGGCGGATGTAGTTCTCGAGGATCTGATAAAGCGTCCAACCCTTCGGATGCCAGAACACCGAGCCCGGCGCCTCTTCCTGGAAGTGAAACAAGTCCATCTCGCGGCCGAGCCTGCGATGGTCGCGTTTCTCCGCCTCTTCGAGCTGCTTGAGATAGGCATCGAGCTCTTCCTGCTTGGCGAACGCGGTGCCGTAGATGCGGCTGAGCATTTCGCGGTTGGAATCTCCGCGCCAGTAGGCGCCCGCGGTCTTCATCAGCTTGAAGGCGTTGCCGACCTTGCCGGTCGAGGTCATGTGCGGACCGCGGCAGAGGTCGAACCATTCGCCCTGCTTATAGATCTTGATCTCCTGGTCGTCCGGGATGGCGTCGATGAGCTCGACCTTGAACAGCTCGCCCTTGTCGCGAAACACGCGCTTGGCCGCCTCGCGCGTCCAAACCTCCTTGGTGAAGGGTTTGTCGCGGGCGATGATCTCGCGCATCGTCTTCTCGATGGCCTCGAAATCCTCCGGGGTGAACGGCTGGTTGCGGAAGAAATCGTAGTAAAAGCCGTTCTCGATCACCGGGCCGATGGTGACTTGGGTCCCCGGCCACAGCGTCTGCACGGCCTCGGCGAGCACGTGCGCGGCGTCGTGCCGGATGAGCTCGAGCGCGCGTGGGTCCTCGCGGGTGAGGAACTCGATCTTCGCGTCGCGCTCGATCGGGTCGTTGAGATCCGTGAGCCCGCCGTCGAGCGCCATGGCGACGGTACGCTTGGCGAGCGACGGCGAAATGCCCTTGGCGATGTCGAGGCCGGTCGAGCCTTTGGGATACTCCCGACGCGCGCCGTCGGGAAAGGTCAGCGCGACCATCATTCGCTCCTGGTGCTCACTCGCTGCCTACGAATGCAGGTAAGCTTGGCCGGACGGTCTGGGATGGCACGTTCCGGCGGCGCCGCGCGCCTGGATGCGGCAAAGCGATGCCACGACTTATCCGATGTGCACGAACCGCGCAACGCCGTGGCACCTCGAACGGTTATGAGCGCCTGGGCGCGACGAGCATGCGGCGAGACGCTTAGGGGCGGGACGAGGGCGTGCCCTCGACGGCGCAATTGGTGCCGCGCCAGCGGCCGTAGCGCCAAGGCAAGTACCAGCGCGCACGATCCGGCACCGAT